>Ga0316226_1000754_pt1 | contig 40127 bp, 29 predicted proteins | sample TBH18017metaG_FD_206009 | JGI IMG/M metagenome (GOLD analysis project Ga0316226, IMG submission 206009) | Freshwater microbial communities from Trout Bog Lake, Wisconsin, USA - TBH18017 | ecosystem: Environmental > Aquatic > Freshwater > Lake > Hypolimnion/Profundal zone | place: USA: Wisconsin...
AGGAGCCTGGGAACGAGCGCGCGTTACTAGAGCCTCCAAGCTTAACTTAATGGCAGTGAGGCGACGCCCTGACGTTTGAACACATTTTCCAAGCGTCCCACGGGCACCGGTGTAACCCACGCGCGCGAGCGCGAAAATAGTCGCGTCGGACGTAAGGGGGCTGATGTGCGTTCGAGAGCAGGGCTCGAAGCGATTTGGAGTGCGTGCAGCCCTTTCTATTACCCACATCTTTTCGAAGGGCGCGCGCAGGCTGATCAGGGCCAACGGCCCGGCCGCATTGTAGCCTATCGCAACGCCATAGGACTTCTTCGCCTTCGCAAGGCCGACTTGAGCTGTAGGCCCATCACAAAGGCCCACGTGGGGTTTGTACCGCGCTTTCAGCGCTAATCCGTTGGCGCCCAAAGACCTATGGCGTTGCCATAGGCTACAATGTGGTCGCGCCTTCGGCGCTAAAAATTCAGGTCGACGGACTTGTGGGTAATGGAAAGGGGTGGCTGCCGCAATCCAAAGCGCTTCGCGCGGGCTTTCCACGGTCTTGTTGGCACGCTGCCCAATTTTCACCATGTACGGGGGACAAACAGCCGTGGAGTTGGAATCGGTGCCGGGTTGAAATGTCGCTCTCCGAGTTGCATCGGTGACGAAGTGCAACTCCGAAGAAAACACGCTAAGAACGGCAAAGGCAGCGGTCTTCATGGCTTGCTGGATGGCGGCGCCGCAGCGGTTCCCGAACTGGCGGCAGGCGGAGGGGCAACTGCTGTCGAAGTGCCGGCTGCGGCAGGCGCAGAGGGCGGCTCTTTGTAGCACGGGAAAATACCGAGGTCGGGGTGCAGATCTCCCGCGTCAGCCGGCAGAGGGACAAAACCGTGCGCGAACAGCGTGCGGAGGTCAGTCTCGCTCATCTCCGGTTCGCTAATAAACGTCACGGCCGGTTTCGAGGCTGTTCCGGCGACGTAACCGCTAAAGGCGACCCCGGAAGTCTTCCCGGTAATTCGCGCCGCCAGGCTCGCTCCGGTGCGATTATCGCCAGAGGTTCCCGAGAAAAACGCGGTTGCATCGACCGTTCCGCTGGCGAACTCCGTTTTCAGCGGAAGCCCTGCAAACGAGACGGACCCGGAGCTCGCAAGGGCCTTGCCGGTGCCGGTGAGGCGCACTCGCATCTCCGCGCGACCCTGGCTCGACGCGCCGGGCGACGGCAGTTCGAGCGGTGCGCGGGTCGCGGCGGTGACATCGAATGACCAGCCGTCCAGAGGCGGCGGGAGCGAAAATATCGGTGCGGGCACGCCAAGGGAATCGGTGCTGCCGCGGGAAATGAGCGGAGCAAAATCCGGCGTTGGGCAAATGTCGAGGGCAAGAATATCCGCCGTGCCGATGACGTTGGCGTGTTCGCGCGTCCCGGCAATGGACAAGTCCACCTTTGCCTTGCCTTTCCAGGTGGTTCCGGCGGTCATTTCCACCGAGTTTCCGTGGACGGTGGCGTCGAGGGATGGCAGGTCGAACTTGGAAAAATCGACCGTGCCGATTCCGGAAAACTCTCCGACGGAATGACGCGCCGCGAACCGGGAAAACCGCAGCACGTTGCCGTCGAGTTCGGCGTCGGCCTCAATGTTGTCGAGCGCCGGCAACAACGAGCTTGGAGGAATGCGCCCTTTGGAGAGGTTGCCCGCGCCGGTCATCTTGAGGTTGCGAAGGGTGCCGTCGGTGTTGAACTTGCCGGAAAGAATGCCGCTGATCGAGGAAGGGCGGCCGCTGAGCCGCGCGACATCGTCAAGTTGCACTCCCTTGGCAATGAGCGCCACCTTGAATGGAGCGTCGGGGACGAGCGCATCGACTCCCGGAGCCACCCACCAACGGAAGAGGTTTACGGGCAGAACTGCCGAACCGGACATCCAGACCGCGCCGTTTCGCGCCAGCTTGAGCGGATCGAGCGTGATGGTGCTCTGGTTTGCCGTCATGCTCATTTCCAGCCGGGTACCTTCGTTGACCAGGACGCACTGGCTGAGACTCAGTCCGCCGGGCGCGTAGCTTCCCTCGACCTCGGCATCGATGGGCAGGATCGGCAGATCGCTGTTGGGGCCGATGGCGTGGAGCTTGCGCAGCTTCGCCGTGAATGCCCCGGAATTCGCTTCGAGCGTGCCGTTTCCGGACCAATTGAGCGACAGTCCACCGGCAAGCGGGGTTGGCGAGATTGGCTTTTCCAAGAGCGGCGCGTAAGCGGCGAGATCTTCCACCGCGATCTTGATCTCCCCGGCGTAATGCTGCTCGCCGAGGATGGTCACGACACCCTTGCCGCGGACAAAATCCTCGCCGTGGACCATCTCGAAATTCACTACCTGAAACTCGTTGCCATCGAGTTTGATCGCGGCATTGAAGACGTCGATGGGCGCGCCGCGGTAGGTGAGTTTGCTGCCGGTGACGATCAGTTGCCCGGAGAACGTCTTGTTTTCCCCGCGCACGGAGCCGTCGATGGCCATGGCGCCGGAGGTGTCGCTGAAGCGCGGCCCGAACAGGGAGGAGAGTTCGCGGAGGTTGTTGATTCGCCCAGAGATCTCGAAATTGAACGCCGAGGCCCACCAGGGGTTGCCCTCAACCATCGCAAGTTCGCCCTTCAACTTGAGGGCGTTGTGTGCCTGCTGAAGCTGCAATTCGGGAATCTGCACGCGCCCATCGATGGCTGTCGCGCCGAGCACCAGGAGGTTCCAGCGGCGGTTGCCCCAAACAAAATCGGTGGCCTCAAAGCGCGTGGACACCGTTGCCTTCTCCAGCGCCCGGGGCGACCCGCGGAAACTGAACTTCCCTTCCCGAATGATCCCGCCCGCTGTTTCGCGCACCTCCAGGAAGCGGGCCAGACCCGCCACGGAGATCTGCGAGAAAGTGCCGGCGACCTCAATATCGGGACGGTGTTCCTGCGAGACGTTGACGAGTTCCCCGCGGATGGCGCCTCCAAAGGCCGCAACCTCGAAGCTGATTTGCAAGCCTCCCTGGGCGCTGTCCCGGAGATCGGCGGTCACGCTTTTCAACCAAATGCCCTGACCCAGATTGAGGCCGGCGACAACCAACCGGTTGCCCTGAAGCGCGGTCGTTCCGTGCAGTTCGGTAAACGTCTTATGAAACCACCCCCGCTGAACGGTCAACGCGCCAATGGCAATCTCGCCCGGCGCCGACTCGCTGACTTGGAAATGGACCTTCTGGAGAAGCATGGCGCGATCGCCCGCCTTGCCGGCGCGGACCGACAGCGCGGCGTGCCAGACATCGATACACGCGGGAACGGGCAGCCACGTAGTCTCCTGCAACCGGCGTTGCTCGGAGACGAACACGGGCCAGGGCAACAGAGGCGGTTCTCCTCCGCCCGGTTCGAAGACCACATCGCCTTCGAAGCCATCCATCGTCAGCCGGGTAAAGAACGCTCCCTCCTGGAATAAAAGCGCCCGCCATGAGAAAGAGGCGTCCGCCCGCCGGACTTCCATTCGAAAACGAACGCCGGCCTTGAGCGAGGCATCCTGGACGGCGCGAAAGACAAACGGCTCGAAAAGGCTTCCTTCCACCTCGCCGATCGCAAGTCGATGACCGTGAAGCCGGGCCAAGGAGATCAGGCCATACTTCACCAGAAAGTGAAGGGCGTGCGGCTCGACGAGGGCGGTGGTAATCGCCGCCAGAAAAAGGAGCAGCGTTAACCGAAGGCGGCGAAAACGCGATATTCGAGGTTTGGTCTGCTTGGACGGTGCATGCACAGCGTCTGAAAGTTTCGCTGAGAGAAGCGTCTGGCGCAAGCTTCGTTGCGAGCGCCAACAGCCCATACGGGGACATAAGGCGGGGTGAGTTGCTTGAGCAACAGGCTCCCGGGAAAAAATGCCACAGGAAAACCGATGTGCTATAATCGGCGCTCACAAGAGTCATGAGCACCCAATCCTCACCTTCCCGTTTTCTTCACGACCCCGTTTACGTCGCCGGCCATCGCGGTCTGGTAGGCGGGGCCATCCTGCGCGAACTCTCCGCCGCGGGATACGCGAACCTCATCGTCCGTTCCCGCGTGGAACTGGATCTGACGAGCGCCGAAGCGGTGGCGCGATTCTTCGACGAGACGCGCCCCTCGGCAGTCGTGCTGGCTGCGGCGAAGGTCGGCGGAATCAAGGCGAACAGCGACCACCCGGTGGCCTTCCTGCTCGAAAACCTGAAGATTCAGAACAACATCATCGAAAACGCGGCGCGGGTGGGGGTCAAAAAGCTGCTGTTCCTGGGGAGTTCCTGCATTTACCCCAAGATGGCGCCGCAACCGATGCCGGAAGCCGCTTTGCTCACCGGGCCGTTGGAGCCGACCAACGAACCGTATGCCATCGCCAAGATCGCGGGCATCAAGCTCTGCCAGGCGTATGCGCGCGAGTTCGGCTGCAAATTCATCAGCGCGATGCCGACCAATCTCTACGGCCCAGGGGACAACTTCGACCTGCAAAGCAGCCACGTGCTGCCCGCGTTGATGCGCAAGGTGCATGAAGCCAAAGCCTCCGGCGCGTCGACTGTGCCGATCTGGGGCACCGGGACGGTGCGCCGCGAGTTGCTGCATGTCGAGGATCTGGCCAGGGCTTGCCGGTTCCTGCTGGAGAACTACGATTCGCCCGAGATCGTCAACATCGGTTCCGGCGAGGACGTGACCATCCGCGAGCTGGCGGAGATGATGTGCGAGGCCGTCGGGTACCGGGGGGCGCTGGAGTTCGACCACACCAAACCCGACGGCACGCCGCGCAAACTGCTGGACGTCTCGCGCATCCGGGGCCTCGGGTGGGAACCGCGGATTTCGCTGCGCGACGGCATCGCGCAGACCTATCGCTGGTTTCTGGAAAACGTGGCGGGATAGGGCAAGTGCGCAGGACAAATTTCTTCTGTTATTTGGCCCGTCGATTCTTGCGAGAACGTCGGAGACCGGGCTCTGGGGAGCGCACGCGCCCTCGCGTGCGGCCTTTGGCGCCCCGCCAAAGGCATCTTCGCTCAAGAAGCTCGCATTCAACCGAGTAACCACGGATTACACGAATGAACACGGATAGGTTTCATCCGTGCCAATCCGTGAAATCCGTGGTTTCGATGAAGCATTGCGATCCGCCGGAAGAAATTTGTCCCGCGCCCGGCCGATTCCGTGCTCAAATTCCGCGCTTGCGGAAAGCACTTGTCTCGGCTTCTCTTACCGAATTACTGTTGAACATTCCAAAAACCATGAGCAACGCTTTTGACACTATCCGCCAGTTCGACCTTGGAAACGGGCAAACCGGACGCTTTCACTCCCTTCCCGCTCTTCAGGAGGCGGGAATCGGGAATATTTCCCGACTACCCGTCAGTATTCGCATCGTTCTTGAATCGGTTCTGCGCAATTGCGACGGCAAGAAGGTCACCGAAGAAGCGGTGCGCCAGTTGGCCGCGTGGAATGCGAAAAACCCGGAGGCAGAGGAGATTCCGTTCATCGTCGCGCGGATCGTGTTGCAGGATTTCACCGGCGTGCCGCTGCTGGTGGATCTGGCGGCGATGCGCACTGCGGTGGCGAAGCTCGGGCACGATCCGAAGGCGATCGAGCCGCTAGTGCCGGTCGATCTGGTTGTGGACCACTCGGTGCAGGTCGATTTTGCCGGTTCGGCCCAGGCGCTTCAGCTCAATCTCGACATGGAGTTCAAGCGCAACCGGGAGCGTTACCAGTTTCTGAAATGGGGCCGGCAGGCGTTCAAGACGTTCGGGGTTGTCCCGCCCGGGATCGGCATCGTGCATCAGGTGAACCTGGAATACCTCGCCAGGGGCGTACTCAATCACGGCGACCTTTATTATCCCGACACGCTGGTGGGCACCGATTCGCATACCACGATGATCAACGGCCTCGGCATCGTCGGCTGGGGCGTCGGCGGCATCGAGGCGGAAGCGGGAATGCTCGGGCAACCGGTCTACTTCCTGACGCCGGAAGTCGTCGGCGTTCACCTCACGGGCCGGCTGAGGGAAGGCGTCACGGCCACCGACCTCGCGTTGCACGTCACCCAGATGCTGCGGGCGCGCAAAGTGGTGGGCAAGTTTGTGGAATTCTACGGCGAAGGCGCGGAATCGCTGCCGTTGCCCGACCGCGCCACCATCGCGAACATGGCCCCGGAATACGGCGCCACGATGGGCTTCTTCCCGGTGGACGCCGAATCCGTCGCCTACCTGCGCGCCACGGGGCGGACGCAGGAACAGTGCGCCGCTTTCGAGAACTACTTCAAGGCGCAGCAGATGTTCGGGATTCCGCGTCCCGGCCAGATCGAGTACTCCGTCGATCTGGAACTGGACCTCGCAACGGTCGTCCCGAGCGTGGCCGGCCCGAAGCGCCCGCAGGACCGCATCGTGCTCGACGAACTCAAGACTAAGTTCACGGACCTGTTTGCGAAGCCGGTCAACGAAGGCGGGTATGGAAAACCGTCCGATGCGTTGGCGCAACGCACCCCGGTATTCCTCAACGGCACACCGCCGCAGCCCTCGCAAACGCTACCCTCCACCGACGCGCAAAACAACCACCCGCAGGAAGGCGAGGCGCGCAACAAATCGGAAATGGTGACCAACCGGCCCACAGACGATTTCAATCTGCCGCTCGCGCCCGCTCTGAATGTCGAGAGCCGAATCGGCCACGGCAGCGTGCTCATCGCGGCGATCACCAGTTGCACCAACACCAGCAATCCCAGCGTCATGATTGCCGCCGGACTGCTCGCGAAGAAGGCCGTCGAACGCGGTTTGCGCGTCGATCCCTCCGTGAAAACCTCGTTGGCGCCGGGATCGCGCGTCGTTACCGATTACCTCGCGCGCACCGGCTTGCAGCCGTTCCTGGACACCCTCGGTTTCCAAACGGTGGGCTACGGATGCACCACCTGCATCGGCAATTCCGGACCGCTCCATCCGAAGATCGAGGAAGCGATCGCGGAGCACGATCTCGTCACCGCCTCCGTGCTCTCCGGCAACCGCAATTTTGAGGCGCGCGTGCATCAGAGCATTCGCGCGAATTTTCTCATGTCGCCGCCGCTGGTGGTGGCATTCGCGCTGGCGGGCCGCGTCAATATCGACCTGGAGAACGAACCGCTCGGCGCGGACGGCGACAGCAAGCCTGTGTTTCTGCGCGACCTCTGGCCGACCCTCCAGGAGGTGCGCGACGCCATGGCATCGGCGCTCTCACCCGGGGTCTTCCGCACGCTCTATACCGATTTCGCCGCACAGAACCCGAAATGGAACGAGATTCCGTCCACAGCGGGGGATATCTACCAGTGGGACGAGCAAAGCGATTACATCCAGGAACCGCCGTTCTTCGCCGGCTTCGGCATGGCCCCCGGGGTGATCTCCGAGATATCCGGCGCCCGGCCGCTGGGCATCTTCGGGGATTCAGTAACCACCGACCACATCTCGCCGGCGGGGGCGATCAAGGCCGGCTCGCCGGCGGGCAAATATCTGATCTCGCGCGGGGTCGATCCGGTCGATTTCAACTCCTACGGCAGCCGGCGCGGCAACGACCGGGTAATGACACGCGGCACATTCGCAAATGTGCGCATCAAGAATCTGATGGTTCCCGGCGTGGAAGGCGGTGTGACCAGGCATTACCCCAGCGGCGAGCAGCTTCCGATTTTTGACGCATCGATGAAATATCAGGCCGAAGGCACGCATCTAATCATCATTGCCGGGCAGGAATACGGGACCGGCTCCAGCCGGGATTGGGCGGCAAAGGGAACACGGTTGCTCGGGGTGAAAGCCGTCGTAGCCGCCAGTTACGAGCGGATTCACCGGTCAAACCTGGTCGGCATGGGCGTGCTGCCGCTGCAATTCCTGGAGGGCGTCACAGCGGAAACCCTCGGCCTGACCGGCGCTGAAACGTTCGACGTTCGTGGAATCGGCGAGGGTTTGAAACCGCGGGAAACCGCCACCCTGGTCGTGCATCGCCCGGACGGCTCAACTCAGACCGTCCCGGTCACCGTGCGCATCGACACGCCGATCGAGATCGACTACTTCCGCCACGGCGGAATATTGCCGTTCGTACTGCGGGAGATTCTGGGGTAAACGCGCGTGCTCGAAAAGGCTCAGAAATGCAAGGTGCGGTTCTTCTCGCTGAGAAAGTGGGGCGCAGGACAAATTTCTTCTATTATTTGGCCCGCCGATTGTTGAGAGAACGTCGGAGACCGGGTTCTGGGGAGCGCACGCGCCCTCGCGTGTGGCCTTTGGCGCCCCGCCAAAGGCATCTTTTTCAAGAAGCCCCCGTTCAACCGCGTAACCGCGGATTACACGTTAGGGCCCGTCACAAAATAAGTGTTACACGATGGCGCAGGAGTTTTTGGCGATGCCAAGGCGCGAGGAAGGAGCATATCCGCTGCGATCTGTGACTGACGAGCAACGCCGGCAGCGCCGAAAAGAACAAGCCAGATTGTGACACTTATTTTGTGACGCGCCCTTAGTTTCCGTTCGGCGTGCTGTCCCAGTTGCCGATGTCGTCGGCGGTGCCGGCCTGACGGTCCGGGCCTGAAGAATAGAGGTCGAACGAGTTCGGGTTATGCCTGCCCGGAAAAACGTAATTGTAAGGGCTGTCCCAAGGGTCATGCGGGACCTTTTCGAAGTACTGGTGCCACTGCCGCGGAGCGGGCGCCGACGAAGGCATCGTTACCAGCGCCTGCAATCCCTGGCTCTGGGTGGGATAAAACCCGTTCATACCGTTGTAGAGCTTGAGCTGGGTGGAAATCGACTGGAGGTCGGCTTTGGTGGCGACGATGCGGGCCTGATCGACGGCGCCAGTCATCTTGTTGATCGCCACTCCAAGCAGCAGCGAGATGATGATGACCACCATCATGATTTCGAGAAGGGTGAACCCCCCCCGTTGCGAAGGATGCGGAACCGGTTGTTTCATACTATGGAGCGATGTTGTAATCTAATTTGTTCCAGGAATGCTTCAATTGCAACTCGACTGCGCGCACAGCCACCGGCAGCGTGTCGGCGGGCGCTTGCAGCAGGAGTTTGTTCGCGCCGGAACGCAGCACCGAGCCGGGGATCGCCTTCTGGCAACGCACCCAGCCGGCATAATGAAATCGCATTTTTTCGAACGGGCGGACGGTTCCGACATATGCGGGGTCGGCCAAATCCGGCAGTTGCATGGAGACCGCGCCGAGCGCTTCGTCGTTGACCCACGCCTGCACCGGCGCCGCGGGATCGATATTCGACACATCGAACGCCACCATCGCCATCAACGGCTCGCTTTCCAGGTTGAACTCGAACTGGACGGTGCTCGAATCGACCGTGCCGCGGTCGGTGCCGTCGGTCTTGGGGATAGTGAGCTTTACAGTGCCGACGTCCAGCATCGCCCGAACCCGCCCGAAGAGGTAGGTGTCCGAAGTGGGAATTTCGGGAACGCCGGTGCTGCCGAAAGGGTCAGCCAACGATTGGGCCGGGGCAAAGTCGAATCCGGAAGTGACCTGGCTCGTCTTGAGCGTCGCCAAAAACGCCTTGGTCACCGTCGAACCATCTCCGGGCACCTCGACTTCGAGATAATCGACCCCCTGGGTCTCGATGACCATGGCCTCCGAGGCCGCAAGCCCCAGGCCGGCGCCCAGTTTGCGCGGGGCAAAGCGTTGCTCCCCGGTTTCCGACCAACCGGTCACCGTCGGTTGCGCGTCGGGGAGATCTTCGAAGAACAAGCGAAACAGGATCGAGTCGTTGAGGCCCGGCATCGGACGAAGCCGCAGCCGAAACGTGGTGATCGGCGAAGCGGAACCGGATGCGTCCGGCGTGCCGGCGTCCACAGACTGATTGTGGATTACCTGCACCCCCTCCAGCCAGATCGGGAGCGCTTGCTTGGGAATCAGCGGGTTTTTGGAGGCGGCAAAGTCCAGCAGTACCGTAAACGGCGTGGGCTGGGTGTCCAACCGCGGTTCCTGGGCCACAATCGCCCTTCCGCAGAGAAGAGCGACCAGAAGAATCAGAATCGTTTTTGAATGGAGCGACACGGGCAAGGAGAGAAAGCAGGGGGGAGGGCGGAGGGCAAGCATTTTCGGTCCGAACGTTAGCCGGGACGCCCCTGAAGTCCCGAAGTCATGCTAAAGACGGCGCTGAGAATGCTGTACACCACCGCGCCGACAATGGTCGCAATGATCACAATGATGACCGGGGGCACCAGCGCGGAAACAAATTGCACCTGTTTGTCCAACTCGCGCTCGTAAACGTCGGCGATCATTTGCATGGTTTCCGCAAAGCGGCCCGTTTGTTCGCCGACGGCCATCATGTCCAGGAACAACTCGGGAAACAGCTTCTCTTCGCGCAACGCATTGGAAAGGCCGGCGCCGTCCACCACCGCATTGCGCACATCCACCATCTTGCGCCGAACCCACTCGTTACCGGAAATCCCCTCCAGCAGTTCGAGCGACTTAAGCAAGGCAACGCCATTCTCGGCGAGCGTTCCGAGCGTGCGGGCAAACTGGGCGTAAAACCGGAATCGCGTCACGCGGCTGATGGCCGGCAGGTGCCAGGTGAAGCGGTCCCATGCGCAGCGGCCATCCGCACTGCGCGTGCCAATCTTCCAGATCGCAAAAAGCCCGACGACGGACGTGGCGACCACCCACCAGTAGTGAACGATGATGTAGTTGGTGTTTAACAGCAGCTTCGTCGCCATCGGCAATTCGCGCCCGGTCGATTTGAACAATCCCGTCAACTGCGGCACCATGACGGTGATGAAGACGACGATCAGCGCCATTCCCACGACCACCAGCACGGCGGGATAAACCAGCGCCTGCTGAACCTGATCTTGCAGCGACTTAACCGCCGAGATGTGCTTCACCAGCCGGCGTAAAATCTGGGGCAACGCGCCCGAAGCCTCGCCCGCGGAAACCATGTTGACGTAGAGCGGCGAAAAGACGCGCGGAAAATCGCGCATGGCGTGGGAGAGAGAACGTCCGTCCACCAACCCCTGGTGCAACGACTTTGAAAGCGCTTGCAGCCGCGGTTGCTGAAGCCGGCGCACGAGAATACCCAGCGCTTCGTCCAGCGTCATGCCCGCGACCAGAAGGTGCGCGAGTTGTTCCGTGAAGAGAAAGAGCTGCGAGATCGACAGCGTGAGCCGCGCATCCGCCGTCACGGACGAAGAATTGTTGGCCGCCGCAGCCCCGGTAGCGGACGTGGCGCTTTTCTTGGGTGCGGCGGGTGCGCTCTTCAATGCGGCCCCGCCGACTGCCTGCTCGATCTTGATGGGAATCCGCTTGAGCAGCTCAATCTGGCGAATGGCCGCAGACCGGTCGTTGGCGCTGATGGTTCCCTGGGAAAGGCTGCCATCCGCGCCACGGGCTACATAAGAGAAATCAGGCATGGACGCGCGGCAACCTAGTGTAGGGTCCTACGAATGGCTAGCCATTTGTTGCGTTCAAAATGGGCACCCTCTTGTTCTAAGCCCTTGTTCTCCTAGCCAGGCCGATTTCGCCAGCGCCAACGGATAGCTTCCGTTGCCGGCAAAATGTGATACAGCCGTCTCGCAAAAGGGCGCGGGACAAATTTCTTTTATTATTTGGCCCGCCGATTCTTGCGAGAACGTCGGAGACCGGGCTCTGGGGAGCGCACGCGCCCTCGCGTGCGGCCTTTGGCGCCCCGCCAAAGGCATCTTCGCTCAAGATGCCCGCATTCAACCGATCAACCACGGATTACACGAATGAACACGGATAGGTTTCATCCGTGCCAATCCGTGAAATCCGTGGTTTCGATAAAGCAAAAGTTCGCGTCGGCGAGGGCGCCGACGCCAACACGCGAGGGCGCGTGTGCTCCCCAGAGTTGCAGGCCGACACCGTTTTCTTTCTCCGTGTATATACCCCGGTATATACAGACCTCCCGGTGATTGCGATCCGCCGGAAGAAATTTGCCCCGCGCCCGATTCCTAATGAAATACTGGCGTCCCGCCACTGTTATGAGGAGCGGGCGTGGCGGAGGCATTCGTCGGCGACGGCGTCCAATTCGGCCAGGCTTTCGAGGTGGGAGAACCGGTGGCGAAGATCGCGTGCGGCGGGCATTCCGTGGCTGTAAGCCATCAAGCGGGTGCGCATGGAGTGCATGGCCGCTCGTTCGGACCCGCGCTCTTCGACGACCAACTGGCAGTGGCGCCGGATAAAGGCCCAATGGTCTTCCAGCGAGGGCGGCGGCAAGAGGTCCCCCGTTTTCAGGAAGCCCCTTACCGCTCGGAAGATCCATGGCGCCGACATCGCGGCCCGTCCGATCATGGCCCCTGCAACGCCGGATTCTTCCCGGCGCCGGGCAACGTCGCCGGGGCTGCCGAGATCACCGTTGCCGATCACCGGGATGCGCACTGTCCGGACCACCTCCGCGATCGCCTCCCAGTCCGCTTGGCCTGAATAGCCTTGATCTCTGGTGCGCCCGTGGACGGCGATGGCCTGGATGCCGGCGTCTTCGAGCAGGCGGGCGACGGTCGTGGCGTTCCGGGAAGCGCGATCCCAGCCGAGCCGAATTTTTGCGGTTACAGGACATGGGGAGGCGGCCCGGACCACGGAGCGCGCTACGCGCTCCAGCAGCGGACAGTCCTTGAGAAGGGCCGAGCCGCCATTGCGAGCCACGACCTTGTTGACCGGGCAGCCGAAGTTGAGGTCGAGAAAATCGGGACGCACCCAATCGACGGCGAGGCGCGCGGCCTCCCCGAGGTGGTCGGGATCGGCCCCGAAGAGTTGAACGCCCAGGGGACGCTCAGTATCGTCGAAGTCGAGATACTCCACCGTGCGGGCGTTCTTGCGGAAAATCCCTTCGGCGGAAACGAACTCGGTCACCATGACATCGGCGCCCTGTTCCTTGCAGAGGCGCCGAAAGATCTTGTCGGTGATCCCCGCCATGGGGGCGAGGTACAGCGGAAAAGCGTTTTGGAACCAGGGAAGCATTTGACCTGACCCGGTCGCCGCGTCGGCTATTCCGGCGATTTATCCTCTTCCAGAAGGACGTGCAGCACGTCGGCGGCGGAGTAGGAAACGCAGCCCGGTTTGATGAACCGAGCGAGCTGGTGAACCACATCGTCCCCGGCCGTTAAGAGCGGCGCTTCCACGCCCGCCTGCCCCGGCAGAGGCTGTCCGAGCCCGATGGTGGCGAACAACCCGTTGCAGACGCATTTGCGCCCCTCGGTGTCTTTGGCGACGCCGCCCTTCCTCAGGAACGAATCGACCGGTTCGCTCGGGCACCGGAAGCCCAGAGTGCCATCGCCCTTGCGGTAAACGTGCCGCAGAAAGCCCAGATCGCAGACCCGTTTCCGTTCCACATAGGTCGGCAAGTCGGCAACGGTATTCTCCATCCGCACTACTTTGAACGGGAAACCGGTGGGGGAGGCGACTGGATCGGTAAAGACTTCGAGGGTTCCGGAAAGGCTCTTGTCGATCACTGCGCGCTTGATGGCGGGGTCAATGCCCGACTCCTCGCAGAACGCAAAAGCAGTTCCCACCTGCACGCCCGCCGCGCCAAGGCGTTGGGCTTCGCCGAGTTTGCCCGGTTGTCCGTAAGAACCGGCGAGCCAGAACGGTAGGCCGACACCGCGGATCTTCTCCAGATCCGGCAAGTCGCGTTCGCCGTAAATGGGTTCGCCCCGCTCATTCAACTGCATCGGCCCGCGCGGCGGCGCGTTGTGACCGCCGGCTGTGGCACCCTCGACGACAAAACCGTCGACATGGCCGCTCGACTTTCTCGCAAGCGTCAATGCCAGGGTGGCCGACGAAATAATGGCCAGGAAGTTGGGACGCTTCAGCGCCGGCGTCTTGTCTTCGCCACCGCAGAATGCCACCGGGTCGAACGTGCTGAAAAACTCTTCGCCATGAGTGGCATCTTCGATGTCGATTTTCAACTTCACCGGGCATTTCCGGGCGAGTTCGTCCAGAATTCCGGGAATGGCACGCGGAATTCCGGCGCCCATGAGGATGTAATCGACCCCCGCCAGCATCGCTCCGAAGATGGACGGCAGCGTGGGGAGCTGGATTTTCTCCAGGAAATTAATGCCGACAACGCCGGTGTGCCCCTCCTTGGCCAGGAAGACTTCAGCGAAATTGGCCACCACGGCGAGATCGACGATGCCTTGCGAGGAGGGAACCCCGAACAGCGGCGCCAGCTTAAATGGCTGATCCGCAGCCTTCCCACCGGGAACAAAGAAGCGATCCCAGACGCGTCTTGCGATGGCGGGAAACGGGAAATGCTGGACGGCCCGCCACAGGTGGCCTCCCACATCGCCCAGTTGCAAGCGGCGGGCAAAGACCGTGTCCAGGGCGGTACCGGAAACGACGCCGAGTTGGCCGAGTTTGGAAACAGCCCTTGCGAGCGTCCAGTCGGAAACCGCAACGCCCATGCCGCCCTGAATGATTTTTGGATATGACATCGTGAAAAGTTAAGGTGTTGAAAAGTCTCTGTCTGAGACCACACACGAGGTTTCTGCTTCGGTCTTTTCAACGATTCCCCCGGCTCAGAGTTTCTCCGAGACCGTAGGGACGCTCTAACATAGTGAGGAAATGCTTTTCGGCGACAAAAATCTGTAAAAACCTGATCTGTTTGCGATTTCCCGCCTCGTTCAAGCCGCCGAAACGGTCGGCTTTGGCTGTCGGGCCTTGAGTTGCGGGAGCACTTTTTCCACGAGCGCCTCGGCCGTAATCCCGTGTTTCCGGCGCAGCACGCTCGGCGAACCGTGCTCGATGAACTGGTCCGGCCAACCGATTCGAACCACAGGGACAAAAATTCCCGCTTCGTTGAGATGTTCGATGACGGCGCAGCCGAAGCCGTTGTGGAGGACGTGATCTTCCACGGTGCAGAGAACTTCCGCGTCGCGGGCAAAAAACTCGATGGTCGCTGTGTCCAGCGGTTTGATCCAGCGCGGATTGACTACTGCCGTTGAGATTCCGCGCTCTTCGAGCATCCGAGCTGCGTCCAGAGCGATGGAGAGCATGTTACCGAGTCCGAAGATGGCGACCTGGCTCCCGCTCTTCACGATCTCAGCCTTGCCGATTTCGAGCAGTTGGGGCTGCGCTTTGGGGAGCGCCCCGGACCCGGGCCCGCGGGGATAGCGGATCGCGATGGGACCGTCGTAGTTGAGCATGGTCCAGAGCATGTCGACGAATTCGTCCTCATCCTTGGGCTGCATCTGCACCAACCCCGGGACGTGACGCAGAAAACCGATGTCGAAAAGGCCGTGATGAGTCGGGCCGTCGTCGCCGCTTAGGCCGGCGCGATCCATGCAGAGGGCGACGTTGAGGTTTTGCAACGCGACGTCGTGAACGATCATGTCGAAGGCGCGTTGCATGAACGTTGAGTAGATGGAGACAAACGGCTTGAATCCCTGAACGGCCAGCCCACAGGCAAAAAGCACCGCGTGTTCCTCGGCGATGCCGACGTCGTAATATTTATCGGGGTGTTTTTCTGCGAATGGCACCAGGCCGGTGCCGGTGGGCATTGCGCCGGTGATGGCGCAGAGCTTTTCGTTGCCATCGGCGAAGGCGGACAGGGTCTTGCCGAAGATTTCGGAGTAGGAGGGGGTGACTGAGGGGACCGTCTCGCCGGTGTCCCGCTTGAACTTGCCCAGCCCGTGGAATTTGTCGGGTTGCTCCATTGCGGGCGGGTAGCCGTTGCCCTTCTTGGTGAGGATGTGGAGCAGCACCGGTTCGTTCTGCGTCTTGAGAAATTCGAAGGTGCGGATAAGCAGGCCGACATCGTGGCCGTCGAGCGGTCCGTAGTAGCGCAGGCCAAGCTCTTCGAAGATGACGCTCGGCAGCATCAGGTTCTTGATGCCTTCTTCCACCTTTTTTCCGAGATTGCGGGCCATCCTGCCGCCCACGCGCTCCATGAGTTGCGCTGCTTTCTCGTGGAGATGGGCAAAAGTGGGGCTGGTGGCGATCTTGTTGAAGTAATTGGCGATGGCGCCCACGTTCTTGGCGATGCTCCATTCGTTGTCGTTGAGTACGACAATAAGGCGTTTGGTGGACTCGGCGACGTTATTGAGGGCTTCGAAGCTTACGCCGCAGGTGAAAGCGCCGTCTCCGGCCACGCAGACCACGTGCTCGTCCGAGCCGCGTTTGTCCCGGCCGACCGCCATCCCCAAAGCGGCGGAGAGAGCCGTGCCGGCGTGCCCGGCGCCGTAGCAGTCGTGTTCGCTTTCGGTGCGCAGAAGGAACCCGTTGAGGCCTTCGTACTGGCGGATGGTGTGGAGTTGGCAGCGCCGTCCGGTCAGCAGTTTGTGAACATAGCCCTGATGGCTGACATCGAAGAGGAACTTGTCGTTGGGAGTCTGAAAAACCCGATGCATCGCGATCGTCAACTCGACTACGCCCAGATTGGGGCCCAAATGCCCGCCAACCGAATTCGGATTTGCCTCCGAAAGAGTGCGAATCAGAAACTCGCGAATCTCGCGGGCGAGTTGCGGAAGAGCGGCTTCGGGCAATCGTTTGAGGTCGTCCGGAGAGCCGATGGTTTCGAGGTAAGGCATGGTGGTTTTTCGGAAAAGAGAGATCGATCAGAACAGGCTGACGTCACCGCGGTCTGGAGGCGGTTTGGCGGCTGGTTTGGCCTGTTTGGCTGGTTTTGTTTCCGGGACTTCGGGAATTGGCGCCGCCTCGGAAGCCGCCGAATTCTCGAAATCGGCGATCCGTGGCTTGCCCGAAGCGTTGCGGGCGATGATCTCGATCCGCTTTTCAGCGGCGGAGAGCTTTTCGGAACAGAACTGAACGAGTCGCGTGCCTTCTTCGTAGCGCTCCAGCATTTCCTCAAGCGGCAGCTTGTCGGATTCCATCTGCTCGACGATTTGCCGCAAGCGCTCCATGGCGCTTTCGAAGGTGGAAAGGGTATTGGCCATCGACTAGTCCTGGCGATCGCTCCAGCGGTCGTGGTCGGCGTAGAAAATGCACTGTCCGTCGAGCGGCAATGCCGTCGCGGCGCGCAACGGGAAGTCCTTTGCATTGACCGACCGCAGGATGAACGGCGACCATTCCTTGAACTCTCCCTTGACGATGTCGCCGATAAGCGCCCTGTTGCCGGTGACGGGCGTCAGATACAGACCGACGATCTTTCCGCTCAGGCGCCCGTAATCGTTGAGGTCGATGAAGTCCTGCAACGTCAGCGGCAACCAGAGGCTCTTGCGATCCGCATACCACGCCACCGCCCAAGGCATATCCGAGGCGATGATTTCCTGGTCGGTGGTCCAGCCGTTGAGCATGGCGATGCCGAGCGGCACATAGGGCGGCCAGTTCACAAACGACCTCCCGGTGGAGGTCACCGTGTTCAGCAAGGGAAGCGCCGAAATGACATAAATCAAGGAAACGAATGCCTTTTGAATCAGGGAAATGTTGATTTCCAGACGAGTCCAGAGGACCAGAACGAAGGCAAACCCGTAAGCGGCAAAGAACGGGATGAAAAGCACGTGGAGATTGTTCGGTCCGAGGACGCCGTCCTCGTCGAAGCCGAAAAATGCCATGCCGAATACGGCCACGAGCCACATGCAGAGGAGCAGCCACCGGAAATGCGACGCATTTCGGTTCTTGAAGAGGTGTAACAGCGCCAAAAAGAATACCGGCGCTACCAGGCACTGCCCCAGGTAGCTGTAAATGTTGGAGAACTGCTCCGCGACGCCCAACTGGACCTTGAAGCGGAAGAGCATCGGCGAAATGCCATCGGTCTTGAAATCCGAGTCGCGCATAATCGAGCATTCGGAGCCTTGGACCTGGGTAAGCGCGGAATAATACCCGGAGCCGAAGGGGTTTCCGCAGACCTTGTAATTTCGCACCAGCCACGGCGAGTAGATCGCCAGGAAAACGCCCAGCATTACCAGCGCCACATTTCGCCGCTGCTTGAAGAAGATGACGCAGAAAAAGACCGCCCCGATGAACATCCAGATCGTCAGCCCATGGGTCAAAGCCAGCAGGGCAAAGAGCGCGGCGGCGGCCGCCAGCCAGCCAAGCACCGGCTTTTCGGCGGCGGCATTTTCCACCGCGCGGATCATTGTGTAGACGATCAGGCTGAAGAGCAGCAGCATCAGCGTTTGCGGCAGACCGCTCTGGGCGAATTTCCAAAAGAGTTCGCACACCAGCACCAAGCCCACCGAAAGGATCGCCAGTTGATGGTCGAAAAGGCGGCGGATGTTAAAATAATTCACCACCGCGGAAAGCAGAAAGAGCGCGGCGGCGACGGCGGTGACAATCCGGTCGAGGACGTAAATCGAATCCTTGGTGTTCATCGTCCACGAGCTCTTGGCCATGCGGAAGAAAGGCGCCAACACCATCGGCCAGAGCGGAGCGTGGTAACTGTCCGGCAACGCATCCGGAGGGAGCGTTCCTTTGTTGTCCTTGATTTGCCCCAGAACGGCGGGGCGGATCATCTTCGTCGTGAACCCGTTGCCCCGGGCCAGCTCGCGGGCGATCTGCGCCTGCTCCATCCCTTTGGCACTGGAAAGCCCTTTGAAAAGACCGGACGAGGTCGGATCGAATACGAAGAAGGTGAAGGCGGCGACACAGACCGCGACCAGCGCGCCGAGTTGAATCCACTTGACCCAGCCGCCTTCCTCTAGGCGGTGGACGAATTGCTGGACTTGATTTGCGGTAGGCATTGTTTGTTACGGATTAGCTTTGAGTTCGTTAAGACGGCGGTGCAAGGTGCGGCGGCTGATCCCAAGCTGCTGCGCGGCTGCGGTTCGATTGCCGTGATTTTCGTCGAGGGCGCGCATGATGAGCCGATGTTCGCTCTCGTGTAAATTCAAATGACTCGCCGGACTGGCGGAAATAGCCGGTTGGATGCCGGTCGGTGGAAAAGCGGAAGCCGTCCCCGCCGTCGGCTGGGGGCCGCGCCGAAGCATCAGAGGCAAATCCCTGAGGCCGATGCGCGCGCCGGTCGCCATGACCACGCCGTGTTCGATGGCGGTACGCAACTCGCGCACATTCCCCGGCCAGTCGTAGGCGAGAATGGCGTCGGCGGCATCGGAGGTCAGCTCCCGCAACGGTTTCCCGTTATCTTTGGCGAACTGCTTCAGAAAAGCGTTCATTAAAAGAGGGATGTCTCCTTTGCGGTCGCGGAGGGGGGGGATGGTGATCTGGACGACGTTCAAACGATAAAACAAATCGTCGCGAAACTTCCCCTCGGCAACCATCTTTTCAAGACTCTTGTTGGTCGCCGCCACCAGGCGCACGTCCACCTTGATGGGGTTGTTGCCGCCGACGCGTTCGAAAGAACGGTCCTCGCCCAGCACGCGAAGGATTTTCACCTGGATGTTGAAATCGATCTCGCCGATTTCGTCCAGGAAGAGAGTGCCGCCGGTGGCCTGTTCGAAACGTCCGATCCGCCGTTCCACAGCACCGGTAAACGCTCCGCGCTCGTGGCCGAACAGCTCGCTTTCCAGAAGTTGCGGGGACAGCGCCGCGCAGTGGACCGCCACAAATTTTTGTTTGGGCCGTCCGCTCAGGTTGTGGATGGCATGGGCCACCAACTCCTTGCCGGTGCCGCTCTCGCCCTGGATGAGGACGGTCGCGCGGGAGGGCGCCACCTGGCGGACGGCATCGAAGACCTCGCTCATGACGGAGGAATTGCCGATGAGGCTTTCCAGGCCGAACCGCTGTTCCACCTGCTGGCGCAATTCCCTGTTCTCCTTTTCGGCCTCCCGGCTGCGCAGGGCGCGGGTGATGAGAATTTCCAGCCGGTCCAGATGCAATGGCTTGGTGATGAAATCGTAAGCGCCGTGCTTCATCGCCTCCACCGCGGTATCCACCGACCCGTAGGCGGTCATCATGATGCAGACCGGCGGGTTCGGCAGCGCCAGGGCACGGTCGATCAATTGCATGCCGTCCTCGCCGCCGATGCGCAGGTCGGTGACCATCACATCGACAGAGTCCGCTTCCAGAACGTTAAGAGCGCTCTGGATGTCGGCGGCGATGTAGACGTCGAAACTGTCCTCCAGCGAGCTGCGCAGTCCCTCGCGGGTGTGCTTCTCGTCGTCGACAATGAGGATGGTTGGTTGCATGAGGGTGAAGGTTTATTCTTAACGGAGAGAAGCGTGCGCTGCAATCAGGTTTCTTTGCCTTGCGCGGACGCGTGGCGTGCGCCACGATGATTAACTTGCAGGAACCACGCGTCGTTCAAAGCCTCTTTAGCGCCATTGCCCGCCGATACGATTTGGCCAACCGCCTTCTTAGCGGCGGGCTGGACGTGCTTTGGCGGCGCAGGGCCGCCGGGATCGTCCGCCGCTGGGGGCCGCGGCGGCTGCTGGATCTGGCGGCCGGCAGCGGGGATCTGGCCCTGGCGTTGCGCTGGGCGTGCCCGGACACTCTGGTCGTCGCCGCGGATTTTTGCGTTCCGATGCTTCAGGAGGCCCGGCGCAAAGGCTTGACCGAGGTCGTGGCCGCCGATGCGCTGGCCCTGCCGTTTGAAGCGGGCGCTTTCGATGTCGTTACCGTGGCGTTCGGGCTTCGCAACATGGCCTCCTACCCGGCCGCACTGAGGGAAATGCGGCGCGTGCTCGGCCCGGACGGGCGTCTGCTTGTTCTCGATTTTTCCGTGCCGCCAACGCCTCTGCGGTGGATCTACCGCCCTTATCTGCACGGGATTTTGCCGGTACTCGCCGGGCTGCTCACCGGAGAACGTGGCGCCTACGAGTATCTGGGCCGTTCCATCGAGCAATTCCCCGCCGGTCGCGCGATGTGCGACTTGCTGGAAGGCGCCGGTTTTTGCGATGCTCACGCGCTGCCGCTTACCGGGGGGATCGTGACGTTGTACACCGCCGATTGCGCCGAACCGAAGTGAACCTAAGAAGTCTGCCAATGAACATAATTTCATGGAAGAGGGCCGTCGAAGGCGAGTTCAGGGGCGCACACGCGTCTCGCCGGCGCGAACTTCCGGCGCTTCGAAATCCAGCATCCAGGTGGTTGTCAGCGCGGGTTTTTGTGGAAGCCTACGACCGGTTCGTGTCAGCGCGAAAAGATCGTTTCGGCGAGACGCCGAAACCAACACGCGAGACGCGTGTGTTCTCCGGATGCGCCATCCAGGGTCGCTCCTCGAAACTGCGCGCGGCTCTCCAACCATGTTCGTTTCCGCGCCAAAACCCACGCGGACTCATGTTGGGGTTACAACTTACCGGGTGCCGTTAGGATGAAACGCGTTGCCATTGTTGGCGGGGGCGCCGCCGGTTTTTTTGCGGCGATCGCATGCGCTGAGGCCGTCGCGGAAACTTGCCCGGTCGAAATCGTTGTGCTGGAAAAGGGGACGGAGTTCTTGACCAAAGTGCGCATTTCTGGAGGTGGCCGGTGCAATGTCACCCATGCCTGCTTTGAGCCCCGGCTTCTTGCCGCCAACTATCCGCGTGGCGAGCGGACGTTGATTGGAGCGTTTTCCCGGTTTCAACCCGCGGATACGGTTGCCTGGTTTGCCGCCCACGGTGTGAAGCTCAAGACCGAGGCGGATGGACGCATGTTCCCTGTCACAGACTCTTCGGAGACGGTGATCGAATGCCTGCTGCGGGCGGCGCGCGCTTCGGGCGTAGAGCTGGCATTGCAAAAAGGCGTCAATCGCGTGACCCGGCGGTCCGGCGGCGGTTTCGACCTGACGTTGAGCACCGGCGACACTCTCGGGTGCGACCGCCTGTTGCTGGCCAGCGGCGGATGCCGGACCGGCGACGGCGCCTCGCTGGCGGCGTCGCTCGGGCATGCCATCGAACCGCCTGTTCCGTCATTGTTTACATTTCGCGTCGAGTCGGCGTGGTTGCGGGAACTGGCGGGATTGTCCGTCGAGGACGTGGAAGCGTCGGTGCCGGAGAGGGGACTTCGCGAGCGCGGTCCGCTGCTGGCCACGCATTGGGGGGTGAGCGGTCCGGTCATTCTGCGGCTCTCGGCTTGGGGCGCTCGCGTGCTGCACGGGCTGAATTACCGGTTTCCCCTGGAGATCGACTGGCTGCCCGGGCGTTCTCGCGAAGCGGTTGCCGCGGAACTGGCGGCCCGGCGGGACGCGCAGCCGTCGGTTCTTGTGAACCGGGCGCCGCTGCGGCCCATTCCATTGCGGCTCTGGGAAGCGTTGACCGCTGCCGCCGGTGTCGCGCCCGCGACTCGTTGGGCGCAATTGCCGAAAGCCGCCAAGCACAGTCTCGCCGGGCAACTCAAGGGCACGCGCCTTGAAGTCACAGGCAAGGCCACCAACAAAGCGGAGTTTGTGACCTGCGGAGGAGTCTGCCTGGGCGAGGTCGATTTCAAGACGATGGAAAGCCGCATTTGCCCGGGCCTTCACTTTGCGGGTGAACTTCTCGACATCGACGGTATCACGGGCGGCTTCAACTTCCAGGCGGCGTGGACCACCGGGTGGATTGCGGGGCGGTCGATGGCCGCCGCATTTTCGGTTGCCTCGGAGGGGTTCCAAGGGTAACCTGCCACTGTGAACCGACCCTGTCAGCGCCGGCGCACCAGGCATCCAGAGAACCTGTTCCCGCGAAATCACGTAGGAGGGCAGGGGGACGGCTTGTGGACGTTTGAACCGCTGGCCCGGAATTTGCTTCTTCGCGTTTCGAACCAGTAGTCATCCGACTCCGAACCCGCCTATGTCGCGCCAAACCAGTTATTCGCCGCAAATCGACACGCTTCGCGCGCTCGCGATCCTGGTCGTCATGCTGCACCACTACATCGACGGGCGTTTTCTACTGGCGGGGTTTGGCGTGGTGATGTTTTTTTTGCTGAGCGGCTTTTTTGGCACACACGGGCTGTTGCGGCTTCGCGCCAAAATGGAAGCGCAGGCGGTGACTCCGAGGCAGGCCCTTACAGCGTTCTATCAACGCCGGTATTCGCGGATTGTCCCCCTATACTGGCTGGTCATTCTTTGCGCGGCGATCGGCGGGGTGGAATACGCGCGCGGATCGTTCTTCTGGAACGCCTGTTTCATGTCGAATTTCGTCATCCTTTGTTCCAACGAATGGATCGGACGCTTTTCACAGCTTTGGTCGCTCGGGGTGCTCGAACAGTTTTACCTCGTCTGGCCGGCAGCGATCCTGTTTCTTCCCAAACGCACCCTGGTGCCGTTGAGCGTGGTCGGGATTGCCATGGCGATTCTCTGGCGGGTGCTCTGCGATCAAGCGTTTCTCTCGCCGTTGGCGTGGACAGTGGTGCCCTTTGCCGGGCTCGACCAGCTCTGCACCGGGGCGCTGCTGGCGCTCTGTACTTCGGAACAATACCCGCTGGCGCGCAACGTCCTCGCCAGTATCAGCCGGGTCTCGGTTCTGCTCTTTTGCTTCATCATGGCGGGCCGCGCGTTTGGATTGGAATGCCCTTACGACCCGATTTACCTGCCGCTGATCGCCTCCCTCGGCTTTGCCTGGCTGGTGGACGGCGCCCGGCGTGAGTTCGGCGGTTGGATGGGGCGCATTCTCAATTCGCCGTTTCTCAGCCACTGCGGACGCATCAGTTTTGCGGCGTTTCTCTTGCACAACGTCACCGAGTTGATGCTGCCCCGTTCGCCGCACGTGAAACACTTGCTGGCGACCAACCACCGGTTTCTGATTTTGGTTCCGGCGACGTTCCTGCTGGCCGATTTGGCGTGGCGTTTCTTCGAGGACCCGTTTCAGCGCCTGCGCGAGCAGGCTCTCGTGCAGATATGGCGGAATCCCCGGCTCATTCGCGAGGCGTTTGCGGCGCCGTTTATCGATCTACGCCACAAGTTCGACGCTTTCGTGGCGATGCTGCCGGTGTTTCACCGCAAGCTGGTCGACTCCATCGCCGGGACGACGGTGTAGCGCATCAAGAATGCGCAGGGGTCAGAAACGCTGTAGTATGCTGCGCCGTCGGCGAGGAAAACCGGAAGAACCATCCTGAAGCGCGCCGGATTTTCTCGTTGCTGTTGATGATGACGGGGGTGCCAATCCGCACTTGGTTATACAGCGCGATGACATCGGCCGAACGCATCCGGATGCACCCCCAGCTTACCGGTTTGCCGATTCGCCGTTCTTCGGGGGTGCCATGAATGAGGATCCCGCGGCGGAGCGCATGCCGGTTTTGATCTTCGAGGCCTTGCAGGCGGATCACCCGGCTCACCATGGGATCGCGCCCGGGCGCGTTCGGCTTGAGCACCTCCCCGGTGAACCGTCCGCCTTTGATCACCGCGCCGGATGGCAGTCGGTCTCCCAGTTTATCGCAGATTTGCAGTTTGCCGAGCGGGGTGCGGTAGCTGTGAAAGTCGTCGCCCAAGCCAAATTGGGAGGTAGACACGGGATAGGTCACTATCGGCGCTCCGTCGCGGATGAGTTGAAGCTTTTGTCGCTTTACGTCCACGATAATCGAGGTGGCGGGGGCCGGGCGGGTTAAGCAGGCGACAGCGGTAAACAATATAACGGCGGGGATAAACCGTCTCATGAGAGGCTTTTACAGCATCCGCATGAAAAAGTGAAGCTCGAAGTGAGCTTTGGAAAAACTTTTTTTGCCGGTTAGCGGACCTTATCGCAGGTCATATCGCGCGGCAACGCTCTCGGGAAGCGCGTGGAGATCCACCATCGTCAGGAAATCGATGGTCTGAAACTCCGTATCCATCGCGGGAGGCGCACAAATCTTTGCGCCGATCGAAAAATAGGCGCTCATGAGTTTCGGCGCCCGCACCGGGGCGGACTGCGGTTCGGCCACGCATTCGTAGCCAGGCATGGGGACGGTCCGCCATTCCTCGGGTGCCCAGTACTTTTCCCGCAGCGACCGATAGAGAGTCACCCCCTCGGAGGGATTTTGGGAGGTCAGCGACGAACATCCGATCAGATAGCGACCTCCACGCGGTTTGGAGTAACTGGCGATCCCTTTCCAAAGCAGGCCAAGAACGACCAGGTTGCGATGCTGACGGTGAACGCAGGCCCGGCCCAGTTCGACAATCTCCGGGGCGCGCGATTCAAACGGTGTAAAGTCGAACTCCTGGGCGCTGTAAAAGCCCGCCTTGGCAAGAGCGCGACTGCCCATCTGGATGCGGTAGGTGCCGACCAGCGTGCCGGTGGCGATCTCCTCGACCAGAAGGTGATCGCAGATCGGATCGAAACGGTCGGAATCCAGTCCGGTCTCGTGAGCGCTGGAGAGGCCCTCGCCCATCTCCACGTTGAAAACCTGGAAGCGCAGCCTTTGCGCCCGCTCGACATCCGCCGGACTTTCGGCAAGGCGGAATCGGTAGAGCTGCTGGATGCGGGAGTTGGGCGAAAGCTTGTCGGCGACGGTCTGTGGGACTTCCATTGTAGAGGGTCTCATGATGTGACGGTAAGGGGGGATTTTGAAATTTCGGTGACGGCCATGTTACAATCTTGAAACGATTGAGACACGCTCGCCTCGGATTTGGAAATCATGGCACTCATCCGCCGCCGATGCAAGCTTCTGAAAACGACTGAATTCGGAAAGGGCGCGGGACAAATTTCTTCCAGCGGATCGCAATCACCGGGAGGTCTGTATATACCGGGGTATATACACGGATTAAGAAAACGGTGTCGGCCTGCAACTCTGGGGAGCACAAGCGCCCTCGCGTGTTGGCGTCGGCGCCCTCGCCGACGCGAACTTTTGCTTCATCGAAACCACGGATTTTACGGATTACCACGGATGAAACCTATCCGTGTTCATTCGTGTAATCCGTGGTTACTCGGTTAAATGCGAGCTTCTTGAGAAGATATGCCTTTGGCGGGGCGCCAAAGGCCGCACGCGAGGGCGCGTGCGCTCCCCAGAGCCCGGTCTCCGACGTTCTCGCAAGAATCGGCGGGCCAAATAATAGAAGAAATTTGTCCTGCGCCCAATCGGAAAGGGCGAAGGACAAATTTCTTCCATCGAGCTGCAAGAGGCAGGGAGTCGTTGTGGACGGCGAGGTCGTCGAGGCAATCTTTCCAAAAGGCCGTGGTACTCTGGCTGTGGTGGATGCAGCGGAAGGCCAGGATCTTCTCCGCGCCCGGAGTTGACCAAACCATGCCCGATTGTTTGCATCGGGAGCCAACCACCGTCTTGCATCCGGCCTCGACGTGCGCGCGGAAAACATCAAGCGGGTCGCCCGCCGCGCGGAGGAAACCGGCACCCCACTGAACACGGCCGTCTTTGACACGAGGGAGTCGTGGAAAGATTACGCCCTCGACGCCCTGACGACAGTCGAGCGGATCGCCGGTGAGATCGGCTTGGAAGACCGCCTGCACCTCTGGCCGGACCAGTCATTAGGCTCCCGTTGGGTGGTCGAATCGATGCCCGACCCCGGCGCGTACCAGAAATGGCTGCACAGCAAGTGGTCGCGCATCAGCGAATGGCCACGGTGATCTTGGCAGGATGCAGCCACGGCGAATAGCCTCTTCGCTGGACGCGCAGCCGTTTGAGCTGAATTGGGGCACGATACATTCTAGCCCAGCGCCGCCGAGTCAGGCCCATCCGTCAGGGGTGGGTTCGGGTCCACGACCGGGTTCCAGAAAACGTATAGGCCGGGGTAGCCGCTTTCCCCGGCTTCGTGCGCTTTAGCAACTCCGGTGTCCGAAAAATTCGAGAGATGAAGATCACAGGAGGAATACCCCAGCCGGGATTCCCCAAGCGTCTCAAAGCGGATTTTACCGGCTGCAAAGCTCTCCGGAATGTAGGGTCTTGGCTGGATAAACCCTTCCTCTTTGACCAGGAACGATCGATCGGGCGCGTTGCCGAGAAGCGCTTGCCCAGTGGGATGACGGGCCAGAAATCTGACGTTTTCACTCGGGAGTCTCCGCACAGAGGGCGCCGGTCATCGAGTTGGCCTTAGGACGCGGATAACAGTCCGGCAGCCCCCCCAGCCGCAGGCGCATGCCCGGTAACTCAGGGGCAAGCGGGCGAGATAAACCGAAAAAGTGCAAGAAAAATGCAAGGGGTGAAAAATTTCTCGAAAAAGCAGGGGCCTCGCAAGCCCTTGACTATCAGCCACTTACGAAATGGTGCACCCCCTGGGACTCGAACCCAGAACCTAGTGTTCAGGGTAAATGGTTTCCACTGGTGCCAAATGGTGTCATTTACGAGGGTGCGAGAATTTGTTCCGATTTGCAATTGCTACACTCTTGCTACACTGTTCACAGATGATCCTGTCCTCGTATGAACGCGCCCGCTCCCCATTCGTCCACGTCCAGTGGAGCATAAATCCCGAAGACAAGAAGACCATCGAGAAGACTCGAATCCGAAAGGATGACCCTGAGAAGGAGCACAAAACCGAGCTTCACCTTGCGAAACTTCGCCTGAAGATTCTCCAAGGGGATGTCGCGTCACCTTCTGGAGATTCTGCTTCCAAGCAAACTGCCGGTTGGGGTTGGGTTAAGCCTTGGATCAGCGTCAAATACAAACGCGTCGACGGGACTCGCACCACTTATGTGAGGCACTGGAAAAATTTCATCCCCTACCTGGCCGAACGGAAGATCTTAGCTCCTGCCTTCGTGGAGCGGGAACATGCGTTCGACTACATTGTATGGCGGACCAGCCAGATCAAACAGAAGAGCAAGAAGCATCCCACGCACAATACGGCGCTCCAAGAATTGAAGACGATGGCTCGCGTCATGGACGAGGCCGTCGCGCGTGGAATGGCGGAAAAGAATCCTATCAGGAAACTCGGAATCGGCAGGGAGGATTCAGCCCTCAAGCCAGAAATCACCGAAGCCCAGCAAGCAGCAATCGAGAAGGCTCTCAAAAACCAGCCGGAGTGGATGGCTCGATCATTCAAGCTCGCGATTCGATCGGGCTTGCGGGCGCATACTACCCGGCTACGTCGCAGCCAAGTCGACATCGCCAGCGAAAGCGTCGTAATTGAAAGGCCAAAAGGGGGGCAAAGTCGAGGATTTGCCATCCCGCTCACCACCGCCGTTAAGGAGACACTGCAGCCATGGCTCGACGGAACTGAACCGTATTTTTGGACTCGCCCCCCAGACTTCAATCAGAAACCGCGCGGAGTGGTCTGGCGAGAATTCTTCGATTCCTTGGGGCTCTGTGAATACTGCTTCCACTGTGCGCGAGTCACTTACATTAGCAGAGGCGCGCGCGCGGGCGTTCCGCAGTCGGTGATGATGACTTTGGTCAATCACGCCGACGCTGAGATCCACCGCATTTATCAGCGCTTTTCGAAGTCGGACGTGCGGGGGTGGGCGGAGAAGATTCCAGGGCAAGCTGCCTCCGCTTCCACGCAAGAAAATCCTCCCACGTAACCCGGCCCGATAACAGAGGCAACCCCAGCCCCTTCCAACTCCTCACCGAAGAATAGCTGTAGCCCGTAGCGACAGCAAGCTCACGCAGGGACAGCGCAAAGCCAGCCTCGACCAGGGCCATCACTGTGGCCCGGTCGAGTCCGGTCAATTGTTTGTCGCTGGAACGAATCAAGCATACTCCCAGTAGGAACAACCGCCACGACCGCGCAAGTGCTTATTTGTCCTTTTTCGGGCATTCCCATGCGCTAAGCTCAGGAAACGCCACGGCAGAGGGTGACATGGAAGCGCGAGAGTGCGCCCTTGCGTACGCAGATTTCCGCCACGTCCGTGGAAACCCCCGTCCTTGCTCTTGAAATGGCGAACTTCGTCTGGACGTGGTCTTTCAAGGCCGTGGTTTTCCAGCAAAACCACCAGAAGGTCCAGGTCGCGCGATTCGTCCGCCTCGCCCCGGGGAGGTGGAGCCGAAAAGCCAGATTTTCGCGAAGGTCAGCGCACGGGGCGAGGTGCTCTCACGGCATTTGCGCCCTGCCCCCCCTCCGCCGGGATGCGTGCAGGAAGCTTACCTCGCGGCATGCGGTGGCGGCGTTTGCATTGTGTCCGAAAAACGCTACGTTTATCTGTCATATTCAATGAGCAAACACGCCGACTCTGTCGATTCTGCCGTTCTCGCCCGCGTCCGGTCGGGAACGGAGGGGCATGTCTGGACGCCGAGCGATTTTCTCGATCTCGGCTCCCGCGCCGCCGTGGACAAGGCGCTTTCCCGCCATTGCCAGGCTGGACACATTGGTCGGGCGGGCCGCGGACTCTATCACGTTCCCAAAAACCACCCGATCCTTGGACAACTCGGCCCCGATCCCCGCGACCTCCATGATGCCATCGCCCGGATGGACAACTCTCAACTTTTTCCCACTGGCGCGCACGCCGCCAATGCCCTCGGACTAAGCGACCAGATTCCCATGCGTCCTTTCTTGCTCACGACCGGTCGCAGTCGGCGCATCCGGCAGGGCAAAGGCGAGATTCTCCTTCGCCACGTGTCGCCGCGATTTGTCTCCACAAAGAACCCCAAGAGCGCGCAGGTGATTCTCGCCCTCCGCTGGCTCGGGCGGCGTTTTGTGGACGACGACACTGTTGCCAAGCTTCGACGCAATCTTTCACCAAAAGACAGGGCTGCGCTGCCGACGGATGCGGCTTCCGCTCCGGCATGGATCGGCGCAATCTTTCGCCGCGTGGCAAGCGACGATTACGGCCGCTGAGCATGGACGCCTTCATTCAACTCAGCCGCGAGGAGCGCCGCAGTGCGTGTTTGGAACTCCAATCCTCCATTGGACTCCAGGCCGAGAGCGTGGAAAAGGATTTCTGGGTCTGCTGGACCTTGAAGGAACTCTTCGCCCTGCCGTCAATGGGGGAACATCTCACCTTCAAGGAAGCACTGGGCTTCGCTGGCGAATCCGCCCCCGACAAAGCCGCAAGCAAGAAACAGCGCAAAGTGCGCCTCGAAGCGCTTATGGAAGCCGCGCGCCGTTGGGTGCAGGAAACGCTCCAGCCAGCACTGTCTCTTCGCCTGCGTTCAGTCCTTGGCGAATCAGGATGGAAACTCGAAGTGGACCCCGACACGCCTGACGGACAGTGCCTCTTGCTCCATTATCCATCGGCTTTCTCCGAAAAGGACGCCGGCTACATCTTGCCGCATGTGAAGATCGCCCCAAGATCAGGGGACGATTCAGGGAACCAAGTCATGGAACGGCGAGCGCCGCTCCTGGGGCTCAAACCCACCCCAGACGCCCCGCGTCGAGAGTTCGGGAGGCTACGACGCTGAATCGGGCAAGTCCTCTTGCAAAATGGTGGTCAGTATCGGCAGCAAATGTGGAGTCATCGGAGCGGCCCGAAGGCAGACACGCGTCACTTCCGCAAGGCTGACCTCGTGTCCGACCAGATCCTGAAGGTAAGCCTGTACGGCCAACAGATCGTCATAGGCTTCGTCCGACAACTCGATCGTGATCTCCACCAGGTCGTCGGAAGGATCGAGGGGCTCGCGCAGGAGTCCCAAAACGTAGGTCTTGATATGCTGGAGTCGCTGCAATTCCTGAACGTCGAGCCGCACCACCAGCGTCCTTCGCTGGCCATTTTCTTCTTTTTCGTTTTCCATACCTCATTCGTCTTTCGTTCCAAGATCCTGATCGGGGGAACGGGGAAAATCGGATCTCATTGGCTCTTTCTCAACTGCTCCAGGGCGGACAGCACCGGGTCGATGCAGATCGCGGACTTGTATTCGATCACGCCGGCGCCCAGACCGGCAAAGTCCGGGCAGAACTTGGTATGCACCACCAGGAGAATCGTCTCGCCGGAAAACAGGGCGAGATTGCGCCGCTTGGCCTCCAGATAGGCGGGCGACCAGAACCCCACCACCTCCAGATGCACCCGGAATCCCGTTTCGTGGATAAAGAGGAAGTCGGGGAAAAAGCAGTGCTGACCGCAGTGCAGAATCTCGGCCTCGCGTTGGAGCCGCCAGCCCTCGCGGGGAGCGGTTCCCCATTTGGCGGCAAACTTTTCTTCAACGGACGAGTCGAAGGGCTGCGGGGTGCAAGCCGTGCTGGAGAGGCCGGCGGCGGCGGAAAGGGACAGGGTGAACGGGCGCTGCACGCCCTTGTGCACAATCTCGGCGACCATGGTCCATCCCTGGCAGGCCAGCAGGCCCGGAAGGAAATTGGCGAATGCGATCCCGTAGCGGCGCGTCTCGATGACGGCCGAGGCCGGCCCGTCGAGGACGATGCGGTAGCCCGCGGGTGCGCGTGCAATGGTATGCATCAACCCGGCGAGCTTGGCACGGCGCAAGATATCCTTAAAATCTGTCGTCGCTGTAATCGTCATTCGCCGGGCGTCAAGGAGAGCCGTCTGCGTCTGGGCTACGTTGTACCGCGCCAGCAGGGCACGAGCGGTCGGATAGCCGTGAAACGCCTGAAGCCGGTGGAACTCGGGCACGTCCGCGAACAGGCCCTCGGCAATCTCGCTCCATCCGGCTCCCAATTCTGCCGCGATCGCCTCCTTGACTCCGGTCTCGGCGTGTTGGAAGAGATCGCTTGGCCGGGAGACCAAGGGATGACACCGCCCCGCGGCTTGGAAGACCCGGCTGCGAAGTTCGGCGGCGGAACCGCGGTTGTCCGCATAATCGGACGCGGAGTCTAACAGGGAGCAAAACGCCGCGCCCCGCCGCCCGTCAAACTCGGGATCGCCCGCAAACACGCGCTCGACCGCCGCGTGCAGTTCGCGTCGTGTCTGGCGGCCCACTCCCTCGCGGTAGATCGCAAGCATCCGCTCCGCGTAACCGGAATAATGAGCGTGCCTGCGCGTCGTCAGCCGGTCCGGATGGATCGCTCCAGCGCGAAAATCAATGGCGGCGATGGCGTTTGCCCGCGTAAGCATCGCTACTCCTCCTTTTGCGAGATCTTTGGACTTCCGCGGTGTCGGCACAGACAATTTCATACAGGATCGCTCTGCGTTCGTTTTGCTTGCGCAGCACCCGCCCCAGCCGCTGGGTGGCCTGCCGGATTGAGCCCTGGCCGCCCAAGACAATCCCCACCTTGGCGCAAGGGAGGTCCACGCCCTCGTCGATCACCCGATTGGCCACAATGGCAGGGTAACGTCCATCGGCAAAACGCTCCAAAATTTCGGCTCGCTCGCCCCGCCCGCAGTGGCTCAGGAGCGGGGGGATCAGGAAACGAAGCGAGACATCCAGGGCCATGGCGTTGGAACCGGTAAAGACGATGGTCGGCTCCCCGCGATGCAAAAGGAAAAGATCTTCGACCACGCGCAACTTTTCCGGGCAGGAATTTTCAATTTCCCGTCGCCTCCACCAGGCGCGCATGGCTGCGCGGGCGTCTGGGTCCGCCACGGAACACGCGCACAGCCGCCGCATGTCGAAACCAGGGTCGCGTCGGCGCCGATCGTAGAAATAGCGCCTAATCACGCCACCCAGGCGGTCGTATTCCGCCTGTAGTGCATCCGGCAGGTATACGGAAATGCGCTCCACATCGTAGTCGGCGATCACGGTGCCCCTGACCTCGCTGATCGACTGCCGAAAGCACACCGGGCCGACCAAGTCATCCAGGCGCTCATGGCGTCCGTCGGCGCGCTCGGGCGTCGCGGTCAGCCCGAGCCGCCACGGGGCGGCGGAGAAGAGGGCCGATTCCGCATACGTCTCGCCCGGCAAATGATGCACCTCATCATAGATCACGAGGCGAAACTGGTCCCCGAGCGCGGCCCCGTGGATCGCGGCCGAGGCGTAGGTGGTGCAGGTGACCGGTCGCAGATCGTGGGTGTGGTCCCCGATGATGCCCGCCTCGTAGCCGAGTGCGCTTGCGATCCGGCGCTGCCACTGATACATGAGGTCGCGCACCGGCGCGACCACCAGCGTCGGGACCCCGGTCTGTCGCATGATTTCAAGAGCCACCACGGTCTTGCCCGTGCCCGTTGGGGCGATGATCTGCCCTTTCCTGAGTGCGGTCCAGGCGTCAACCGCCTCCGTCTGGTCGGGGCGCAGGTCGGCTACGTTGTCGGCGGGCCATTGGATCTGAGGCAGGGCCAAATCCACATTGAGAGCGGGATCGCGGAAATTCACAATGGCTGGCGCGGTCCAGGCGTTCACGCGTGGGTCGTGCTGCCACCCGGCTCTGTTATCGGGCGGGTCGGCGGAGACGAGCATCCCGCTTCGGAAATAAATCGGTGTCATATCAAGGGAACTCCGGCAAATCCTTGGCGTCCCCAAGCCCGATTTTCATTTATTTTTTGCCCCCGAGCGCGGGACGGAACTGCCCCTTCCCAACCCCAACCAGGATCGCTGGCGCCCAGGCGGGCCTTCCGCCAGCCGAGCCTGAAAAATAAATCCACTTTTCGCGATTGCGGATGCAAGGAATTCGCCGGATGAAATTATGTTTGCCCTCGCTTCGCCCCTGCGCGGCGGGGGAGCGGTAAATCAAAACCCGGGGCAATGAATGCCACCCACAAAGCGCTGCCGTTTCATCATGGTTTCAATGTCGGTGCGGGAAAAGAACAGGCTGCGCCCCACCTTGTGGTAGGGGATCAATCCTGAGGCCACCCATGAAAAGACCGTCCTGGGGGTCACTCCGTAGATGCGCGCCACGTCCCGCGCCCTCCAGTAGCGGAGTTGACTCTCGTCTTGCTGCAGTATCGGCATAGTTCTGCTCATGAATCGGCGATCCGGGACACTCGCGGTCTACGTCGGATTATTTTTTGTTTGTTGCTGCAGATTTACCTTACGTAGCAGACAAGAAGTTCCTACTTCCTTTGGGTGAACGCTCATTTCGCCCTTCTCCTGACACCGCCGCTGCCCGGCGGCGACGGGGGCGGCGTGCGCCGGCCTGGCGCCCCGGCGCCCGGCTTCCGGGCCGGGTGCGCGGAGCCGAAAATAACCCAAATAACCCGGAGAGTCTTCATCGCTCTTCGCCAAAACGCACCTTTTGCAAAATTCTCCCCCGAGGGGAGTATCTTTCAAAAAGGGGCCTTCTTCCCCAAGAAGGGCGAAAATAACCCGACTAAAACCGAGCACCCGCTCGGAGGGCCGGGAAGGAGGCGCCCGTGAGCACCCCCGAGTGCTGGGTCGAGGGCACCCTCGTCTGGGGGCCGGGCTGCCGCAACCAGACGAGCGTCCGGTTCGTCGCGACGGACCTGGAGGCCATTGCCTCCGGCACCCCGCTCCCACGGGCGCCGAAGAAAACTTCGGAGGTTTTCGAGCAGGGCCGCATTCTCTGGGGGCCGGCGCAGGAACACGGCGCCGCCGTGCAGTTCATGAGCGGGGAAGCGCAGCAGGCCGCAGACGGGAACACCTCGGGGGAGCCAGCCCTCTTCCGGGTTTGCCATAGCAGCCCGGGTATCTTGCGGCTCATGGTTACTCCTGTAAAAATCAAAGGGCAGCCCTGTTACCGCGAAACGGTCGACGGCGAGGAGATGGTGATCCAGTGGGACCTTTTCAAGTATCGAGACCCCAAAACCAAAAAGGTCACCGAGGAGGTCGACCGCTACCGGATTCCCTTCAAGACAAAAGAGTTCGTCACAGACCCCAAGTCTGGAGTACGCGTCGAGAAGGTTGTCACGAAGCGTCCAGTGGTAATGCGCGATTTCGATGAAGCCGTCCGCCAGATGCGGATACTCGGCCGCCAGCAGGCGGCGATGCATCGGCTGATGCAGCAGGACGACACCAACGAGGCCAAGACGCTTTACGGGCAATTTCGATCGGCCGCCGCCAAGGCAGCCAAAGTCGGCTACGACATCGGTGAACTGGTCTCGGATGCCGTGAGTGCCCTGCAGATGATCGCGCGTGCCGCGCACCTGATCATCTGGGCCAAAATTCTCCTGGGGGCCATGGAGCCGGTGGAGGAACTGAAAAAAGAGTCCATAACCCTCAGCAAGCTGGTCAAACTGTTCATTGATCTGGTCAATCACTGCGGTCCAGCCCACCCGATGCTGGTATCGGCTGCCATGAAGACTTACAAGGAGGATGCCGATAAGGCGAGGAAAGAGGGACGCGGGCATGGCGCCGGTTCCTCTTTTAAGAAGCGGCGTGGCATGGCCACCCGTCTCGCGAAAAAGTTCGGGCACCGTTACATGCACACCCTTCGCTACCAGGAAATGCAGGACTGGTACAACACCCCCAGTAACACCGCCAAGGGGTCGAGCATGAGAAACGATCTGAGCGCCCTTCGCCATATTTTCAACACCGCGCGCGACCGGTACGGATGGCTTCGATCCGGGGAGACCGTCGCCGACAGGATGACAGTCATCACGGGGAACTTCCTGCCCGATCCCGCAAACAAATTGCGGAAAATCATCTACACCAAGTACCAAGAAATAGAAGCCATCCTTTCGGAGGCGTGGCGGGAATATCGCGAGTGGGTGGTCGTCATAGTGCTCAGGGCCTACGGAGGGTTGCATTTGCCGGAAATCATGTGCCTGACCTGGAGGCAGATCAGTCTCAAGGGAGTCGTCGATGTCCAACAAAACCTCAACGGAAACCACTGCCCCAGAGGTGTCCGCCTCTCCCTCCCTTGCTTCGCTTTTATCTACGAGGAACGGGTCCGGGCGGAAAAGGAAGGACGGCTCGACACGCCGGTCTTTCCGGGGGTCACCACGCAGGAACTTCTTACCGTGCGCGAGGAAACCTTGCGCGCCCGGTTTGACGCGGTATTCAATCAGATCTGCGAAACCGTTGGGGTCACGAGGCAGAGCAACGGCCTGCGCCGCGGTTTCGCAACCCACATATTTGCTCTGACCGGCAATCTCAAATGGACCGTGTACCTGATGGGTTCCTACGGGATCGACCTGTTCTATTTCTACGTTGCGCTTAACATCGACCGGTCTCAAGCCGAGCGTTACTTCGCGCCCCCGCATCCCGAAGGTTTCGTCCCGGACATCCCCGACTATCGCTGGATTCCCGCGGATAAATTCCGCTCCCATGATGAAGCCGAGATCGAGTACGGGGACGCCGTTGCCGAGGAAAGACAGAGGAAGGCTGACAGGGCGGCAGCACAGGGCACCAAGAAGGGCTAAAATTAAGAGCGCGCCTCAGAATACCGAAAGTCCCGCCGGGCAAATTCAACTCCTTGAATCCGCCGTCTTTCTGACCTCCGGACCGCTCTGGCCACCGCCCTTCGTCAAAACGGCGACCGAGCTTTCGCCGTGCAGACGGCGATTTCCAAAACATGCGACCGAGTCAAGCCACCGAGCTAAACCGGAGCCTCGCCGTTCGTTCCCGCTTTCGATGCGAGTCTTTCGTTTAAGACCACCCTCGTCGACGGTAAGTCGTAATTTCGCATTACAAACACCTCACGAGCGAGATCGGGTGGGAGGCATTCCCAAAACTTGACGCCCTTGAGGACGTCCGTCGAGGGGTGCGCGTATTCCGCCAGATTTTCGGAGCGATGCATCCGCTCCATCATCGTCGTCACCTCGGTCGCGTTGACGCCGGGGGGGAACGTTACGCGGAAATTGTCGATCGCCGGAGCCGCCGCCAGTTTCAGAAGCGAAACGGCGGCTTCGGATAAAAGGGAGTTCACCGGGCCGCCGGCAAAAGTCCACACATGAAGCTCGGCGGTTTGAGGGTCGCGTCGGAAGGTGGCCCCGGATGTCGTGGCGGGTTCATATCCAGCCCTTGCCTGATCCATAGCCTCCTTCGCGCGACGCGACCACGTTTTGCAATGCCCCCTCGTTGACAACAGCTTCCGCACCGTCCGAGCCTGGATGAACGGCATTCCGGGTCGGCTGCCCAGCCACAAGCTGCGGCCTTTTTGGTTGCTGGTTTTCACAAAGACCAGTCGTTCGCGCCAGTCCACATGAACGACTTCCCAGCAGTGGCCCCCCAGCGACAAAATGAGGGGCTGCCCCGGTCGCGCGCTCAAGGAGGCTGGGTCCACGGTTCCCACCTCTTCGCGACCGTGCATGACACGCAATAGGCTCGGGCTGGCGAAGACCGACACCAACTCCAAAAAATGCTTCCTGCCAAATCGCACCTCTCCCTCCACACCGATGGAATAGAGCCCTTGATCCGCGAAGACGATTCCTTCGCTCGTCAGAAACATAATCACCCTCTCCCAGGTGGCGGCGGAGGTTTCGCGCACGACCGGCAACCGCCCAAGCCACTTGGAAATGTCGTTCGCCGCCACCCGTTTTTCCTGGAGCGAAAGCGCGAGAAATTGCTGGGCAAGAATGTGCAGCGGCTGGCGGGGCGGTTCAATCGGCTCGACATAGCCGCCTCGCCATAAATCGATCAAAGCGGCCGCTTGGAGAAGGGCGTTCTGGGTTGTCGCCAAAAACAGGCAATTTCGGGACGTTCCCGGTCGGCGCCCGGTCCGGCCCAGCCGTTGTAAAAACGAGGCCACCGAACCCGGGGCGTCGATTTGGATCACCCGGTCCAAATCGCCCACATCGATCCCCAATTCCAGGGTGCTCGTGGCCAGGATGACGCATGCGTCGCCTTCCGAAAAAGCCTGCTCCGCCTCCCTGCGCCGTTCCGCGGAGAGAGAACTGTGCGATACGTATACCTTCACCCCGGCGCCGCGCAGGTGCATGGCGAGCTTTTCCACGCGTCCCCGACTGTCACAGAACACAAGGCGCTTCTCGTTGGGGTACAGCGTGGCGATCACGGACGCCGCATTCTCCAGCGTGCCTACGTAGTCGAGCGTCACTTCGGGTTCACCGGTAGCGCTTCCGGAAATCGACACCGCCGTGCGGTTCCCTTCGCAGTGGCCGGCCATCCATTCTAGCACCGACTCGGGGTTGCCGATCGTTGCGGACAATCCGATGCGCTGCAATTCCCTGCCGCTCAGCCGGGCGATCCGCTCCAGCACGCACAGCAGGTGCCAGCCGCGGTCGTCTCGGGCAAACGCGTGAACTTCATCGATAAGGACCGCCCTGATCTCCCGCAGCAATTCCCGCGAGTCCGGTTTGGCCGAGATCAGCATCGCCTCCATCGATTCGGGAGTGATCAGTATGCAGGCGGGCCGGCCGCGGCGAGTGGCTCTCTTGGAGGTCTCAGTGATGTCACCATGCCAGATACCGCACTCCAGCCCCACCATGGATAGGTAGCGGCTCAACCGCACATGGAGGTTGTTGAGCAGCGCCTTGAGGGGGCAGACATAAAGAACCGACGTGCCCTGCCATGACTCGGTCAAGATTCGCGAGATGAGCGGAACAATGGCCGATTCCGTTTTTCCACCGGCCGTCGGCGCGGTGACGAGCACATGATCCCCGTCGAGAATCGGGGGGATGCTAGCCTGCTGTAATGGACGCAGTCCGGCCCACCCGAGGGTATTCACCAAGTGGTGTTGCAACGATGGGTGAAGGCGATCGAAGGAACTCACCACTTCAATTCAATATCGTCGACGCACGCCGCTGGGAGCGCGCCTCGCTCTTCTTCCGTCATCTCACTCGCACGCAGCGTCGGGGCGTAGTGCTGCAACGGGTCGAACTCCGGAAACTGATCGATCCGGTCCAGGATATCCGCCACCAGCTTCTTGAGATAGAGGCGTGGAGCCAGCCCGACTTTGCCGCCAAAACCTCCGGCCAATCCTTTGGCAAGCCGTTCCAGAAGATCGTCCCCGGCCAGGCGCCGAATCTGCTCGGGGGCGCTGGCGTGAGAAAGGTAAATGTCCCGCACCCGCCGGCCCACTTCACAAAGCGTCTCCTGCGCGAACCCCGGAAGCCGGACTTGAACCGCCCTAGGGTTGTCGAACCGGGCATCGGTCTGGAAATCGACATGGAGGCGCTGGGCCAGGGGCGCCAGGCGCTGCGCTCCCTGTGGACCGTCGAAAAACGACGGCGTCCCCGTGATAATCAAATACAAACCCGGAAAGCGTCCTGCATCGATTTCATCGATCAACTGCCTCAGCGCATTCAGCCCCTTTTCGCGGGTATCGGCGCGCACGCGTTGGAGCGTTTCAACCTCATCTAGGACGACCACCAACCCAGGGTGCCCGGAGTCGCGCAGGACTGTCAGCAAGCCTTGCAAGAAACCAAGCGCGCCAAAGTGATCGACTTCCCCCTTCAGCAACGCCGAGCGCTTGGCCGCCGCCGCCACATTGGGTTCGCCGCCCAGCCAAGCGAGCAGCGCGTCGGCAACGGGCTGTTCGCCCCGGGCCACCGCGTCGCGATAACCCCGCAGGGCGGCCGCGAACATTGGCGCGGTCCGCGAGATGCTCTCCAGCCTGCCTTCAAGTAGTTTATTGGTCTCGGCAAGCAACGCGTTTTCATCAGACGCACTTACTGCGCCGGAGGCCAGCACATCCTGCTCCAGCACATAAAACCACGATTCCACAACAGACCGGAAGGCACCGGCTTCCGCGCTGCGGATGGATAGCCGATCGATCAGCCTGCGGTAAACCGTTTCCAGCCTATGCAGCGGAGTTTCCGTCTCGGAGATCTGCACCTCGCTGGTGGCAAAATTACGCTCTTTCGCGCGCTCCTGAATCCACCGCGCCACAAAGGTCTTTCCGCAGCCATACTCGCCGCGGATACACTTGAACACGCTTGCCCCAGTCGCCACGCGGTCAAGCTCCTCGTCGATCGTGGCCTCGAACCGGTCAAGGCCAACGGCCAGCGCGCCCAAGCCACGCCTTGGGACGGTTCCCCGCCGAAGGGCATCGAGCATTTCCATCCGCCGTTGTGGGCTGATTGTCATACAGCGCTATTTGAGTTCGAACTGGATGCTCAGAAGTTCGCGGTCTAGCCGCACGGTATCGGTGGCGCTGTCCAGGTGCAAAACGTCATACCCGTCCACGTTCATTATCCGCTGCATCATTCCCAGAAAACTGTTCATCCGAAACGGCGCCATTCCGAGCTTTTGAGCCAGGGCCGGTCGGAGCACCGTATAACGGCGGTCCTCCAGCGCCGCCAGGAAGGCTTCGATCTCGGGCCGTTGTGGCACGGCCCTTCCTGCCATTGCGAGTTGTCCAGCGAGGACCGGACTCTCCATCAATTGTCCGATCCAGGAGGGCCGATCCTGGTTCTCGTTCGCAGTCGCCATCTCAAACAACGGTAACTGCGGAGCTTCCTTCTTGTTCGTCTTGGGCTTCGCCGGAAGCGGGACCGCCGCGGGCACATCCGTCGCGCTGGAATTCCACCACTCCGGTTCTTGAGATGGAACAGCCTGCCATCCCTTGGGGCAAGTCGATTGAACCGTCAAAATCGCCAGCGGAATCAACACCTCCTGCATCGTCGCGCCCCCGTGATATCCATTCTTCTTGGTCGAATAGCGGACACCCTCGGTGACGGGGAGAATCACGCCGTTATGGCCGGTGGCGGCCCGGATTCGGTCCCCGGAAAATACCAACTCGTCGGGGCCGACAGGAACGTCGCCTTCGGGACGCCAACGGTCCGCGGCGCCACCCTTGACCATCACCGTCTCCCGTTCCAGCACGTGCCCGTGGTCGCTCACCAACACGACGATGCGCCCGCTCTCTTTGGCGGCGTGAAGGAGATGAGCCAAAGCGGGGACATGCGCCAGGTT
>Ga0316226_1000763_pt1 | contig 39976 bp, 37 predicted proteins | sample TBH18017metaG_FD_206009 | JGI IMG/M metagenome (GOLD analysis project Ga0316226, IMG submission 206009) | Freshwater microbial communities from Trout Bog Lake, Wisconsin, USA - TBH18017 | ecosystem: Environmental > Aquatic > Freshwater > Lake > Hypolimnion/Profundal zone | place: USA: Wisconsin...
GCCTGCGAAGACGCCGGCTGGCGCGACGACCAAATTGCCATAGACCTCGCTTTGCGGCGCGTCTTCGGGCACGTCCAGCAGCACGGTGGGCTCGTTGTAAGTCGAGACCATGGCGCCGGGGGCGGAGTCATCGGCGCGGCAGGCGGGATGTGCGGCGTCGCCGCTCCAGCGCGAGCCGGCGTAGATGAAGGCCGTCGGCAGCGGCTGCGTCGTGCGTTTGTCCAGAAGGCAGGCAGCCAGAGGTCGGGATGCGGTTTCGGCGGCCGCAACGGGCCGCACGGAGATGGTGACGCGCTCGCCCTTGGCCCAGAACTGGCAGAGCGCGGCGTTGATGGGGCGGCCGCGCGGCATGCCGATAAACTCCAGCGCATGCGCCAGGTCGCTGGCGCGCGCCAGGGAGACGGCCAGCGCTTCATAATCCTTCTCGCTGGTTTCACCGACCACCAAAAACTCCACAATGGCGCCGTTATCCAGCCCCGTGGCTTCGGCGACGGCCTGCACCTGGTGCGTGGTGCGGTTGGCGACCACGCCGCGCGCAATCCAGACGTTGGTGTCGCCGGCCGCCTGTGCGCGCTGGGCCTGGGTCCAGCTCTCCACGGCCTGCACGTTCTTCGCGCGCCACGGCGTGGCTTTCTGCGCGGCGGCAGGATGTGCCACGGCGCAGACGAGCGCGATGGCGAGCAGGAAGAGTTGGATGGGGGACGGGATGGCTCTTTTCTTCGTATTCATGGGAGATGACCGGTTTCTATCAGGAACTCAGGAAAACAGGAAAGGATTGGATCTTGTGGCCAACTTGTGTGGCTGATCATGCATGTCCGGCCAGTGTCTGGCGCCGACAACCGCGCAGCGAGTTCGTTTCCAGTTCCTGCTTTCCTGAGTTCCAGATTTAAAAAAGCCTGTCAGGCGTGTGCGTTGCCGGCGGTGGCGCGCTTGAAGCCGGGGGCGGCACGGCGGATGATCGCTTCGTCGACGCAGAAGGCCAGGCGGAAATAGCCGGGGCAGCCGAAGCCGCGGCCGGGGACGGCCAGAATCTGTTCGTCCAGCAGGCGTTGCACGAAGGCCAGGTCGTCGCCGCCGGGCGCGGCCGGGAAGAAGTAGAAGGCGCCGCGCGGCATGGTGAAGGTTATGCCGGCGTCGGTCAGAACCTGGGCCATGGCGCGGCGGCGGCGGTCGTAGACCGTCACGTCGACGCCTTCATCCAGCAGCGCTTCGGCCAGCGCCTGGCCGAGCACGGGGGCATTGACGAAGCCCAGCGTGCGGTTGGTCAGGGTTACCGCGTCGGTCAGGACCTGGGCTTCGGGCATGGCGGGGTTGATGGCCAGGTAGCCGACGCGCTCGCCGGCCAGCGATAGATTCTTGGAGAACGAACCGGCCACTACGGCGAAAGGCGAGAGCGGCAGCATCGGCGGCACGGGGGTGCCATCGTAAGCCAGAAAGCGGTAGGGTTCGTCGGCGACCAGGAAGATCGGGCGCGCGCGGCTGGCGTTGTGGCGCGCCAGCACGGCGGAGAGTGCCTGCAGCAGGGCGGCGTCATAGACGCATCCGGTGGGGTTGTTGGGCGAGTTCAGCAGCAGCACGCGCGTGCGGGGCGTGATCGCTTGGTCAAGGGTTGAAGGGTCGGGCTGGAAGGATGGCAGCCTGGTGGGCACGGGCTTGAGCACGCCGCCGAAATGGCCGCAGTAGGAGCCATACTCGACGAAGTAGGGCGAGGGGCAGAGCACCTCGTCGCCGGCTTCAAGCACGGCGCGGAAGAACGAAGTCAGCGCGCCGGCGGCGCCGCAGGTCACGATGACGTGCTGCGCCTGAAGCGGCACCTGTTGTTCGTCCGCGAGTTTGCGCGCCAGCTTGGCGCGGAAGGAGGGCACGCCGGCATTGGGCACATAGCCGAGGCCGAGGGGCTGCACGGCCTGCTCGGCCAGGCGGCGCAGCACTGTGGCTGCGGCGGGCGGCGGGGGCACGTCGGGATTGCCGAGGCTGAAGTCGAAGACCTGATTGGCGCCCAGGCGTTGCTTGAGTTCGCGGCCGGTCTCGAACATGCGCCGGATCCACGAGGCGTGGGTCATCTGGTTGCGGATGTCCTGGGAGATGATACCGCTCACGCGTGGTCGCTCCTGGCGCCGGCTGACGGCGGCCGTTGGTTCAAAATGCCGCGGATCACGCCGCCGGGCTGCTTGAGGATGCGTGAGCCGCGCGTGATCTTGCAGAGGCTGATGCCGAGATCCCGGGCGATGCGGCGTTGCGGCTCGCCGGCCTGCAGCCGCTGCAGCAGCCGCCAGCGCAAGGCCAGGTCGCGCGCCTCGGCTGGCGTCAGGATCTCATCCATCAACTGTCGCATGGCCTGTGCATGGCGCACGCTGGCAAGCAGATCGGCGACCGCCTGGATATCTGCTTCGCCGACCGCCTGTGGCTGTTGCCGTTTCATCACATCTCTCCGCCGGCAACTGTACCAAACCGCAGGCGGACCTGCCAGCATCGTCGCCCGGCTCGGGCAGGATTTTCATGGACTTTTGACCCCCGATGGCTGATAGTACCAACCCCTGTCAAAGGGGGGGGTGCAGAGACGTGCCCGGCGCTTGAGGCGCTGGAAACAACCCCTTGCAGACAATGGAATTGCGGCTAATTGACGAGGCTATGAAAGCGAGCCAGAAAGCAACGTTCGTTGACGGTGGCGTGACCGCTCCACAGGGGTACCGCGCCGCTGGCGTGGCCGCCGGCATCAAGTACGCCGGACGGAAGGATTTCGCGCTGCTGGTGGCGGATGTACCGGCAGCGGTGGCGGCTGTTTTCACCACGAACCAGGTGGCGGCGGCGCCGGTGCAACTCGACCGTGTGCGCGTCAGGGGCGGTCGGGCGCAGGCCGTGGCAGTGAACAGCGGTTGTGCCAATGCCTGCACGGGCGAGGCCGGCTGGAAGAACGCCCTGGCCATGGCGCAGGACGTCGCGACCGAGCTGGGTATCGACCCGGAACTGGTCCTGGTCTGTTCGACTGGCGTGATCGGCGTTCAGCTGCCGACGGATCGCATTGCGGTCGGCGCCAAGCTGGCCGCGCAGGCGCTGAGCCGCGACGGCGGCGGTGATGCGGCGCGGGCCATCATGACGACGGACACCGTGGACAAGCAGGTGGCGACGCGCGTGATGATCGACGATCGCGTGGTGACCATTGGCGGCATGTGCAAAGGCTCTGGCATGATCGAGCCGATGATGGCCACCATGCTGGGTTTTTTGACGACCGACGCGGCCGTGGACCTGGAAGCGCTCGATCAGGCGCTGCGTACGGCGGTCGAGGTGAGCTTCAACCGCGTGGTGGTCGATGGCGACCGCAGCACCAACGACACGGTGCTGCTGCTGGCCAACGGCGCCGCGGGCAACCGCACGCTTTCGCCGTCCCATCCGCAGTGGGGCGCCTTCGTTGCGGCGCTGACCGCGGTGGCGACCGAACTGGCGAAGAAGATGGTCCTGGATGGCGAAGGCGCCACCAAGTTTGTGACCGTGCGGGTCAAGGGCGCGCGCACCAACAAAGAGGCGCAACTGGCGGCCCGCGCCATCGCCAAGTCGGCGCTGGTCAAAACCTCGTGGTTTGGCCAGGACCCCAACTGGGGCCGGGTGATCGCGGCGGCGGGCTATTCGGGCGCGGCCGTGGACGATCGCCAGGCGCAGATTTGGTATGGCGACGTGTGCGCCTATGACCGCGGCCGCACGGCTGACGTCGCCACGCTCGAGAAACTGAAGGCCGTGATGCAGGACCGCGCCTTCGACGTGACCGTCAACCTCAACCTGGGCGACGGGGCGGACACCATCTACACCTGTGATTTTTCGATCGCGTACGTCAAGATCAACGCTGACTACACGACATGATGCAGAAATTCATAGAAAAGGCCGCGACGCTGGTCGAGGCACTGCCGTACATCCAGGATTTCAAGGGATCGACGGTGGTGGTCAAGGTTGGCGGCAGCGTGATGGAGTCGAAGGGCAGCCTGGAAGGGTTGTTGACCGACGTCGCCTTCATGTCCACCGTGGGCATTCGCACGGTGCTGGTGCACGGCGGCGGCAAGGCGATCTCGCGCGGCATGGAGCAAAGCGGCATCGCGCCGCAGTTCGTGCAGGGGCTGCGGGTGACGTGCGCCAAGACGATGCAGGTGGTCGAGCGGGTGATCAAGCACGAGGTGAACGCCAACGTCGTGCGCATCCTGCGCTCGCACCGCATCAACGCCCGGCCGCTGCATGGCGACTGGATCATCCATGTGGCGCGCAAGCGCGGCAAGGATGCCCAGACCGGCGTGGCGCTGGACTGGGGCTTTGTGGGCGAGCCGGTGTCGGTCGACGTGCGACCCGTGCAGGAGATGCTGGACGCCGGCCTGATACCTGTGGTGACGCCCCTGGGCTCGGATGCCGACGGGCAGATCTACAACGTCAACGCCGACTCAGCCGCGGCGGCGCTGGCCACGGCCATGAAGGTTCGCAAATTGGCGTTCATCTCGGACGTCCCGGGTTTGCTGCGCGATGTGAACGATCCAGCTTCGCTGATCGCCACGTTGCACAGCGGCGAGGTGGCACGGTTGAAGGCCGAGGGCATCGTGGGCGGCGGCATGCTGCCCAAACTCGACAGCTGCGTGGCGGCAATCGCCGCCGGGGTGGGCAAAGTCCACCTGATTGACGGACGGATGCCGCATTCGCTGCTGCTGGAGATTTTCACGAAACAAGGTGTGGGAACGGAGATCATTGCCGATGAGCAAGAGCACTGACATTGCCGCGTTGTTCGACCAGTACGTGATGCATACCTATGCGCCGTCCGTGACCCTCGTGCGCGGACACGGCTGCAAGGTGTGGGACGCGGACAAGAAGGTCTACCTCGACTTCACGGCCGGCATCGCCGTGCAGAACGTCGGCCACGCCCACCCCAGGGTCGTCAAGGCGATCCAGGAGCAGGCTGCGGCGCTCATCCACTGCTCGAACCTCTTCTACACCCCGAACCAGGCGCTGCTGGCCCAGCGGCTGTCCAAGCTCTCCCTGGGCGGCAAGTGCTTCTTCTGCAACTCGGGCGCCGAGGCCAACGAAGCCATGGTCAAGCTGGCGCGCCTCTGGGGCCACGACCAGGGCAAGTTCGAAGTCATCACCATGCAGAACTCCTTCCATGGCCGGACGCTGGCCATGATCGCGGCCACGGGACAGAGCAAGGTGCAGAAGGGCTTCGATCCGCTGCCGCTGGGCTTTGCCTATGCCGAGTTCAACAACCTCGAGTCGGTCCAGGCGCAGGTCAATGCGCGCACCGTGGCCGTGCTGGTCGAGGCCGTGCAGTGCGAGGGCGGCGTGGTCTCCGCGACACCGGAGTTCATGGCCGGCCTGCGCGCGCTGTGCGACGCCAAGGGGATGCTGCTGCTGTGCGATGAGGTCCAGTGCGGCATGGGCCGCACGGGTTCCTGGTTCGGCTGGCAGAAGAGCGGCGTGAAGCCGGATGCCTTCTCGATGGCCAAGGCCCTGGCGGGCGGCGTGCCCATGGGTGCGCTGGTGGCTTCGCCCAAGCTCTCGGACGTCTTCCAGCCTGGCAGCCATGCGAGCACCTTCGGCGGCAATCCGCTGGCCGCGGCCGCGGCCCTGGCTGTGCTGGACGTGATCGAGGAGGAGGGCTTGCTCAAGCGCGCCGACGAGGCCGGCAAGCTCTTCCGCGAGGCTCTGCAGCCGCTGGTTGAGAAATACGAGCAGGTGGTGGAAGTGCGCGGCGAGGGGCTGATCGTCGGCCTGGTGGTGGCCGGCGCCGCCCATGACGTGGTCAAGGCCTGCCGCGAGATGGGCCTGCTCTGCTGCGCCGCCGGCGAGCACGTCGTGCGTTTCGTGCCGCCACTGAACGTCAAGGACGATGAACTCGAAGAGGCGCTCGACATGATCGGCGACGCGCTCGAGGAGCTGTTCGGCGGCGCGGCGGGCACGGCGGGCGAAGTCGCCCAGTAATGATCTCTGGCGCGGCCGGCGGTCTTCCGCCGGTCGCGCCATCGAGCCAGCCATGTCGCCCGGGGAGCGCAGGAACGATCCCCTCCTGGCCGAGCGGCGGATCCAGTCCGCTGACCACTTATCCTTGAAACCGCGGATGAACACAGATCAACGCGGATAGGTGCGTCGCAAACAACACGTTGCAGCGCAAGAACGTGTTGACCGGATAGATGCAAGCCGTTTCTGTTGCAAGACCGTGCCAATCAGCGTCCATCAGCGTTTATCTGCGGTTCAACTGCTCCTCTTAGGCTTATTCATCCGCGCGCGGGGTTGTCAGCCACGCGGCACCTGAACTGTCCGGGCGCGTGACGCGCGACAGGCCCCACGTCAGCAAGAGCAGGGCGGCATACCAGCCGGCCACCACCCAGGGCGTTGGCCGCGGGATGGTCAGGGCGCCGCCCGGCAGCGCCGCCGCGGCTCGCGCCACCCAGACCATGCCCTGCGCCAGGCCGCCGGCCGCATGGTTGAAGACGGTTTCCGCCCACGGCGAAATCACCCCCACCAGAAAGCCCATGCAGCTCGCGATGCCCACGCCAAAGAGCGCCGGCGCAACGGGCAGGCTCGCCAGCAGCGAGCCCGGGGTCAGGCGGCCGAAGTAATAGGCGGTCAGCGGCGACGAGCTGAGCCACGCCGTCAGCGAGACCGCCGTCACCTCCGCCAGCCAGCGCAGCGCCCGCACGCGCCAGCGCAGCCAGCGCGGCGCCGCCGCGGACAGCGTGCCGCCCAGATCTTCGGCCGCGCGCGCCGCCAGCGCGGCGTCGTCCACCCGCAGGATGTGCTTGAAGATTCTGGCCAGCGAGGGATAGAGCAGCAAGAGGCCGCCCATGACCGCGAAGGACAAGCAGAACCCCACGTCCTGCAGTTGAAACGGCGCGATGCCCAGCGCAATCAGCGCCGCGGCCGCCAGCGTGGAAAGCTTATCCGGCCGACGGCCGATCAGGGGGGCTGCAAAGTAAAGCACGGCCATCAGGCAGGCCCTCAAGGCGCTCGCCGACATGCCTGTGGCGGCCGTGTAAAAGAACAAGGCCGGCGCCAGCGGCAGACTCCACCAGGGACGCGGCACACGCAGGAACGACAGCACGCCGATTACGAACGCTGCCACGATCGCCACGTGCAGGCCGGCGATGGCAAAGGCGTATACAATGCCGGAATCGCGAAACACCTGCTGCAACGACGGCGGAATATCGTGCCGCATGCCGAGAAAGATGGCCTGCACCAGCGCCGGGATTGCGCCCCAGTCGCCAATGCCGCGCGTCAAGCGCGCCGCCATGACCTGCCGCGCGCGGTCGGTGAGCGTCGGCCAGTCGCGCAGCGACGCCGGCGCCAGCCGCTCGGCGCTCCCGGCGCGCGTCCGCAGCGTGGCGTGAACCTTGCGCAACGCGCTGCGACTCACCAGCAGCTTGCCGCTGAAACGCCAGCGTTCGCCCGTCGCCGGTAACAACAACCCGTTGTCGGATGCCTGCGCGTCGCCATACCAGGTCACGCGCACAGGCGTGGTGGCATTGGGACGCTGCAGTCCGTCGGAATCGAACACGACCACATTGCGCAGCGCAAAGCGGCAGGCGCGGCCGCCGTTCTGCGCCTCGAAGCCTGACACGTCCCCGTCCACGGTGCCGCGGAGCGTCACCGTGCTGGCGGACGCACAGTGCGCCAGCCAGGCCACGTCCGCGTTCCGCCGGTCCATGGCGAGCGCCGCGCCCAACCAGCCGGTCGCGAGCGCCACCAGCAGCGTGGCGCAGCCCTGCCAGCGCCCCGCGCTGTGGCAGCGCTGCGCGGCGAGCCAGAGCATGGCCACGGCCAGCCAGGCCCAGGCCGCAACCTGCCAATGACCGGTGGCAAGTCCCAGCGCATCGCCCATCACGAAGGCCACGCTCAAGCCCACCAAAGGCCGCCGTGTCATTAAGACCGCCTGCATCCTGCGTCTCCTACGCGGCAGTATAATCACCCCGCGCCGACGCCGCCAAGCGCGGAGATGACTGTGGGTCTTCTCTGAAACAGCCCGTTCGACTCTGTCTGTGCGCGCCCAGACGCATTCGGAAGCCCGCTTTCCTATGGTCGGGCAGTGCGCGGATGTGCTAACGTTAAGACACATTTCCGCGGGGTCCGACAGGCGGACGGCCCGGGCCGCGGGAGGAGACGTTGATGGCCCTTTCCCTTCACGAATTGCGGAATCAAAAAATCGGAGCCTGTGTTTCGGGCGGGCTGGACAGCCGCACGATCGCCAAGCGTTTGGTGGAGGCCGGCGTGCCGCTGGTGGCCTTTGCCGCCGATCTCGGACAGCCGGACGAGAAGGACATCAACGACATCCGCACGCGCATGGCGCCCTGTGGCGTGGACACGGTGATCGTCGACCTCAAGGCCGCGATGGCCGAAGCCTGCTTCGAGGTGCTCGAAGCCCAGGCCATGTACGACGGCGGCTACTGGAACTCCACCGGCATCGCGCGCGCGGTGACCGTGCGCGGGCTGATCCCCGAGATGCGCAAGCGCGGCTGCACCGTCCTGGCGCACGGCGCCACCGGTCGCGGCAACGACCAGATGCGGTTCGAGCGCTACACCAACGTGCTGGCGCCGGACATGCAGGTCTATGCGCCATGGCGCGACCCCGCGTTGCTCAAGCAGTTTCCCGGTCGCACGCAGATGGCCGAGTACCTGGCCGGCTTCGGCATTCCGGCGCCGGTGGGCGGCAAGAAGAAGTATTCGACCGACGCCAACCTGGCCGGCCTCTCGCATGAGGCCGAAGATCTCGAGAGCATGGAGACGGCCATGACCATCGTGCAGCCCACGATGGGCGTCTGGCCCATGCAGGCACCGGAGACCATCGAGGAGGTCGTCGTGCGCTTCGAGCGCGGCCGCGCCGTGCAGATCAACGGGCGCGATGTGACGCCGCTCGAGGCCATGGTGCAGGCCAACCGGCTCGGAGGACGCAATGGCGTGGGCATGAAGCACGCCTTGGAGAACCGCATCATCGGCACCAAGAGCCGCGGCGTCTACGAGGCTCCCGGCATGGAACTGCTCGGCAGCGCGTTGCGCTTCGTCTATCAGGCCGTCATGGAACGCCGCGCCACGCTGCTGTTCCAGCAACTCTCCAAACTTGTGGCCGACCAGATCTACGACGGACGCTATTTCGATCCGGCGACCCAGGCGGCGCGCGCAGCCATCGGCGTGCTCTCCCGCCATGCCAGCGGCACCGTGCGCGTGGGGCTCTACAAGGGCAACGTCCTCTTCCTGTCGCTGACCGGCTGCCGCGCCTCGCTCTACAACGAAGCAGACTCCTCCATGGAAGCCAGCGCCGGTCTGAACCCGGTCAGCTCGCAGGGCTTTGCCGAGATTCAGGGCGTCGAAGCCCGCACGCTGGCTCGCGCCGGACAGGTCACGCCATGAACGCATCACGCAGCCGGTGTCTGTTGACAGCCTGCCTCTGTCTGGCCGCCTTCAGTGCCCAGGCCATGTGGCCGTTCGGCACGAGCAAGAGCGAGCAGGCCGCGAAGCTGGCGTCGAAGGGCAACATCGAGTTGCGTGCCGGCGACGAAGCATGGCGGGCCGGCCGGCTGTCCACGGCCGCCGCGAGCTATGAAGCAGCCGCCATCGACTATCAGGATGCCGAGAAACTGGCGCCCGGCATGGAGAACGGCCTGATCCGTTACCGGTTGTCCTACTGCGTCAGCCAGGTTGAACAGATGCGCAATGCGCCCGCGGAAAAGAGCAAGCCGCCGGAGAAGGTGGCGGTGACGCATCCGCAGCCGTCTGTGCCGCTGCGCGAAACAGCGGCCGTACCCGCGGCGCCGGCGGCCAACACGACCGCGTCGCCAGCGGCGCCGGAGATATCCAGCGCCCCCGCAGCCCTATCGGAGGTCGTCGATGTGCCGAAGGCCCTGGCTGCCGCGCGCCAGGCTATGGGCAGCGGGCATCTCGATGACGCCGTGCCGCCGCTTGTGCAGGTCCTGCACCAGGAGCCTGCGAACCGGCAGGCCCTGCTGCTGATGGCCACGGTGCGCGTGCAGCAGGCGCGCTACGATGACGCCATCATCGTCATCGAAAGCTTGCGCGGCGGGAACCAGGAGGATGAGGCCGTCCTGCTGCTGGCGGCCGGCGCGTACAGCGGCGCGGGTCGCTACTTCGACGCCCTGCTGGCGCTCGACAAGGTGCTCAAGGCCAGTCCCAATCTGCCCCAGGCCTATGTTGACATGGCCTATCTGCTGACCGAAATGGCGCCCGATAAGCGCAGCGATGCGACGATCTACTACCAGCACGCACTTAAGTTGGGCGTGCCGCGCGACGCCCTGCTCGAAAAGCGGTTGGGCATCCGGAATCCCTAGTTCAACCTTGAAACCGCAGATGAACACAGATCAACGCGGATAGGGTCATCGCAATCAACGTGTTGCAGCGCAAAACCATGTTCATCGGATCGATGAAAGCCGTTTCTGTCGCAAGATCGTGCCAATCAGCGGCCATCAGCGTTGATCTGCGGTTCAACTGCTCTTTCTAGGTTCAACACACCCTGCGGCAACTGCATGGTCAGGCAGTGCAGCGAACCGTGCTGACGAATGGGCATGGTGGCATCGATGCCGATGATCGCGCGTCCCGGAAAGGCCTGCGCCACGACTGCCTGCGCGGCCGCGTCGCTCGCATCCCCGTACGATGGCACCAGCACGGCGCCGTTGATCACCAGGAAGTTGGCATAGCTGGCGGGCATCCGGTTGCCGGACGGATCATGCATGGGCCGCGGCCAGGGCAGAGGCAGCAACCGGTAGGGAAGCGCATCCAGCGTGCGCAATGCCCGCAGCTCATTGGCCATGACGTGCAGCGCCGCGGCGTGCTCGTCTGCCGGATCGTCGCAGGCCGTGAAGACGATCGTATCGTCCGGCGCCAACCGGGCGAGCATGTCGACGTGTCCATCGGTGTCATCGCCGGCCAGCCAGCCATGGTGCAGCCACAGCACTCGCCGCAGGCCAAAAGCCTGCATGAGGGCGGCTTCGATCTCCGCGCGGCCCAACTGCGGGTTGCGATTAGGATTGAGCAGGCACGAGTCCGTAGTCAGCAACGTGCCGCGGCCATCCGTGTCGACACTGCCGCCTTCGAAGGCCAGATCCATTGTGCGCCGCGCCGTGTCGCCAAAACAGCCCGCGGCATGCAGCCGGGCCGTGGCTTCGTTGTCGCGGGCGCAATGCGCCTTGCCGCCCCAGCCATTGAAGGTGAAGTCCAGCAGGCAGGGTTTGCGGCCGCCCTGCGCGACGGGCACCACGGTCAACGGGCCGAAATCGCGCGCCCAGATGTCGTCGGTTTCCGTAACGGCCAGTTCAACCCGGTCCAGCCGCGCGCCCGCTGCGTCCAACATGCGCCGCGCCTCGTCCGGCGCCGTCGTGGTCAGAATCACGCGCTCCCGGTGGCTGACCGCCGCCGCAATCGCTGCGACCGTGCCACGAATCTCCTGCAGCACCGGCTGCCAGCCGACCGCCGAATCCGGCGGCCACGCCAGCAGCACGCCGTCCTGCGGTTCCCATTCCGCCGGCAGGCGCCAGGCGGCGGCCGTATGCCGGGCCGGTTCGTCCGGGCAGCCGGAGCGAGGGGCATCAGTGTGTGTGGCGATCGACATGGCGGCACGCGGGAGTTGCTACCCGTCATTTAACGCGTTTTGACCGCATGCCGGCAAGCCTGAAGGCAAACTAACGCACCAGAATGAGCGTTTGCGGCGGCGCCTTGACCACCAGCGTGCCGGCGCTGCTGCCCAGGTACAGGGTGCTGTTCACCGTGCCGGTCACGGCATAGCTTCCCACCCGGAAGGGTGCCGTGGTGGTGCCATTGTAGGTGATGACCACGGCCAGGCCGGTCGGCGCCGTCGTGGCCGTGACGACGCGAGGCGTGCCGTCATACCGTTGAATCAGGTTGGAGAGCACCACGGAGGCACTGGCGCGCGTGACGGAGAAGGTGTTGGTCAGGGAGGCGGCTGAATTCCAGTTGGCGTCGCCGGCTTGCGCGGCCGACACGCTGACGGAACCGGCATTGGTGAAGGTCAGGTTCGAACTGGCGTTCAGGACCGCCGGTCCGGCAGCCACGGCGAAGGTCACCGGCAATCCCGAGGATGCGGTCGCGCCCAGGTGAACGGTGTTGGTGGCCAGCTGGCTGGCGACGGTCGGGAAGGAGAGCGTCTGGCCGGCCTTGCTCACGGTCAACACGCCGTTGACATAGGTGATGATGTAGTTCGACAGGCCGGTGCCCAGCGCGTTCGTGGGCACGATCGCGTAGGGCGAGCCGGCCACCGCTGCGGTCGATGTCGCGCCGGCACTGCTCAGCGAAACGTTTGTCACGCTGTCGCCATTGGTCAGGCCAGCGGCCGTGAAGGCCGTGCCGGCGAAGGTCAGGGTCTGGCCGTAGTTCTTGTTCGTGCTGTTGGCCGTGATGGTCAGCAGGCGCAGGCTGTTGGTCACCACCAGCGTGACCGTGGCCGTCGTGCTGGTGGCGAACCCGTCATTGGCGACAAACGTGAAGCTGTCTGTGCCCGCATAGCCGGACGCCGCGGTGTAGGTGACCGCGCCGCTGTTCGTGTTGAAGGCCGAGAGTGTGCCGTGCAGCGGCAGGCTGTTGGTCTGGAAGGTGATGGGATCGCCGTCGCCGTCGCTGCCGTGCAGCACCAGGTTGGTGGCCAGGCCGGACGCGACGGTCACTGTCTGATTGCTGGCCACCGGCGGGAGATTGAAGACTGCCGCCGTGTATGTGGAGGATTGTACGGTGATGGCCAGTTGGTAGGCGTAAAAAAGGCCGGTGCGTGTACTGCTCGTGTTCTGCAGGCGCAGGACCCAGTTGCCATTGGGAGCCTTCCCGTTGAACGTGGCCAGGACGCCGCTGGGCGAGTACGTGCCTGCAAATGGCGCCGTGCCGGACGTGATGGACGTCGCGGCCTGATCGTCGAGCACGGTGTAGACCAGCGCGCCGGGTGGTGTTCCAGAACCGAAGTCGGCTCCGGCGTTGCCGGTGTTGGCATGCAAGATGACTTCGGTGGCGTCCGGATGGCGCAGGGCGATCGTGAGCAACGAATCCCGCGTGAAATTCAGCCGCACCGAGGCATTCACGTCCGTGATGCTGCCGGAAGCGGCAACGGCGACGGGATTGGTGATATAGACGGTTGTGCTTCTTGGAATGGCGAGGCCGACAACGTTGGTGACGGCAAAGGTATTGGTGACAGGCGCGCCCAGTGTCACGCTGCCCACGATATGGCTGAAGGTGCCGGTGAAGGCAAGCGAGCCGGTCTGGAGCACATTGGTGAAGGTCAGGATCGTCCCGGCAGGCACACTCTTCGACAGCTTGTACGAAAAGGGCGTGGAATTGGACGCGGCCGAGAGGTAAGGAATGTTTGGATAGGCGTTCGTGGCTTGCAGCAGTGTCACGCCCGTCGCGGAGGTCGTCAGCGTGGCGGTCACATTGGAGGCTGTGACGCCGCCGGTGGTATTGGTCCAGACCAGCGTCTCCTGGATCGTCTCACCCGGATCGACCGCGCCATTGCCGTTGCCGCCGGCGACGTCGCTCATCTGGGAGCTGAGCAAGGCCAGATGCAGGCCTGGCGGGGCGAGCGCGTTGACCAGGGCGATCCCGTTCGGCGTGCCCCAGCCGGTGCAGAGGTCATAGCCGGATGCGGCTGAGAAGGCCGCTGGACTTGCGGTGTTGAAGTTATTGCCCGTGGTGGTGTCGTGAAAAGCGGCGGCGTAGCCACTGCCCTTGCCAATCGTGTAGAGCGCCGGATTCAGGAAGCCGACCGTGCCATAGCCCAGGGCCGTCGACTGCTGGTTGACCAAGGCGCAGAACCCGGCCCACAGCGGCGCGGCGCAACTGGTGCCGACGACGGAGTAGGTGAGGCCGTTGTCAGCCACCAGATACACGTTCGTGGCCGTCAGGGCTACGTCGGGAATGTTCCGCATCGCGGTGGATCCCTGATTCGCCGCCATGCTAATGCCCTGTTGCCACGTCGGTATGGCGTATGTCGTGCTGATGCCGCCGCTGCTGCCCACACTGCCGTTGTTCCAAACTCCCTCGGAGACCCAGGCGCCGCCGGAGCCGGCGGTCGTCAGGTAGGTCCCGCCCACGCAGGTCACATACGGACTGTCCGCCGGAGACGGAATCGTCCCCGTATAAGCATCGCCGTCCCCTGAAGCATTGAAGAACGACAGGCCCTTTGCGGCCATTAGGCTCAGGGCGGCGTTCGCATTCGAATCCCACGAACCGCCGGTCCAAGAGCTGCTCACCTGTTGCGCCTGGTTGTCGTTGGCAATGCGGGAGAGGATGTCCGCCCACGGACTGGGGTTAGGCGCTTCATACACGATCACCTGCGCCAGACCAGGCGCCATGCAGGTGACCATGTCGATGTCGAGCGCGACCTCTCCGTTGTTCACTAGATTCGGCGGCGTAGTGTAGGGCACTCCGGAAAATCCGTCCACGTACACATTGGAGAGCGTCACGCTGGGCAACCCCGTCTTCGTCCTGTAGGTAGTGATGTCGCTCGGGTAGTAACCGTCGAACTGGACGAGAGCAACGGCCTGCCCCGTTCCCGTCAGGGATGTGCCTGGCACATAAGCAGCGCGGAAATCATACCCCCAGAAGGTGCCGTACGGCGACGAGCCCGTGCCGGCAGCGGGTTGGACACCGGATGCCGGTTTCGCCTGACGGACCGTGAGGTTCGCCGGACGCGGCAGCGAGTAGTCGTCCAACCCGCTGATGTGGCGGATTGGCAGCGACTCATCAACCTCGGGGTCCATTTCGGGCGCATAGAACAAACGGTTTTCCCTGGGATGCGGGTACGTGCGCAGGATCACGCGGAAGGACGTCTCGACGTCCGCTGCCGTGCCGCTGACGCTGACCAGCGTGCGGCTCGGGTACGTGGCGGTGACCGTCAGACCGCTGGCTTTCGCAAACGCGACGACGGCTTGGTAGTCCGCCTCGGTTGGGCCGAACAACTCCGCGAACTGTGCCGACGTGAGAAAACGCCGGTAGTCGGGACTGGCCGGGTCGTACAGCCGTTCCAGCAAATTGTCGAGGGCCGTCTGATTGCGCAGTGGCAGGCCGATGGCTAGGTGCAGTCGGTTCGTGGCGGCCAGCCTTCCGATGGCGGTCTGCCGCGCCGCAGCCGCCGGCACGTGTCCGTACAGTGTCTGCCGGGGCGCGGCCGCGGCAGACCACGGCAACAGACACAAGGCCGCACCCGCCAACCACCAGCCCGCAGGCCGTGATCGGTGCGCGTCATGGGGCCATGAACGCCCGCTTGGCTCGTGGCTACTCCTGCGCATGCGCATCGTTTCTATCCAGGCACCGGGACCTAATCTGATACGACCTTGGTATCCAATTGATACAAACAATTATAAAGCATATGCCTGCCGGATGACAGATCGTCCGCCGCGTCATAGAGCAGAATTCATAGCAAGATCTGTGCAAAAACCGCGAACCAGCGAACCGATTAGAGCGAGCGACATTTATGTAGTGTCAAGCCATGCCGCATACCTATTTGTGCGTATAATTATTAAGTGATTCACATTTGAGGGCCCGTGATATTTTCTTATCATATTGTCTATAAGCATATTACGGTCAGAACATCGGGTTCGCTCAAGTGACTTGGCACGTCCGCTGCAAATCAAGGGGCACAACCCTAAACAAGGAGGCGTCACGATGAGAGCGCGATTCAGAATGATGATGATTGCAGGTTTGCTGCTGCTGCCCTTCGCAGCCACGCGTGTGGTTGCTCAGGGATCGGATACGGCGCCTGCTGCCGCGACCACCGCACCGGCGATCGTGGCTCCGGCGGCCACACCGGCCCCGGCGGCCGTGCCTGCACCTGCACCCGCGCCTGCGCCAAAGATCGACACCGGCGATACGGCGTGGGTCCTGATGTCCTCGGCGCTGGTCCTGCTGATGACGCCTGGACTGGCCTTCTTCTATGGCGGTCTGGTCCGCAAGAAGAACGTCCTGTCGATCCTGATGCAGTGCTTTATCGTCATCTGCATCATCTCGGTTCAATGGGCGCTGTTCGGCTATAGCCTGGCCTTTGGACCGGATGTCAAAGGGCTCATCGGCAACCTGGACTGGGCGTTCTTGAAACACGTGGGTGCCGATCCGTTTGCCGGCTATGCCGCCACGATTCCGCACTCTGTTTTCATGATCTTCCAGGCCATGTTCGCCGTGATCACGCCGGCGCTGATCCTCGGCGCGTTTGCGGAACGGATGCGCTTCTCGGCCTTCTGCATCTTCATGGTGCTGTGGGCGACCGTGGTCTATGATCCGGTGGCGCACTGGGTCTGGGGCCTGGGCGGCTTCCTCTCCCGCTTCGATGCTGCGGGCAATCTCAAGGCGGCTGGTGGCGCGCTGGACTTCGCCGGCGGCACGGTGGTCCATATCAACGCCGGTGTGGCGGCTCTGGCCACCGCGTTGGTCCTGGGCAAGCGCGTGGGCACCTCCTCTCCGCCGCACAGCCTGCCGTTTGCCGTCCTGGGCGCGGGCCTGCTGTGGTTCGGCTGGTTCGGCTTCAACTCCGGCAGCGCGCTGGGCGCCAATGGCCTGGCAGGCAATGCCTTCGTGGCGACCCACATGGCGACAGCCGTCGCCGGTCTGGCCTGGGTGATCTGCGACTGGCTTCACTACGGTAAGCCGACGACACTGGGCGTCATCTCCGGTGCGGTGGCCGGCCTGGTGGCCGTGACGCCTGCTTGCGGCTTCGTTTCGCCCATGGGTGCCATGTGGGTGGGCTTGGGTGCGGGCGTGATCTGCTGGCTCGCCGTGACCTTCCTGAAGCCCAAGTTCGGCTATGACGACTCCCTGGACGCGTTCGGCGTGCACGGCATCGGCGGCATGTGGGGCGCGCTCGCAACCGGTCTCTTCGCCCAGAAGGCGATCAACGGCTGTGACGGGCTCTTCTACGGCAATCCGGGTCAGTTCCTGATCCAGATCAAGGCCGTGCTGGTCAGCGTGGTCTACTCCTTCGTGGTGTCGATCGTCCTGCTCAAGCTCGTGGACAAGCTTGTGGGCCTCCGTGTGACTGAGAGCGAAGAGCGCATCGGCCTCGACCTCACGCAGCACAAGGAAGCCGGTTACACCGTGCTGGATTAGGCGCAATCAAGAAGAGGAGATCGAACCATGAAGTACATCATCGCCATTATTCAGCCGGACCGCCTGGACCCCGTGCTGGAGTTGCTTGAGAAAAAGGAAATTCACCTCGTCACCGTCTCCACCGTCATGGGTCGCGGCCGCCAGAAGGGCATCGCCACGGTCTACCGCAGCCACCGCGAAGCGGGTAACCTGCTGCGCAAGGTGAAGCTGGAGATCGCGGTCAACGACGAGTTCGTCAAGCCGACCGTGGAGGCCATCACGGCGGGCGCCCGTACCGGGCAGATCGGAGACGGCAAGATCTTCGTTCTGGACCTGGACACGGCCATCCGCGTGCGCACGGGAGAGTCCGGCACCGTAGCCATTGGCTAGCCAGCCGGCTCCTGATGACAGACTGAAAGAGTCGACCGGACGCGTGGGTTCTTCGGACCACGCGTCCGGCTTTTTTTGTGCCATCGGGGCCTGCCGGGGCCGGGAACCAGTTGATCCGCGATGTGGACCGGGTGTACTCTGTAATCATCTTTGCGTCTGAACCGGTCAGGAGGTCCTATGATGCGTCATGTCGTGTGCGTGGCTGTGGTGTTGGTGATGGCGGCGACTGGCTTTGGACAAGGAACGGGGACCACGCTGCGGTTGCCGACGGTGCTCTCCAGCCACATGGTGCTGCAGCGCGAGATGGTCGTCCCGATCTGGGGCACCGCGGCACCGGGAGCAACGATCACGGTGACCTTCGCGGGCCAGACGAAAACCGGTATGGCCGATGGGCGGGGTGCCTGGCAGGCCAAGCTGGATCCGCTGACGGCTTCGGCTGAGCCGCGCACGATGACCATCACCGTTGCCGGTCAGCCGCCGCTGGCGCTCGAAGACGTGCTGGTCGGCGAGGTCTGGGTCGGTTCCGGCCAGTCCAACATGCAAACGCCGGTGGCCAACTACACCAACGACGATCCGGTGCTGGTGGCCAATGCTGCGGTGCCGCACCCGCAACTGCGGCTGCTGCGCAGCGTCGCTTCGCACTGGGAACCGGTCACGCCCGCCGCGGTGCGCGGCTTTTCGGCCCTGCTCTTCTCCTTTGGCGTGCCCCTGCAGAAGGCGCTTAACGTGCCTGTCGGTTTGATGGTCGGCGCCGTGGGCGGCACGCCCTCCGGGTACTGGCTGAGCGAGGCAGCCTATCGCAGCGACGCCAGCTGCCAGGCCCTGGTGTCCAAGGCCGCGGCGGCTTACACGCCGGAGAAAGCCGCGCAGGCGCAGCGGAACTACACGAAAGCGCTCGCCGACTGGACGCAGGCCACCAATGCCGCGCCCAAGGTGGCAGGCAAGCCGCTGCCGCACAAGCCGGAGCCGCCCGTGGCGCCCGGCGTGTGCCATGGCGTGGTGGGGAATCTCTATGAGCAGTGGATCCATCCGATGCAACCCTATGCCATGCGCGGCGTGCTTTGGGATCAGGGCGAATCGGGCACGGCCATCGAGGGCGTGGATCAGTACACGCTGATGGGTGCGCTGATCGGCGGTTGGCGCCAGGCGTGGGGCCAGGGCGATTTCCCGTTCATCTACGTGCAGAAACCCAGCGGCGGCGGCTGCGCCTGGGACCAGGCCGACCCCGTGACGCGCAAGGCCGAGGCTTTCATGGCGGTCCCTCCGGCGGTGCCAGCCGATGGCGGCTATCGCGAGACGCACATCCGCATCATGCAATACACCAACACGGCCATGGTAACGGCCAGCGACCTGGGTTGGGGGACCCACCCCGTGTGCAAATCGGGCTACGGCGCGCGCGCCGCGCGTGTGGCGCTCGGCAACGTCTATGGGCAACCGGTCGAGATCTACGGACCTCTCTATCAGGCGCAGACCGTCGAGGGCGGCAAGATCCGCGTGCGCTTCACGCACGTTGGACAGGGGTTGGCGTCGCGACCGGCTGACAAGCTGCAGGGCTTCGCGGTGGCGGGTGCTGACAAGCAGTTCGTCTGGGCCGAGGCCGTCATCGAGGGCGATAGCGTAGTGGTTTCCAGCGCCAAGGTGTCCGCGCCGGTGGCCGTGCGCTACGCCTGGTCCAAGAACCACCCGTGGGCCAACCTCTTCAACAAGGACGGCCTGCCGGCGCTGCCATTCCGCACCGATGCCTGGTGAGGATTGGCGCTAGCTGCGGGAGGACGGGCCGATCAGGCTCAGAAATTCGGCGCGCGTGCTGCCGTTGCGCCGGAAGCTGCCCAGCACGGACGAGGTGGTCATCACCGAGTTCTGCTTCTGCACGCCCCGCATCATCATGCAGAGGTGGCGGCACTCCATCACCACGCCCACACCCTCGGCCTGCACCGCATCCATGACGGCCTCGGCCACCTGCTCGGTCAGTCGTTCCTGGATCTGCAGCCGGCGGGCGAAGCTGTCCACCAGGCGCGCGATCTTGCTGACCCCCACCAGTTTCTTGCGCGCCACATAGCCCACGTGGCAGCGGCCGTAGAAGGGCAGCAGGTGATGCTCGCAGAGGCTGTAGATCTCGATGTCGCGCACGATCACCATGTTGTTGGCGTGCGCCGCGAAGACGGCGCGGTTGACGATGCGCGCCGGGGAGTGATGATAGCCCTCGGTCAGGAAGGCGTACGCCCGCGCCACGCGGGCGGGTGTGGCCTGCAGCCCCTCGCGCCGGGGGTTTTCGCCCAGCTCGACCAGCAGCTGGCGCACGAGCGTTTCAATCCGCTTGATATTGGGTTTTGGCGTGGACATTGCTGGGGTTCAGTGTAGCGGACACGGCGGTCGTCGCGCAACCCTGATGCACGCCATCTTTGGCGTGCGGTCATGCCGCGCTTGGAGTATGGTGGGCGGCGATGACGGAGACCATGGAACTGCTTTTCCTGGGCACCGGGACGTCGCTGGGCGTGCCGATGATCGGCTGCGATTGCCCCGTCTGTCTCTCCCCGGATCCCCGCAACCGGCGGCGACGCTCCAGTCTGTACGTCACGGCCGGCACGACGCGGCTGCTGATCGACACGCCGCCCGACTTCCGCGACCAGGCCCTGACCTTCGGGCTGCGGCGCGTGGATGCCGTGCTCTTCACGCATGCCCACGCGGACCACATCCTGGGGCTGGACGACATCCGGCGCTTCAACACGCTCCAGAACGCATCGATTCCCGCCTATACGGTGCCGGAAATCCTCGACGAAGTGCGGCGCGTGTTCGCCTATATCGGCCGGCCGGTGCAGCCTGGCCTGTACCGGCCTAAGATCGCGTTTCGTCCCGTGGAGACGACCTTCCAGGTGGGTGAAATCGCCGTGACGCCGCTGGATGTATCCCATGGTGATGCGCGCACCGTCGGCTATCTGCTCGAATGGCGCGGCCGGCGCGTCGGCTACTTTCCCGATTGCCACCACATGCCGGCCGCAACCCTGCAGGCGTTGCGTGGCGTGCAGGTGATGATCCTGGACACGCTGCGTTACCGTCCGCATCCCACGCATTTGTGCGTCGCCGAAAGTGTTGAGCTGCTGCAGGCGATCGCGGCGCCGCATGCCTACGTGGTGCACCTCTGCCACGATCTGGAGCATGCCCGGCTGGAGACGGAGTTGCCGTCCGGCATCGGCGTGGGGTATGACGGCCTGGTCGTGCGGGTCTGACCCCGGTCTACCGTCCGGCAGCCAGGCGCAGCGCGAGCCGTTCTGGCAGACCCGCCTTGCGGATCTTCTCCATGGCCGTCGCCACGTCGTAGGCGATGCGGCGGAAGACCATGACCCGCGTCTGCATGTCGTAGATCACATACGAACTGCAGGGATCGCCGTCGCGCGGCTGGCCGACGCTGCCGACATTGACGAAGTACTTCGGACCGGGCGAGAGGCAAAGGTCCTTCGCTGGCAGCCGCGTCACCTCGCGCCGCTTCTCGAACACCAGCGGCACGTGGGTGTGGCCGTGAAAGCAGACGGCGGTCTTCTGGTAGGTGAAGTGCGGTTCGGCGTCGAGCTGGTCGAAGACATAGCCCCAGCGCTCAGGCACATCCAGGGTGCTGTGGACGATGGTGAAGCCGCTGACCGCGCGCGAGAGGGGCAGGCCTTTCAGCCAGGTCGCGTCCGCGTCGGAGAGCTGGCGGCGGGTCCAGGCAATCGCGCTGGCCGCCAGCGGCTGAAAATCGTCCAGCTTTTCCTCGCCGTGCGAACAATAATGATCGTGATTGCCGCGCACGGTGGGACAGTTCAGTTCGTCGCGAACGATCTGCAGGCAGGCTACGGGATCCGCATTGTAGCCCACAATATCGCCCACGCAGACAAAGTCGGTGACCATCTGCTGTCGCGCATCGGCGAGTACGGCCTGGAGCGCCTCGAAATTCGCGTGGATGTCGCCCAAAATCGCAAAACGTCGATTCATGTCACACCGGCAACACCTTCATCCCGAGGGACCGCCTGCCGCTGGCGGACCGGAGACGGGTTACATTCAACCCTGGATTTTCAAAATGGCTGCCGCGATCGGCAGATCTTCGGCGGTGGTGATCTTTGGATTCTGGCGGGGCCACTCAACCAGACGCACGCCCGTTTCGAGCAATTCGACCGCCGCCGCTTCGTCCGTGACCGTCGTGCCGGCCGCGGCCACCTTGGCGTAGGCTTGTCGTAGCAGGTCCAGCTTGAAGGTCTGCGGCGTCTGCACGGTCCAGAGATTGTCACGGTCCAGCGTGTGGTCCACGGTGGCGCCGTGTTTCACGAACTTGACGGTGTCGAGGATCCGGCTGGCCGCGACGCCCGAACCGAACCGCTTGGCCGACTGGATGGTCGCCGAGATCAGTTCCGCTTCGATGCAGGGGCGTGCGCCGTCATGCACGGCGACGATGCGCGTCTCCGGATCGAGCGCTTCGAGGCCGTTCCAAACGGAGTCCTGGCGGCGCGCGCCGCCGACGATGATGGTGCGCAGCTTCGAAATGCCGAACATCTGGGCCACGCCGCGGGCGGCCAGGAGGCGCTCCTTGCGGACGACCAGGACGATCTGCTCGATGTCGGGGCAGCGCTCGAAGGCGAGCAGTGACCAGGCGACCAGCGGCCGCGGACCCAACGACAAGAAAGCCTTGTCTGAACCGGTTCCCATCCGTTCGCTTTTGCCGGCGGCGACGATAATCGCGGAATTCATGACGAGGCTCCAACTCTGCGGCCTTGCGGCCACACAACAACAAAACAATACACTAGCAGGTCATATCGCATGCGTCAAACCGCGGGTGCGGCGTACCGGGCACGCCGTATGCTTCTTTCCCTGCCTGCCAGGCGCTCCGCGCAGGACGCCAGGGTCGGGTCATGACGGACGCCTCACGACGGACGCGGCGCAAATCGCATTGCTTCAAACCCCGCCGGTCCGCATACTCTTCGTCCATACCCGCGGGCTGGGTCGGCGCTGCGCGTTCCCGGTACCCCGCCCGGGCTCCGTCATGACTGCGATGCATCCGAAACATGCTGTGATTCTATCAGCCGGTCTGGGCACGCGGTTGCGCCCCCTGACGTGGGCGCTGCCCAAGCCGCTGGTGCCGTTGTGGGGTCGGCCGCTCATCGCGCACCTCGTGTCGCTGCTGGAATCCTGGGGCGTCGAGGAGATCCTCGTCAACCTCCACTGGCAGCCGGCCGCCGTGCGGGCGGCGCTGGCTGCGCATGCCGGTCCGGCCCGGATCCGCTTCTTCGAGGAAGCCGATCTGCTGGGCACCGGCGGGGCGCTCAGGCCGATGCAATCCGTCCTGGCTGGCGGGCCGTTCTGGATCGTCAACGCCGACATCGCCGCCGACGTCGACCCCGCGCCGCTGCTGCGCGCGCTGGCCCGGCGCGAGACCGCGCTGGCGGCGGTCTGGCTGGATCCGCGGCGGGGCCCGCGCACGGTCGCGACCGACCGCCGCGGCCTGGTTGCGACCTACCGTTCCAAGCAACCCGGTGCGCCGGGCACCGCCACCTTCTGCGGCCTGCAGGTGGCGCGTCCCGCGCTCTTCGACTTCCTGCCGCCCCGGCCGGCGTTCAGCCTGATCGAACTCTACGAGCGGGCTGCCGCCGCCGGCCGGCCCGTGGCAGGTGTGCGCGTGCCGGGCAGCTTCTGGAGCGACGCCGGGACGGTTCCCGCCTACCTGGAGATTCATGCCGACGTGCGTCGGCGCGCGCGGCACGGTTTGCGTGGCGGCGTGTTGTACGATGCGGCCTGCGACGCGCGGCCGCACGCGCGCGGCGACTTTCTCTGCGGCCCGGCGAACGCGGCGCCGCCGCATGCCCGGCGCTGCGTCATCTGGCCGGGTGGCGGCGTGGCCCCGCACGCGCGTCTCGCCGACGTCGTGGTTGGGAGCGGCGTGACGGCGGCTGGTGCCTGGCGCCAGACGGCGCTGATTCCGCTGGCCGCCGCACCCGACCCGGCGCTGGGTGAGGCCGTGGCGCATCTGGGCTGGCCGGCCGCCGGAACAGCCCTCTCCTTCCTCGGCGAACGGGGGTCGAATCGCACCTTCTTGCGGGCCGGCTGCGGGCGGCAACGCGCCATCCTTGTGCTTTCGACGCCGGAGCGACCCGAGAACGGCCGCTATGCGGGTCACGCGGCGCTGCTGGCCGAGGCCGGCGTGCCCGTGCCGCGCGTCCTGCTCGACTGGCCGGAGCGGCGCCTGCTGGCGCTCGAGGACTGGGGCGACGTTTCCCTCGATCAGCGGCTGCGTCACCGTTCATCCGATGCGGTCGCGGCGCTCTATGCCCCTGTGCTGGCCGCCGCGGCGCGCCTGCACACCACGGCGACGGCCCTGGCCTTCAGCCGTTCGCTGGCCATGGAGCCGGCCTTCGACGAGACGGTCTACCGCTGGGAGCACGATCTCTTCCGCCGCCACCTGCTGCAGGCGCGCCTCGGTCTGTCCGATGATCCGCCGGGCGTGGCCGGGGAACTGGCGCGCACGGCGGCGCGGCTGCTGGAGGCGCCGCGCGTGGTCGTGCACCGCGACTTCCAGTCGAGCAACGTGCTGTGCCGCCGCGGCCGGATCGCGCTGATTGACTTCCAGGGCATGCGCCCGGGGCCGGCGGCCTACGACCTGGCTTCGCTCTTGTGCGATCCGTACGTCTGCCTCCCGGCGGAAATGCGGCAGCGCTTGCTAGCCGATTACCAAGCCCTCTGCCCCGCGACGGCCGCGGCTGTGGCGGATACCTTCACCTGGGCGGCGGTGCAGCGGCTGGTGCAGGCCCTCGGCGCCTTTGGTCGGCTGGCCGGGCTGGGGCACGCCCGTTTCGCGGGCTTCATCGGACCGGCGGCCGGCGTGCTGGCCGACATGGCCGCCGCCTGCGATCTGCCGGCCCTGGCGGGACTGGCCACGCACATCCATGCGCGACACGCGAGCTGATTCCGGCGCGGACAGGGAACAAGACATGATCATGGCAAAACCATCGGACGCGATGTCGATCGGCTACTCGCCGGGCACGCGCATTCAACTGGTTCTGGTTGACGTCGCGGAGGCGGCACGCGCCCTCGAACAGTGCCACCTGAACGGTCCCACCGCCAGCCTGGTGCTGGCCGAGGCCCTGGCCGGCGTGGCGCTGCTGGGCGCCGACCTGACGCGCCCCGAGGAAACGGTCACCCTGCGCATGCGCGTCTCCGGCCCGGTCCAAGGCGTGCTGGTCGAGGCCGCGCAAGACGGTGGGTTGCGCGGCTACACCAACGTCAAGGTCATGAATGACCTCGATGTGCGCGAGGAGTTGGACACCTCCGAGGCCCTCGGCGATCGCGCCGACGTGCAGATCATCCGCTCGCTGCCCGGCCGCGTGCTGGCCCATGCCAGCCTGGAGACGCAGCCGGCCTCGCTGCGCGCCGCCGTCGAGCAGTTCTACGCCCACTCCCTGCAGCGCCGCGTCGTGGCGCAACTGGCGGCCGTGGCCTATGGCGGCGCGCTGGACCTGGCGCGCGGCCTGATGGCCGTGACGCTGCCTGACACGGATACAGCCGCCTTCGAGCGCGTGGCCGGGCTGTTCGACGACGATACGGTAGGCGAGGAACTGGAGAGTTGCGACACGCTGGCCGACCTCGGCGCGCTGCTGGGGCTGGATGACCTGCAATTCGAGGCGCCACGGCCGCTGCGCTTCGCCTGCCGTTGCTCGGCGACGCGGGTCACGGGTATGCTGGAGGCCCTGTCGGTTTCCGAGCTGGCCGAGATGGTGCGGGCCGGCAAGCCCACATCGGTCGATTGCCACATGTGCGGCAAGAACTACGAAGTGGGCGTCGACGAACTGAAACGAATTTTGGAGGCACGCCGATCATGAACGCACGACTGGCCCCCCTCTTCACGCGGCGCAGCGTGCGCCGCTATACGGGCGAAGCGGTGACGGACGCTGAAATCCGCGACCTGCTGGAAGCCGCCATGGCGGCGCCGTCGGCGGTCGCCAAGGACCCGTGGCACTTCATTGTGGCGCGCGGCGGCGACACGCTCAACGCGATGGCCGGCATCCTGCCCAACGGCCAGATGCTGCGGCAGGCCGATGCGGCGATCATCGTGTGCGGCGATCCGGCCCGCGCGCACCGCAACCTGGAATCCTACCTGCTGCAGGACTGCAGCGCGGCGGTGGAGAACCTGCTGGTGGCGGCGTCGCTGCTGGGCCTCGGCGCCTGCTGGCTGGGCGTCCATCCCAATGAGGAGCGCATCGTCGCCCTGCGCCTGCTGTTCAGCATTCCGCCGGCGATCATCCCCGTGGCGGCGATTGCCCTCGGCCGGCCGGCCGACGCCGTCACGCCGCGCACCCGCTTCCGCGCCGAGGCGGTGCATCAGGGGAAATGGTAAGAATAGGGAAGGAATTCAGGAGCCAGAAATTCAAAATCGCATTTCATTCTGATTGAAGCGCCGATGACAACAACCAAGCGGGCCGTGATTGTTGGCAGCGTTGCGAATGCGTGGCTCACGGTTGATCGGCCGTTGTGGTGCGCGGCCCGCTGATAGTTTGGTAATGTGGTGGCGTGGGTTCCGGGTGATCGGCCCGTGATCAAGCGATCTGGGCGTGCGTGGCGGTGCCGCTAATGAGTTGCGCTAACAACGGCCTCGTGCGGACCGCTGCCAGTGCTGGGCCGGTTAGACCGAGGCGGGCTTTTGAGTGGCGGCGGCCGCACAGGCCAGACGTTGGCCAAAGAATACAATTGAACCTATATGCATGCTAATGTATTCTATTGGTATTGAAAGCAACGATTAGGAGGCAGGCATGTCCAAAACTGTGACATTGCGACTCGATGATCCCGTGTACCGGCTTTTCAAAGGTGTAGCGGAGCGTGAGAACCGACCCATCTCGAATTTCATCGAGACGGCGGTCATGCGTTTTGTGCAGGACCATGCAACCGTGGACGAGTTTGAGATGGCTGAGATCCGCGGGAATGTCGAACTCAATCAAAGCCTGAAGCGAGGACAACAAGATGCCAAGCACCGGCGCGGCGCCTTCGTCTGATTTTCGCATCTTCGAGACTGAGGAGTTCCAGAAGGCGTTAGCCCGTCTCAGGCCCCCTCGGTTCCTGCGAAAGAAACTCGACGCCTATGTTTACCCGCAACTTCGACAGGGGCCGTACTTTGGCCCCAACATTCGCAAGTTGCAAGGATACTCGCCAGCAACATGGCGTTACCGAGTCGGGCCCTATCGCATTTTTTACTTACTGGATGAGGCTGAGCGCATCGTGTTCATTCTTACGATCGATGATCGAAAGGACGCATACCGATGATTCGGCCAACCAGGCGATGCGCCAGCGGCAGCAGAATGGTTTGCGGTCGATCCAAGGTGCCGGCCGCCCGAATGTTTCAGCGCAACTCTCACGTCCTGACTCCTGAATCCTGGATTTAATGATGAAAATCATCTGCGACAACAACATGCCGTACGCCGCCGAGGCCTTCGGCACCCTGGGCGACGTCGTGCTGCTGGATGGGCGCGCCATCCGCCCCGCCGACGTCCAGGACGCCGACCTGCTGATCACGCGCTCGACGACCAAGGTCACGCGCGACCTGCTGCAGGGTAGCCGCGTGCGCTTCTATGGCTCGGCCGTGATCGGCACCGACCACATCGACATTCCCTGGCTCGAACAGGCCGGCATCCCGTGGTCCGCCGCGCCCGGCTGCAATGCCGAAAGCGTCTCGAACTACGTCACCGCCGCGCTGCTCTGGCTGGGCGGACGCCAAGGCTTCCAACTCGAAGGCAAGACCTTGGGCGTCATCGGTGTTGGCAACGTCGGCCGCCGGGTCTGCGCCAAGGGCCGCGCGCTTGGACTGCGCGTGCTGTCCTGCGATCCGCCGCGCCAGCGCGTTCCCGACGATGCCGAGGCGCGCGCCTTCGTCTCCTTCGAACGCGTCCTGGCCGAGGCCGACATCGTCACCTGTCACGTGCCGCTGAACCGCGCGGGACCGGACCGGACCCACCATCTGTTCGATGCCGCCGCCTTCGACCGCCTGCGCCCGGGAACGCTCTTCATTGATGCGGCCCGCGGCGAAGTACTGGAGACCGACGCGCTGCTGCGCGCGCTGGGCGGACGCGTGGCCCACGCCGTGATCGACACTTGGGAAGGCGAGCCCCACTACCGCCCCGACCTGCTGGCCCGCGTGGACCTGGCCACGCCCCATATCGCCGGCCACTCGTATGAGGGCAAGGTCAACGGCACGCTGATGGTCTACGAGCAGGCCTGCCGCGTGCTGGGCGTGGCGCCGACCTTCCGGCCCTGCCTGCCGCCGCCGCCCGTGCCGCACCTGGTTCTGCGGGTCGCCGGCCGGCCTGATGAAACGGTGCTCTCCGAGGCGGTGCTACAGGTCTATGACATCGCCGCCGACGACCGGCGCTTGCGCGCGAGCTGCGGTCCGGACGCCGGCGCACGCGCCAAAGCCTTCGACCGGCAGCGCAAGGAGTATCCCATGCGGCGGGAGTTTCACGCGACGACCGTGCAGCTCAGCCAGGCGTCGGATGCGCTGGCGGCCAAATTCAGCGGCCTGGGATTCCGGGTCGAGCGAGGCTGATATGGGTCTGGCCGATCGCGATTACATGCGCCAGACTGACCGCGCGGCCCGTGCGGTACGGCCCGGATGGTGGCCGCGGCTGCGGTTCTTCCTGTGGCGGGCCTGGCGGTGGCTTAGAACTTCCAGTTGACGAAGACCATGGCCGGGGCAAGCTCATTGGGCAGCCCGCCGAACCACTGCCGGTTCTCGACAATCAGGTTGAGGAAACCAACCTGCAGGCCGGCCTCCATCTGCGGCGCCATGTTCACGAAGCCAATCTGAAAGCCGTCCAGCCGGCCGGCATAGTTCAAGAGGCCGCACTGAACGCCGGAGAGCGTGTTCTGGGCGTAGTTGACGAACCCCACCTGTCCGCCGTTGTACGTGTCGGTGGCGATGTTCAGCAACCCCGCCTGTCCGCCGTTGAAATTCGCCGTATAGTTGACAAAGCCGAAGGCGAGGCCGCCGCTCTGGCCGAACGAGCCGTTGATCAGGCCGATCGCCAGCGCATGCTCCTGATTCGAGCCCCAGATGTTCAGCGCCAGGCCCGTGACATCTTCGGTCTGGTCGCAGATGGCAAAGTCCGGCACCACGCTGAACTGAAACGGCCGGGCAGGCGTCTCCGTGCGTGCACCAGCGGCAATCAGCGTGGCGGTCAAAACAGAGGCAGCGAAGCGCTTCATAGGAAAACCCTTTCATCCCCACGAAGGGGTGCACCATCAAACGGCAGGGATCATAACGCATCTGCACGGGAAGGCAAGCGGGACGGCAGCCGTCTTACGGCGTGACGCCATACTTGCGCAGGAGCGCGCGCGCCTCATTTTCGCGCTCGGGCCCCACACCGCCGATGAAATAGAGACCTTCCGCGGAGCCCAGTTCCTCGGCCACGCGGTCGAAGTCGCGCATGTCGCCCACGATCTGGGCGCGTTTGCCGGCGCGGCGAATGCGACGATAGACATCCAGCCACGCCTCGGGCGGTGGCTGCCCGCTGCCGGGGACCCATTGCACCCCGTCGAGATCGGGAATGGTCAGCAGCGAATCGAGGTGCGGCAACTGTCCCGGACCATCGAGATGATAGAACGCGTGATCCAGCCGCTTGCAGGAGGCGGCCAGTTCGGGCTTCACGAAGGCATCAAACATCTCCGGGCCGATCATGTAACAGAAATCGCACTGCAGCATGTAGTAGGGCGTCTCGGACAAGATCGGCGTCCAGGCCGTGTAGCCCGGGTTGAACGGCCGCAGCACGCCGTTGATCTCGTCGAAATAGCGCCACTACATCGTGTGCGCTTCGCCGGTCAAGCGCTTCACGTCTTCGGGATGGTCGTAGAGATCGAGCAGCAGGTCCGTGCCCGGGCGGAAGGTGGAGAGGATGTCCAGGTTGCCGCCGAGGTCGGTCATGTCGACCTGCACTCGGCCCTGCCAGCGCTCGCCGGCCGCGTTGCATGTGCCGATTTGGAAACTCCTTTACACGTCTCGTTCCTGCGCTAAACTCTATTGCCAGTGAGACTGTGCTTGCCGGGGGCGGCATGCGCGGTCGTGGGACGACCCGCGTGGCGTGTCGGTCAAGGCAACCGGACAAGGAGATTCCCATGGGCGACAAGAGCAAGAAGGATAAGGACAAGCATCTCAAGCAGAAGATGAGCAAGCAGGGCGAGGAGGCCAAGCGCAAGCACGACAAGCTGACCAAGCCTGTTTGATTTGCGTGCTGCACAGACGCTTGGATCGGGGCGCGTCTGTTGTGTCGGATAACGAGCGGGTTGCTCCCTGCCAGCGTCTAGTCTGCTGACGGGAGTCGCTGAATGGGCGCCACGCGGACGATCCCGTGGCGCAGCATAGTCGCGGTCGGGCTTGACGCGCGATGTAGAGGCGGTATGCTACCGGCGTACGGTGGGTTGGTTACGTACGAACCGGGGCGTTATGGAATTTCTAAATACCTGGTGGGGCGGTCTGGATCCGTTGACGCGGTGGTTCTTCGGCGCGGCCTTCGTTTTCAGCGTGTTTCTGCTCTGGCAGCTGATCATGGCCTTCATCGGCCTGACCGGCGGCGACGGCTCGATCGACTCGCACGCCGAAAGCGTCGACGTTCACCATTCCCCAGCTGACAGCGACGCCAGCGTGGCGGCGTTCAAACTCCTCAGTTTCCGCTCGATCGTGGCCTTCTTTACCCTCTTCTTCTGGAGCGGAGGTCTCGCCCTGCAGCGGCATGCCACGCTGACGCGCTCCATGGGCGGCGCGCTGCTCTGGGGTCTCATCGCCATGGTGCTGGTGGCTGCGCTCCTCTATCTGCTGCGGCGCATGGCCGAAACCGGCAACCTGCGCTACAGCTCCTGCGTGGGCGTGGCCGGCACCGTCTATCTGGATATCCCGGCCGGCGGCGTCGGCGAAGTCCGCGCGCTTTGCAGCGGCGTCATGACCCATCTCAAGGCGCGCACAACCGAACCGGCCGGACTCAAGGCCGGCACGGACGTGCGCATCGTCAAGCTGATCGGGGTTGACGTCGTCGAAGTGGCGGCGGCAACCGGTTCCGCGGGAAGCGAGAGAAAGGCGACGCCATGATTGAGGCCATCATCACCGCCGTAGTCCTGATTGTCATCTTCATCACGCTGGCCAGCCGCTACAAGCGCTGTCCTTCGAACAAGATCCTGGTGATCTACGGCAAGACCGGCAGCGGCGCGGCCAAGTGCGTGCACGGCGGCGCGGCCTTCATTGTGCCGCTCATCCAGGCCTACGACTATCTGGACCTGGAACCGTTCGTGGTGCCGATCGACCTGTCCAACGCGCTGTCGCAGGAGAACATCCGCGTCAGCGTGCCGACGACCGTGACCGCGGCCGTCTCGAACCATCCCGGCGTGATGGAGAATGCCGCCGTGCGTCTGCTCGGGCTGACCACCCAGCAGATCCAAACGCAGGCGCAGGACATCATCATTGGCCAGATGCGCGCCGTGATCGCCACGATGAAGATCGAGGACATCAATCGCGACCGCCAGGCCTTCATGGGCAAGGTCAACGAAGCCGTCGCCGTGGAATTGGAGAAGATCGGCCTGCTGCTGATCAACGTCAACATTCGCGACCTCGACGACGAGTCCGGCTACATCAAGGCCATCGGCCGCAAGGCCGCCGCCGAAGCCATCAACCAGGCCAATGTCGACGTGGCCGATGCCGAGAAGCTCGGACAGATGGGTGTGGCCGCGCGTCAGCGCGACCAGCGCGTCGCGGTGGCTGCGGCCACGGCAGACGCCGAGATCGGCGAGGCCGAGGCGCAGAAAAAGAAGCGCCAGCTGGTGGCCGCGGCCGTGGCCGAAGCGCAGATCGGCGAGGCATCGGCAGACCGTAACAAGCGTCAGAACGTGGCCAAGCTGGATGCCGAGGCCGTCAGCGCCGAAACCGATGCGAACGCCAATAAGGCCACGTACCGCGCCAACCAGAAGGTGGTCGAGGAGGAGTCGCGCAACCGCGGTGAAACCGCGGCCAAGGAGGCTGACGGCGCCATTCGCGTGGCCCAGGAAAACGCCCAGAAGAAGGCCGAGGATGCCCGCTCGCTGCGCGAGCAGTCGCGCCTGAACGCGGAGGTCGTGGTGTCGGCCGATGCCGAGCGGAAACGCGTCGTGATCGCCGCCGACGCCGCGCGCGAACAGTCCGTGCTGGTCGCCAAGGGCCAGGCCGAAGCCGTGCTGGTCAAGATGACCGCCGAGGGGCAGGGCACCAAGGCCGTGCTGGACGGCAAGGCCGAGGGCTATCGCAACCTGGTGCAGTCGGCCGGCGACCCGCAGGTTGCCACCGCGCTGTTGCTCATCGAGCGGCTGACCGAGATCGCCAACATCCAGGCCAAGGCCATCCAGGATCTGCCGATCGAGAAGATCATCGTCTGGGACGGCGGCGGCGAGGGCGGCGGCATGTCCGGCCTTGGCAGGAAGATCATGGGCGCCCTGCCGCCCATGCACGAGCTGGCCCGCCAAGTCGGCCTCGACCTCCCCGACTTCCTCGGCAAGGTGGCTGGCGGGCGGGCAGATGCCAAGCCGGCCGACGCGGTGCCGCCGAAGGCCTAGGCATGGGTGGCGCACTGGCGTTTGGCAGCGAAGATGTCTGACGGGTCAGAGCGGTCGGACTTGTCTGACTCGTCCGAAAAGGTGCCGGCGGAGGGCGCATGGCGTACGACCCCCACAGTCCGTTGCTGCCGCACGGCGGCTACGAAAAGCTGCGCAGCTACAAGGTGGCGGAGGCGGTCTACGACGCGACAGATGAAACTCACCAACGTGGCGCGCGCCAGCCTTTCCGACGAGTTGGCCAAGGACTACAAGAGTTTCCTGCTCCAGCATGGGCTGCGTGTCTGGCACAAGGATTCGCCCGAGGCACGGGCCATGCGCGAGCGGCTGAAACACGATACAATGCCACTCTTACCACCAGCTCCGGAAGGGACGATTCGCCTGACGGGGTTGGCCGGACTATCGGCTTTCGTGGCCAAGGCCGAACCCGAAGTGATCGCCAACGCCATGCTTTGTGCCGTGAATCAGGCGGCGTATCTTCTAAAACGGCAACTCGAAAGCCAGGGACGCCAGTTCGCAAACGAGGGCGGCTTCACCGAGAATCTCTACCGCCAGCGGATGCTGGCGAGGAAGTTTGCGGACAGGTCAGACAAGTCAGACTTGTCCGATCGGTCTGACACAGGAGCCATATCGTGAAGCGATTTCTCTTTCTTGTGCCGCTTCTGCTTTTGCTGGGCGGCTGCGCGACGCAGCCGCGTGGCGCTCTCTACCAAGTCTCGACCATTGATGCGCTGTTGGCTGGCGTCTATGACGGCGAGACCCGCTTTGCGGAGGTGATGCCTCACGGCGACTTCGGCATCGGCACCTTCGACGGCCTGGGCGGCGAGATGGTGGCGCTGGATGGGCGTTACTACGATGTGCGCTTCGATGGCCACGTGCGGCCGGTCGATCCCGCGTGGCGCACGCCGTTCGCCGCCGTGACCCGCTTCCAGACCACGCAGCGCGTGCCGGCCATGACCGCCACCAACCTGGCGCAACTGACCGCACGGTTGGACGCGTCCCTGGTGGCGACCAACTTGCCCTGCGCCATCCGCATCGACGGCCTGTTCCACTTTGTCCGGACGCGCAGCGTGCCGCCGCAGCATCCGCCCTATCCGCCGCTGGCGGAAGTGGCCAAGTCGCAGGCCGTCTTCGAGTTCCACGACGTACGCGGCACACTGGTCGGCTTTCGCTGCCCGGCGTGGATGAAGGGCGTCAACGTCGCCGGCTACCACCTGCACTTCCTGACGGCCGACCGCACGGGTGGGGGACACGTCCTGGACGTGGCCTTCACGGATCTGCCGGCCGCCCTCGATGCCTGCGACACGGTGACCCTGGTCCTGCCGCATGGGCAGTCCTTTGGCGCCGTGAACCTCAGCCAGGACCGCAGTCGCGACCTGGACCGGGCGGAGAAGTAGCCCGGAGCAGGCTCGCCTTTCTTCAGACGAGCAACACATCGCGGATCACCGAGCCTGAAACTTTGTGTTGCAAAGCACTTTGCCGATATGCTATCGTGGCGGCGTTCAAGGGGAGACAGGCATGACCGAAGGACCGGTGAACGATGCGCTGGAGCAGGTGCGGCAGATGCAGGCCGTCGTCGGCGATCGCATGCGCTTTCAGGGGTTCTCGGCCCGCGCGCGCATGGCCGGCGGCTTTGTGGCCGTGGCGGGTGCGATCATCCTGCAGCGCCTGGGCCTCCCCGATGCGCCGCGGCTGCATCTGCTCGGCTGGGCCGTCGTTCTGCTGGTGGCGGGCGGCATCAACTACGGCGCCTTGCTGCTGTGGCTGCTGGCCGGCTGGCGCGTCCGGCGTGCCGGTGACTGGATTCCCGCCCTGGAATCGATGCCGCCGCTCGCCGTGGGCGGCGCGCTGTCGCTGGTCTTCTTCCGCGCGGGAATGTACGACCTGCTGCCCGGCATGTGGATGCTCTGCTACGGCTTGGTTCACATGGCCTACCGGCGCAACCTGCCGCTGGGCGTCTATCTTGTCGGCTTCTTCTACCTGGCGGCCGGACTGGCCTGCCTGCTGATTTCCGGTCTCTCCTTCACCGATCCCCGCCCGATGGGCGTGGTCTTCGGCGTGGGCGAGGTTGCCGGCGGCTTGGCGCTGCGCCGCCGAGAAGGGAGCAACGGATGACCGAGCCTGCACATGATTCCACGGGCGCGCTCGAACGCCTTTTTCACGAACCGAGTCGCCTGGCGATCCTTTCAGCCCTCTGCGCGGCGCGCGACGGAATGGCCTTCACGGAGTTGCGCGATACCTGCCGCCTGACCGACGGCAACCTGAACCGCCACCTCAAGACGCTGGAGGAAGCGGGGGTGGTTCGCATGCACAAGGCCTTCGTGGATGACAAGCCGCGCACGACGGTCGCGCTGACGCGTGACGGCCTCGCGCGTTTTAGCCTCTATCTGGAAACCTTGGCCGCCGTGCTGCAGGATGCCCGGCGCGCCGCGCGGCGCGAGCACGCTGCCAGTCATCCGCTGCAACCCTCTGCTGCGCGCGCCTAGATCTGAAGCAACCTGGAGCGGCTAGGAATCCACAAGACCATGACACTTTGCGGCGCAAAGCACAGCTTCGGCCAGCGCGCCCGCCTCCGGCGGACGGTGGCTGCGGGCATGGCGCTGATCCTGGCGTTGCCGGTCGCGGGTGGCTGGCTGGCCGGTCTGCCGCCGGCGGCCTGGCTGGAGTTCCCGCCGCGGCAGGTGTACGTGCACCATGCCGGTTTTCATTGGGCTGCATGCGTGGCGCTGTCGCTCATTCTCGCTGCGGCGCTGGCACCGGTCGTGTGGCGGGTGGCGCGCGCCCGTGCGCCGGCACCGTCAGCACAACCGCCCAGCGCGCGCTTCCCATGGTGGGGTTGGGCGGCGGTCTGCTGGACGCTGGCTGCGTGGACCCTGGCCTGGACGCGCTGGCCCGCGTTGGGCAGCTTGCAGTTCTACACCTATACGCCATTATGGCTCGGATTCATCGCCGTGCTGCAGGCACTGGTGCAACGCCGGTGCGGCACCTGCCTGCTGACGCGCCGCCCGCGCGCGTTGGCCGGTCTGTTTCTGCTCAGCGCCGCCTTCTGGTGGGGCTTCGAATGGCTCAACCGTTCGGTGGAGAACTGGTTCTACCAGCATGTCGAGCGCTTCACGCCGGCCGCCTATGCGGTCATGGCGACGCTCTCCTTCATGACGGTCCTGCCGGCCGTGCTCAGCGTGCACGACTGGCTGGCCACGCAGCCCCGGCTGACGGCCGGGCTGGGGGACTGGATCCGCATCCGTTGCGCATGTCCCCGGCGTACTGGGTGTCTCTTCGCACTCGCAGGCGCCGTCGGACTCCTCCTGATGCCGGCGTGGCCGAATCTGCTCTTCCCGCTGGTTTGGCTGGCGCCCCTGGCGCTGCTGTGCGGCATGCTGGCCGCGGTTGGCGAGCCGACCCTCTTCGATGATCTCGGACACGGCGACTGGCGCACGCTTGTGCGTCTGGCTCTGGCGGCCCTGCTCTGCGGCTGGTTCTGGGAGATGTGGAACATGTACAGCCTGGCGCGTTGGGTCTACGACGTGCCCTTTGTCGGGCGCTTCCGCATCTTCGAAATGCCGGCGCTGGGCTTCGCCGGCTACCTGCCGTTCGGCTGGGAATGCGCCGCGGTGACCATGGCCTTGGGGCTCTGGCGGCCTGAGCGCTCACTTCCACACGTTGTAACATGTGGAAGTGAACAGAAACCCTGTCATACGAAAGGAAAGAACGCTCCATGAACGACCTGCCCATCCCTCCGCCCCTGCCCAATACTCCGAACGTCGCCGCACCGCAGCCGCGTCGGTTCGCCTTCACGTTGAAGCTCATCTTCATTGGCACGCTGGCGTTGATCCTGCTGATTCCGCTGAGCATGGTGAAGTCGCTGCTGTGCGAACGCCAGGCTCGCCGGGACGAGGCGATCTCCGGCATTGCCGCTACCTGGGGCGGCGACCAGACGCTTGTCGGTCCGGTACTGGTGGTGCCCTACCGCGTGCCGGTGAAGGTGCGCCGCGAGCAACTCTCCGACGGACACTACAAGCCGGTCGACGAGATCACCTACACCACGGCGCGCGCCTGCTTCCTCCCGACCAACATGGAAGTCAACGGCACTCTCGATCCCAGCCGCCTGCATCGTGGCATCTACGAGGCCGTGGTCTACCGCGGTGCGCTCTCGGTCTCCGGTTGCTTCGCGCCGCCTGAGTTCGACGAATGGAAGGTTGATCCCGCCAATGTGCTCTGGGACCAGGCGGTGGTGCTGGTGTCGGTTTCCGACCCCCGCGGCGTGACCGAAGCCCTGACGTTGCAACTGAACGGTGCCCCGTTGCCGATGTGCCCCGGCGCGACAGTCGCCTCATTCGCTAATCCGCTGCGCGCGCGTGTGCCCCAGCAAGTCTTCGCCGCCGGACGAACGGTGCCGTTCACCTTGAATCTGAAGCTGAACGGCAGCGGCAGCTTGCGCATCGCGCCGGTCGGCATGCAAACGCAGGTGGCGCTCGCCTCGCCGTGGACGGATCCCAGCTTCCAGGGCGCCTTTCTGCCGCGTCTGCGTGAGGTGACCCCCGCCGGATTCAAGGCCTCGTGGCAGGTGTCCTACTATGGCCGCGCCTTCCCGCAGACGTGGTGCGACGTCGATAGCCCGGACGCCGCACACGCGCTCGAGCGCAGCGCCTTCGGCGTCAGCCTCGTGACGCCCGTTGACAGCTACCGCCTGGTTGAACGAGCCATCAAGTACGGCGTGCTCTTCGTCGTGCTCCTGTTCACGGGCTTCTTCCTCTTCGAAACCCTGGCGCGGCTGCGCATCCACCCGCTGCAGTATCTGTTGGTTGGCGCCGCGTTGTGCCTCTTCTACCTGGCCCTGCTGGCCCTGGCTGAACTGCTGCCGTTCGGCGGCGCGTACCTGGCCGCAGCCGTTGCCTCCACCGCCCTGATTGCCGGCTACAGCGCCGCCGTCCTGGGGCGTCGCCTGCGCGCGGCCATCATCGGCGTTGAACTCGCGCTGATCTACGGGTTTCTCTACATCACGCTGCAGCTGCAGGACTACGCGCTGGTCTTCGGCGCGGCCGGCCTTTTCGTGACGCTGGCGGTCGTCATGTTCGCGACGCGACGGGTCAACTGGTACGAAGTCCGCTAGCGCCGGGGCACGACCATGCGCGATTTGATCTGGCTCGATATGCTGCTGGTGCTGGCACTGACCGTACCCGTCTGGTTGCGGTTGCGCGCATGGCTGCCGTGGCGTGGCGAGCCGAATTCCACACCTCCGGAGGTGTGGAATTCGGCGCCATGGCCTTGGGGCTTGCAGCGAGGCTGCCGCACCGACGAACTCTGTGATCATCGCCTTTGCGCTGAATCCCACCTGAAAGGAGGCTCCGATGTTTGAGTTTCTGGCATTTGGAGTACCGCTGTTCCTCATGGTGGGCTTGTCGGTGCCGGTCTGGGTGCGAACCCGCTCATGGCTGCAGATGTTTCGGGCGATGGCCGCAGTCCTTTTCGGCATACTCCTGCCACTGGCTGTTTTTCTCGTTTCGGGAGACTTCCAGCCGGACTGGAAAGGTGCCTGCCGCCTGAACTGGGTGAACTGTTTCCACGTGGGGAAGATGGTGCTCCTGCCAGTGGTCCTCTGGGCCATGGCCGGCTTTTATGCGGCGGACGTGATCCGGGTTGATCGCGCATTGCTTCACACCTGGGAGCGCTGGGGGGTTCTGAACGGCGCCATCGTCAGCGGTGTCTGCCTGGCACACCTGGCGGCACTGATGGTCGTGGACAACCGGACGCAGAACATGGTGAAGGATGTTTGGTGGGGTCTTTCTTTTCCCCTCTATACGACGGTCTGGTATACGTATCGGGCCTGGCAGTGCTGGCGGCTGGGACCTGATCCATGGATGCGGAGTGGTTGCGCCGTTCTGCCGTCACTGCCCTGCTGGATTGGCAGTGTCTTGCTCAGCCAGCACCTCTACAAGCAACTGCCCGACGTGGCACCCAGTTGTTTCGTGGTCACCGCCGCCAGTCGTGGGCATCCCTGGCTGGTGGGGTCCGGGTGGGCGAGGGGCGATGATGGACGCCTGCAGTGCGTCAACGCGCAACTGATTTGCTTCCGGGCCATGGAGGCCGTGTGGCAGCGGCGATCTCCCGTGATGCACGCCGCTTTCCGCCGCGTCTACAATGTCTGGGGCTACCGCGCCGCCGGGCTGATTCGAACGCCATGGCTGGCCGACATCGCCTATCTGTTGCTCAAGCCGCTGGAGTGGCTGGCGAGGATCGGTACGATCAGCCCAGACCCTCGTTGAAGTAGACCACCAGGCCTTCCTTGCCAGGCGCCACAAGGTCCAGGCGGCCGCTGCCGCGCAGGTCGGCCAGCGCGAAGTGAATGCCGCAGCCCTTGCCGGTGCCGATCGGACCATAGTCGATCACCTGCTTGGCAAACCCCTCGCCGGTCCACTTGAAGTAGTAGATGCCCAGGTCATCCCATTCGCCCGCCTCGTTGCCGCAATGCGCGCGGTGGCGCTTGCCGGTGACCAGTTCCGGCTGCCCATCGCCATCGATGTCGGCCCACTGCAGGTCGTGGTACTGCGCGTTGAACGGATCGATCGGGTGATGCACCCACGAACCATCCGCCCGCCGCTCGCTCCACCAGAGGCCGTAGCCGTGTCCATTGCCGGTGATGATCTCGTTGCGCCCGTCGCCGTTGACGTCCACGACCAGCATGGGGATGCTGGCGGCCCAGCCCCACGGCGGCTTGGGGAAGTCCGGGTGCCAGGTCCAGGGACCTTGCTCGGGATTGGCCGGGGCCTCCAGCCAGCCGGTGGCCAGCACGATGTCCATACGGCCGTTGCCGGCGATGTCGCCGCAGCCCAGGCCATGTCCCTGCCGTTGTCCGTCAGGGAACCGGAAGACGGTGACCTTGCGGAACGCGCCGGTGCCCTTGCCCGAATTGTCGGTGATCAACTTGTAGTAGGCGACCTCTGGATTTCCCGGCGTGTTGGCCAGGATCTCGGGCACGCCGTCGCCATCGATGTCCCAGGCGCGCGTGGTCTCGACGTTGCCAACCTCGGCGATGATATGCTCCGGCCATGTCTTCTTCGGATCGCCGGGGTTTTCGCGCCAGCGGATGGTGTTGCCCCACCAGCCGCCGGTGATGAAGTCAGGCCGGCCGTCGCCGTTGACGTCGAGGGCGATGGTCGAGAAGTCGTCGTAATACTCGCCCGCGCGGCGCACCTCGCCGATCTCATGCTTCTTGCGGAAGTCCGGTCCCTCATACCAGAAGGCGCCGCTGACGATGTCTGGCTGGCCGTCGCCGTTCACGTCAAAGACGCCGGCTGACTCGTAGGTCTCATCCGCGATCCAGGTCTTCTTCCATTTCAGAGACATGGGGATTCCTTTCATGATATCCGCCGGATTGGGCGGATCGGTCAGATCAGACGGATCAAACGCCCTTCCACAACCTGATGTAGGCGCGCGCCAGCTTGATGTCCTCCAGCGCGTCGGCCGCGGTGCACATGGGCGGCTGCGTGCCGCGGATGGCCGCCACGAAGTTCTGCGCCTGCTGCCACATGGCATGCACCCATGGCAACTGCGGGATCTCGGTGCGCGGCGTGGCGCCCTTGCCCGGATCGCGGAAGATCTCCACGCGGCCAGGGCGCGTGAACGCCAGCGGCGAGGGGAGTTCGATCCGCACCCAGCCGTGCTCGAAGCAGACCAACGCTTGCTCCTGCCAATCGAGCGACGTGCTGTATGGGCTCATCTCGATCGAGCAGGTCACGCCGCTGGCGCTCTCGCCGGCCAGCAGCTTGCCGGACGTGGCTGCATAGTTGACGCTCCAGGTTTCGCCCAGCAGGTGGCGCATCAGATTCACCTGGTGGATGTAGTAGTTGACGAAGCTGATGTAGGCGTCATTGGTCGGCTTGTCCATGTCAGACGCCGGCGGATCCCACGTCAGGGCGGGGGCCGGGTCGTTGCCGGAGAGGTTCTGGTTGAAGCCGTTGGCGATCCAGTC
>Ga0316226_1000766_pt1 | contig 39930 bp, 41 predicted proteins | sample TBH18017metaG_FD_206009 | JGI IMG/M metagenome (GOLD analysis project Ga0316226, IMG submission 206009) | Freshwater microbial communities from Trout Bog Lake, Wisconsin, USA - TBH18017 | ecosystem: Environmental > Aquatic > Freshwater > Lake > Hypolimnion/Profundal zone | place: USA: Wisconsin...
TTTGCCAACCTTCATGTTATACCAATCCGTTATACCTGGCGTACCTGACCAAGCCTGGTGAGCAGCAACCACTTGATGGTGAGCAACTTGTGAAGAATGGAGCGGGTGATGGGAATCGAACCCACGTTTCGATCCCGGCAGCTTCCACTGCAAAAACCCCAATAAAATGGCCTCCTATGAACACCTTTGACACCAGCATCCGCTAGCAGTATGCTAGCAGGTGATATGGCCAGCGTATTCAAACGCCCAGGTTCAAAGTATTGGCACGCGGGATGGCGAAGTGCCGACGGTGCCTTTCATCTCAGGTCCACCAAACGCGAAGACCGATCGGCGGCTCTCCTCCTTGCGTTGGAATGGGAGCGGTTGGATGGAAAGCTGTCCCGTGGAGAAATGGTTGAGGCCCAGGTTCGTGACGTCATCAACGACATTCTTGAGAGGGTCGGTCAGCCTGCTATCTCGGTTCCCTGCACGCGGGAGTGGATGGAGGAATGGGTAGCCGACAAGAAGGTCGGCAAGTCCGAAAGGACGGTGAAAAGATACAAGAAGGTGATTGACGATTTTCTCAGCCATCTGGGGGACCAAGCATCAAAGCCTCTCACCGCAGTAACGCCCCGCGAAGTTCAGTCGTTCGTCGCCAAGCGACAGAAACTGCGCCTGTCCGGGACAACCGTGAATATCGACGTCAAGATCCTCCGGGCTGCATTGAACCGGGCAAGACGGCAGGGCATCATCCAGACCAACCCCGCTGACGCCGTGGACCTGCCCGAGAGGCAAAGCGTCGAGCGGGGTACTTTCACGCCGGCCGAGGTGAAAATGCTGCTGGTTCAGGCGGCCGGCACCGAATGGGAGACCGTCATCATGTTCGCCTATTTCACCGGGGCAAGGCTGGGCGATTGCACCAAAATGGAGTGGGAGAATGTGGACCTGATGGGCGGCACCCTGAAATTCCTCGAAACCAAGAACAAGAAGTGGGTGACGGTTCCCCTCCACCCCGACCTCCAGGAGCACCTCTGCAAACTGGCCGGCAGCGACAAGGCCCAGAAGTACATCACCCTCCACATGGCTGACCTCGGGCCCGGCGGTCGGCACGGGCTCTCGGAGGGGTTTAAGCGAATCGTCACCAAAGCGGGTTTGGACCTTCAAACCGTCCAGGGCACCGGGGTTCGCAAGATCTCCCGGCGAACCTTCCATGCCCTACGCCATTCATTCACCAGTGCCCTCGCCAACGCAGGGGTATCCCCGGAGTTGCGCATGAAACTGACCGGCCACAAGTCGGCCGAGATCCACCGCGGCTACACGCACTTGGAGTTGGACACGCTGAAGGACGCAATCAAGAAGTTGCCGGGACTCAATGCTGAGAACGACCACACCTAATTCCTCACGCCGCTCAAATGCCACGTTCCAAGCACGAATAACTGCAACTGCACCTCAGGGCTCACGTCGTAGTCGAAAACACCTGCTCTTATGCCCATACCACCGTCTTGTTTATTCACAGAATCCGACGTTGTTGACCTCGACCTATTGGCCTCGCACCTGTCGGAGTGCAGGCTACCTCAGGGCATTTCCCATTACGTTCGTGGGCAATTGTCGCCCGAAACAACAAAGCTGCTGGCTGCCCATAAAAAGGGCCCGGATACGCCTTTGCTGGCAGCTCTTGTACATGACCTGAATCGAATAATATCGAGCGACACCGATGCACCTCCACCCTCGATCATCGCACGTCTTAGACCCGCGCTGGTTGATCTGGAGCTAATCGCCAAGACATATGCTGACAATCCAGGGCCTTATGCCGAGTGGTCTGCTACGCACCTCAAGACTTTGACTTGGCTGCAGTTGTGGAAAGCCCAGCCGCCCGGCGAAAGAAATCCTGACTCGGCGGTTCGCATCAATCGCATTATCCTCGAACAAGAATACCCGGCGGCGCTCTCGCACACGCCGCTCACAATTCCTGAAATCGCCGTGGTTTGCCGAGTTGAGGTTGAGATGATCTCGAAAGCGTTGAAAGAGATCCCCGCTTCGTTGTGTCCGATCTCGCCCGACCATGCTGCTGGACAGAGGTTTCCGGTCCGATTGGTAAACGATTCCTACTTTTCTTGGCTTTTGATGGGCGCCCCCCGCAGGCCGATCCACCATTTGTATGACACCCCCCGTCCCAATGAGGGGGAGACTGTGACCACCTCATCGGGCACGCCGGAAGAGCTCGCTGCGAAGCGCGCCGAAGAAACACGTTTTCTGATGCAGACCCTCGACTCGATGAGAAACTCCGGCCTTATCTCAGATACAATCGAAGCCAGCCTTGGAACATTCTACGCTAAGGTGTGGGGGCCTTTTTGGGAGTTGAAGCGAACCGCCGGGAAATGGTCGACCGAACAATGCGACTGGGTTCGACAGCAGGCTAGACACCTCGGAGATCACGGGTACGATCTGGTGGAGTTGATGGCGGCATTCGACCAAGGAGTAAATGACGACCTGAATAATACAATTGAGAAATGTGTTGGAGTAATGAGTAGTCACTGCCGGAGTGGCCCCAGAGGAAATGAGAGAGCGGCCAGGCGGCTAATCACTTTAGCGGTCCAAGCGGCCAGGGAGGTTGAGCGTTTGCAGGATAGCCACCCTGATCTCGTTGAGAAGATCGCTAGGGACTACGGTTCATGGCCTGTGATGAGATCGCATCATGCCAAGTTTTCGCGGCCAGATTCGGAGTTGCCCCGCAATTTGGGAGTCGATTATGGATTTGGCATTTACAGGGGTGCTCAGTGGGATCCCACTAGGAGGGCAAGTGCAGTCGCTGCAGAATTGCAGAGGGACCTGGCTTACTTGCTGGAGGTTCTTCCAAAACGGGAGTTGCTGTGTCGTTTTGCAGTGGGACCAGATCCGATTTTGATGCGTGTCCGTGAACTCGCCCCGCTATCAGGGGATACGGCGAAGGCCTGGTGGAGCGTTGCGGAGGCATTATTCCTCCGATTTCATCCCCAGCCCGAAACGAAAAATGACCTGCGCGGCCTGTCCGCGGCGGCGCGGAAGCGCAGCTATACCGAATTTGGGGTTCAGCGACGGCAGGAGGGCAGGATTCGGCAGGAGATCATCGACAGCATCCGCAAGTCTTTCTTGTATGCAGCGGGCATGAAGCGGAAGGACCCGGACAGGTCCAGAAGACGGAAGCGCCCATCCAAAGGATAGCGGTCCACGCGTTTCACAAGTGATTGATGCGTCGGGGGTTGCTCTGTACATGAGCAGAGCCCTTTGGGTGCTGTACCGGGTCCACGCTAATTTCGTCACCAAGTATGACGAAATTGTCTATCCAGTCGGCACAACGTCTTCAGCCTCACGGGGGCTCAGCAAATGGTGCGGTCGCGCGAGGCATTCTCCATTCCTCGTCCGAGGACAAGCTAGGTCTGTTGGTCGGCAACCTCAAGGGCCATGCAGAACTTACGATTACGCATCGGCAGCGTGTCGAGGAAGCCGCTGCCAGTGCCGGCCTTACGACCAGGGATCCCGCCGCAGGTGCCATAGCCGGCCTTGAGCCCGAGTTCGTCAGGGTGGGCGATCTTCGCACCCTTGCTGGCCTGAAACGCGGCTACGCATACCTCAAGATTAAGGACGGAACCTTCCGGTCGATTACACTCCGGGAGCCTGGTAAGAAGTTCGGGGTGCGCCTCGTCTTCTGGCCCTCGGTAAAGGCGTGGCTCCATGGGCTGCTGGAGGCCCAGAATCCGTCCACCCCATCCCAAAACGCCTAACGCTTTCCGATATGGATCCTCATCCGACATGCCGTCCATTCGGCGAATTCCGTGGGCAGGTCGGCCGGTTAAACAACGCGGTGCCGGTAAACGCCGCACGAGAAAGAGTGAATATGGTTATCAAAACCACAAAACAACAAACCGACCTGGCCCCGGAGGGGGAGTATCCCGCCACGCTGAGGCAGGTCGCATACAAGAACGAGAACAAGAAGGCCGTCCTGACCTTCGAAGTGGAGTACGCCGCGAACACCCGGCTGGTTCCCAGGGAGGTTCCGGCCTCGGTGGACTCGGGACCGCTGCGTAAGGACCTCGAAATCCTCCACGGGCGTGAGTTTACCCGGAAGGAAGTCGAGGAGGGCATCGACCCCGAGAAGTACGTCGGCGTCAAGTGCCGTGGCGTCGTCAGCCACAAACGGGCCTCTGGCGGGCGCGTCGTCGCCGTTGTGAACCTCCTGCTGCCGCTGGCTGCGCCGCCTGCCAGCACGACCACGCCTCCGGAAACGCCCGCGCCGGTCGAGAAGCCGACAGCCGAGTGATGAATTTCGTGGGGGTGGGCCCGGGTAACAGCCGGGTCTGCCCCCGCGAGGACAAGAACACCAGTAAATACAAAGGAAGCAAATGGAAACTCATGAAGTTGTAGCTAATCAAGGCAGCCGGTTGATTGTAACTTTCGGCCAAGTCTCACCTGCCACCCCGCACATCACTGTGGCCAATCCGCCCACGGTGGTCCCGGCGGGCATGTTGGTCCAGGCCGGTAGCTGCTGCGGACGCGGCACTCTGTGCCCCTGCCGGCAGAGCGGTGGAGCCAATGGCACCTGCTTGGGGTGCCCTGGCTGCCCGTTTCGTAACCAGCGCCGCTTGGTCTCAACATCCCCAACGATGGAAGGCAAGTGATTTCACCCGGGAGCCGCCATTCCGCGAGGGGTGGCGGCAACCTCCAACCTCATCTCAACAAGGATACAAAATGAAAGAAAACGGAGATGCGACACCGATAGAGAGGAGCCCCGAAGCCCTGCGTCGAGTTCTGGACTCCTTGATCCCAATTGGAACTGAAGAAATCGTGGCGGCACATGTCCGCTCCAGCTTCGCCGACCCAGGCGTTGCCATGCTGGCCGCTCGCTCGTTTCGTGAAGGCCAACCGGGAATCTACTCATATATCCCTTACACAGCGCCAACGCCAAAGGCCGAGGCAGATGAGAACACGTTTCTATGCGCCTACGTCCGTCAAATCTGCCTGACCCTCTCGGATCGGTTCGGCTGGGTTCCAGTGCTTCAACGGCAGGACCTCTCAGCCGGCGACGCGCTGGCCCGGGCCATCCTGAAGGAGGCCCCGTTGCGTGCGCGCGTGGAAACCCTGCCGGTCATGAGATTCCTCACACGACGGCTGGCGTCAGGCGCTTGCGACCAAGCTGCGCCACAGTTGGTCAAAGACCGGTGGGTGCCGAAGTTGTTGGCCATACTGCTCTGCTTCGCCAGCGCGTATCGACCGGCTCCTGCAGAAGCGCCTGGTGACACCCAGAGCCACGCCTGACCGCACGTCATTTTGAGCCCTCGCAAATCAGCGAGAACCTGCATGAAGACGTCCAGGGGAACTTACACGAAGACCAAGGACCCGCAGGCCACTATCAGCGCCGATATCGCCGATTGCAGCCTGGACAGCCTGATTCCTCTTACATCGAAAGAGGTAAAGGCAGCTCATTATCAATCGACTTTCGCCACGTCAGAGGAGGCGGCTCGGGTGGCCAGGGAGTTTCGCACCAGCCAGCCAGAAATATACAAATACCTGCCTTGTACCCGGCCCACCACCCGCACCGAGGCGTATGAGAACTGGATGGTGCTCGCATTTGCCAGGAGACTTTGCGTCGCCCTGAACACACGGTATGGGAGGGTGCCGGCTCTGGGAGAAGCTCAACTCAAGCAGGCCGAAATCAAGGACACTAAGCTGCTGAAGAACCGAAAAATGTCCCTGAAAGTAAAGCTGCTGCCGGCGGTACGATTTGCTGAGCGCGGCATCCTCGGTTTGGAATACGTCGGCGGCATCGGGGTTATCCCTGACCGCCACCGGGTGCTGTTGAAGGTGCTGACGTTGTTGGTGGCATTCAGCGCCAGCGCTCCTTCAACCCAGCCGGAATCTATTCATCCTCCAGCCAGGATTACACCGGTATGACGATTACAATAACCTCCGACGGACAGAAAGAGGGGTGGCAGCTACGCCCCATCGCGTGACGGGAAAGCCCGGGTATGGAGATCGCAACACACTTCTACGGAGACCACCAACAGAAACGGCCCGGTTAATGAGCCGGGCAGTTGGGTCCATCAATGGCGAGCTTAAGCTGCCGGTTTATGCTTTGCAGAAGTCACCAATCTGCCGGGACCAAGATGGGCGCGGGCTGGCGTCCAGAAGGCGGACAGGTTTCCCGGCACGAGGCTGGCGCCAGTCATCGCCAGCTTTCCAATAAGCTGTCCGCCACCCAGCCCATAACAAAACAGACCACATGAAGACTGAAAAACAGATAAAGAAAGGAACCCCACCGCAGAGCGATGGGCACCCCAAGAAGTCCGAGAGCGACCAGCCAAACAAAGAAGAAATCGGGCGCGGTGCCAGTGCCGATACGGTCAAGGCTCCGGTTCGGCGGGCCAAACCACCCGCTCCGACCAGGGAATGGTTATACTTCACCGCCGAGGCCCTTATGATCAGCGTCGGCGTGGACCTCTTTGCCCCCGATATGGACCTGGTCGGGTACGCAATCATGCTTCAAAACGCCCTCCCCATCAGAATACAGCATGCCACGGATTATGATGTGCAGGAGGCGTCATACGACACCATAGTCATGATGCGACTCCAGATAAAGTTCAGGATGCAAAAGGTTCACGCGGACGGCATATCAAATGCCGAGTTGGAACAAACGCTCCAGGGAGAACTCCGCCGGCTGTCTCGAAATCTGGCAGGGCTGCCGGCCAAGGAGGGCGTGCCCCTCCACACAGAGGTGCTTCGCAAGGTACAGGCGGTGTCGATCAGCAAGATCAGTCGAGCCGCAAACCCTGACGAGGATTACGCCGAAATGCTGAATTTGGGGGCAAAGACCCGCCCCTGAACGCCGACACGGGACAACTGCGGACCGAATCACGCGCCCGCATGCCCGCCAATTCCACGTCACGCTGGCCCAGTTGGCCCTCACGCCTTCTCCCTCTGACGACCATGAGAATTTATGAAACACTCCAAGCCAAATACGGACATGCACAGTTATCTAACGCGAAACAACAAGCGGGATTCGATAAGCCCATGGTGCAGTCGTTCCTCAAGCGCCTGGATAACCGGCGAGAAAAGCAAATTAAGCGAATGGTCCAGGCCGACATCCGGTATGGGCAGGGCAGGCAGGGTGGAACCAGGCGCACGGGACAACCGCCAATTCCCACGGGTTTTCCCTTCAGTTACTTCGCCCAGTTTAAGAACGCTGGCGGCACGGAGTTGATTCGCCGCCCGTAGCGGCCGTGGTTTCAGCGATTCGTCCTGCATCCGATATTTCTGGCGTGGCACTCCCGGATGCTGCGACAATTCCGCAGGATATTCGCCCGGATCTGCCCGTCTTGACGCTCGCCCCTAAAAACGACTCGCCCTGAAGGCCGCGGTGCGCCCCCGCGAGGGATCGGCGCCCTGGCGATGGTGTTCCGAGCGCCGATTCAGCTTACAGCAGGAGGGAACGGCGCGTGACTAAACGCCCTCTCTTCGTTTAAGAATCGCCAAGCCTTCCTCGCCCGTCGGCGATGGCCAGCATGCTCTACAAGCGATCCTGTGCGCTGTGATCGGTGTCGCCAGGGGCGGGCCACATGAAACAATCATTTACCTTTCTACAACAATCCACCTTCCCCTTTAACTTATACCCTCCGTTTCGACATTACTGTCATATACAGTTCACAGCAGACGAGGCCACTGAAACAATCTTCGACGCGTCCTCGAACATTAAAGCCACCTGGAGCCTTCGACATTTTCTGTGTATATCACTGCGAATGCACTTCCTTCTGTAACTTGTGCCCGGCCGATTCGCATGTGCAGGAGTGCTGCTCACATTGAAGAAAAGCAAAAAAAGACGCATGAGCCCTTGACAACGCTATAAGTCTGTACTATATTAATGCTAGGTTCATCAACCCAACGAATCCTGCCGCGAAGGAACTTCAAATCCGGCAGCGGGCCAGAAACTCCACGGCCCTGACTTAAACACCTCAAATCTAAAACGCGTGTTCTGCGCTGAATCGGAGCGTCGTGCTCCATTTCTGCGCCAGACCAAGCCTGTTTGCTTGGGTGCGCTGGGCACGAGATTCCCGGCAGAGAGCCCGAGAATGGGCTTTAATAGAAACACTAACAGTATGAACAATAATAGTAACAGTGACAGTGAACCGAAAGCCACCCCGATCGTTGGGCTGGCATTCGAACACTACGAGAAGGATGATGAAGTTAAGACAAGACTTCTGGTCGATGAGGCTGATGTTGAAGTTGAAATCAGTCCTTTGTCAGCTAAGGAACAGAAGCTCCGTGAAGAATGTGAGGAGCAGATCCGCGAGGGACTCCTGACGGTCAACCTCGTGGGTTGGCGTCTCCATCAGATCAAGAGCCAGAAGCTGTTCCGATCCACGCATCGGTCCTTCGAACAATACTGCTTGGACGTCTGGGGTATCTCCCGAGTCCATGCCAATCGAAAAACCGAGGCTTACCGGACCCAAGAACTCCTAAAACTCGAACCGAAAGGTACGGTCGCAGTCCCCCAGAAGGAGACCCACAGCCGGGCTATGGCTGGCTGCACCGACGAGGAAAAGAAAAAGATCGCTCGGAAGGTGAAAGAAAACGTTGGTGATGGAAAACCTACCGCACAGGATTGGGCGGATGCCAAGGCGGAAGTCGCTCCGGACAAGGCTAAACCTGCCTCCAAGGGCAAGGGCAAGAAATCCAAGGCCCCGGCAGTAGAGCCTGATGACGAAACCGAAGACGCCACGGAATACGATTCAGCGGATGAACCGGCCGCTGAGTTCTTGTCCCTGACAGAACTGAGCGAGATGTTCGGCACACTCCACGACCTGATCCTCAAGGAAACCAAGAACAAGGAGATCAAGAAGCTCGCTGGCACTATCCGGCTCGAACTTTCCAGATACGCAGAAGCTGAAGAACCTGCCCTGGATATGGCCGCTTAACGGCAACATCCATTTACGGCCAGGGGAATAACCTCCTGGCCTTAAACGAAAGGTATCATATGATTGAAATCAACATTCCCAAGGAGACGCTGTTCGACCTGCCCGAGGGCTGCTACAAGGCCCAGGTATCGGACATTCGTCAGTTCATCAAGCAGACATCCCGTGGCGCTCAGGACTGGGTACGGCTGCTCTTCGACGTTCAAGTTCCTGGCTTGTCGGACCGGTGGGATACAATGGCCGGTCGGAGCTTTAAGCTTGAAGTCCAGCCCGGCACTGACCTCCGGAATTTCCTCAGCGGTCTGCTCGGCCAGCGATTCTTCACGGATCGCTCCGGCCAGAAGATCGACCTGGATTCCCTGCGTGGTCAGGAGTGCGAAGTGAAACTGGAGCATTATTGGGGCCGTGACTATGAAAAACCGCTGGTCGTGGTTGTGCAGGTCGCGCCGCCAGGAAGCCTGAAGCTCACTTCGGCCGAACCCAAGGAAGGCAATCACTGACAATGACCTTGATCTTGGGTGCCGCAACTAAAAGGCACCCAAGATCAGGGCCCTTGTTTCTGCTGGCAGGTCATCGGTACTACGCGCAGCGTCGTGCCGTTGCTTGTGCTGGCAGCTTACTCAAGGCGTCCCATGATTACCTCCGATACCGTAACGCCCCAGGCGTCGGCTCCTATCGTCCAGTTCGTGACCGCGCTAGGCCACGCCATGTTGAAGTCGAAAGTCCCTGACTGGCTGGATATGGACGCAGCCGCCACGTTCTGCCGCCAACAGGACCTGCAACTGTACGGCCACCCCATCACCTCACCGGAACTCGAAAAGGCGTTGAGAGAGGCTTTCCATCCGACCGGCGAGTTTTACGCTCTTGGCCTGTGCCTGGACGGTTATGAGCGTCCCAGATTGTGGGAGCGCCCGTTCATGATCCGCGCATACCCCCATTGGACTGCCACCCAGACCCCAGCGGTCAAGGTTGCGGGCACCCAGAACCAGGTTTTGGACCTGCCAGAACCCGAGGTCGCCAATATAGGTAATAACGTATTCATCCTCCCCTGTTCTCATTCTCATCTCCCATGATCACATCTCCCTTCCCAGAAATCAGATGTCCCATGATAGATCCGAATGGTCATGTGCTGGCTCCTTGTTCTGTTCCTTTGCCATCCCTATCACCCATTCCTGCCTCTGTCACTGGTCCTGCTACTGGTGATGGTCCTGCTACTGGTGATGGTCCTGCTACTGATACTGCTCCTGTTCTGCCCATGCTCCAGATTTCCATGACGACTCCGGGAGTGACCATCGTAAATCGGAGCGAGGCGGACACAGGTACAGGCTCAGCTTCAGGTCATGGGGCGGTTGATGGGACCTGGACGACATCGAACCCATTACTGAACACGGCATTGGTTGGTATAGGCGAGGTGCAGGGATCCAATGGAGGAATGCTGGAAGCTCGTCGGTTTCTTTCCAATCCGTCTCCTTCTACTACGGTCAATCTGGATGGTGAGATGGTTCAGCATGGTCCAGTTGATAATCCTGCTCCCACTTCAATCATACCAATACCCAATCAGCAGGAGACCACGGTTTCTGCTTCTGTCATCGTTTCATCGGCCAAGGCGTCTCTTTGGCACGTCTCGAAAGTAAACCGATCTGACTGGCAGGAGGTGGTCCGTCATCAATCACGCATCGATCCCTGTGACTGGCGGCGTTTGAAAGCGGTGGAAAAGAAACCAGAATATTACCCGAAGCGATTCTGCCAGCCGAAGTACCTGGCTCATTCATCGGTCCTCTTGCTGTCTCCGGGATGGGCGTCGGCGGAAAGGTATGCCTGCTGTGGTATGCGGAGTCAGAACAATCCAACGGGTCAATGCAGGCTACACAAGTTCTGTCCGGCTTGCTGCTGGCTCGAGAAACGCACCCGGCAGCTCATGTTCGTTCCAGCCTTCAACAACGGAAATTGGTTCTGGCTCACGGGCAGCCTCAACGGCGACCTGGCGATGGACCCAGACCTGCCAGGGGTCTCCACGGAAGAATGGCTGCACTACTGGGACGCTTTCAAGGTCGCATTGTTACAGTTGGTGGAGGAGAAGTTCGTTCGTGGCGTCTTCTGGACCGAGGAGCTGGCGGTGAACTCGATTCTGCCAACACGAGTTCTGCCACACGTCCACTGCATCATCGAGGCTGACGCGGTGGGAGTTGACGAGTTGCGGAAACTTACAGAAACCGTCGAGGCGCAGCTAACCAGGCATTTCGGGCCTGACTACCTGAAGCCTGACCTCGCGGCTGAACCGATTGAGACGGCGCGAAGCCTGATGGACCGGATAGCGTACATGGTCAAGCCCTTCAACATGCTCACGGCCTACGAGCGGGGGTGGGTGAGAGCTTGCCCAAATGGCAGGCGGTCGGCTGTGCGGTTCAACTCCCAGGCTACCGACCTGCTTCTCGGCTACACCCAGGCCACCACGCGCAGGCAGAAAATCAGCTTCAAGGGAAACCTGGACTCGAAGGCCAAGGGCTACATCGGCGTGCCAATGGACGAACTGGCAGACCATCGGGACGAGTTGAAGGAACTCAGAGCCAACACCCAGGGCCCATACATCGAGGACGGAGCTGACGACGACGAACCAGATTTACAGGAGAACTAACCATGAAACACACCAGACACGAACCAGCCACACGAACCACCCCCAACGACGACGCGAACTGGTTGATGCAGTCGATTCGGGAGTTCGTACAGGACGCCCGGTTTATCATCGGGAAGGTGGACGAGTTTGAATTGTCGCTGAAGCTCGCACGCCAACGTCGCCAGCCCTCAGCGCCCGATTCTTCCTCAGCGCCCAACCCAGCAGCAGATTTGAAAGAAAGGAACCATTGATTATGACAACGATCACCGTGAAGAACCGCCCAGAGCGAGACCCCAGCACCTGTGACTATGTGCTCAACTACACCAGTGACGACAAACCCTGGGATCGTGACGTAGGCCAGTTGCTCATCAAGCTCGGCCAGAAATTGATTGAACTCAACCACCACGAGGAGTGGCTCAGCATGGCCCAGGTCGCCGCATACGCCAGGCGATACCGGCTGCGCTGGAGAGAAAACACGCTGAAGGCGAAGGCTCTGAAGCAGTACATCCTCGATTACCTTAACCGGAACGCTGACATCAGAGGCAGCGGGGTGAAGGTCGAATTCAGGACCGAGAAGCCAGACCCCAAGCGCGTGGAGGACCTCTACTTCAAGTTCCGGCGCATGCATCCTGACGGGACCTGCCACTAACCGAAGAACCCAGACAACGACTACTATTATGATCACATCGACAACAAATGACCCATTAAGCACCGGCCCCATCAACGGCGAGGCCCAAATCGACCAACCAAAGTCCGCGAATGAAGCGGCGGCCCTGGTGTACCCGGACATTGCCAAGGTCACCCCTGCATTCATTGAAAAGCAGGCCTCAGTGACCGAGGCGCCAACCATCACCATCCTCGACCTGGAAGACAAGTTCTGGGCCTCGACCATTGGACCTATGGGGAACAAGAAAACGCCCACGGTCTTCGACACGCAGGCCAACAAGTTCCTCCGGTACAACCCCAGCACCGGCATCTACGAGCCCATCACGGAGCATGCAGTTACAACCAGCATCATCGAAAACCTGCACATGGTGGCGGAGTTTTTCCCTCCACGCGTCAAGCTCGGCAGTTTCCTGGCGCTGAAGAATCCGCACCGAATCAAGGCGGTGGTGTTGCGGGCCAAAGATCTCCTGGCAGTTAACGAGGACTTCTTTCATGACAGGGTACCAGTTCAAGTATCGCTGGCAAATGGCATCCTCCAACTCGACGGCCTGAATTTCCTGCCTTCGACTCCCGGCCGCCCAGTTCGTGAAGCCCTGCCAATCATCTACGACCCGAATGCCAAGTGCCCGTTGTTCCTGGAAGCGTTTCTGCGGCACATCCTCGAACCGGACGACATCGACGTGCTCCAACGCGGCCTGTCACAAGTTCTCGAAGGCATCAACCACAGCCAGACAATCCTCGTCCTGACCGGCGATAGTGGTTGGGGAAAAACCACCCTGATAAAGATCCTCGGAACGTTGCTTGGGTGGAATCGCATTGGTATCATCCGTGAGCATCTCTTCCGGGATGAACTTGAACTTGGCCATTACCATAACAAACACCTTTTGGTTCACCCGGATTTACCCACGGAGTTTTTGGCGAGACCCGAAGCCTCCATCTTCAAGCAACTCGTCGGCGGTGATCCATTGTGGGCCAATATTAAAGGCGGAGATGGCAGGATGGTGCTCGAAGGCCATTATCCCGTCATCCTCGCCTGCAATGGTCGGCCAAGAATTCATTTGGACCAGGACACCGATGCTTGGCTCCGGAGATTGGTCGTACTGTCGTTCAAAACGCCTACTCACGAACATCACCTGGGCAAGATGGCGGAGAACATCATCACCCGGGAGGCATCTGGAATCCTGAATTGGCTGGTTGAGGGCCGGGCCAAGCTCCTCAAGGATCGACTGCAACTGGTCCAAACCCCGGAGCAGAAAGCCCGTGCTGCAACCCTTCTCCTGGCGTCCGATTCACCGGCAGCCTTTGTCCGATCCTGCATTGTGAAGAAGAAGGATGGCGTGCTGGGAGTCATGGACCTGTATTGCCATTATCAGCAGTGGTGCCGGGACAGCCACATCAGGCCTTTCACCGCCAGAACTTTCACCGCCACGGCCAGGGAGGAGATTGAAATCGGGTTTGGCATGAAGCTGAGGCACGATTTGGAGGGCGGAAATGGAAAAGCTAAACGAGGTTGGCGTGGGTTGGGGCTGGTGGGTAATCCTGAAGCCTGAAACTTACAAAAACCGTCATTGGGGTCCGCCGGATGATTTCGAGGATCCATCATGGCGCGCTTTGGTACCTGGGATGCGTTTGGAAGGGGTTGACCACCTCAGAGTACCGGGACGTGCCCCAAATCGATCCTGGGGCATTTGGCGATCACGGACGGCAAAGTTACAGTAACTCGCGTTTCTGTAACCATTTCCAGCACCGGTCCACAAACCAGGATTGGGGAATTCTGCCTTGGCGAGATCTAACTCGTAGCCGCCTGATGATCGCCGAGAATCATAGCCTGCATCGCTCGGTTTTACATGGAGCCACCCCCGACTGCTCCCAGAGGCCAGGTCTTGATGGTCAAAACGCCGCCCAATATGTCAGCGCAATTCTTGGCCTCCGAGACTTCCGTACCCGCTGCTATCCCCTGGTTCAAGATGGCTGATCCCCGCACCGGTTTGTAGGCGGCAAGTCGTTGTCGCCAGTCGCCATTACTTCCAGGCGTCTTATTGGATTCGTCGGGCAATTGCGGGTCGGCAATCACGCCAAGTAGTTTCCCGCCTAGCGATTCCTGGCCGGTAGCCTGCCGCCAGCCTGAGAGTTCCGTGTAGATCTGGTCGCCCCAGTGAATCTTGAACGCCGCGCCGCCACCCCAGTAGAGATTGTTCAGGAACTGGAGCTTTCCTTGCGGGTGCTCCACCATCAAAGGGACTGCGCCACCACAACCAACCAAAATGTTGTTCCGGAATTCGGCCTCGACCCCATTCCCGTCAATATAAGCGGCCTGGTTGCTCCACGGCCCCATCCGAACCGTGTTGTTGTAAACCTTCAGGCCGGTTATCCCGTTGCCATCACTTCGCACCCACAGGCCAGCGTAGTTCCGGCTCCTGCGTGAATCGTTATCCGAGACGTTGAACCGGACGATGCACCCTTTGTCGGCATGAGAAGCGTAGGGATAGGTGTAAACCATCAACCCGGGGCCGTCGTTGTCGTGGCTGTAATTGTATTGGAGCACGCAGTCAATGCTGCCCCCATCCAAATCGAAGCCGCCGCCATCGCCGCCATGGGTCCGATTGCCGAAGCTCTCACAATGCTGGATCACGACTCCCCGGCAAGCACAACTCCAGATGCCTACTCCGCCATTGCCGTGCTGACACAACTGGCCATTTGCCCAAGCGCTGCATTCCTCAAAACGTCCGCCATCCACTTGATAGAGAACCATTCCACTGCCGGAATGGTTCTTCTCATAATGTGGATCGCCGGAATTGTGATGCGCCCGGCAACGGGTCACCTCGACGTCGGTATGCGCGTAAAGGGGCGAGTCCCAGTCCAAGCAACCGGCGATCTCCATTCCGCCTCGGAGGTTGTCGTGGAGTTCGCAATCAACCACCCGGACATGGTTAAAACCGGCCTGCTTGCCGTTGATGAGGACGCCGAAGATTCCGAAGCCGCGAACCTCCACATTCTCAATGCGCACATGGTCCAGCCTCCGAAAGTCATCCAGGCGATTGCTGAAAAGGATACCGTAACCGACGTTGTTCGTGGGGCCGTCTCCGAGCACGGTCAGGTTGCTGATGGTGACCCAACCGGCGGTCTCGATGGTGATGCCGTTCTCACGACCGGCCAACAACCTGGCATGGCCGTCCCCAAAGGATGAGATGATCACCGGCGCGTTGCTCTGGCCCGCGCTATGCTGGTCCAAGCGCAGATTTCCGGGGAAGCCTTGGTTCGCTTGGAAGAGAATATGGTCGCCCGGCAGAAAGGAGGTCGTATTCACCCGAGCGATCGTCCGCCAGGCAGTTCCCGGAGAAGTGCCCGCAGCATGATCGTCCCCGGAAGGCGTAATGAAATAATCCGCCGCCAGCAACACTTGGGGGACGATACCCCCAAGAAGGCACAACACGATGCGTAGAGGCATGCGGTTCGTCATGGGGAGAATTCTAACTTGTGGTCTTGGGTCACGCAATCCAAGCCGCCCCCTAAAGTCGCATGATGTCCTTCGGCGGCGTTGCCGAGCCTCCACATGCACGCACCGGCCTCTTTATTCCTGATTTGCAGATATTGCCCGTTGCTGTGCCCCACACCACGAGCTTGCCTGCCTCAGTTCTGCTGTTCCGAGCTAAACCGTAGATCTCGACCCGTGCTTGACTGCGCTAAGGCCCCACCCGCCGCACCATGAAAAGATCGCCCTCGGGTGCCTTGGCGCATTCCTGGCACAACCCTTCCAGCTTCTCCACCGGCTGGCCCATGATGGATTTCAGGTATTGCTCGTGGGGTCGGAACTCCAAGACACCTCCTTTTCCATCCTTCCGCCGCACTGCCACAAACGACTCCTGCCAGGTCAACACCTCCGCCAACCGCAGGTCCAACCGCCCCTGGCTGTTCCCTGTTCCCACTGATATTCCATCCACCAGGCAGGTAAACGGCGTCTGGGGCGGCACGTAGCACACCACCTCCAGTTCGTGCTTGCCCCAATCTGAATTCAACCCCTTCAGGGCGGCTTGGCCGATGCGCCAGCCGAGAACGTTCCATGGCCCAACATGCCCGTGGTAACGCTGAATTTCCCCATACCAATCTGCCGGTGCTTTCCCCACGTTCCAGGCGTTGGTGCCCGACTCCGAATGCACCAACTTTCCGTCCGCTGGCTCCTCGTGGGCAACACCTACGATGGGCAGTCCCACCAGCAGCATCAATCCCGTCGCTACCGCCATTTGCATCGTCATACGATTTGGATGTTGCGTCATACGTGTTCGGCGTATTAATATTCTCTACATTCGTAATACCGCAAGGCGGCCACGTCAAGCCTGCTCAAGGCTTCGGCGGCTGTCGCATTTGAGCATGAACTGAACAACTATGAAAATGAAGCTTTGCCTCCTCGCACTTGGTGCCCTGCTTGTCGGCGGCGCTGCACGGGCTCAAACCTTCCAATCCTTCGAAGGCGTGGACACCAACGGCGTCAGCACCTGGGCTGGCTCGTACCCTGTCATCCTCACCGGCGTCGTGCTGAACGACCCGACCGAAATGCTGGACTCGACCCCCGACTTCATCCCTTGGGACAACGGCGCAAGCGCATTCCAACTCGGAGGTCAGTGGCAGATCTTCATCCAATGCGTCTGGCCAGGTGACCGAGGGGGCGTCGAATGCTGGATGGCCCAGAATTACGGCAACCTGCCCTGGGAACCGCATGACGGCAGCGTCAGCTACTCGGATGCAGCCTGGTCAACGGAAGTCGCTCGTGTGAGCCATGACCCGGCGACCGGCTACGCCTTTCACAAAGGCGATTTGGTCACCGTTACGGCCAACGGTTCTCTCTTTTACGGCGGTATGCAGAACATCAACGAAGAGCACAGCACCGACCCGGCGTACAACTTCACCATCTCGCTGGTTTGCTCGAACTATGGTCTGCCGACCCCGGAGGTCATCTCCCTTTCATCTGTCGTTGGCACGAATTTGAGCGCCGCTGGCCATTACGACCTGTTCGACCCAACCCGAGCAACCGGTGGTGAGCACTGGCAGGGGATGCGGGTGCGACTCAATGGCCTGACGCTCGTCACGACAAATGGCTGGACCACGAATTCCGATTGGTCCACCCGCTACTGCACCGCCACTGATGGTGAAGGCCGACAATTTCCCCTCATCCACCCGCTTTACGATCTCGGCCCAGCCCCCACCAACCGCTTCGACGCCACGGGCATTTTCGTTCAGGAATCCGGTTCTGCCAGCGACGGCACCTTCGGATATGAACTTTTCGTCCAGGAAATCGATCCGTCCTCCCGTGCCGACCTGACCATCGCCATGAAGCCGGTCATGACCTGGCCCGCCTCACTCTCGAACTACGAGTTGCAGTCCCGAGATTCGCTCACCTCAACGAACTGGGCGGCAGTCACCAACGCCCCTGTGCTGGTTAATGGCCAGAACACCGTCATACTCGACCCAACGGCACCTCAAAGATTCTACCGCCTCCAGCGCATTCGGTGAGGGCACGACCATGCGTTCCTTTGCTCCAGGACCTTGCGCCAACCGCCCTTCATGCTGGGGGCGGCAGGCCTTCACCTTGATTGAATTGCTGGTGGTCATTGCCATCATCGCCATTCTGGTGGCGATGCTCCTGCCAGCACTTGGCCGCTCCAAGGAAAAAGCCAAGGTGACCAAAGTTCATGTCGAACTTCAAGCCGTCGGCCTCGCACTCGAAATGTATGCTGACGACAACGCTTCCAAACTCCCCCCGGTCCGAGTCAGTTGCAACACGGACCTGGCCACGCACTGGTGCGAGTTCCCCGTTGAACTGGTGCAGCAGCATTACCTTGGGGCTTGGGACAAACCCGGCATGGCAGCCAACATGGAGGACGCATTTAACCTCAACCACACGTATAAGTATGCGGCACCCGGCCCCGAGTTGCTCAACGGCAGTCCGGCTCCCGATTATCAGCTCTGGGTTCCCGATGATCTGCCCAACTGCGCCAGCACCAACGGCCAATACTACTCCAGCCCCAAAGACTCACCCGTGCGCTGGGTCATTTGGAGCATGGGGCCGAAGCCCAACGGCCCCGAAGCGAACAACGACCATGCGCCGATGGCTGGCCAAAGCTGGTATCGGCGCACTGGTGGTGGAGGTGTCATCGCTCGCTTTCAAACCCGCAATGGCGTCCAGTTCAAAAGCCCATGACCCTCATGCCGCGTTCTATTGACGACCCTGTTGCCTTTGTTAAGGTCACCCGGATGAAAACTGCTAAAACCGATGCCATTGTGCGTTTAACAGTGTCCGTCCCCAGCAACTTGGGCAAACAGCTCGACCAGATGGCCCGAGACAAGGGCTACGATAACCGCTCCCTGGCTGTAGCCGACCTGATTCGTGCTGGCCTCGTCGAACACCGACAAAACCTGGGCAGCCAGGAAATCGCTGGCACCATCACCCTCGTTTACGATCACCACAAGCAACACGTGCAGGCCACCCTCACGGACATCCAGCACGACCATCACGAGGTCATCATTTCTACCCTGCACGTCCACCTCGACCATAACAACTGCCTGGAGGTGCTTGTCGTCCGTGGCCAGGCCGGTACCATCAAGAAGATCGCCGATGAGCTAATCGCCGCAAAAGGCGTGAAGCATGGCAAGCTCACGGTCACTTCCTGCGGCAGCGATCTTCCATCTTGAAAGCAGATCTGCCAAGCGCACCCTCCCTGTCGGAACTGGTGACAAGTTTTACGAAAAAGTGGAGTCATCATACCATGGTAAAACCAGGCCCCGACCTTCGACAGGCCCGTTCCACAGCGGGCTTCACCCTGATTGAGCTTCTGGTCGTCATTGCCATTATTGCTATCCTGGCGGCGATGCTGCTGCCCGCGCTGTCACGGGCGAAGCTGAAAGGCCAGCAAGCCGCCTGCTTCTCGAACATGCGCCAGATTGGCTTGGCCGCCCGCCTTTATATGGACGATTACAATGGTGGCCTGTTTCACCACCATGAGGGTTGGGTTCTGGACGACGGCACACAGGTCGATACCCTACCATCTGACATTGGCGGGGTTGCTGGCGGGGGGATGGGGAACAGCCAAGCGGAGAAGCCGTGGGTCATCTTCTTCCAGCCCTACCTGCGCAGCCGACCAGTTGGCTTCTGCCCTGCCGACCGCACGCCGCACTCCCAATCGCTGGCAACTGACCTCATGGGCTACAACGGTTCCATCACGACCACCAGTCAAACCCCGCCACCGAATTCAGAACAGGCCATCGCCCAGAATCAACACCTCGGTATTGAAAGTTACCTTCTCGATTCCATTTTCACGCACAAATCAGCCCGCTACGCGTTGGAGGGAGCCCTGAGCGGTTTTGCAACTGACCAGGCCCTCAACCAGTTACCCAACCCAAACATCATCATGTTCTCAGAGCGTAACTGCGAAGCCCTGGATGCACCAGACAATGGCGATTACGGCAGCGTTAACCAGGATGATTATGATACGTGGGTTGGCGAGGCAGCGCTGGTGCAGTGGGGCAGCGGGCCCTATGCCAACCAGGGCTGGATCCGTTACAACCGGCACGGGGGCCGCGCGAACTACATCTACACGGATGCCCATGTGGAGAATCTTCGGTGGACCAAAGCCCGACTAGACCAGTTTCCAGATCACCGTGTCCGCAAGCCGCTCCCCAATCCGCCGCAATGATGAGATGTTGGATGCGCGATGCGGTCACGGCGAAAACGGTTCAGGATGGTGTGGACGAAAAGTAGGGCGTCGCTCCCGTAATCCCGTGCTCCTGCTTCACCTTGGCCAACCGCGCCTGCCACTCCTGATTACACCGGTTGCCCATGTCCATCCGTGTCAGGCCATTCACGACGGACCAGAACCCGATCTTGCCGACGCCGCAGACCCTCAATAATGGCGGGCTCATCCAATCCCGTCCTTCCACCGGCGCATCCAGGCACATGTCCATCAACTCCCGTAGGCTAATCTGCTGTTTCGCCACGGCCACGAAATGATCCATGAGCCGTTTCTTCGTAACCACAACCAGGTCAAGCGCGTCAACCAGGTCCTCCACCGGCCACATTCTGTCCAGGTCATCAGCAGCACGAATCGCCTCCCGCAATTTGGCCCGTCGCTCTGCCATGGCTCGATCCGCGGCGTCTCGCTTTTCAAGAAGGTAGATTCTGCTGGGCGACAAGTCGAACTTCCGGGCGACATCAACACGCGGCACCCCTTCCTTCCGCATCTGGAGGATCTGCCGGTTGCGCTCTCGAATGGAAATCATGGGCACATGGTCGGCCTTACAATTGGCGCTTCGGATCGGCGTGCGGCAAGGAGGCAGGATCGTCTGGAACGCCTGTGATCCTGATCATGTTGCCGGTATGGTCTGCGTAGGCCTGGGAGATAAACTCCAACCAGTAGCCCAGCCATTTGCCGTTTTTCAAATACTCCTGTAGTGAACGGCCAGGAGCAGCTTCCGATCCCTGATGGCGCTGAAAAAACTCCTCCCAGATGAGGCGAAAGCTGTCCGTGAGAACGTAAGGCGTGTTCATCGTCACCGAGCGCGTGAGCCCCTGGACAAACGGAGGCAATACGCGGACATACCAGATCTCGCCCTTCCGCCCCCGGTATCCACTGCTGCACCAACACGGAAGTTCCTGTTTGGCGGCGGTGTCCCAAAGCGTGAGCCCCTCGGCATCAACATCGATCACCTCGTAAAATGAGCAAAAGGAGACGTTCAGCGCCGCCATCGCCTTCTGGACATAGTCGAACTCGTCCTGGCGCTTGAGGTAGTGGACCAGCACCTCGCCCAGCGTTATTCCGGTAGCATCATCTCGTGCATCCAAGACCACCCAGCCAGCGAAGAAAGCCGAGGTAACGGGGCTCATGGGAGGGTAGCTCGGCATATGCTCCTCCTGTACGTCCGCCAGTTGATCGTTGAACCTGAGCAGATCTTGCATATCGAGAACCTGAGCGGCGAACTCGTTGGCCACATTGATGGCGGCAGCGTACGCGTGAAAGCTCGGGTCTCCCGGCTTCATGTCTGCGTACGACCCGTCGTGAATGGACCTCAGCAACTCCAGGTCGCCTTGGCTTTCCTGGAAGGTGAATCGCCTGTGGAGGACTTGCTTCAAAAGCCTCTCCGTGCTCCGGTTCGGTGTGGTCTTTGGCTCGGGCATAAAGCTGAGTTGGATGGGGTTTGGAGTGGTGTGGCAAGTGTCGTGGCCTCTGGTTCCTTCAACAGCCAGTCAGGATGGTCACAGGGTTTTGACCAGGAATACCGTTGTCCTCCATGAAGGCGTGAGGCTTGCCGTAACCGTTCGAGTCGTCTCCTCCATTCCTGATTGCAACGGTCTCCAAGGTCCAGTTCGGCCAACCTCTTGACTGCCGCCCAGAAGCTCTTGAGCCTCACGTTTCGAAAATCCACCAGTGGCGTCAGGAGGAACCCTGGTTTGGCATGGGGTTTGTCGGAAATGAGCAACTCCATAAACTCCCGCAGGGTCAACTCGGTGACATTCCTCCATTCGCACACATTTTCTATTGCAGTCCGCGTCCTGGTTGTCAGGAGCAGGCCATCCAGCAACCGCCCCACCTTCCACTTTCGGTCCAGGTCATCAATCGACCGAAATTCTTGAAGGAGCTTGATGGTCTGTTCATTCGCCTCTGCCTCGGCCTGGAATTTCTTGAAAACCAGGCGGAGAGCGCCGCTTGAAATGCCTACCGCCAGGGCGATCTCCTGATTGGACACGCCAGCCTCGTGCATCTGCCGAATTCGCGCATCCCGCTCCTGATAATCCTGCGGGCTTTGCTTGGCTGGTCTGATGCGGAAAGAAACCGGCGGGAACACCCCGTCCGGAGAATCGCGTTTGGTAGAAGCCACGACTCAGAACGGCACGTCGTCTTTAGCCGCCTTTGCCTTCGCGCTCCTTGCCGCTCGGGCCTTTGCCAACGCCTTCAGCAGTGCCCCGCTCGCCTTCTTCTTCTTGGGCGTGCCCTTGCTGGCGGCTCCGGGTTGAACCGCTGCCTCCTTCGCGGCCCTGACCTTCGCCCATCGCGCTTCTCGGGCCTTGGCCAGCGCCTTCAGCTTCGCATCGGTCACCGGCTTCTTCGCGGGCGTTGGGGCTGGTTCGGTTGGTGGAATCACTGCCGGTTCAACTTCCCCTCGCTTCGCCGCCCACCTTGCCTTTTGCGCCGCCGCCATTTTCGCCCGGGTCTTGGCGCTGAACTGCCTGCTGCCGTTAGGTGGTACAGGCGCTTCCGTTGCCGAGGCAGACAAAACTGGCTCAGCACCCAAAACCAGATCGAGTTCCTTCCTCAGCGATTCGATCCGTTCCTGGATGTCGGCTGCCTGGCGTAATTGTGCTGGCGTTAACCGCGTGATGTCGTTCATTGCCGGAATGTGAATAAAGCGTCCAGCCAGGTCAAGCGGAACCCAGGCTCGAAGGCCCGCGATCTGATTTGGAATGCTTCCAGCTTACCGCAGGGTGACTTTGAAGACATTGGCATACGAATTGGGACGGTTATGGGTGGCCATTCGGAGATTGTCGCTTCACACTTTCCACAGAGGAGGCAGAATCAGTCTTGGGGTTTTCGACCACAATTGACGTCGTGCTTGAACTGCCGCTTCATTAGCTTTTGCATCCAGGTCCGGTGCTTCTTGAGATAAGAATCAAACTGCTCTGGATGCGAAGGGTCGAACTGGGGGCCTGGCCAATCATCAAATCCAATCGGCGCGGGACTGCATGGGCGGCTGTCATCCTCCGGCTTATTCCGATGTTCTCCGTCATATCGATTTCCGCTGAAGCGAACGCCTTTAGCGGGCCCCCATCCCGGCCCGATGATATAGGAACCATCGTCACTGCCACCGATTTCATGACCGTAAGCAGCCGTCCCTTCTACATGAAACAGGTTGTTTGCAAACTGGAGATCTTGCGCCCAGCCCGACCAGTTTGATAACAGCACCAGTTGCAGGTCGGCACCTTTTTCCACATAGATCGCATTGCTGCAGACCAACGTGTTTTCGGCGGCGCTTACGTGAAAGGTGCGCGCATGGTCATCTTTGCTGATGTTATAGCGGACTATCGTGCCGATGTTCCCTACATTTTCTTCCCGTTTTCTATCGCCCGGAGAGCAGACCAGCATGAAACCGCCGTCGTTGTCATGGCTGAGGTTATACTCAAAGCACGTGTTGCGGGAGTTGTAATCCGAGTCAAATCCTTCCCCATCTTTGGTTGTTTTAACTCCCGAGGCTTCGTTCAAACGGAACGTGGAGTTATCGGTGGACCAGGGCCAGATCCCGGCATTGGCGCATCCCGCTCGTTCGTTCGCCCCTTGAACAATGTTATGCTCGATCAAGGCTCCGTCGGTAGCCCAAGGGACGATTCCATCCCCGCCGACATCCCCAACCCAATTATCACTAATGACGACATTAACCGAAGGAAACCAATGGGTGCGCTTCCAATGATAACTTCTCGAGGTGATGCCGGTGCGATCCACCTTCCATATGATATTGCGCGTGATCTGGAGCCCGTCGAAGTTCGAGGGAACAAGGTCGCCGTGGGTTTCGAATATAATCCCGCCGTTGTCCGTTTCCTTTTCCGTTCCATTAACATCGTGGATATACAATCCTGATACGGTGACACGTTTCAGCGTGCCGATGTTGTCGGCAACAAGATGCAGACCGCGCCGGGTGGCTTGGCCATCCCCGTGATTGGTCAGCTCGAAGTCTCTGAGTTCGACAAACTGCGCATTCCTCACGAGGAGCGCATCCTGGTACCCTCCGGCAGCATCGATCCTTGGCCTCGGGCCTTTTCCATATGCGCCGAACAAAAGTGGCTTTTGAGCGTTTCCCGAGCATGTGACCCTAAGTTGTCCCCGCCACACATTTCCCGCGCGGAAAAGAACCCGGTCGCCAGGCGCAAAAGGCGCGCTATTGACCTTATCGAGGCTCTCCCAGGCTTTCTCTGGAGATTTTCCCGAGTTCGCATCACTGCCTCGCAGAGCGTCAACATAGTAACTAACGGCGAAAATGTTTAGCGGCAAGGCTGCGAGGGCAAACAGCAAGAGCTTTATCTTGCACAGAGGCATAGGTTGATCTACTTCCGCTTTTCGCCGGCTAACTTAGCGAACAACGCGGCGCTCTGCCGCTCCAGCTCGTCCGGCGTTGGCTCGGGGCCTTCGTCCCTGCCAAAAGCCACTAGCGGCTTGTCAGCTCGCACTTCAACAACGACCACGTCGTGGGGATTGATTTCCAAGCGCAATGCCTCGCCGGGGGTGATCTTGCCGTCGGTCATCCAGTTGGAGCCGGAAGCAATGCGCGCTCCTTTCAGGCGCACGGCTCCTTTCCAGGGAAACGGCGCGCTGTTGCACAACGTGATGACAAACTTGTCTGGGGAATCCGTCAAATTGGTCAGGAACTGCACGGGCGGACCATCGACCTCGATCAGGTTCCATCGCGCCATCCATGGCATCAAGATCGATTTGACATGCTGCAGCATGAGATGAGAGGGCACAATCGGGACATTCTCGACCGCATACTCCGGGCGATCCGCCACTTTGTCGCTCAGTCCAAAGTCCGCCGCGAACACGATCATATCCGCCCCTTCTTTCATGCTTCGGCGAAACGCAAGAGGTTCACCTTTATGATTGACAGCTAGGATTTCGGTGCCTTCCAGCGGCTCCAAGACATGGCGCGTAAACTCCGGTTCGCTGAACCCTAAACCCGAGGCCAGTTTCGCATACTTGTCCTTGACCATCTTCCTGGTCAACCGCACGCCGAACACGGCCGCCGAATCCGGCGTCAGTTGCGCCGCGGTGGTGGCCACCGAGCCGCCGCGACCCGCGAAGTCCTCGACGGTCTGGAGCAACTGGCCTTCGATTTTCGTGGGACCGATAATCACGGCGGCGTTGTACCGGTTGACCACAAATCGCGGCGTGTTCGACATGAGCACGTCGTAACTGTCGCCCCAGGGCGTTGCGGTTAGAAAGCCGCGCTCGTCCCGATAGTAGGAGGAGTCCTCGTAACCGGGATAGAGTTCGCGAAATAGGGCGTCGATTTGGTAATCGCCCTTTTCGTAGGGCATGATACCCCACGTGTGGAAGGGGCGGTCGTCCGCCGGGGTGCGGCGCGGCGGAACCCAACCGGCGTAAAAGTCCCAGATGATGGCCACTGGCGTATGCATCACACCGCGCGCGGGATGTTTGCGAATCCAGTCGGTTATTTTCAGGTGCTGTTGAGCCGAGGGGTCTGGCTCCGGCACCTGGTGTTCAACTCCATCAACTTTCACTGCCACCGTCTTGTGCCAGTTGAAGCTGGCGGCCTCGCTCATGATAATGGCCACCCCGTACATGTAGGAAACATGCCAGAGGCGATGGAGCAGCGAGACGCTGGCACCCCCAACCTCGGTGGAACGTTCACCTGACTCTCTCCAGCCCCAACGATTGAAGAGGCTGGGCGAAACCCAGTAGAGCAATCCGTGTTGTTTGGCTGCACCCCGCAATAGCGCACTCCACATGGGAACGTTCGGTTTGCTCTGGGCGATCTGGCACCCGATCATCCGGGTGTCTCCGATGTCCGCCATGTAGGGTTGCCACGTGTTGTTTGAGAGAGCGGTGAAGTTATGTTGCAGTTCCTCAGCGATTGAAAACTCAAACTCCATGAAGTGTTCCCATCCCTCCTGGCGGTTGTTGGGCTTGGGATATTTATTCACCGCCCCGAGTGTGTAGCCACAATCATGCTCTCCATTGTCAAATCCAGTAAAACGACGCCCCATCACCTTCAGCATATACTCGTTTGCTTCGGGTGGAACTCCCTTGGGATCGTTGTCGGACCGGTTGCTCCAGGGCTCGTAACCCCACACATGGTGCAAGAGCAAACCGCGCGCCTTGATCTCGTCAATGACCTCCTTGTAATTCACGGTGAAGAGCAACTCCCAATGAGGAGCGACGGCATGGCCGAAATCGAAGTACTTCGTGTACAGATCCAGCGTTTTCTGATAATTGACTGCCCGCCTTGATCCGTTATCGCCCCACTTAATCTCAAATCTCCTCAAAGCGATGGTATGGCAAGTATTCTCGCCACCTAGGTCCTCCCAGGTCACCGCCGGGTGGGGGCGCAGTTTCGCGCCCGGATGGTTGGCGGGGTCCACCGGCCGGTTCCAGACGCGCGGCAACCGCCGCGCCCCTTCGCCCGGGCGACTTGCTTCTCCGGCCGGCTTAGGCTCGGCATCTTTGCCGTCGGCTGCCAGGCCGAGCGGCGCCCCGGTGAGGGCCGCCACACTTGCGGCAGCCGTCAAGAATGTCCTGCGGTTAATCCCCGCTTCAGGGCCGTTTGCTTTGAGGCTTTCAGATTTTACCATTGCTGTTGTTTCGTTTGAAGGAGACGGCTCGGTTACTTCGAATCAAATCACGCCTTCTTGCATGGTGAGGCTATTTCGCCAGCGGCTACTCCCGAGGCAGCGCGTGGGTCATGACGTCCATGTCAAATCGCACCCCAACGATGGTGTCCGGCGGGCTAATCGTGCGATCAATCCCGGAGATCGTAACGGCACGATTGGGGGCCTGAGAAAAGGACAAAGTCCTGCCGCTCACGACTTCCCAGCATTTGATGGGAGTCAGAGGCCCAACCGGGGGCAACGTGAAGGTGTCGCCGGGCTGGTCTTTGAATATGTGAATATAAATGGTGTCGCCCTTGCGGCTGTATCCGTGCTTGCCATCTTCAGGATCCCACGGGCCGCCGCGAGTGTTGTAAATCGCCTCGCCCGCCTTCTCGAGCCAGGCGCCAACCTCCCGCAAACGCCCTTGAACCAAAGGCGGAATCTCACCATGACGATCCGGGCCGACATTCAGCAGCATGGTCATGTTTCGGATTGTGCAATCCGCCAACATGCGAATGACCTCGTCGCGGGTCATACATTGGCCGTGTTGGATGGCGTCCTTGGCGTAACCCCAGCCTGGGTGTATGCTCAGGTTCTTGTCGCAGAGCTGAACCGTCCGTAACGGTCCGACAATCGGGTCGCCGCCTTCTTCTTCCCCAATATCTCCCATCCATCCGTAGCGGGGATTGGTGATGGCGTCCGGTTGGTAATGCCTCACCATTCCCATGATACCCCAGGCCTTCCCGGTAACGGGATCAATGTCTTGATACTCTTCGGATATAGGCCATGAATTCTCTGGATCGAGGTAGCGCCCAGGTTCATGGAAATACGCCGCATCCGCGTCGCTTCCCCGGAGGCTGAGCCAGCCGCCATCCCAGTAGATATGATCGATGTGGCCGTATTTCGTCATGAGTTGCTTCACCGCAACATAGTTCTCCTCTTTCATGATTCGCGCGTTCTCGTGATGCGCGGGGTCGTTCTTGTAACCCCATCTATTGCGTTTGCAGTCAGTACCAGTCGGATCGAAGTAGCCTGGATAGCGCCAACTCAGCGGCGAGTAGTAAATGCCCACTCCCAAACCGGCCTCTCGCACCGCGGCCACATATTCGGCAACGAAATCGCGCTTGTGGGTCTGCACGCTGGTAAATGCGTTGGGATGCGGCACATCGAAGAGGCTATACCCGTCGTGATGGCGAGCGGTCAGGCAAAGCCAGCGCATGCCCGCGTCCTTCGCCAATTTTGCCCAGGCTTTGGGGTCGAAGCGGTCGGCGGCAAAGTATTCGTCGCCGCTCTCGGGTGTGGCGAACTTCCGGTATTTGTCGGGCGGAATGGCCTCATTCTCCATCACCCATTCACCTCGACCGGGACCGGCATATAATCCCCAGTGAATGAACATGCCGAATTTCTGGTCAAGCAACCAATCCATGCGCTGATTCGGAAGTTGACTGATGCCGAACTCGGTGGCCGGGACCCGCGCTTGGGGTTGTTCGATCGTGTTGGTGCTTGAAGCCATCGATCGCACAGTAGCAGGCCCCACATACTCGACCGCGAAATCGTCACCCCACGCCTGAGCATGAGCCTGCACGAACACGGTAGCCTCGGTGGCCGTCGGACCGGTCGCGAACGGCACTTCGAGCATGGTCCAGACGACTCGCGGAGTCGCCAGCGAGCGCAACGGAACGTCATGCCCCTTGACTCCCATGCTGACGGTTAAAGCCCCGGAATTGGTCCGTAACCAGGCGCGAAGGCGATAAAGTGAGTTGGGCCTGACGTGCACTGTCTGCTCGACCGAGCCTGGAGAGTCGCCAAAATGCAAACAGGATGCGCCGCCGTGGGCTTGCTGTTTGCTCACCTCCGCGGAACCAGAGTGTTTCCAGGGTTCCAGGTTGCCGTCTTCAAACCCAGGATTCATGAGAGAAGCGTCCTCCGCCGGCTGCGCCAGCGCGGATGGCGGGGTCCCCCGTTCGAAAAAGGAAAGGTTCCATGCCGTCATCCACTCGACGACACACTTGTCGTCCCGGAATTGAATCGGCAACCAAAGGTACCGCGACTCGGGGAGGTTGGTCTTATTCCAGCGATCGGCCATGAGGATGAACGCGTCCTTTCTGCCAGCCACTGGAAACACAAACGCGCTCTGGCCGCCGAAGGATCGGTCCGCATCCGGGCCGCGACACGGGTTGCCCAACTCCGTCCAGGGGCCCCAGATCGATTGCGCCACCGCCGAACGCGCCGGGTTGGGATCCCAGCCCGTGCAGTCCGACGCGATAAGCCAGTATTTGCCGGCGTGCTTGAACACCGCCTGGGCCTCCATCCTCCGCTTTACGAAAACGCGGACAAACTTCCCGCTGTGCTTCAAATAATCGTCCGTAAGCAACGAAATGTATGTGGTATCATCCCTCTCCGAGGCGTAGATGCGATAGGCTTTTCCATCATCGTCCTGGAACACGGTTTGGTCCTGGCTGCCCTGGCCCTCGGGGCGGACGCTTGCTAGGTAAGTAAACGGCCCTGTGGGTTCGTCGGCGATGGCAACTCCGGCGCGGGCCGCCTCGTAGTCCTCGCTATCGATATGCATCCACATGACGAATTTCTTGGTCAGCGCATTGAAAACCACCTTCGGTCGTTCGCAAACCTTCGAGGGATGCAGGTCGTGAGCCGGATTGTCCGGCACAGCTTTGAGCACCAACCCCCTGTCCTGCCAATCGAGAAGATTGGTGGATGAGTAACAGCGAATGCCCGTGACATCCACGCGATACCCGTCCCAACTTTTTGTGGATTCAGGCAGCCAGGTGCGTCCTTCCTTGTTCTCCCCGTACCAGTAGTAAACGCCATTGTGGAACAACATGCCGCCACCATGGGCGTTGATGGGGTGGCCGGCTGTATCCATCCAGATTTCCCCTGGTCTGAAGTCGGTCACGGGGGCGGTTTGAGCCGTGGCTGCCAACGCCTGGGCTAGTGGCAGGGTGCCCTGAGCCAGGACAAAGAACGTGAGAGCCGACAGGCTGCTTTTGCAAGAACGCCAAGAAACGCTGAATATAACAGGAATGTGCTTCATTGTTGTCCTTTCGTCATTGTGCGCATCTGATATAGGCTTTGCCCCATTTCACGGCTGGCGGCGATAGTTTCGGCATACGGAGTGTCGCAGGTGTCCAGAAACCCGATCTGGTAGTTTTCGCCATCCGCTCGGCCGGTAGTCGATTGGTCACAGTATTGGAACCAGTGAGCGCCCACGACAGCCGGGTTTCGCAGGGCGGTGCGGAGAAACAGGCGGTACGCCTCGCCCCGCCGAGATCATAGAGCGCGCACTGAAGGATCCCAGGGATGTTGGCCGGTCCGCTCCCGTGGACCTCGTCAGAGAACGCTTTGCCCTTGTAGTCGGAGGGCAAGGCGCCAAAGGCGGCACCCGCGATGGCGAAGGGAAATAGCGCCACAATGAGGCGGGCGATGGTAATGGACGGTGATTTTACCACCAATGCCGCTCTTGACCGGGTGATGTCGTTCATGGCCGGAAATGTGAGAAAGACGTGCAGCGAGGTCAAGCGGAACCCAGGTACGAAGGCCCGCCACTCCGCCCAGTGGAAGGCTTCTCGTCCATGCGGGATTGAGATATTGACGTTCTGCCAAAACCCGATTAAACACCCTGCCGATGCAAATGACCGTTCAGCAGTGGATGAACTCGCCCGAAAACCCGGACGTCCACAAACCATTTCTGCCGCAAGGCGATATTGTCGTGGGCCTCGTGCGATTCGATGAAAAGGAGCAGGTCTTTCGAATCTACATGGGGGCGGAGTACCTGGGCACCTACGACATGGACGCGGATAGGATTCTTTCCGGCGGTGGGTTCCTCGATTTTCTCCTCCAGGTCCATTCAAAGGAGTGGGTGTCGGGCCAACACCTGAAGGACCTGATGGATTGCGTCACTTGCTGGGTTTACCGGGATCACGGCAAATTCCCCCAGAAGTTCTTCGACGTGGCTGGCGGCATGAACCGTGGGCTAGATGACCCCGGCTGCGTGTGAGCGCCAGAGTCCTCGAACCATGAAAACCAGCACCGCCGCATTTCGAGGAAAATGGCGAATTGTCGAGATGGATCAGTGGGACCAGGAGTACATCGACATGGAGGAACCTGGGCATGTCATGTTCAAAAAAGGCGGTTCGGGCGGCTTTCATTTCGGCTGCGTGGATGCAGCCCTGGACTGGCGTTACGACGATTCACTGGACCGCGTTGATTTCACCTTCGAGGGCAGTGATGAGGGAGACCAAGTGAGCGGCAGAGGGTGGGCCAAAGTCGAGGGCAAGGGAAAGCAGATGATGGGGCAAATCCTCTTTCACCGGGCGACGAATCCGGGTTCAAAGCCAGAAAGGCCGGTTAATCCATCACCGGCGAAGGGGCGCCGTAGGGGAGGCCAATGCCGCGACGAAAACTCTCCCTGCGGGCCAGCGTGGATTGCTACCCTGTCGAAAAACCCTCAGGACAGGCTGCGGTCAATCCTCCCCAAACACGTCCGCAATCGAGCACTTCAACCGGTCGCAAATCTGCTCCAGGGTCTTCAACGTCACGTTCTGCTCCCCCTGTTCCATCCGTTGCAGAGTGGAATCGCTGAGCCCCACCTTTCGGGAGAACTGCTGGTACGTGAGGTCGCCACGCTTCTTCCGCAGAAAAGCGCCGAGTTGTTTTGCCAGCCGTTGAGCCATGGCCGCATTTTGTGCCGCCATGTGTCCCACATGTGGGATTTCTTGGTTGACCGGCATCGAGCGTCGGGATAATCCTTGCTCCATCGCAGGCCCTAAAATCGCTTCGCAGATGGACTGGGCGCATGAAAACCGGCGCGTTGGCAAATTGGAAACCGAGGGGCTTGGTTGGTCCCGTTGCCTGGAATCAGCCAAGCGGGCGGGGGCGTGTCGTCTGCTTGAACGGGGGATGGAGGGAGGGGGCTCCGGGCCCCGGCTTGGTGAACGACCTTATTGGCTGGGATGATGATTGGGTGACGGATTGGCATTCGAAATCCAACCGACTCCCGCCTCTTCCCAATTCACGTTATGGGGAGTGGCCACAGATGAGCATAACCGTGCCCAGCAGTGGCACAGATAATAGAAAGGATTGATACCATGAAGCTGATTAAGGACTTGTTCCCGGTGTTGCTGTTGTTCCTGTTTCTCCTGTCTGAAGATTGGAGAAATCAAACCAAAAAGCGGGCCAGGGTGTCCAGGGTGGTCGTCTGGGTCTGCGTTGCCTTTGCCCTGTTTTGGGAATGTTGGCATGGTCGAACCCGCGATGTCATCGACCTGGTGGCATTGGGCGCTTGGTTTGCCGTTTCGGCACTTGTAGCTCGGCTGGTTGTAATCCTTCTCGCCAGGGTCAGGGTAATCGAGCAAATGGGCAAGAAACACGGCCCTGAGGTCACGCTTGCGAACGAGAAAGGCGCACCAGAAACAGTGCGCGGTTGGGCTCTTTCGTGGGAGATCTTGGGAATTGTCGTATGGCTTGGCCTTACGGCGGCCATCATGTTCTATTCGTCAAGCAGCATGGGCACGCTGGTGGACAAGCTGGAAGGCAGGTTAACCGCAAGGCAGGCACCTGCTGTTCCAGTTCAATGCACATTCAGGAACTCGATTATTGGTAAGGGGGAAGTGTTTATCATAAAGAACACCACGAACGAATACATCGAGAACATCGTCCTGGACATTTATAAGACCCGGTTTGATGCGCAAAGCCAGGTGCCGATTAAAGTTGTGCCAGTGGCTGAGAAACTCGCTCCGGGTGATTCTAAGGAAATCGGCTGGATGGAGGCGGGAACCAATATCGAGAAAACCCAGTTCATGGTGATTCGCGCCAAGGGGTTTTCTCCGAGTAGGTGGGACGTAAGGTGACCCCGCCAATGGCTGTTTGCAATAGAGGTAGCCGTTAGCCTTTGTTGCCGCGTCTTCTTCCAGTTCCGTTCGCTTCGCCCAAGGTTGGCCCCCCGTATCACGTTTTGCCGCGAGGGGCGGGTATAATTACATGAATCCATCCGCTGGGTTCATTCACCAATTCACCACGGCAGTTCAACCCCGGAGGACCCCCATGCCTCAAAAGCACTACACCCCTCCCCTGTCCCGGTTCCTCGTCTGCGCCCTCCACCACGAAGCCAAAGCCCGCAAGATCCCCATGACCCGTCTCGCCCAGCAACTGGTTGAGGCAGGTCTCAGGAACACCCCGGGCTGGCAGCAGGCAACGGCGCAGCAGGAAACGATGCGACTGGGGGAGGGGATTGTCGAATACCACACGAAATAGCCAATACAGGAATCCACTCCACCAGGGCTCAACCTTCACGGGTTGGGCCCTGTTCGTTTTCACCATCAACCATCATCAACACAAATCAACCATCGAAAGGACAAAAACATGGCCATTCAACTCGAATGCAATTATTCCAAGAAGCTGGGCCTGCCGGGATATTCTTCCCACCAGTTCAGCATCACGCTCAGGACCGAAATCACGGACCTGACGCAAGTGCAGGCCGAATCGTCTCGCCTGTACAAGTTGCTCCAAGAGGGCGTTGACACCAGCATCAAAGAGGTCGGATTCCTGCCCACCAATGGAAACGGAAACGGCAACAGCGGCAACGGCAACGGTAACGGCAACGGGCATGGCGGCAACGGCAATGGGCAGAACCGAGCGCCCGCCGGTGACAACGGCACCTGGAATTGCAGCCCCAAGCAGAAGGCGCTGATCGAGAAGATCGTGGCGGAGAACAGCCTGGACAAGAACCAGGTTGAGGCACTGGCCAACGAACGGTTTGGCAAGGGGGTGAAGGCGCTGAACAAACTCGAAGCGTCCGGGCTTATCGAAGAACTCCTGGAGCAGACCGGGCAAAGCAATGGACAGGGGCGCGGCCGGTTCCAGGGCCGTTTCCAGCAAAGGACGGCCCGATGATCGCGGCTCCCGATCCTGTACAGGTTCGTCCGCCAGCACAACCACCGCCGAAGGCCAACCCCATCGAGACCTTGCAGAAAACGGTTTCGGCCTCACGGTTGAACTGCTTCCTCACATGCCGGTTGAAGTTCTTCTTCCGGTACGTGGAGCAGATCGTCAAACCGCCAACGCCCTCCCTCCATGTAGGCACGGTGGTCCATCTCGTGTTGCAGGCGTGGAACATGGCGCGGTGGAGGAAACAAGCGTTCGAGCTGCAACGGTTCAAGGGCGTGTTCGATAAGGGGTGGGGAGATCAACCGGGCAAGATCAACTGGGAGGACGATGAGCCCGCCCAAAAGAACACGGCCTGGTCGTTGCTCGAAACCTACTTCACAGAAACTCCAATCAAGGCCACCGAGATGCCCGAAGCCGTTGAAGTGCCGATGGAGATGGACCTCTCGAAACACGGGCTGCCCACGTTAATGGGCGTGCTGGATCTGGTTCGCGCTGGTGGTCGAATCGTGGACTTCAAGACCGCTGGCAAAACCCCCAGCCCGGAAGATGCGCTCCACCAGAACGAGATCCAGTTGTCGTGCTACTCGGTGCTGTACCGGGAGGCGGCAGGCAAGATGGAATCGGCCAGGGAGCTGCATCACCTGGTTAAAACGAAGGTCCCCAAGCTCATCATCACCTCACTGGAGCCGATGAACGAGGCGCAGCAGGTCCGGTTGTTTCGCATGATGGACTCGTATCAAGAGGGTGTGGCCCGGGAGGATTTCGTTCCTTCACCAGGGTTCCATTGCGCCGGATGCGAATACTTCAACGAATGCCGGAGGTTCGCCTGACCGTGAAATGCCACCGCCACTACACCAGACAAGCCGAGAAGCTGGAAATCTACCGGACCACCGCGGCCAGGTATGAGGGATGGTATGGTGACCAGGGAGGCGTGGGCGGTTCCTGCCTCTACTGGTCGCTGGCGTTGATGGGCGTGCTGCTCGAAAACGGGTATCGCGCCCTGATTCAAGCCGGAAGCCTATCCTGGCCAATCGTGCCACCGGGAGAAGACGACGGCTCCAGTCCCACCCACTTCTCGTATGAATGGTCACCGTGGCGGGAGGAGAGCCAAGCCGCGTTGAAACTGGGCCTGCTCCCGGAAATCCACATCTGGGTCGGCCTGCCTGACCAAAACGAGTTGCTCGACTTCTCGACGAAGTCCCTGCCCGAACAAGCCGCCATCGAAGGGTTGGCGTGGAGGACAGCACCTCCGCCTGAGTTCCTCTGGTGCGGCCCTTCAGAACTACCCGAAGGCGTCCTCTACAAACCCAACATGGACGCCATCAGGTTCATTCTCCATCGAATCAGCGGTCAAGGTCGCTGAGTCCAATCCAACCAACCACTACCAGGAGCCGGATTCCTTCAACGGGTCCGGCTCCTTCCATTTTCACTTTTCACCCCATGACCACCGAAACCCAAATCGAGGCGGAGGTGCATTCAATTGCGCGTTGGCTCCATGGCACCACCGAACCCTTTGAAGATTGGGATTGGGATGGCCGGGAGTTGACGCTGTTCCTGAATGACCAACCTATCGAGAAATACACGCGAGAAACCCTGGCTGAAGTGATTCCAGGATTTCCTACCACCAACCTGTAACCGAAAGGACCATTGATCCGAACGTGAAAACCAAGCCTGAAACCGAGTCCCCGTTCACCGTGGGGCAATTCAACGCTCTCACCAACGAGCAGCGCCAGGTAATTGAAGCCGTGGCGGAATTCCTCACCGGCAACACCCTGAAAACCGAAGCCCTGACCGACGAAACCATCAGCGAGACCTTCAACCTGGTTAAAGCCTGCGAGTATTGCGTCCCGGAGGAGGAAGTCGGCGATGACCTGCTGAGCACCATCCGCAAGAAGTTCGGCGCGGTGTACCAGGTCGGCATGGAATTGGCCGAGGCCGAGTTGAAACAGAAAAACACCTGCGGCTTCAACTTCTGCTACGTGGCCAACCCCAGCAGTGAGGACGCCACCCATATCGCCATCCTGGACTACGACCGGCCCGTTTGTTACCTGCACGAATGGAAGAAAGCCTGGAACCTGGGTTTCACCAACCTCGCTGAACTGGCCGATGTCGTGTTGCAGGTGAAGAAATGCCTGGTCGCCAAGGTCGCCGCGTATGCCACCCGGGAGATCTTCGTCGTCATGGAGGGCGGCGTGGTCCATGAAATCGTGAACCTGCCACCGAACATCAACGTCACGGTCATTGATTACGACACGGAGGGCGTTGAGCCCGAGCGAATCGAAATCAGCCCGGTGGACGGTGAGGCGTGCGTTATCACCAAGTGGTAAGGGAGCCAACGACCATGCACGAATTCATCATCGAAGCAATGGTGACGGCGCTGAAACCGGTCTTGAAAAACCCGGAGCGAGCCCTGCAAGTCCTCGAAAAGTTCTGGGCCAACAAAATGGCTCTGGTCTGGGATACCGGGGATGTCCACACGGCGGCCAACGAAAGGGAGGTCGCCTTAACGGATAGGGAAGCCATCAAGGTGCTCCAGGAACTGCACCACCATCACAACAAGCAGTATGGCATCAGGTGGGAGGACATCACCGCCTACATCGAGGAGTACTGCCTGGGCCGGAAGCTGACGAAGGCCGAGTTGAAGCGGTTCGTCGAGAAGAACGTGCTCACCGTTGACCCGCCGAAACGCAAACGGCGGTAAAGAATCAACCAGCACAACGAGCCGGATTCCTCCAAGGTGTCCGGCTCGCTTCGTTCCTGCGGAGCGCAATCAAACCTGGAATCCGTCAGCGTTCTCTGCGGTTGGTTAGGTCAAAACCGCTTCCATCCCGTGGGAACTCTGTCCTCGGTGTTGCCTTCAATGCGATAGCTCGGGAGCGACCACCGGGTGTGCTGGTTTGTGCTGACCGAACCATAGCCCGATTCGTTCCAGAGATAAAAGCTGCTGAGATGGTCGGCCGAATCGTAGATCAGCGAAGTGAAGCTTTCATGTCCCTTTTCCACAGGCGTAATGGTGAATCGCCATTCCCACATCGTGCGCTCAGGGACCGTGACCTTGAAGTGTTCGTTCGTTCCTGCCGGAAGGTGCATTTCTTTGCCCCGCTCCACGGTGAGGGTGTAATCGCAATTGCGCTCCCATTTGAATGGGACGGTATTCGGTTTCTCCACTCCGTACTCGATCAGGACCAAGTCCTTCGACCAGTCTGTCTCAATGTAATCTTTCGAGCCACCACCACGGTTCACGAGGCCACCCCAGTTCGCCTTCTCCGTGCCCCCTGTGAACTGGGGGCCTCCGTGCGCCCAAGTTTTGTTGGGATAATTCACCTGAATCGCAAAGAAGTTCAAACCGGCCGGATCGATTTTGTCAACGATGAGGTGCGCGCAGACGCTCACGATCCTGGCGTCTTTAGGGACGCCTTCAAACCGGAGGTGAGTCTGCGAGTTGGTCTCGCCTCCGCCAATCCCAATATCAGGAACTGCGGGTGTGGATGCGACCGCGCCGTATGAGACGGTCAATGCGATCAAGGCACCGGGAAAAATCTTAAACATGCCAGGGGGAGCATGGTATCTGTGGCGGATTTTGGCAACAGGCTTCCTTGCGATCATTCATTTCTCCAGAACAACCAATCAACCACGAAAGGAAAAACACATCCCATGAATGCAGTATTAACGGCACCGGCAACCGAAACGAAGCCGGAGCGCATCACCTTGTATTACCGCGAGGGTTCCAGCGACAAGGTGTACCAGGCCGCCATAGAACCTGAGGGCGAGTTGTTCGTCGTCAACTTCGCCTTCGGCCGCCGGGGTTCCACGTTGAGCACCGGCACCAAGACCTCCAGCCCCGTGGATTATGCCACGGCCAAAAGGACCTACGACAAGCTGGTCCGGGAGAAGCAGGCCAAGGGTTACACCGAAGGCCCCGAGGGCACCCCTTACCAGCATACCGCCAAGGAAGATCGCGTCACGGGCCTTCTCCCCCAACTGCTCAATCCCATCGACGAGACCGAGGCTCAGGCTTTGGTTTCGGCGCCGGGATGGTGCATGCAGGAGAAATTCGATGGGCGGCGTGTAATGATTCGGAAGCACGGCGCTGAAATCCATGGCCTCAACCGCAAGGGTTTGCTCATTGGCCTTCCTGAAACGGTGTTCGGCTGCGTCAGGAGCATTCCGGGCGACTTTGTCCTGGATGGCGAGTGCATCGGTGACCACTTCTGTGCCTTCGACCTGATTGGTTGCATGGAGGAGGACCTGCCGCAACAGCCTTACCAGCGTCGGTTGGTCCGGTTGTCCAGCTTGCTCAATCGTCCTGGCCTGCGCCACATCCGGTTCGTGGAGACTGCCATTGACCCGCAGAACAAGCAGCGCCTGTTCGACCGGCTCCGCCACGAGAAGAAGGAAGGTGTGGTGTTCAAACGGCTCGATGCCCCCTACACCCCTGGCCGTCCCAATAGCGGCGGTGCCCAGCTTAAGCACAAGTTCTACGCGACCTGCTCAGCGGTGGTCTCCAAGGTCAACGACAAGCGGAGCGTCGAACTCCGGCTGATGAACGGGGAGGGTTTCCATGCGGTAGGCAACGTGACCATTCCGGCCAACCAGGAGATTCCACAGGTCGGTCAGGTCGTGGAGGTCCGCTACCTGTATGCGTTCCGTGAAAGCAACGCCCTGTACCAGCCCGTTTACCTCGGACCTCGGTCGGACGTTGAAATCCACGAATGCGTCCTCTCCCAGCTCAAATACAAGGCTGGCGAGGGTGAGGAATCCTGACCGCACCGAACCGAAAAGGTTCGCATTTCAACCCTGACCAACAACAACGCAACCCACCCAGCCGCCAGCCATGCTCTTCGGGGTGTGGCTGGCGGTTCAATTTCCAGTATTAACCATCAACCGAAAGGACCAACACACACATGAAATCCGAAATCACCCTGCCAATCGCTGAGCTGAAGGAAGTTCTGCCAGGTCTCAAGAAAATCACCGGCAATTCCAGGACCCTGCCGGTGCTCAATACCGTTCGCATCAGCCGCACTCCGGAAGGTGTCGTCACCCTGAGCGCCACGGACCTGGATGCGTACCTGACCTACAAAGCCAGGGAGCTTCAACCCGGAGAACCCGAGGACATGCTCATTCCCATGGACCAGCTCGCTAAGGCTGCCAAGTGCTCCCCGCCGAAAGAGGAGTTGGGCATCGTTGCCGAGGCCAAGGACAAGCTCAAGATCCGGTACAACATCGCCGGAAACCGTGTCGAACAAACCATCACCACGCTGCCGGTCGAGGAATATCCGCCGGTGCCGACCATCAATCAACCGGCTGCTCATTTGGAACCTGGCTTCGGTCGGGCCCTGAGGGAGGCGCTGGATTGTTGCAGCCAGGATGCCAGCCGTTACGTGCTGCGTGGGGCCTGCCTCGATGTGAGCGACAGCAAATACCATTACGTGGTTGGCACCAATGGCCGGTTTCTGTTCTCGGCCAACTCGTTCTGCTTCAACTTGCAGAAGTCGGTCATCATCCCGGAATCGAAGTTTCTGAACTGGAGCGATTTCCTGGACGACGAACCTGCTGCGCTGAGCATCGAACCGGGCCTGGAAGCCAAGGAAGCTAAGGACGGACAGCCCGCGCAGGAAGCCACCGCTGGTTGGGTGAAGCTCGAATCGCCGAGGTGGACTTACGTCACCAAGGAGATTGAAGGCCAGTTTCCGAACTGGCGGCAGTGTGTCCCCACCACGAATGGCAAATGGACCCGGGCGATCCTCGCTGATGAGGCCGCGAAGCAACTCATCCTGGTGATTCCCAACCTACCTGGCGGCAACGATCCCAACAGCGGCGTCAGGCTGCGCGTGGATCAGAACCAGGTCATCGTGGAAGGCAAGGGCAAGGATGAGGAGTCCTGGACCAGCATTCCGGTGTCGGCGGTGAAAGTTGAGGGCAATCCAGCCACCATCACGGTCAACCGTGAATATCTGCTCATGGGCCTGCGCTTTGGGTTGACCGAACTGGAAATCGAAGACCCGTTGAGCCCGATGGTGATGCGGAAGGGCGGCAAGAAAATGGTGATCATGCCCTTGCGGCCGGATTACACCCCCGAAGCGCCCCCTGCTGCTGGTCAGGACTCTCCGGCGACCACGGACACCTCAACCACGCCAACCACCGAACAAACCGAGCCCCAGCCAAACGCTGAGGCCCCAACCGAAGAAAGGACTGAAATGCCTCGAACCATAAAAGCAACCACAACCGAACCGACCGGAACCGAGACCACCACCCCGGAGGTCAACGCCACTGAGAAGCAGAAGGCCAACGGCACCAACGGCAACACCATCAACGGCGCCACTTCCCTCGGGGAGCAGGTGGACCAGATCAAGGAGACGCTGAAGGCCGCCATCCGCCAACTCGCAACCATCGTGGATGCGGTGAAGCAGGCGGACAAGGAGAAGCGGGCGGCCGAGAAGGAAATCGACGCCATTCGGACCAAG
>Ga0316226_1000769_pt1 | contig 39762 bp, 35 predicted proteins | sample TBH18017metaG_FD_206009 | JGI IMG/M metagenome (GOLD analysis project Ga0316226, IMG submission 206009) | Freshwater microbial communities from Trout Bog Lake, Wisconsin, USA - TBH18017 | ecosystem: Environmental > Aquatic > Freshwater > Lake > Hypolimnion/Profundal zone | place: USA: Wisconsin...
CCGGCTCAGGTACTGGTCGACGAACGTGCGCTGCATGTTGATGTTGCGGAAGATGATGCCGTACATGGAGTCGTTGAGCATCATGTCGAGGCGCTCGAGCGCGCCCATCGTGGCGATCTCCGGCATGCAGAGGCCGCTGGCGTAGTTGCAGAGACGGATGTAGCGGCCGAGCTCGGCGCCGACCTCGTCGAGCGCCTTGCGCATCAGGCGGAAGTTCTCCTGCGTGGCGTAGGTGCCGCCGAAGCCCTCGGTGGTCTCACCGAAGGGGACGTAGTCGAGCAGGCTCTGAGCGGTCGTGCGGATGACGGCGATCACGTCGGCGCCGGCGCGCGCCGCAGCCTGCGCCTGCGAGGCGTCCTCGTAGATGTTGCCGGTGGCGACGATCACGTAGACGTAGGGCTTGACCGCCTCGCCGGTCTCCGCGACCAGCTCGTTGCGGCGCGCGCGGACGGCGTCGATGCGCGCTACGCCCTCCCCGGCGAGCTCGGCGGCGCGGGCCTCTGCCGCGGCGCGGCGTCCGGCGGGCACATCGGCCAGGGCGAGGTCGCCGGCGGCGACACCCTCGGCCACTTCCTGCGCGTTCCTGCCGGTCTGGATCATGAGGTCGACGAACGGCCGCATGATGCCGCCGGGCAGCAGCTCGCGGGCGTGCTCGGCGACGACGTTCACGAGCGGCACGTCGATCTCGTTCACACCCGAGATGCCGAGCAGACGCAGCGTTGCGCGCTCGGTCGTGTCGGTCGTGTGCCGCTCGATGTGCTGCTGGATGTCGTCGGCGATCGCGCTGGCCGCGGCCCGGGCGCGATCGACGACGTCGGCGTTGAGACGAAGCGCATCGTTCACTTGACCACCCACTTTCGTCAGGGAGAGTCGGCGCCGGCGGGGCTCGGGGGGCTGCCCTCAGGCAGACGGGCGAGCCCGTTGACGACGTCGAACACGGGTGCGCGATCGCCGACGGCGTCGGCGATCGCGTTGAAGAAGATCTTCGGCTGGTACGGTTGCGGCACGCGGAAGGGGTTGGTCGTCACGGCGAGCACGCGCAGCGGAGTGAGCACTTCGAGCGCGATGCCGCGCCTGGGGATGCGGGACACGGCCGCCGCCGGGAGAACGAGCACGGTGGCGTCACGCACCACGAGGCGAAGCTCGCGGCGGGGGGGCAGCACGCGCGTGAAGTCGTCCACGAACTCCTGTGTCAAAGCGCCGCCGATGAAAAGCGTGCGCGTGCCGAGGCGCTCCACCTCGCGGGCGACCGTGACGCCCTCGCCGACGACGGTCGGCAGCTCGAGGGGCGTGGCGCCGCCGCGCTCGTCGAAGAAGACCGCGCGGGTGCGGTTCGCGAGGAACGGAGCGATGAGCGCCCGCGTCTCCTGCGAAGCCGCCGGCAGCAGCAGGGTGTCGAGCGTGGCCGACGTGGTCTCAAGCGCCTCGTCAAGGGTCTCGCCGACCATGCCTCCGGTGGCCATGACGAGGCCGTCGCTGACGCGCGGCGAGGCACTGCCGAGCCGGTTGATCGCACCGTCGACGAGGACCTGCTCGGCGCCGAGCGCCTGGAGGCGCGCGACCGTGCCGCGCAACTCGGCGAGGGTCGTGGGTCCGCTGACCTCGACCTGGCCCTCGCTGCCGGCGCGGCCGATGACCACGCGCCCCAGCGGCGTGTGGTAGGGCAGCTCCTCGAGCACTTCCATAGCGTAGCGCGAGCGGTCGAGCGAGCCCTGCGTCGTAGCTACGAGCGTGCCACGCGGCGGCGCGATGCGCGGCTTCGCGAGTCCCGTAAGATGGTCAGTGCGCTCCCCGTCGAGGCCCAGCGAGGTGAGGCCGAAGAGGTGCGGGCAGTTGGCCATGAGCGCGTTGACCACCGTTGTCTTGCCGGCGTTCTTGACCAGACCGATGACGGCCAGCGAGCGGCAGCCCGAGCCGGCGATGATGTCGTAGAGCGCGTCCACGGTGGTGGCGTCGGGGCTCACCTCGGCGACGCCGCTGCGCGCATCGCAGGTCACCGCCGGCCTCCCGTGGAGCGTCCGGCGGCCGGATGCATGGTGGCCTCGTCGCCGGCGTCGCCGTGACGGATCTCCTTGAGGTACGCGAAGATGGTGTAGCGAGAGAGGTCGAGCGCCTCGGCGACCTGCTCGGCGGAACGCTTCACGAGGAAGGCGCCGCGCTCCTCGAGGCGTTTGACGACCTCCATCTTCTCCTCGCGCGACATCGCTCCCGGCGTGCGCCCCATCTCGTTGAGGATCTTGGTGATCATGCCGGCCACCACGTCGCGGATATCACCGGCGAAGATCTCGCCGCTCTCGGGCACGGCGCCGCTGCCGAGCCGGCCCACGGCGGTGAAGTTCGCCAGCGTGCGTTGCGCCTGGACGACGTCCGAGATGTCGTAGTTGAGTCCGAGGAGGCCGAAGGGCTCGCCGTCTTCGTCGCGCAGCGTGACGGCGAGCGACTTGAGGATCTTGCCGTCGTGCGAGGAGATGTAGAGGCGAACGTCCTGCGTCTCGTCGGCGCTGCGCAGGTTGCGGAGCATGCGGTCCGTGGGGACGTCGCCGACGGTGCGGCCGGTGACGGCGCCGTTCTCGATGGCGACGATGGAGTGCGGGAGTTGGGCGACGTCGTGCAGGACGACCTCGCAGTCCGGACCGAACATCTCGGCGAGGCCGTGCACAATCGGCAGCAGGGCCTGCATGCTTTCGCCGAGCGGGTGCTTGACCAACGGACCCTCCAGTCGCGTCGGCATGGTGGAACGGCTCCCCAAGGCGCCGAGACGACCTTGGATACTTGGTATACACCCGCGCATGAGCGGTTGTCAAAAAAGGTGGGCCATCTACCCGGTTTAGTGGGTATGGGCGCGACCTGAGCCATCCGCGAGGGCACCCGCGCTCGCGCGCCACGGGGCCGGACTTCCGCCGCCGCACTCTCGCACGTACGTGACACGGGCGGCGGCGTATCGGCGCCGCCGGCCCGTCGTTCGAGCCTGGTCCCGCGCGCTCCGGCTAGAGGTTGGTCGGGCGCGTTCCCAGCGTCGCGGTGATGGTCTGCGTCTGGGTGCCACGCAACACGGTCAGCGTGACCTGGTCCCCCGGCGACTTGGTGCCGAGATAGGCGATCAGGTCGTCATAGGTAGCGACGTCCTGGCCGTCGATCTTGACGATGATGTCGCCGCCGACCTTCACGCTCTGGCCTTGCACCGCGATGGCCTTGGTGCCGCCCTTTAGCCCCGCCTTGGCGGCCGGACTGTTGGCGAGCACCTGCTCGACCAGCGCGCCGCTCTGCTGGGTCGTGCCGGCCTGCTGGGCGATCTGCGGCGTGAGTGTCACGCCGGCGACGCCGAGCCACGCGTACTTGACCGTCCCGCCATTCTTGAGCTGCCCGAGCGAGCGGATCGCCGTGTTGATGGGCACGGCGAAGCCGAGACCCTGGTTGCCGCCCGACTGAGACGCGATCTGCTCGTTGATGCCGATCACGTGGCCGGTCGAGTCGATCAGGGGGCCGCCCGAGTTGCCCGGGTTGATGGCCGCGTCGGTCTGGATGCCGTTGGGGATCAAGCGCCCGCTCGGTCCCTGGAGGCTGCGGCCGGTGGCCGAGACGATGCCAGACGTGATCGAGAAGTCGTACCCCAGCGGGTTGCCGATGGCCACGACGTTCTCGCCGACCTGCACCTTGGACGAATCGCCGAGCGGCAGAGGCTGCAGGTTCACCCCGGCCGGATCGACCTTGATGACCGCGACATCGCTGGTGGAGTCGATGCCCATGATCTGGCCCTTGACCTGCTGCGTCTTGGAGCCGCCCTTGTTGAACACGACGGTGACGCTGGTGGCCTTCTGGCCCTGATCCTGCACGACGTGCGCGTTGGTGAGGATGTAGCCGTCCTTGGAGACGACGAAGCCGGTGCCCAGTGCCTGCCCGCTCTGCTGCTGCCCGAAGATGTTGGTGCCCGCGTTGCCGAAGTCCGACTGGACCATGACGACGCCGCCGGACAGACTCTTGTAGATCTGCTCGGGAGTGAATCCCTGGCTGCCGGGCGCGTAGGTGGCAGGCAGCTGCGACGGCGTCTGCACGACCGTCTCTTTGGTCTCCCCGAAGTTGAACACCAGAACCAGGACGAGCACGACGAGCGCCGCGCCGACCGCGCCGCCGCCCAGACCCAGGAGGAACCCTCGCATCTTGACCATCGTCTTCCCTTCGTTCTCGTGGCGGCCCCATGCCGAAGCGGCGCCCGCACTCGCGCACGCCGCGCACGAATCTGGGGCAGATGATGCCTGCTGGGTGTTAAGTACGCTCTCGGGCGTGTTGCGTAACGGCCGGGCGACGATTAAGTCTTATGAACCGGGCTCGTCGCCCGTGCCTGTCGACGTCCCGCTGGGCTCCTGCGCGCCGGCGCCCGCCGGCGACACGGCCTCCGCCTGACCGGCGCCCGCCGTCTCGGCTTTGCCGCCCTTGACGGACCGCGGCGCCCGGTCCGCGCGCGGCAGGCTGACCGTGAACTGCGTGCCGCGGCCGCCGGACTCGGCGCGGATGCGTCCGCCCATCATCTCCGTGAGCTCGCGGGCGATGGACAGACCGAGGCCGGCGCCCGACGTGCTCGCGCGTTCCTCGCTGCCGCGGTGGAAGCGCTCGAAGACGTGGGGCAACTCGGACGGCGTGATGCCCGGGCCGTCGTCGCTGACGACGACGGCCACGAAGGGATCCTCGGGATGCGCGCCGATGGTCACGGTGCTGCCCGACGGCGAGAACTTGATGGCGTTGTCGACCAGCGCGCGCAGCACCTGGGCGAGCCGCTGTTCGTCGCACCAGGCGGTCAGGCCTTCGTCGGTCTCCGCGACGAGGTCAAGGACCTTGGCCTGCGCCTGGACCTGGAACTCGTCGAGTACGGAGCGTGCGACGGTCTCCAGCTCGACGTACTCCGGCTGCATCTCGATAGAGCCCGCCTCGACACGCGAGAGGTCGAGCATGCTCACCGCCAGGTTTCGCAGGCGGTCGACCTGCTGGCGCATCAGGCCAAGGAACTCGCCTTGCTCCTCGGGGCTGACGTTGCCCTCGTCGATGAGCTCGAGGAACCCTGCCAGCGAGAAGAGCGGCGTCTTGAACTCGTGCGAGGCGTTGGCGATGAGGTCCTTGCGCGCGCGCTCGAGGCGTGCCTGCGCGGTGACGTCGCGGAGGACGACGATGGAGGTGAAGTCTGCGGCCCCGCCGACGGGGTAGGTGGTCGCCTCCAGCGTGCGGTCGCCGTGCACCACGACCACGACCTGGACGTCGCCGTCCTTGCGCGACTCGCGCCATGCTTCGGCGACATCCGCGGGGAAGATCTCGTCGAGCCCGGCGCCCACGAGGACGCTGCCGCCCAGCAGCTCGGCCGACGCCGGGTTGGCGATCGACACGGTCCCGTCGCCGGCGAGGCCGAGCACGCCCTCGCTCAGGTCGTTGAGCAGCACCTCGACCCGGTCCCGCTCGTACTCCACCTGGGCGAACGCGCCTCTGAGCCGGTCGGCCATGACGTTGAAGGTCGCGGCCAGCTGGCCTATCTCGTCCTCCACCGTCGCCGGGACCTTGGCCGTGAGGTCGCCCGCTGCGATGGCCTCCGCACTCAGCTCGATGCGCTTGAGGCGGCGGGCGATGAAGTACGAGGCGAGGTAGCCGAGCAGGAGGCTGATCGCCATCGCGAAGATCGTGGCGAAGAGCAGCTGCCGCTGCACGGCCACGACGGCCTTGTCCACGTCCTTCAGAGACGAGGCGACGAGGACGGTGCCGAACACCGTGCCGGTCCCAGGGTCGATGAGCGGGACGGCGGTCGCGGCGTAGCGGCCCGACGAGGTCGTGACGATCCCCTGGACAGGACGGCCCGAAGCCAGGGACTGCTGCACCATGGGGTAGTCGCCCAGGTCGAGGGCGTTGATGCCGCCCGAGTCCTGCCTGATGGCCTGGTTCATCGTGATGAGCACGACGCGGGCGTTGAACTGCATGCCGATGACCGTCACCGTGCGCGCGAGGAGGGCTTCGTTGCTCACGCCCATGCTGCGGTTCCCGAGGTAGTAGACGGTGCTGTTCGCTACCGTGCTGCTGATCACCGAGGCGCTGAGCCGCTGGTCCGTCAGCTTCTGCTGGTCCAGCCTGTTAGCGAGTGGCGGCACGACGTACACCCAAGCGACGAGCATCGCGAGGGCCACCAGGGCCAGGATGAGGACGGTCAGCCAGTTCTTGACGGAGCGGAACAGCATGTGGCCGGACGCCCGGGGCGCCCTCGCCTCCTAGAACTCGCGGAACTTGTAGCCGATGTTGCGGACCGTGAAGATGAACTCCGGGTCCTTGGGGTCGTTCTCGAGTTTCTCACGCAGGTGGCGGATGTGCACATCGACGGTGCGCGCGTCGCGGTAGTCCGAGTCGCCCCACACCAGCTGCAGGAGGAGCTGGCGGCTGTAGACGCGGCCGGGGTGGGAGATGAGCGTCTTGAGGATCTCGAACTCGATGTAGGTGAGGTCGGACTTGGTGCCGCGGATGAGGACGTTGCGCTTGAGGAGGTCGACCTCGAGGTCGTCGACCTTGATCACGTCCTTCCTGGATGCCTCGGCGCTGCGGCTCATCTCCGCCCTTCGCAGCTGGGCGCGCACGCGGCTGCGGAACTCGCGCAGGCTGAACTTGTCCTTGGTGATGTAGTCGTCGGCGCCGATCTCGAGGCCGAGCACCTTGTCGAACTCATCCGACTTGGCGGTGAGCATGATGATGGGGACGATGCTCTGGGCGCGGATGCGGCGGCACACCTCCATGCCGTCCACGTGCGGCAGCATGATGTCCAGGATCACGAGGTCGAAGGCCTCGCGTGCGAACGTCTCGAGGGCCTCCTCGCCGTCACCGGCGGTGACGACCTGATAGCCCTCCTTCTCGAGTGGGAAGCGCAGCAGCTTGAGAATGGCGTCCTCGTCGTCCACAAGCAGGATGCGGGCCCCCGTCTCGGTCATCGTGCTTCCCCTTTCTCGGCGTGGTCGCGCCCGCGCGGCGAGGCGAGCCCGCGGGCACGGAAGCCGGCGCCCATGGCGCCGGCGATCGCCGCGCAACCCTCCAGGTCGGCGCCCGGAAAGTCGACGGCGGTCAGTGTCGTCTCGATGTCTTGCCGCAGACACTGTTCGGCAAACTGCAGGACAGCCCTGTACGACTTGGCGAACGTCGGCCGGCAGATCAGATCGTAGGACTCCGGATCCGCGGCGTTGAGGCTGACGGTCACGGCGTCGAGGCCGGCCGCCGCGAGGGCCGCCGGCACGTCCACGCCGGGATTGAGCAGGGCGCCGTGGCCGTTGGTGTCCAGCCGCGAGCGGATGCGGCGCAGGTGCAGCCACTCGGTGACGGCGAGCACCAGATCGAGCCGCATGGTCGGCTCCCCGAAGCCGCAGAACACGACTTCGTCTGCCGGCCCGTCGAGGAACTCGAGCTCGATCGCCTGAGTGAGCTCGTCGAGCTCCGGCTCGTAATCGAGCACCAGGTTCTCTCCGTAGACGCCGTCGGTCCACTCGCGCAAACAGAACTCGCAGGCGCACGAGCAGCGGTTGGTGATGTTGAGGTAGACGCTGCCGCCCCCGCCCCGGTACGCGATGGCGCCGGCGGGCGGCGTTGCGGGTCCTGTCACGGCATGTAGGAAAGCAGGTGCATGGGCGGATCGCCACATCGTCGGTCGGCCGACGGTCGGCAACCCGAGTATAGCAGGGTAAACTGGTCGCTCCGGCTGCGAGCCGGCCCCGCCGAACGTGGAGCGCGCGTGAACGACACCACCCAGAAGCTCGTCGACCTCTGCGCACGTCTGCGCGAGGCCGTGCTGCCCTCGCTGGGTCGTCATGCCGCTCGCGATCACGCCGGCGTGGCGGTGGGCGGCGACGTCACCTTCGCCATCGACGAGGTCGCCGAGACGCTGCTGGCTGAGTACATGGCCACCGAACTGCCCGCATGGGCGTACTACTCGGAGGACGCGGGCCTGCAGGGGGCGGCCGACCCGGAGCTCATCCTGATCGTCGATCCCATCGACGGCACCCGGCCGGCGGCGGCCGGATTCGAGATGGCGTGCGTGAGCATCGCCGCCGTGCCGCCTTCAACGGCGCCGACGATGGGCGACGTAGCCGCCGGAGTGGTCCAGGAGATCAAGACCGGCGACCTCTTCGTCGCCGAGCGCGGTGCCGGCTTCAGCATGACGACCGCCGGCGGCGAGGCGATCCCCTTCCTGCCCACCGTCCGCGCCGACCTCGAGAGCATCTTCTGGACGCTCGGGTTCCGCGGCCGGCCGGCCGTGATCCTCGCGAGTGTCCTCGAGGAACTGATCGACGTCTCCTCGGTCGGCGGCTGCGTCTTCGACATCGGCTCGGCGACCTACGGAGTGACGCGCATCCTCACCGGGCAGCTCGACGCGTACGTGGACATCGGCCCGGCGATCATCGCGGCGCATCCGTGGACGGAGGCGGAGTTCCGGCGCGTCGGGCGCGGCGCCGTTCTCTGCAACTCGCCCTACGACGTCGCCGCTATCTACCTGCTCTGCAAGGAGGCCGGCCTGCCCTTCGGCGACGCGGCCGGTGGCTCGCTCGACGACCGGCCGGTGCTCGGTTCGGACGCGAGTTACCAGATGGCCACCATCGCCTCCGGCAACGAGGACCTGCAGGTCGCGCTGGTCGACTGCGTCCGGCGCGGCATCCGCGGGCTGCGGGGGCCGGCATGAGCGCCACTGCCGCCAACCAAGCCGAGTGGCACGAGGCGATGCTCTACGACCGCCTGGACGACGGCGCGGTGAGATGTCGCGTGTGCCCGCGTCTCTGCCGTGTCGCGCCCGGCAAGAGCGGCGTGTGCCGGGCGCGCGCCAACCGCGACGGCAAGCTCTACGCGATCACCTACGGGCGCGTGTGCAGTGTGGCGGCCGACCCCATCGAGAAGAAGCCGCTCTACCACTTCTTCCCGGGCACTACCGTGCTCTCGCTCGGCAGCGTGGGCTGCAACTTCACCTGCCGCGACTGCCAGAACTGGCAGATCGCCCACGCCGATCCGGCCGAGGCCACCAAGGACCTTCGCGACCTCCCCGTGCGCAATCTGCCGGTGCTCGCCGATCACAACGGCTGCCAAGGGGTCGCCTGGACCTACAACGAGCCGACGATCTGGCTCGAGTACATCCTCGACGGTGCGCAACTCGCCCACGAGCACGGCCTCTACACGGTGATGGTCACCAACGGCTACATCACCGAAGAGGCGCTTGACGTGCTCGCCCCGCACATCGACGCCTACCGCGTCGACGTGAAAGGCTTCAGCGACGCGCAGTACTCGGAGCTGTGCCGCGTCCCGGACCTCGCGCCCGTGCTCGCGGCCGCCGTCCGCGCCAAGCGCGAGCACGACTGCCACGTGGAGATCGTCACCAATGTGGTCCCCACGTTCAACGACGACGAGGCGACGCTGCGCGGCATCTCCGCGTGGATCGTCGCCGAGCTTGGCCCCGAGACTCCCTGGCACGTCACCCGGTTCATGCCGCACCTCGAGTTCTCGCACCTTCCGCCGACGCCGATCCCGACGCTCGAGCGAGCGGTCCGCATCGGGCACGACGAGGGGCTGCGCTTCGTCTACGTCGGGAACGTGCCGGGGCACGAAGGCGAGAACACGGTGTGTCCGAACTGCAAACGGCTTCTCGTGCGGCGGACTGGGTACGCGGTTGAGGATGTCGCGCTGAGGGGAACACTCTGCTCGATGTGTGGCGAGAACGTGAACGTGAGGACGCGCATCAAGTGAGGGCGGGGTGGCCCGGCAGCTTGTGAATCGTTAGGATCCTTCACCGTGGACGATTTCGTGAAGCTCGATATTCCGGCCAAGGCTGAGTACGTGGTGCTCGGCCGTTTGGCGCTGGCGGGTCTGCTGCGCTCGCGCGGAGGCTTCTCGGAAGACGCGGTCGCGGACCTCAAGCTCGCGCTCACCGAGGCGTGCTCCAACTCCGTGCGGCACGCCTACGATCACGACGATGGTCAGGTCCATCTGGCGTTCAACGTACAGAAGGACCGCGTGACCATAGAGATACGCGACGAGGGCGGCGGGTTCCACGAGGACGACGTCGACTGCCCCGAGTGCCAGGGCGTGCCGGAGATCGGGCTTGCGGACGGCGGCATGGGCATCTCGATCATCCGCGCCGTCGTGGACGAGTTCGACCTGCGCAAGCCGGACGGTGGCGGCACCGTGCTCTTCCTCGCCAAGCGCCGCGACGCCTAGCGCCGCGCGGCACGTCTGCCGTCCTCTCCCTTGATGCTGCGAAGCCGCAGCGCCTCATGCCGCACCGCGGCCATGGCGGCTGGCCCGCCCAAGCCCCCCGCATCGCTCCTGCGTCACGGTTGCCTGCCGGGATGACCGGCGCGCACCTCGGTATCTCCGATCTCGCCGAGCGCTTCGCGCTCGACGCCGAGCAGGCGGCCGCCCTTGAGGCCTACGTGGACCTGCTGGCCGGCTGGAAGCGCGCAAACGTGACCGGCCTGAGCTCGCGTGAGCAGATCATCGAGACGCTCCTCGGCGACGCCTTGGCCCTGCTCGACGTCGCGCAGGTGCGTGACCGCGCCGGCGCCGGCTGGCTCGATCTGGGAGCCGGCGCGGGCATCCCCGGCATCCCTCTGGCCGTCGCCCTGCCAGACGTGGAGCTGACGCTGCTCGAGGCGGTGTCGCGCAAGTGCGAATTCCTCGAAGCAGCCGCGGGTGCAGCGGGCGTCGCGGGACGCGCGCATGTCGTGTGTGCACGCAGCGAACGGTACGCCGCCGGTCCACCCGGTCGTGGAGGAGCGGCGGTCGTGCTGGCGCGCGCCGTCGCGCCGCTGCCGGTGCTCGTGGAGCTCGCCGCGCCGCTGCTCGCGCCCGGCGGCGTCCTCCTGGCGAGCAAGACGACGACGGCCGTGGAAGAAGAGGGCGCGGCCGGCGAGATCGCCGCCGGCCTTTGTGGCCTGGTGGCCGGCCCGGTCGTCCGGCTGCAGCGTTCGCCCCTCGATCAAGCCGTCTGCGTCGCGTACGAGAAGGTAGCGCCGACGCCGGACCGCTTCCCTCGCCGCGAAGGCATCGCTGCGAAACGGCCCCTCGCGACCTGATCGCGACCCGCGCGCGACCTGACGAGACGCCTCGCCCGGCCGGTGCTCGGGTCTCACCCGGCCTCCTTCAGGCCGCCCGTGCGCGCGCCGGCCGGCGCCCGCCATCTGCTAGTATCGGTGCCCCGAAGGGAGCCCGTTGACCCGCGTCATCGCCGTGACCAACCAGAAGGGCGGAGTCGGCAAGACCACCACCGCCGTCAACCTCGCCGCGTGCCTCGCGGAGGCGCAGTTCGACGTGCTCCTGCTGGATATGGACCCGCAGGCCAACGCCTCGGCCGGGCTGGGTGTGCGCCCCTCGGACCCGAGGCTCACCAGCTACGGGGTGCTGGGTGGAGCTGCCGGCGTGAGCGAGTCCACCGTGCCGACGGCGATCGAGCATCTGTCCCTGTTGCCGGCCTCGCCGGACCTCGCCGGAGCCGTCGTGGAGCTCGCCGGCGCTCCGCGCAACGAGTACGTGCTCGAGTACGCGCTCGCCGGCCACGTCGACCGCCACGACTTCGTCTTCATCGACTGCCCGCCCTCTCTGGGAGTGCTCACGATCAACGCGCTCGTGGCTGCGCGAGAGGTCCTGATCCCTGTGCAGGCCGAGTACTATGCCCTCGAGGGGCTCGCTCAGCTTCTCGACACCGTCGCGCTCGTGCAGGAACATCTGAACCCGGAACTCGACATCCTCGGCGTCGTCGTGACGCTGTATGACGCGCGCACGCGGCTCGGTCGGGAGGTCGCGGGGGAGGTCCGGGAGCACCTCGGTCAGTACGTGTTCGACACGGTCGTCCCGCGCAACGTGAGGCTCAGCGAGGCGCCGAGTCACGGACTCCCGATCTCGCGCTACGATACCACCTGCGCCGGCAGTGACGCCTACTTCGATCTCGCCAAGGAGGTCGTGTCCCGTGACTAGCAAGAAAGCTCTGGGCAAGGGTCTGGGCGCGCTGATCGGCGAGGGCAAGCCCGCGCTGTCGCGCGGCGCCGGCGAGAGCCGGCTGCGCGAGCTCCCGCTCGACCTGATCGCCGTGAACCGGCGCCAGCCGCGCCGGTCGTTCTCGGAGGACGAGCTGCAGGAGCTCGCCGCCTCGATCCGGGCGCTCGGCGTGGTCCAGCCCGTGGTCGTGCGGCCGCTGCAGCCGGCGGCACCCGGCTCCGCCGCGGATCCGGCCGCCCCCACCCCCGGCTTGCCCCCAGGCGAGCCGGCTCCCATACCGCACTTCGAGCTCATCGCCGGCGAGCGGCGTCTGCGCGCCGCCCGGCTGGCCGGCCTTGATCACATCCCGGCGCTGGTGCGCCCCGCGGACGAGGTCTCCTCGCTCGAGATCGCGCTGGCGGAGAACGTCGCGCGCGAGGACCTCAACAGCATCGAGGAGGCGCAGGCCTACGCGGCGCTCGTCGACGAGTTCGGACTCACGCAGCAGCGCGTCGGAGAGCTGGTCGGGCGCAGCCGCGTGGCGGTGACCAATTTGCTGCGCCTGCTCGAGCTGCCCGATGACGCGCAGCGCATGATCGAGCAGGGCGAGTTGACTGAAGGGCACGGGCGCGCGCTCCTCGGGCTGCCCGATCACGGTCAGCGCCGCAAGGTCGCGCGCCTTGTGGTGACCGAAGGCCTCACCGTGCGCCAGACGGAGGCCCTGGTGCGGAAGATGGGCGAGGCGGCGCCGGAAGAGGCCGCGCCGCAGGCGCGGCCAGCGGCGGCAGCCGACTTCACCGACGTCGTCGATGAACTCTACGGTGTCCTGGAAGCGCCGGTCCGCATCCGCTCCGGCAAGCGCGGCGGCACGATCCAGATCGCCTTCAAGAGTAGAGCGGAGCTGGATCGACTGGTGGCCTTGCTGCGCTCGCTCGGCGGCTGACACCGCTGGCGCCGCGCCCAGCGGCCATCTCGCGCGCCGCCGCAACCCGGCAGCGGTTGTGTGGACGAGGAGCCTAGGGAGTGGGCGAGAGCGTGGCGCTCGGCGAGGCCGCGGAAGCGGAGTCGCTCGGCACCGGCGACGCGTATGGGTTGGTCGTCGGGTAGTCGGTCGTGGTCGCCGACGGAGTCGCTGCAGAGCTGGGTGTCGTGCCCGGGACCGGAGTCGAGCCCGTCGGCGCCGGACTTCCCCCGGGCACATACATGAGCGTGCCGTCGGCCAGCTTGTAGAACGAGCCGACCAGCGTCCCTGTGCCCTGCGCCTGCGAGCCTGGTGACGTCCGCACCACCCTGATCGTGTCGCCACTCTTGACGATGACGCGCATCTGCGGCGTTCCCGGGTTGGTGACGATGGTCATGCTGCTGGCGCTTGAGAGCAGGCCGCCGAGGCCGGTGGCCCAGAGGGCGGCCACCAGGAAGGCCACCGCGAGAACGATGGCGACATAGAAGAGGTTCACGACGCCGTCAAGCGGATCCCCGTTGCGATCGGCTGTCCCGAGCCGTCGCCTGCGCATGTAGCGCAGCCCTTCGTCCCGGGGCTCGTACACCGTGCCCAGGTTCCGGATGGTGGGATGGTCGTCTGACGCCGGCACGATGCCCTCAGCTGCTGCGAGTCGCGTCGCTCACGTCGGGCACAGACTTGCCGCCGACAGGCGGCGTCGCATCCACGGGCCCGAGGTCGGCGAAGGGGTCTTCGTCGTGCTTCCAGTCCATCGCGGGGTCGTCAAATGTAAGAGCCGGCGCTGCGCCGACCGGGTCCGGAGTCGTCACGGCAGCGACCTCCGGAAAGCCCCCGGAATGGCCGTCGACGCCGTTGTCGCCGGACACCACGGCGATCAGCGGTTCGCTCGGAGTCTCCATCAGCGTCGGGATCGATCGCGTCTTCTCGAGCTCCTCTTCGGCGATGTCGTACTCGACCTTCGGCTCGGCATCCCACACGCCCTTCTTGTCGCGCCGGCGGCCGGAGTGCAGACGGCCGTCGCCCCCCTCGAGGAGTTCCAGGAGGTACTCCATGTCGCTGACGTCCTGAGCGTACATCCGGTCGCGCACGATGCTGATGACGAACGCGAGGCCGCCGATGAGCAAGCCGATCACGGTGACCGAGAATGCGGTGGTGATGTTGAAAAGCAGGTTGGTCGTGTGGCCGGTGGCGAGGCCGAGCAGCGCGGGCGATAGCGGGATCAGCGTGCCCATGAGGCCGAGCATCGGGCCGACGCGCACGAGGATGCGCGTACGCTCCAGACGCTTGAGCGTGTAGAACTCGTACTCCTGAAGCAGCTTGAGCGGCTTGGCCGCGAGGCGCTCGGTCTGGTAGTTGCGAATGAGGTCGAAGAGGAAGCGCGAGACGACGATCGAGTAGTTGTTCTCCTGCAGATACCTGTAGGCCGTGCGCGGCTTGCCGTCCTCGAACGCCTTGCGCGCCTTGAGCGTGCGCGCCTCGAGAGCGTCGAGGTCGCGGTACCGGAAGCGAAGCCAGAGTTCGTACAACAGGAACCCGAGCTCGATGAGCACCCAGACGAAGCAGATGACCGTCGCGACCAGCACCGGCCACAGCAGGACCCGGGACGCGTCGTAGATGATCCGTTGAAGTTCGTTCACGGGCGGCCTATCTCCCTGCGGGCTTTGCGAGGTCCTTCAGACTCTTGACGCGATGCTTGAGGCGGTCCCACGGACTGCCGCCTCCACCCAGTACCTTACCCTCACCGGCGGCGTCGAGTGCGTGTTCGCGACGGCTCATGATCAGAAACGACATGGCGGCTCCGATGGGCAGCATGGCGAGCAGCATGGCGCCCACGAAACCGCCGGCGCTGGCGCTCCCGACCGTCACGCCGGCGCCGACGCTGCTCGACGGGCTGGGCGAGGGGATCGGAGCGCCGCTCACGGTGTCCGGGGCGGGCGAGCTCGAGGAGTCTGGGTATGGTGACCCGGAATCCGATGGCGACGGGTAGAGCGTCGTGGATGGCGTGGGCGTGGGGCTCGGCGGCACGTAGGGCGGCGTGTACGTCGGCGCCGTCGTCGGCGTCGGGGACGGCACGGCTACCGTGAACGTTCGTGTGAGCTCCTGCACGTTGCCGGCGTTGTCCACGATGTTCAGCTTGTAGGTGTGCGCCCCGTTGGGCACGTTCTTGAGTTGCAGACGCAGGCTACTGCTCCCGATCTTCGCGTGACGCGTGCGGTTGACGTCGTCGACGTAGACGCGGCACCCCTTGGCGTTCACGCCGGTGCCCACCTGGCCGATCTTGGTGCCATCAGTGTACGTGGCCTCTATGAGCACCGCGTGAGCGCCGGTGAACTTGGCGTGGTCCGCCGGCCGAGCCGAGGTGATCTGAGGCTTGTACACGAAGCCCGGGGACTTCGCGCCCAGATCTTTGGGGTAAGTCGAGAAAGGCTTGTCCATGAGCGCGGCCAAGGTCCAGCTCGTCAGGCTGACCCGTGCGCCCGAGTCACCGGTCGCGTCCTGGTACGCGCCGCTCTTGAGCTGCAGATCGGCCAAGGCTCCCGCGGGCGAGTTCGCGCTGGTGCCATACTTCCAGGCGCTCGGATCCTCGCCCATGGCCACGATCGCCTGGACGGCGGCGGCGGTGGACGTCCCATCGGTCGTCGAGCCGCCCGCGACATAGGGGAATCCTCCGTCCGGCCGCTGGTTGTCCAGCAGGAACTTGCGCGCACCGGGATTGCCGGCCGACCCATGGATCAGAGGATCGGCTGCGCTCTTGCCAGCCGCCACGAACGCCTGGATGGCCAGCGCCGTGTCTTCGACGTTGGAGCTGGCCGAGTACTGGTGCGCGGGGAATCCGCCGTCGCCGTTCTGCTGACCGGCGAGCCAGCTCACGGCGGCGGCGAGACGAGCCCGGTCGCCGCCGCCGGCCTCCAACGCGAGAATGGCCCAAGCCGTAGTGTCCACCGCCTGATCCGTGGGGTTGCGGGAAGATGGCGAGAAGCGGCCTTTGTAGGGCGAGCCGTCTGTCATGTCCTGATACTGGTAGAGCTTGGCCAGCATATCGACGGCGGGCGACCCTGCGGTGGTCACGCTGTCCTTCTGCCCGGAGGCGACGTACGCCATGATCGCGAGGGAGTAGTACGCGGGGGCGTTCACGCCAACGGCCGCAGCCTCCTTCTTGAGGTCGCTCGTCTGAAGAGCCGTGAACGGCGTGTTGCCGCCGATCGTCCAGAACCTGGTATCGACACGCTCGCCGCTTGCGACCGCTCCGAGGATGCCCCAGATCGTGTTCTCCGAGGTCCCGAAGTCGCCTGTGGGCTGCTGCTGCGAGTGGAGGTAGTCGAGGCCCCGCGTCACGGTCTTCGGGCGCGCGTCCGAGGCGTGCCTGGGAGACGCGCCGGCAAGACCCGCCGCGGCGCTCGCGGCGAAAAGAATCGCGACCGCGAGAGCAAGCCAGATACGCTTTCCCATCGACATCCTCCACGTGGTTCCCCGGATGAGGGGGAACGACCATGCTACCAAGACGCCCACGGGTCGACCACCAGATGGCCGTGGGCCGCATATGTCCTCCCGTGCCGGGAACGCGCGCCGGCCAGCCAGGGCTCACGTGCGAGCCGGCCGCACCCCTCGCGCCGGAGTTTCGTGCTCGCCGCTCGCTGCCGCAGGAGCATAGAACATCTGACCATCCGTACTGTCAGGCGCGCGTGAGATTGTCGATAGCCCTCCTATGGTAGATACGACTCCCTCCGCCTCGAGACTGGACGGCGCCGGCGAGGTCGAGTTCTTCGGCGTGAAGCTGAAGGTCAACAACCCGCGCCTCGCGGCACTGCTCAACAGCGACGTGACCGATGAGGTCACAGTCGTCGTCCAGCGCGCCCGTGGAGTGTTCGCGGCGGACGAGCCAGACGCGGCGACGGACGCGTCCGGCGATGCCAAAGACGTGCTGGTCGTGCAGGCGATCACGGACGCCGCGCCGGCGGATGTTCGACTCCGGCGGACGGACACGTAGCTCCCGCCGGAGGCCGCCCAAGAGCCGGCGGCCGCATCTTTCGCGCCCGACGATGTATCCTAGGAAGCCAATATGGCAGGCCTCCTCTCACTCGTCATCCCTGTGTACAACGAGGCCGACAGCCTTGAGCCCCTCGTCGCCGAGATCGACGAGTCGCTTCGGGCCGCCGGCCTCGAGTACGAGATCGTCTTCGTCGACGACGGCTCCAGCGACGGCTCGTTCGCGGTGATGCAGCGGCTCGCCGCTCCGCGCGGCGACATCCGCATCGTCAAGCTGCGGCGCAACTTCGGCAAGGCCGCGGCGCTCTCGCACGGGTTCGCCGAGTGCCGCGGCGACTACGTCGTCACCATGGACGGCGACCGGCAGGACGACCCCGCGGAGATCCCGCGGCTCATCGCGCCGCTCGACGACGGCTACGACCTGGTATCGGGCTGGAAGCAGAGCCGCCAGGACCCGCTCAACAAGACGCTTCCATCCCGTCTCTTCAACTGGACCGTGCGCCGCACCACGGGGATCCCGCTGCACGACTTCAACTGCGGCCTCAAGTCCTACCGACGCGAAGTCGTGGACACTATCTACGTCTACGGCGAGCAGCACCGCTACATCCCGGTGGTCGCCGCCCAGGCGGGCTTCCGCGTCACGGAAGAGAAAGTGAGCCACCGCCGCCGCACCGCGGGCCGTTCGAAGTACGGCTGGCAGCGCTATCTGCGCGGCTACCTCGATCTCATGACGGTGCTGTTCCTGGGCCGCTACCAGCATCGCCCCCAGCACCTGTTCGGCGGGATCGGCACGCTCCTGATCCTCATCGGCATCCTGGTCGAGCTGTATCTCACGGTGGACAAGCTCATTTTCGGGCACCCCATCGGCCAGCGGCCGCTGCTGCTTCTCGGCGCGCTGGCGATCATTGTGGGCGTCCAGCTGCTCTCCCTCGGGCTTATCGGAGAGCTCATCGCCAACTCGCGCGCGCGCGGCGGTCCCGACCAGGCCCAGGTGGCGCGGATCGTCGAGGGCGGCACCGCCGCGCTGGTGCTCGAGGCCGGCGCCGCCAACCTCGGCTCGACGACGCCTGCCGCCGGGACGTCCGTCCCCGCGGCAGCCGCGGCGGACTCCGTGACGGCCGCTGCCGGATCCGTCCCGGCCGCTGCCGAGGGTGCTCCTGCCGGCGCCGCCCCGGGCGTGACCGACCGGCAGTGATCCGCGCCGTCGCGTACTTCGGCACGTACGACCCCGCCTATCCGCGCAACGCCGTGCTGATCGAAGGCCTGCGCCGGCACGACGTGACCGTCCACGAATTCCGGGCGCCGCTGCCGTCCCTGCCGGCGGCGCAGATGGCGACACCGGCCGGCGCCGCGCGGCTCGCCGCAGGCGTGGCCGCGGCGCATGTGCGGCTGCTGGCGCAGCACCGGCGGCACCTGAGCATCGACGCGGTCATCGTGGGCTATCCCGGGTACTTCCTCGTGCCGTTCGGGCGCGCGCTGGCCGCCTGCCGGCGCGCGCGCCTCGTTTTCGATCCGCTCGTCTCCCTGTGGGACACGTTCGCCGGCGACCGCGGCCTAGTGGTCGCCGGCGGCTGGAAGTCCGCCGCGATACGGGGCGTCGACCGGGTGGCGTTCGCGCTCCCCGACCTTGTCCTTGCCGACACGCGAGAGCACGCCGCCTACTACCAGGCCGAGTTCGGCCTGCCGAGGCGGCGCGTCACGGTCGTGCCGGTCGGCGCGCGCCCGGAGCCTCGCGCGGACGGCGCTGCCACGCCGCGCGACCCGGGCGATCCGGTCACCGTCTTCCAGTACGGCAAGTGGAGCCCGCTGCACGGTGCGGAGACGGTGCTCGCCGCCGCCGACCTCCTGCGCGCGGAGTCGGTCCGCTTCGTCCTCGCCGGCGAAGGCCAGCTCTCGGCCGCCCTGCGCGACGACATCGCGCGCCGGGGCCTCACGAACGTGGAGTGGCTGGGCGCGCTGTCGATGGACGAGCTGCGCGCCCGCGCCCTGGCCGCCGACGTGTGCCTGGGTGTGTTCGGCGCCTCGGAGAAGGCGGGGCGCGTCGTACCCAACAAGGTCTACGACGCGCTCGCCTGCGGACGCCCGGTGGTGACGGCCGATACCCCCGGCATCCGCGAGGCTTTGCATGACGGCGAGGACGCACTCCTCGTGCCGGCCGCCGACGGCGCCGCGCTCGCGGGCGCCCTGGAGCGGCTGCAGGACGAAGGCGAGCGGGCGCGGCTTGGGGCCGCTGCCTTGGCCACCTATCGGCGTGCCTTCACCCCGGAAGCGGTCGCCGGCGCGCTGCTCGAAGGGCTGGCAGGCGCGTGAGCGACGCGAGCAGGACGCCTTCCGGCGAGACCGACCCGCCCGTCGCCGACCCGCCCGTCGCAGTGCCCGCCCCGCCCGCAGCCGAGCCCCCGGCGCCACCGCAGCGCCCGTGGGTGCGCCCGGCGCTGCGCATCGCGCAGGTCGTCCTTGTCGCCGCGATCGTCTACTTCCTCGCCGCGTATCTGGTCCGCTCGTGGTCCACTGTCAAGGACTACCATTGGACGCTGCGGCCCGGATGGCTGGCGGCGTCCGCGGTCGTCTTCCTCGCGTTCTACGTGCTGCAAGCGCTCGCCTGGTGGCTGCTGCTGCGCGGGTTCGCCCTGCACAGCCCGTTCCCGGTGGCGATGTCCACGTGGGGCAAGTCGATCCTCGCGCGCTACGTGCCGGGCAACGTCTTCATGTTCGTGGGCCGCGCCTGGATGAGCCACGGGCAGGGACTGCCCGTGGACAAGGTGAGCGCGGCCATGGTCTACGAGCAGGCTCTCGGAGTGTGCTCGGCTCTGGTCACGGTCGCGATCCTCTTCCCCTTCTGGGAGACCGATCGCGGCTACACCGCGCTCAGCCTGCTCGCGATACCGCTCTTCATCGCGCTCCTGCACCCGCGCGTCTTCCTGCCGCTGTCGTCGTGGGCGCTACGTCGTCTTCACCGGGAGCCGCTTGACGTCACCCTCGGGTTCGGCGCCGTGATGGCCATGCTCTGGTACTATGTCGCCGCCTGGCTGGTGGCCGGCACCGGCGCGTGGTTGCTTGCTCGCGCCACCACCGGCCTCGGCGTCGGTTCCTTGCCGCTCGTGACCGTCGCCTACGCGCTCTCGTTCGTCGTCGGGATGGCGGCGTTCATCTTCCCGAGCGGCATCGGCATCCGCGAGGCGGTGCTCACCGCGTCGCTCGCCAAGCATCTGCCGGGTGGCGTCGCCCTCGCCTGGGCGCTGCTCCTGCGCCTCTGGGTGACCGCCATCGAGCTGCTGTTCGTGGGCCTCGCGGTGCTCGCGGAGCGGCTCGTCTACGGAAAGAAGGACTCCGGGTGAGCAAGGGGAAGCGGATCAAAGCGGACAGGCAGGCGGCTGCCGTCGCCGCCGGCGCGCGTCCTCCGCGAGGCTTCCTCGGGCTCGCTCCAGTCGTGGAGCTGGAAGCCGCCGAACGCGCGCGACTGTTCCGCCGCAACGCTGGCTACGTGCTCGTCGGTGCGGTCCTGTTCGCGGTGATCTACGCGCTGCTGTCCTGGCTCAAGTACCGCGCGTTCATGGACGCGCGTTTCGACCTCGGCAACATGACGCAGGCGGTGTACAACACGGCGCACGGTCACTTCCTGGTGACCACGACCGGCGACGCTCACCCGCGCCAGATCTCGCGCCTGGGCGCGCACGTCGATCCCATCCTCGCGCTGTTCGCGATCCCCTGGCTCGTATGGCCGAGTCCGGTGATGCTCCTCGTGCTTCAGTCGGTGATCGTCGCTACCGGCGCCTGGCCCGCCTATCGCCTCGGCGTGCGCTTCACGCGCGACCCGCGCGCCGGCGCGTTCCTCGCCGGCGCCTTCCTGCTGTATCCGGCGCTCGGGTTCCTCGTGCTCAACGAGTTTCATCCGGTAGCGCTGGCGACGCCGCTCCTGCTGTGGGCCTTCCTCTACGTCGAGGAGGACCGCTGGCTGTGGGCCGCGCCGTTCCTGGTGCTGGCTGCAGCCTCCAAGGAGACCGTCCCGCTCGTACTCGCCCTGATGGGTGCGTACTTCGCCTTGCGCAAGCGCTCGTGGCGCCCGCTGATCCTCACCGTCGTCGCGGTCGCCTATTTCGGAGTCGCGGTGTTGGCGATCATCCCGCACTACAGCGGTGGTCAGAGCGCCTTCATCGCACGGTACGGCAGTTTCGGCGACAGCGCCGGCTCGGTCGCCAAGACGGCGCTGCTCCATCCCGTCAAGACGATCCACGGGCTCCTGCGGCCGTCCAACGTCCACTACTGGCTCCAGTTGCTGTGGCCGCTCGGCTTCACGTCTCTGCTCAGCCCGCTGACACTGCTCGTCTCCGCTCCCGAGGCCGTGCTCAACGCGCTCTCCTCGGTGAAGTTCCAGCGCGACATCCGCTTCCACTACACGGCCACGGAGATCGCCTTCATCTACGCCGCCGCCGCGCTCGGCGTGATGCGCCTGTGGCGCTGGCTCGGCGGTGGGTTCCGCAAAGCCGAGGAGGCGATGCGAGGCCAGCGCGTGAGCCGCGAGACGCTGGCCCTGCTGGTCCTGCTCGCAGCACTGGCCGGCAACTACTTCCTCGGCCCGCTGCCGTTCTCGCTGCCGGGGGCCGCCTATGCCGGCGCCGAGTACTCGATGCGGCCTCACGCGGCCGCCCTCAACGAGGCCGTGCGGATGATCCCGCCCCTCGCCACGGTGTCGGTCAACAACAACGTCGGCGAGAAGCTGTCGGCCAGGCCGGTCGTGTACACGTTCCCCGCCATCGCCGGTGCCGACTGGGTCGTGGTCGACACCAGGCACCCGTTCGTCTTCGACAAGCCGAACGCCGCGCAACACCAGCAGGCGCTTGGCCGGCTCGTGCTCGACAAGAACTACCTCAACGTCTATGCCAAGGACGGCGTCTACGTCTTCAAGCGCGTGGGGCCGAAGCAGTAGCGCGCGCCGTCCGGCTCGCCGTGCGCGGCGCCGGCGCCAAGCCCTCGCTCACGCCACCCAGCTGAACACCGCGAACTTGGCGGTGAGCAGGATCAGCGTGACGATGCCGACGATCACCAGCGCCACGTGCGTCTTGGGGCGCCCGCGCGTGAACACCGCCAGAGCGATGTAGAGGGGGAAGGCGGTGAGGGTGAAGCGCGGGTACGAGAGCAACGGCACGCCGCTCGACGGGAAGAAGAGCGGGTAGGCGAGCGCCGCCAGGGCGTACCAGGAGTACGCGCGCGGGAGGCGGCGGGCGCCGTACCAGAGGAGGCCGACCGCCGGCACGAAGAACGCCAGATTGACGAGGTTGCTGGCCGCGTCGCCGAGCTCCTTGCTGGAAAGCGCCCAGGCTCCGAACAGACGTGAGAACTCCGCTGCCAACAGTCGGTAGGCGCCGATGGCGGAGTCGAAGAACCCCATCGCGACGGTGTAGTTGGGCGCCGCCAGGTACCGCGACCACGACGCTTGAGCGGTCGAGAACAACAGCGGCTTGCCGAAGGCGAGGGCCAGGTAGGTCATCCACACGAGCAGGCCCTCGACGACCATGAGCATGTTGGCGGCGTGCGAATCCGTGCTCTTGAGGTCCCACTCCTTGTCCTCGTAGTAGTAGTAGATCATGGGAATGAGCAACAGGACGCCGGTGCTGCGCGTGAGCGTGGCCAGCAGCCCGGTGAAGCCGGCAAGACGCCAGCGGCCCTCACGCGCGCACACGAAGCAGGCGAGCGAGAGGAAGAGGAACAGGGACTCGGTGTACACGGCCTGCAGGAAGAAGGAGAGCGGGCCGATGGCGAGGTAGACGACGGCGCGCGAAGCCACACCGTCGTCGAAATCCGCTTTGGCGAGCCGGTAGAGCAGCCACACGCAGCCCGCGTAGCACACCAGCGAGATGACGATGCCGGTGGTCACGAGGTTGCCGCGGAAGAGCACGCCGAGCCAGCGCATCAGCATCGGGTAAAGCGGGAAGAACGCGGTGCTGCCGTCGCCGTCGGCGTAGCCGGACGTCGCGATCTTGATGTACCACACGCCGTCCCAGTGCGCCCACGGGTTCAGCAGATGCCCGAGGGCGCCGTGGAAGACCTCGGCGCGCGCCGGGAAGCGCCAGCCGATGGGGAGCCTCTGGTAGCCGATGAGGCCGACGGCGAAGAACGCCGCCGCGAAGATGAGGATCCGGCTGCCGACGGCGGCGACGACCGCGCGCGCCAGCGGGGCGGTCGTGGCGGGCCCTTCGGCCCGCGGCATGGCTCTCGCCCCGGGCTCGCCGGCGATCAGGTCCGGCGCTGGGGCGGCAGCGTCTGCCGGCTCAGCTTCCGTCGCCGGCCCCCTCGCGGCCGCCGGCGGATGCCGGGGCCGCGAGTCGCGCGGCGATGGCTGCGCGCAGGTCGCTGGCGAGGGCGCGCCGCCGCTTGGGGTCGTGTGTCCACACGCGGGCGCGGAGCACGACCTCGCGACCGCGGATGTCGTCGACATCGACGTGGTTCTCGGTGCCTTCGGGCGGGGGGGCGAGCTCGTCGGCGACGGTCAGAGCGGCGACCCTTGCCGCATCCACGTCGCCGCCCTGACGCACGGTGAACGCCACGGTGAGGATGCTCCCCGGCGCGCCCATGGTGTAGTTGTGCACGACGCGGTTGGCGAACGCCTCGTTGGGGATCACGACGCGGTCGTCGTCGGGCGTACGGATGAAGGTGTAGGTGAGCGAGATCCGCTCGACCGTTCCGTAGACGTCGTCGACGCTGATGTAGTCGTTGAGGCGCACCGGCTGCGAAAAGGCGAGCATGATGCCGCTCACCAGGTTCGCCAGCGGCGCGCGCGCGGCGATGCCGATGACGGCGCCGAAGATCGCCGCCGAGGCGAGGAGGGTCTTCGCCAGCGCCGAGACGGCTTGGAACTGCGACAGGGCGGCTGCCACGCCGAAGAAGAGGATGGCGGCGACGACAAGCCGGCGGATCATCACGTAGCGCGTGCGGTCCGCCGGGTCCGCCTCCCGGCCGGTGAGCTTGGACTGGAGTTTGTCGCGGCGGTTCAGCAGAGCGTCGACGATGCGCGCCACGGCCACGGCGATGAGCACGTAGAGGATCGCCTTGAACCAGGACGTGTCGTACACGGCAGTGGCGAAGAGTCCCACGGTGCCCGCGGCGTTAGGGCGTGCCGGACGGCGCCGGCGACGCCGTGGGCTGCAGCTCGGTCTGCGGCGACCCCGACGGGTGCGGCGTGGCAGTGGGCTCCCGCACGAGGTCGGACGGCCGCAGGTCGTCGCGCACGTCGTACAGTACGCCGCCGGTCGCGTAGTCGAGCAGCGCCACGACTGTGTCGGAGCGGCTGGAGACGGTGTCCACGACGCCCTGGACCTGCCAGATGAAGCGGTAGCGAGGCACGACGGTGTTGGTGACCGTGCGGCCGCCGATGGCGTTGGTGAACGTGTAGGGCTTGCCCTTGGGCACGTAGAGCAGTTGCACCTCGCGTGGGTCGACGGCCGTGCCCTTGAAGAGCCAGTCGGCTTTGCGCAGCGCCATGCCCGACGTCTTGAGCTCTGCGTTGCCGGGCACCGCGAGCGCGGCCCAGGCGAACGCCCAGCCGCGCCACGGGTGCGTGACGAACTGGCCTCGCTGGAGCGGGGCTGTGTAGCGGTACGCCACGAAGGCGGGCACCAGGAACACGATCAGCGCGACGACGACGATGGCGGACACGAGAGACTTCTTGCTGGCGAAGCGGATCAAGCGGGCACCTCGACGCGATTATTCTCAGGGCGTGAGGGGGGTGTCAAACAGCCGCACCCGTATCGAGGACGGCTCCGTCCGGGTGCAGTTCGGTGCGCGCGAACCCGGCGCGCGCGGTCGCCGCCATGCGCTGGTGATAGGCGTCGTCGTGCAGCGGGTTGAGGTGCATGAGGACGAGACGTCCGACGCCTGCGTCGACGGCGATCCGGGCGACGGCGGTCGCCTCGCTGTGGGCGGCGTAGCCGGGACGCAGCGCGCGCGCCGACGCGTCCGTCAGCGGGTCGGCGCCGTTGTACCACGCCTCGTGCAACAGCACGCTCGCGCCGGCGGCGAACTCGGCGGTGCCCGGGTCGGCGCACGTGTCGGTGGCGAGCACCAGTTCATCGTCGATGCGGTAGGCGACGCTGACATCGGAGTGCTGCTGCGCGCGCACGGCGACGGTGTGCCCGGCGACCTCGTTGGCGCCGGCGACGAGCGACTCCACGCGGATATCCTCCAGGTCCTCCCAGTCGCGCGGGTTGTAGGGCTTGCGCAGCAGACCGGCGACGGCACGCTCGGGGTCGACGCCGGTCACCGACTCGGCCGCGGCGTGGATCACGAGCCGACGCCCGGGCAGCACTCCGGGCAGGTAGGCCAGCCCGCAGACGTGGTCGAGATGGTAGTGGGTGAGGAGGAGGTGGACTTCGTCGTGACCCTCGAGCAGCGCTGCCTGAGGAGCTTCGAGCAAGCGACGGAGGCCAGTGCCGGCGTCGAGGATGAAGAGCGAGCGCTCGTCGTGGCACAGGAAGCTCGTCGTCTCGCGCCGGTCGCTCGGCATCCAGCCCATCGTCCCGAGCAGAGTCACGTGCATGCCGCCCTCCTTGGTCGCTACGAACCGTAGCACAGCGGCACCCCCAACGGATTGCCCATCCCGACGCGGCGGTACACTCACACCAGGCGTCGAGGGTGCCCCGACGCCGTAGGCCGGGAGGTATGGCCGTGCGAGAGCTCATCAGTCCACTGTTTCGTGAGGCCGACCTGGACGAAGTGGGTCGCAGCCTGTGGGAGCCGATGTTGCCCTTGCTGGAGCATGCCGCTGCGGGCGGCGACCAGGAGCCGTTCCTCGACGCCGTGGAAGCCGCGTCTCGCGGCGCCGGCATCGGCCAGGGCATGCACATCGCGGCGATCCTCTCCTCGTATGCGGAGATGAACGGCGTCCTCCTCGCCGGCCTGGAGTCCTGCGATGACGATCGCGCGCCGGAGGCCGTCCGGCGCCTGCGTGCGCTCGAGCGAGTCGCGCTGACACGCATCGCCTCCGGCTACTCCGCCGGCCTCGAGGAGACTATCTCCAGTCTGCGGGCGCGCGCGGCGGATGCCTCGCCGGTCGACGGCGCCTCCGGCGCCGTCAAGTCGGGCGAGCTCTTCGCGCGCCTGGACCTTGAGGTGAACCGGTGCCAGCGCATGAACCTGTCGCTCGGCCTCCTGGCGCTGGAGTCTCAGGCAGGCGGCGAGGCTGCGGACGGTCACGGCGCCGGTCCGCCCCACCCAGCGGGGGACTGCCTGCGCGGGAACCTGCGCCGCTACGACAGCATCGGGCTCACGCGGCAAGGCGGCTTCCTGCTGGTGCTGCCGGACATCAGCCGCCGGGGTCTCTCCGGCGCGGCGGAGCGGCTGCGGCGCGAGCTCGACGCGTGCGTCGCGCCGGGAGGCGCGAGCGACTACGTGTTCGCGCTCGCGCACTACGACTTCGTGGACGCCGACCCGACGGAGATGCTCGCGGCGCTCGAGACCAGGGTGCGAGAGGCACGCTCGGAGCACGAGCCGCTCACCTGGTGCTGAGCTTCAGTCGACCGCCTCGCCGAGGCTCTCGGCGGCGCGGCGGACCATCTCCCGCTCGTTGGGGTAGGTCATGAGGTGCAGGGCGTCGCGGATCCGCACCCAGCGCGCTTCGCTCACCTCGTGATCGTGGTCGGCGGTGTCGCCGCCGGTCGTGTGCATGAGGTAGTAGTGCACGGTCTTGTGGATGCGGCTGCCCTCTTCGCGCGAGTAGAAGGAATAGTCGATGGTGCCGAGCGCGTCGTCGACGACGCCGGCAAGCCCGGTCTCCTCCGCGACCTCGCGCACGGCGGTCTGAGCCAGCGTCTCGCCGGCCTCCACGCCGCCCTTGGGCAGGCCCCACACGCGGCGTCCGGTGGGCCGGATGAGGCACACCTCCGCGATGCCGTCCCGGCGGACGACGACCCCTCCTGCGGATGTCTTCTCGTGCACTTGCGTCATGGCGTGCGAGCCCTCCAAGGGGCACCGGGTTTGCGCCGTTAGTATATCGTTCAGGCGTCCCCAAGGAGGTCTGCCCGCGTGTTCGCCGCTATCGGGCGGTTCGCCTACAGGCGCCGCAGGATCATCGTGCTGGCGTGGGTCGTGGCCTTCGCCGCAGGCCTCGTGGCGACGGCGCACGTGCCGCCACGCCTCAAGGGCGGCGGCTTCACCAATCCCACGACGCCGTCGCAGCAGGCCCAGCAGGCGATGCAGGACAGGCTCGGGTTCGGGCCGGCCCAGCTCACGATCGTCTTCACGAGCGCGACGCTAGACGCCCGCAGCTCCGCCTTCCAGGCGCAGGTCGAGTCGGCGCTGTCGGGCATCGACAAGACGAAGTTCCCCAGGCTCCTCGGGGTCCAGACCGCAGCCTCGACGGGCGACAGTGGCTTCGTCTCGAGCGACGGCCACGCGACGTTCGCGGTGCTCTCGTTCGACGCCGTCACCGAACAGGTCCAGCGCATGATCCCGGCGATCCGCTCCACCTTGAAGCCGACCTCTCTGAGGACGTATCTCACCGGTGACCCTGCGGTCTACGCGGACATCGAGAGCACGTCGGCAAAGGACCTGCGGACGGCGGAGAGCTACACCATCCCGGTCGCCGTCATCGTCCTGGTGCTCATCTTCGGCACGCTTGTCGCCGCCGCTCTTCCGGTCATCGGCGGCGGCATGGCGGTCACGGTCACCCTCGGCTGCTTCTGGGTGCTGTCGCACTTCCTCAGCATGTCGGTGTTCGCGATGAACGTGGCGACGCTCCTCGGCCTCGCCGTCGGGATCGACTATTCGCTGTTCATGGTCGGACGGTTCCGCGAGGAACTGCGCGCCGGCCGCGGCGTCGAAGAGGCGGTGGTCACGACGGTGGAGTTCGCCGGCCGCTCCATCTTCTTCAGCGGCCTCACCGTGGTCGTCGGCCTGCTCGGCCTCGTGAGCATCCCGTTCATGTCGATGCGCTCGATGGGGCTGGGCGGAGCGCTCGTCGTCGGTTTCTCCGTGCTCGCCGCCTTGACGCTCTTGCCGGCGCTCCTGGCGATCCTCGGCGCGCGGGTGAACGCTCTGCGCATCATCGGCCGGTCGGGCGAGGAGGGCGCCTTCTGGGGCCGCTGGTCTGACGGGGTCATGCGGCACCCGGTCATCGTGCTCGTGGGCACGCTCGCGATCGTCCTCGTCTTCGCCTGGCCGGTCCTGCACATCGAGCGCGAGATCCCGGGGGCGACGGCGCTCCCGCGGAGCTCGGAGTCGCGCCAGGGCTACGACATCCTGCAGTCGCGCTTCGACGTCTCGGCGCTGGCGCCGATCTACGCGCTGGTGACCTGGCGCGGGGCGCAGGACCCGCTGGCGCCGGCAAACCTGCGGCGGCTGACCGCCTACGGCGAGAAGCTGCAGGCCATGCCCGGCGTGGAGCGCGTCGTCAGCATCGTGAACCTGCCGGGGACGCAGACGCCGGCTAGTGCCGCCGCCTTCTGGCGGGCAGTGCAGCGGCCGCCGGGCGCCGGTGGCGCGCAAGGGGCTTCCGGCGCGGTGTCGGCGTCTACCGGCGCCAGCCTTCCCGGCTTGCTCCGGGGCCTGCTCGGCGCGCAGCAGCGCGCCGCGGCTCTTAGGCTCAAGGCGCTCACCACCGCGCCCGGCACGATGCTCTTCGAGGTCGTGCCCAAGGCCCCGCCGTCTTCGGTGGCCGCCCAGGACCTCGCCGTGCGCGTCTACGACCAAGGGCCGCCGGCGGGCGCGACCCTCTACGTCGGCGGCACCTCGATGACCGTGTACGACTTCGTCCACGTCCTCTACCAGAGATTCCCCTGGATCATCTTGTTCGTCATCTGCTTGACGGCGGCCGTGCTGCTGCTCCTGCTGCGCAGCGTCGTCCTGCCGGTCAAGGCCGTGATCATGAATGTTCTCTCGCTGCTGGCCGGCTACGGGGCCGTCGTGTGGATCTTCCAGGACGGCCACCTCGAGTGGCTCCTCCATTTCCGGAGCAGCGGCGCCATCGACGCAGAGCTGCCGGTGATCCTCTTCTGCACGGTCTTCGGGGTCTCGATGGACTATGAGGTCTTCCTGCTCACGCGCATGCGCGAGGCCTGGATCGAGACCGGCGACAACGCCCAGGCCGTACGTTTCGGCTTGGCGCGCACGGGCCGCATCATCACCAGTGCGGCGTTGATCATCGTGGTCGTCGGGATGTCGTTCGCCTTCACCTCGATCCTCGTGACCAAGGCGATCGGCGTGGGCCTCGCCGTGGCCGTCGCCCTCGACGCCAGCGTGATCCGTATCCTGATGGTGCCCGCGTTCATGCGCCTGCTCGGACGCTGGAACTGGTGGCTGCCGCCGTGGCTCGAGCGCGTTCTGCCGCGCATCGAGTAGTGACCGGGCGGAGCAGCGTGGCTCGGCGGCGCAGATGAGCAAGCTCGGTGACAGCTTCGCCTCGCTCGGCGAGCGGCAGTTCCGCCTGCTCTTCACCGGCCAGGCGATCTCCGTGGTCGGGTCGATGTTCCGGGTGGTGGCCCTGCCGTTCGCCGTGCTTGCCATCGGGGGTACGGCCACCGACATCGGCATCGTCGAAGCCGCCGGCCTCGTGCCCCTGGCTCTGCTCGTCCTCGTCGGCGGCGTGTGGGCCGACCGGCTGCCGCGGCGCTGGGTCATGCTGGACGCCGACCTCGCGCGCACCGTGCTGCAACTCGCCGCCGCGGGGCTCCTCATCGGCGGCGTGGCGCACGTGTGGCATCTTGCCGTGCTGCAGGTCGGGATGGGCATCGCGGAGGCGTTCTTCGGCCCGGCATATACGGGACTGGTGCCCGAAGTCGTCAGCCCGCCGCGCCTGCAGCAGGCGAATGCGCTCCAGGGGCTGGTGTCCAGCGGGGCGATCACTCTGGGAGCCTTCCTTGCCGGGATGCTTGTCGCCGCGCTGGGCGCCGGTTGGGCGATCGGCATCGACGGACTGAGCTACCTGGTCAGCGCCTGGTTCCTCCTGCGGCTGCGGCCGGCGGCATTCCTGGGCCGGTCGGCGGGCGGGACAGATGTCACCGCCATGGGCCCGGCCCTGGCCGGCGAGGAGGCAGCCATCGACTCGGCGCCTGCGGCCGGCGGCCAGGGCTTCTTTCGCGATCTCGACGCCGGCTGGCGCGAGTTCACGAGTCACACGTGGATCTGGGTCATGGTGGTCGGCGCAGCTGCGTTCCTGTTCGCCATCGACGGCCCCATCCAGGTGCTCGGTCCGATCGTCGCGCGCGACGCCTACGACGGCGCGCGCACCTGGGGGCTCACGTCGGCTGCGATGGGCATCGGCCAGATCGCCGGGGGGCTGCTGAGCCTGCGTTGGCGGCCGCGGCGGCCGATGCTGGTGATCGCGGCCGGGATGAGCCTGACCGCGCTCCCCGTGGTGTTCTTGGCGCTGGAGGCTCCGGTGTGGACGCTCTACATTTCCCTCGCAGCGGTGGGCGTGGAGTGGGGCCTCTACGATCCCTTCTGGCTGACCTGCATGCAGAGGGAAGTCGCGCCCAGCATGATCTCGCGCGTCTCTGCCTACGACTACCTCGGGGTGCTCGCGTTCTACCCGGCGGGCCTGGCGCTCGCCGGACCACTGGCGGACGCCTTCGGCAGGGCGGCGGTCCTTTGGTTCAGCGCCGGCGTGGCTATCCTGGTGAGCGTCTTCCAGCTCGCCTGGCGCGACGTGCGCGCCCCGCATGACATGGGGCCCGGGCCGCGTGCTTGACGCCGCCGCCGCCTGCTGCCACGCTCCGGGACGCTAAGTCTGGTTTTAGCGTTAGGGACAAGCCTTGGAAGAGATCAGCCACATAGAGGCCGTGGACAGCGTACGCGTACTCGCCAACGACGAGCGCCTGCACCTGCTGCGCCTGCTCATGCGCGGCCCCGCGACGCTCACGCAGCTCGGGGTCGTGATGGGACATCATCCTGCTTGGGTGCGCCACCATCTCATGTCGCTCGAGCACGCCGGGCTCGTCGAATTGGTGGAGACCCGGCACACGAGGAACTTCACGGAGAAGTTCTACTGCGCCACGGCGCGCGCCTATGCGGTGAACTTCATGGTCCTGCCGGAGGCCGGAAAGGACGGGCTGCTCGCGCTGCTCGGCAGCGACGACCTTGCCCTCGATCTGCTCGCCCAGCGCCTGCGCGAGAGCGAGGGCGCGCCGGACGTGGTGACCATCGCCATGGGCAGCCTCGAGGGCCTGATCGCCCTGCGTCAAGGGCTCGGCCACGTCGCCGGCTGCCACTTGCTCGACCCCGAGACCGGCGACTTCAACCGCTCGTACGCCCGCGCGCTCTTCCCGGGGCGGGAGTTGCAGCTGATCACGCTCGCGCACCGCGAGCAGGGGCTGATCGTCCCGCCCGGCAACCCGCGCGGCTTCCACGGCTTTGACGAGGCGGTCGCTGGAGGCGCGCGCATCGTCAACCGCAATCGCGGTTCCGGCACGCGCGTCTGGCTCGACCGCCTGCTCGCCGGCGCCGGCATGGATCCCGCGGACGTCGCCGGCTACGAGCGCGAAGTGGCGACGCACGAACAGGCAGCTCGCGCGGTGGCGGACGGCACGGCCGACGTGGCCCTGGGCATCTTCGCGGCGGCGCGCGCCCAGGGCCTCGACTTCGTGCCGCTCATGGAGGAGCGCTACGACCTCGTGACGCCGACGCCCGTCTACGAAAGTGACCTGATGGCGCCGCTGCTGGCGCTGCTGCACGACGAAGGATTCAAGCGGTCCGTGAACCGCCTCGGAGGGTATTCGACGCGCGAGACCGGTGAGGTCGCCCGTCTCGCGGTCTAGCCGCCGCGCCGCTCAGACCGCCTCGCCGGTCGCCTCCCACTCGGCGTAAAGCCCTGCGTACCGGCCGCCGGCGGCCACAAGCTCGTCGTGCGTGCCGCGCTCGACGATCCGGCCGGCGTCCACGACGACGATGTCGTCCGCGTAGCGGACGGTGCTCAGCCGGTGTGCGACGATGACGCTGGTGCGGCCGCTGAACAGCACCTCCATGGCGCGGTCGATGCGGCGCTCGCTCTCGGCGTCAACGCTCGAGGTCGCTTCGTCGAGGATCAGGATGCGCGGGTCGGCGAGCAGCGCTCGCGCGAAGCTGATGAGCTGGCGCTGGCCGGTGCTGAGGGCCGAGCCGCCCTCCTGCACGTCGGTCTCGTAGCCGTCCGGCAGCGACGCGACGAAGTCGTGCACGCCGACGATGCGCGCCACGCGCTTCACCTCTTCCGCTTCGGCGGTCGGCCGCGCGAAGCGGATGTTGTCCATCACGGAGCCGCTGAACAGGAAGGCCTCCTGGGGCACCACGGCGAGTTGCTCGCGCAGGGAAGCCATCGTGATGCCGCGCAGGTCGTGCCCGTCGACCAGCACGGCGCCCTCGGTGGGGTCGTAGAAGCGCGCCAGAAGCTTGATGACCGTCGACTTGCCGGCGCCGGTGGCGCCGACGAGTGCGACGGTCTTGCCGGCGGCGAGCGTGAGATCGATGTCGTGCAGCACGGGGTGCTCGGCGTCGTAGCCGAAGGTCACGTGGTCGAGGCGCACCTCGCCGCGCACATCCGGCAGGGCGACGGCGTCGGGCGCGTCCTGCAGGTCCGGGTCGGTATCGAGGACGGTGTAGATCTTCTGGACGGCGGCCATCGACGCCTGGAAGGTGTTGTACAGCTGGCTCAGCTGCTGCAGCGGGTCGAAGAAGCTGTTGAGGTAACCGATGAAGGCGACCAGCACGCCGATCTGCAGCGCCTTGCCGCTGACCAGCGAGCCACCGTACCAGAGGACGATCACGACCGCGGCGGCCGACACGAACTCCACGAACGGGAAGTAGAGGCCGCTCTGCACCACGGTGCGGTAGTTGACATCGCGGTAGGCGGCGTTGGCCACCGCGAGCTGCGCGTAGTCGCTGTCCTCGCGGCGGAAGGCCTTGATCACGCGCATGCCGCTGAGCGACTCCTGCAGGTGCGCGCTCACGTCGCCGATCTTGTTGCGTACCTGGGCGTAGGCGACGGCCGACTTGGCGCGGAAGATCAGCGTGGCGACGATGAGGAACGGCACGATGCTCAGTGTCGCCAGGGCGAGGCGCCAGTCGAGGATGAACAGGAACACGATGGCGCCCAGGAACGTCAGGGAGTTGGTCACCAGCGAGGTGACGCCGTCGGTCACGAGCTGGTCGAGCGCGTCGATGTCGTTGGTGAGCCGGCTCACGATCCAGCCGGTCTTCTGGCGGCTGAAGAAGTCGAGCGTGAGCTTCTGCAGGTGGGCGAAGAGGTTGCGCCGCAGGTCGTAGATGATGTGCTCGCCGACCCAGCTGGTCAGGTAGGTCTGCAGGTAGCTGGCGCCGAGGTTGAGCAGGCTGACGCCGATGAAGGCGACGATCACCCAGGTGAGGACGGCGGTGTCCTTCTTGCCGATGCCGCCGTCGATGGCGATCTTGATGAGGTACGGCACGGCGAGCGTGCTCAGCGTGACGACGATCATGGCGACGAAGCTGAAGATCGCACGCGCCCGGTACGGGTAGGCGAGGCGCGCGAGCCGGGCCAGCTTGAGCTCGCGCGCGAGGTGCACGAAGGCGCGCCAGCCCTTGAGCTCCTCGAGGCTGGCGCCGGACCCATGCGGGCCGGAGGCGTGGCGGGAGGCGGTGGCCATCAGGCCGGGCCTCCCGTGGGGCCGTCGGCCGGCCCATCGACGCGTCCGGCCCCCGAAGCACCCGCGCCGGCCGCCTGCGGCTCGTCGACCTCGACGCGGTCGAAGTCGCAGTGCTCCTCCTCGGCGCGGCCGAACATCCGCGAGTACAGCCCGTCCGCGGCCATGAGCTGTTCGTGCGTGCCGCGTTCGGCGATCCGGCCCTTGTCCATGACCACGATCTCGTCGGCGAGCGAGATGGTGCTCGGCCGGTGGGCGATGATGAAGGTCGTGCGCCCGTAGGTGACTTCCTGGAGGGCGCGGCGGATCTTGAACTCCGTCTCGACGTCGACGCTCGACGTGGCGTCGTCGAGGATGAGGATGCGCGGGTCCATCACCAGCGCCCGCGCGATGGCGATACGCTGGCGTTGCCCGCCGCTGAGCGTGAAGCCGCGTTCGCCGATGACCGTGGCGTAGCCCTCGGGGAGGGCTTCGATGAACTCATCGGCCTGCGCGGCCTTCGCCGCCTCGCGGACCTGTTCGTCGGTCGCCTCCGGCCGGCCGAGGCGGATGTTCTCGGTGATCGATGTGCTGAACAGGAACGGGTCCTGGTTCACGATGCCGATGTGGCTGCGCAGGCTGGTGAGCTGCAGCCCGCTCACGTCCTGGCCGTCGATGAGCACGCGGCCGGCGCCGGGGTCGTAGAAGCGCGGGATCAGATTGGTGAGCGTCGTCTTGCCGCAGCCGGTGTGACCGACGAGCGCGACGGTGCGCCCGGCCGGGACCTCGAGACTGACCGCCTCGAGCACCGGCCGGTCGACGTAGCTGAAGTACACATCCTCGAAGGTCACGGCCCCGGCGGCCGCTGCGGCCGCCGCCGGCGCGACCAGCGCCCGCGCGTCCGGCCGCTCCGTCATCTCGAGCGGCGCGTCGAGGATCTCGTAGACGCGGTTGCCGCTGGCGATGGCGCGCTGGGCGAGGCCCGTGAGCCAGCCGATGATCTGCGCCGGATAGACGAACATCATCAGGTAGCTGTAGAAGGCCACCAGCGCGCCGAGCGTCATCTGGCCGTTGATGACCTGCCGCCCGCCGTAGTACAGCAGGAAGGCCACAGCCAGGTTGGGGATGAAGGCGATCAGCGGGATGTACACGGCGCGCACGCGCGCCGCCGCCACGCTGGCCTCGAACACCCGGTAGCTGCGCTCGCTGAACTTCACCAGCTCGTCGTCCTCGCGCGCGAAGATGCGCACGATGCGCGAGCCCACTACATTCTCCTCCGCCGCCTCCGTGACGTCGGCGATCTTCTGCTGCACGTCCTGGAGGATCGGTCGCAGCTTGGCGCTGAAGCGCAAGGTCACGAACAACAGCGCCGGCAGGAACGCCATCGACATGAGCGCCAGCTGCCAGTCCAGCACGAACAGAAGGATCACGACGGCGATCATCATCACGAAGTTGGTGCTGAAGAAGACTAGGCCGTAGCCGAGGAACATGCGCACGTTCTGCACGTCGCTCATGGCGCGGCTCATGAGCTGGCCGGTGGGCCAGCGGTCGAAGTAGCTCGCCGGCTGCCGGAGCAGCCGCGCCCACAGCCGGTTGCGCAGGTCGTACTCGATGTCGAGGCTCACCTTGCCGGTCGCGAGCCTGCGCCCGATGGAGACGACGAGGCGCACGAGCGCGATGCCGAGCAGAGCCAGACCGTACACGACCAGTTTCCCGGTCTGGCCGCCGAGCAGCGCGTTGTTGATCGTGAGCTGCGTGATCCGAGGCACCAGGAGGCCGAGCCCCATCTGGGCGAACGCCAGCACGAAGCCCAGGATCGTGAGCAACTTGTAGTCGCCGAGCAGCTTGGTGATGCGCCAGAAGGTCTTCATCTGACGGCTAGCTTACCCGGCGGGTGGCTTCGGCAACGAAGCGATGGGCTGCCGGACGCCGCGTCCGCTGGCGCCGGTATGCAGCGCTGCATAGAATCGATGAGTCGAAAGCACGCTCGTCGACCCCGGAGGACGTGATGACCGAACCGACTTCAGGCCGCCGCCGCAGCTGGGCGGAGCCCTTCAAGATCAAGATGGTGGAGCCCCTCAAGATGACGACGCGCGAGGAGCGCGAGGTCGCCATCCGCGAGGCCGGCTACAACACGTTCCTGCTGCGCAGTGAGGACGTCTACATCGACCTGCTCACCGACTCCGGCACCTCGGCGATGAGCGACCGCCAGTGGGCAGGCATGATGCTCGGCGACGAGTCCTATGCCGGCAGCCGCAACTTCTACCACCTCGAGGCCGCGATCCAGGAGATCTACGGCTACAAGCACATCGTGCCGACCCATCAGGGCCGCGGAGCCGAGCACCTCCTCAGCCAGACGCTCATCAAGCCGGGCGACGTGATCCCCGGCAACATGTACTTCACCACCACCCGCCTGCACCAGGAGCTCGCCGGCGGGCGCTTCGTGGACGTGATCATCGACGAAGCGCACGACCCGAGGAGCGAGCATCCCTTCAAGGGCGACGTCGACCTCGCCAAGCTGCAGACGGTCATCGACGAGGTCGGCGCCGAGCACATCCCCTACGTCTGCATCGCCACCGCCGTCAACATGGCCGGCGGCCAGCCGATCAGCCTCGCCAACCTGCGCGAGGTGCGCGCGCTCTGCAACGAGCACGGCATCCGCATCATCCACGACGCTACGCGCGTCGCCGAGAACGCCTACTTCATCAAGGAGCGCGAACCCGGCTGCGCCGACATGGGCATCGGCGAGATCGTGCGCGCCATCTGCGACCTCACCGACGGCTGCACGATGAGCGCCAAGAAGGACGCGCTCGTCAACATCGGCGGTTTCCTGGCGCTCAACGAGTGGGAGGTCTTCGAGGCCTGCCGCAACCTCGTCGTGGTCTACGAGGGCCTGCACACCTACGGCGGCATGGCCGGCCGCGACATGGAGGCCGTCGCCATCGGCCTCGGCGAGAGCGTGCAGTTCGACCACATCAAGGCGCGCGTCGGCCAGGTCAAGTACCTGGGCGAGAAGCTCCAGGCCTACGGCGTGCCGATCGTCGTGCCGATCGGCAGCCACGGCGTCTTCCTCGACGCCAGGGCGTTCCTGCCGCACCTCGACCAGGACGCCTACCCCGCTCAGACGCTCGCGGCCGAGCTCTACCTCGACAGTGGCGTGCGCGCCATGGAGCGGGGCGTCGTGAGCGCCGGCAGGGATCCGGAGACGGGTCAGAACCGGCACCCCCGGCTGGAACTCGTGCGCCTCACCATCCCGCGCCGCGTCTACACGCAGGCGCACATGGACGTGGTCGCCGAGTCGGTCGCCGAGGTCTACGACCAGCGCGCGGCGATCCGCGGCCTGAAGATGGTCTACGAGCCCTCGCAGCTGCGCTTCTTCCAGGCGCGGTTCGAGCCGCTCACCTAGCCTGATCTGAAGCGGCTGTTTGACAGAGCATCCGAGGCGGACGTATCGTCCGGACATGGCTAACGACGCCGTCCCCAACTGGCTGGAGCCGCACGTGGCCACGTGTGAGGCGATCGTCGCGCTGTTCCACCCATTCGCGGAAGTCGCGGTCCACGACATCCGCCGCGACCGCATCGTCGCGCTGTGGAACCCGATCTCGGAACGACAGGTCGGTGACGCGTCGCTGCTCGATGAACTGCCTGACTACCCTGAGGACGCGCGTGTCATCGGCCCGTACCCGAAGGTGCTGGCCGACGGGCGCGCGATCACGTCGGTGAGCGTCGTGCTGTACAACGCCAAGGGCGCGCGGCGAGGGCTGCTTTGCATCAACTTCGACCGCTCGCCGTTTGACGGCACCATCGAGCTGCTCTCGAGATTCGCCGCACCGGCGCAGGAGCGGCCGCCGGAGCTCTTCGACCGCGACTGGCGCGAGCAGATCGCTCTGCTCGTCGACGCCGAGTGCCGCGCCCGGCAGCTGCGCCGCGATCGGCTCACCCGCGAGCAGCGTCTCGCGCTCGTCCGGCTCATCGACGAGCGCGGGCTGTTCGCCACCCGCAACGCCGCCGCTCACGCGGCGCGTGCTCTCGGTATGTCCCGCACCACCGTCTACGCCTTGCTCAAGGAGGCCCGCACATGAAGCCGCTGCGCACGTTCCGTCTCGAGGAGTACCTCGGTGAGTGGGAGTTCAGCGCCCGCCATTACCTGACCGCCTCGGACGCGCAGAGCGTCACGCTCGCGGAGCTGCTGGCGATGGGTAGCGAGGCGGACCGCGAGGGCTTCATGGCTATGCCGCTCAGCTACATCGAGACGTGGGGGACCGAGGACCTGCGCGAGGCGGTGGCCGGCACGTACGATAACGTCGATGCCGGCCACGTGCTGGCGTTTGCGGGCGCACAGGAGGCCATGTTCTGGGCGATGCAGGAACTGGCCGGTCCCGGCGATCACGCCGTGGTCACCGTCCCTTGCTACCAGTCCATGGAAACGGTGACGCTCGCGACCGGCGCAGATGTGAGCGCGCTGCTCATGCGCCGCGAGAACGGCTGGGCGCTCGACCTCGACGAACTGCGTGGCCTTCTGCGGCCGAACACGACGCTGGTCGCCGTGAACTACCCCAACAACCCCACCGGCTACGTGCCGGACGAGGCGGCCTTTCGGGCGCTCGTCCAGCTTTGCGACGAGCGCGGCATCCGCCTCTTCTGCGATGAGGTGTACCGCGGCATCGAGGTCGACCGGGCACGCACGCTGCCGCAAGCAGCGGATCTGTCCGAGACCGCGGTCTCTCTCAACGTGGCCTCCAAGTCCTACGGCCTCCCCGGCCTGCGCATCGGCTGGCTCGCCTGCCGTGACCGCGCCCTGCTCGAACGCCTGGAGAAGCGCAAGCACTACACGTCGATCTGCAATCCCGGCCCCAGCGAGTACCTCGCCGCGATCGCGCTGCGGAACCGCGAGCGAATCTGGGAGCGCAACCGCGGCATCGTCGCCGCCAACCGCCCGCTGTGGGAGGCGTTCTTCGCCCGCCGGCCCCACCTCTTCGACTGGGAGCCGCCGGTGGGCGGGTGCGTCTGCTTCCCGCGGTACAAGGGCGGCGACGTGGACGACTTCGCGCGGCGCCTGGTCATGGACGAGGGTGTCGTCGTGCTCCCGGCGAGCGTCTACTATTCCGAGCTCGCCGAGGCCCCTACGGACCACTTCCGTGTCGGCCTCGGTCGCTTCGGTCTCGAGGAGGGCCTGGCGGCGTTCGACCGCTTCCTGCGCCAGGAGTAGCAAGGCGAGTCTCTTGCGGCGCACGTATGCGGGGCGCGAGTCTCGCTCGCGCCCGAGCCGCATGCTCACGACCGCGCCGGCTGTACACTTGTCGCCCGGCCTGATCGCCCGGCGATGAACCTATGACGCAGCCCACCGACACCCCGCCGCCGATGCGACCCGCCGAGACGCTCCCTGCTTGGCTCCTGCGGTCGCAGCCGGCGCCGCCGGCCGCAGGCCGCAGCGGCGTCTCGTTCCTCAGCAGGTTCGTCCTGGGAATCGGCCGGTTCCTCGAGGACGCCTTCGCCGGGGAGGCGTTGAGCGCCCGCCCCGGCCTGCTCCAGGGTCTCGACGCGCGCGCCAAGATCGTCGGCCTGCTCGCCCTCGTCGTGACGGCGGCGCTGACCACCGATTTGGCGGCGCTGCTCTTGCTCCTCGCCGCCGGCGTCGCGCTGATCCCGCTCAGCCATCTGGAGTTCCGCCGCTTCGCCCTGCGCGCCTGGCTCGTCGTGCCGCTGTTCACGCTGCTGATCGCGCTTCCGGCGACCACGAGCTGGGTCACGCCCGGCGAGGCCGTCATCCCGCTGTGGGGCACGGGGTCGATCACCGACAACGGGCTGCTCGTCGCGGCGCGGCTCGTCGTGCGCGTCACCGCCGCCGTCACGTTCGGCGTGCTGCTCGCGGTGACGACGCGCTGGGACGTGCTCGTGCGGGGCCTGCGCGTGCTCCGGGTGCCGCGCTCGTTCGTCTTCATCCTCACGGCGACCTACCGCTACGTCTTCCAGTTGCTGCGCCTCACCCAGGACCTGGTGATGGCGCGGCTGAGCAGGAGCGTGGGGCCGGTGAGCCGCCGCGACGACCGCAGGTTCATCGCGGCGGCGGTCGGCACCCTCTTCGTGCGCTCGCAGGCGCTGGGCGAGGAGGTGCACCTGGCGATGCTGGCGCGCGGCTACACCGGCGAGGTCGTCACTCTCGAGCGCCTGCGCTGGCGCGCCCGCGACGGTATCTGGCTCGTCGCCGTCGCGGCCTTGATCGCGGCCGTGGTCGTCCTGCAGCTTCGCGGCAGCTGAAGCCCGACGGCAACGAAGCGCGCCGGCCCCGGG
>Ga0316226_1000773_pt1 | contig 39627 bp, 34 predicted proteins | sample TBH18017metaG_FD_206009 | JGI IMG/M metagenome (GOLD analysis project Ga0316226, IMG submission 206009) | Freshwater microbial communities from Trout Bog Lake, Wisconsin, USA - TBH18017 | ecosystem: Environmental > Aquatic > Freshwater > Lake > Hypolimnion/Profundal zone | place: USA: Wisconsin...
TATCCGCGTCAACTTGCCCTTGGGCGGTAAAAATACGGCAGCCGCCGGGGGCCAGAGAGACATCTTCGACGATTTCCACATGCCGCAGCGATGGCCATTGCATTTTCAGTTTCGGCAGCGCCTCATTGAGCAGCATTTTTTGGGCCGGGTTGACGGCAATGCGGACGTCGGCAGAATGCAGGGCCAGTTTCATGGCTTCGGCGACATTGGCCATAACCACTTGACCATCGAGCCGGCCCTGCAACTTGGTGATGCGTTGGGCGATGGCCAGGGAAAGATCGACAACCTCGCGCACGGCGTCCGCTTCCAACGCCTGACGCCGCCGATCAAACTCGGCGGCCGCGGAGGCCAGAGTCTCGGTCAACTGGGAAAGAATCACGCAGTACTCGTTAAAAGCCTCCACCATCCCGCTGGCTCGCCCCTCCTGCCGGCCCTGGATAACTCCCTCCGCATGTCCCTGGGCCAACCCCAACTCACGCCCATGGACCATCAAGGCCGCCGCCTCATCGCGGGCCTTGTCGAGAAACTCGCCAGCCTGCTTGCTGGCCTGCTCGATGATCGCCTGCGCCTGGCGTTCGATATCGGCCAGTGAAAAAGGCATGAGGGGGGAGGGAAGTTGGTTGGATTTGAGAAGGGACATGAGGTTAGTGGTTAGTTTGTGGCTTGTTCACTGTGGTCTGTGGTCAGGCGTAACAATCGTGGATCGCGAGGCGCGGGTTGTCGCATTGGCCTGGCTCCTTTCACTTTTCTTTACGCCACTTCTTTGCGTCCCCGACGGACGATGATGCCTATGCGGCCGGCGTCCTCAAGACGGCGGATGACGTCGGCGACCTGCTGCTGCGCCTGCTCCACGGCACTGATGCGCACCGAGCCCAGGCATTGCATTTCCTCCTGAATAAGCTGGGCGGCACGATGGGACATGTTCCGAAATATTTTGTCCTGCAGAGTCTGTCCGGCGGTCTTGAGGGCCATGGCCAGAACGTCGTGATCCAACTCTTTGAGCACCGTCTGCATGGCCATGTCATTGACAAGAACAATATCCTCGAAAGCAAACAGTCCGCGACGGAGTTGTTCAACCAAGGCCGGGGCCTGGATCGCCGGGCCGTCCACGATGCCGGGCTCAGCGACATGGCCAGCCACGTTGTTGATCCCGGCGGCCGCATTCACGCCGCCAGGCTTGGCGTTGTTCTGGCCAATGAAATGAGCCATCCGCTGCGCCAGGGCTCGTGCAACTTCCAGAATGGCCTGGGGGTCGGTCTGTTCCATGGCCGCTACGCGCTTGACGACCTCGACCTGTCTGGAGGCGGGCAGTCCAGCGAGAATTTCGCCGGCCCTCTGGAAAGACAGGTGAGCCAGAATAAGGGCTATGGTTTGAGGGTGCTCGTCACGAATGAAGGTCAGCACATCGTGGCTGGATACATCCTGAAGAAAGGCAAATGGAGCGGCTTGGTCCGGTATGGCGGCGGCTGTGGAAGTTTTCCTGGCCGGGGACGCCTGCCTCTGCGATACCGGAGGCGTCAGAACGGTCTGGTCGTTAAGATCGATGTCATCGGGCAGACGGCTGCGTTGGGGCAAACGCCCGGCAGCCCGGTGGCCAGCGTACACCTGGAAGGGCATCGGCGTCCTCCGGGCCACAAGCAAAATCAGAACCAGACTGATCGCGGCCAAGCTGCCCAGGGCGATCTCGCGGGCATGATTGTCAACGATGAACCACACGCCCCCCGCCGCCGTCTGCGGCAGCGATGGGGAAACCGGGAGCAGATCGGTGTAATCACCAACGACAATCGCCTCATTGTTCTTTATCCCGGTGCAGGCCTTGACCTGGTCGCGAATGCCGGAGAGTTGATCGTCAATGAACGGCCGCAAGGCTATATCTTCGGGGTCCTTCTGGGCGTGATTGTTCTGCCTGTAGGTCTGGACGAACCAGCTCCGGGGAACGCGCACGGTGGCGGCGGTAGGCGTGGCGAGGACGACGGACGGAGGGTTGGCATGCCTGGCAACGCCCGCCTCGACATCGGCGCCTTCCTGGCGCGGAGAATTGCCGTTGGGATCAACGGTAACGGAAACCACGATTTTATCTATGTAGCAGAAGTGGGCGCGGATCTTGGTGGCGTACCAGCTTTCAGACTGGCGGATCTGGTCCAGCAGGTCCTGGGCGCCGTTGGCGTTGGAGTCCAATGCGCCGTCGGAAAGCCGGTATCCCGCACCGTCGATTACCACCGCGATCTGGCTGCGTGACAAGCCGGCAACAGCGCCGGCGACAAAGTCGGCGGCGGCGGCGGCCAACTTCTCATCGCCCTTTTCCCCGGTCTTGAGGGTGAGGTTGATGCTGGCGGTCGGACGGATGTCGCCGGAGCCGAAACCACGCTCACGCTGGGGATCGATCATGATGTTGGCATCGCGCACACGCGGCCAACGGCGAAGAATGTCCGCCAAAGTCATCTCGCGATAGCGGCGGCGCAACTCGGCCTGCGTATCGGGACTCTCCCATGGGCTCATGTCGCTGATCAGCTTGTCTATGCCCGTCTGGGTATTATTTGGTATCATGTGCTCGTAGGTGATGACGGCAAGCACCTCCATCTTGCGGTCGGCGGGAACCAGTACCCGGCTGCCACTGGTCTTGAAGGGAATCGAACGCGCGTCAAGGAGGCCGGTAATCCTGACGATTTCATCGGGCCCCATATCCTGATCGAGGACACTCTCCATCTCGGCTTGGCCAGAGTAACGCCCCCACAAGATCAAAGCCATTACCAGCAACACGGCCAGCGAGGCCGCCAGCATCCTTTGGCCTGGACTCAGAGCCCCCAGACGCACCCGCATCTTCGCATACTGCGATTTTAAAAAATCCATGATTTCGCCTTCCGTGGCAAATACAGCCGGCTCCGCCGACACTAAAAGACAAAGCACCCGTCCGCTCCATCCTAGAGCGGCAGATTCCTTATTTCGTCATAAGCATCCATCAACTTGGCGCGGATAGCAAGCAGGGTCTTATAGGCCAGGTCCGATTTCTCCACCGCGCTCATAACACCGCTGAGGTTATGGGGCTTGGCTCCGGTTAATTCTTCGACAGCCCGGCTGGCATCCTGTTGCAACCGGGCTGCCTCGTCGATGCTGTTCTTCAGTGCATCGGCAACACTGGTCCGGTTGACGCAGGGGGCGGACGCAGGCGGCACGGCGTTCCCGATGTTGCTGCTGCCCAGATTGTTTATGGGATTGATCATATTCAGACAACAAGACTCATACCGTCGTCGATCAACACGGCAACTTCTATTTTGCTTGTCATCACGTTGAGATTCATTCACTCACCTCGCATCACAAAACCTGTGCCAACATCTGCATTGGCAGCCATCTTTCAGCACGGCCGTGTTTCTAGGACGTTACACGCCGACGACAGCGTGATTTGCGCCCGGAGCGCAAATCACGCTCATACGGCAATCTCCATCGGCTCAGCGACTTCCTGACGCCATTTTTTCAGTTTCATGCCTAGAGTACGCACGCCTATGCCCAAAGCGCTGGCCGTCCTGATGCGATGGCCCTTGAAACGCTCCAGAGCACTCATAATCACCTGCTTTTCAATGTCCGCCATGGTACGGCCGGCGAGGGCATCGCTTGGAAGGCGGTCGCGCATCCTCAGCCACGGCTCGATGGTCGCGGCCCGGATCACCCCGGCATCGTTTTCCAACACACAGGCGCGTTCGATGATGTTCTGCAACTCGCGCACGTTGCCCGGCCAATGATACTTCTGGAGCAGACGGATGGCCTCCGGCTCGATGTGGCGGAAGGCAATGTTCTGACGCCTGGCTATGGCGTGGAGAAAACCGCGGCACAGTTCGGGGATATCCTCGCCGCGGTCGCGCAGGGGTGGCAGTTCGATAGGCACGACATTCAGCCGATAGTAAAGATCCTGGCGGAATTTGCCGGCCTGAACAGCGGAGTGCAAATCGCGGTTGGTCGTGGCGATGACTCGCACATCCACCTGCTGTGTGAAACTGCTGCCAACGCGCTCGAATTGATTCTCTTGGAGAACCCGCAATAGTTTAGCCTGGAGTCCGGCGGCTATTTCGGATATTTCGTCCAGAAGCATCGTGCCGCCGTCGGCCAATTCAAAACGACCACGGCGAAGGCGGTCGGCCCCGGTGAACGACCCCTTTTCGTGCCCGAACAGTTCCGATTCCAGCAGATTCTCCGACAAAGCGGCGCAGTTGACAGCCAGGAAAGGCCGTTCACGTCTAGGGGATGCCAAGTGCAGAGCCCGGGCCACCATCTCCTTGCCAGTGCCACTTTCGCCAAAAACCAGCACCGTTGCATTGCTCCGCCCCACCAACTCGATCTTCTTCATAACATCCTGCATGGCCGGACCCGTGCCAAGGAGAGGCCGGGGCGCTGGGCTCTCGGTCATACGGCGAAGGGCCTGGTTTTCCTTCACTAGGCGGCTGTGTTCCAGGGTCCGGTCCACAAGCAATCTGATCTGATCACCATCAAAAGGTTTTTGGATATAGTCATACGCCCCAAGTTTCATGGCCTCGACCGCAGTGCCGACCGTGGCGAATGCGGTCATCACCACCACGCTCAGATCCGGCCGTAGACGCTTGCTTTCCTGAAGCAATTCGATGCCGGTCAGACGAGGCATTTTCAGATCGGTGATTACCAGGTCGAATCGACCACTGCCGGCAAGGGAGGCGAGGGCTGTGGCAGCATCAGTGGCGGCGATGACTTCATGACCCTCGCGGACGAGGGTCGCCTGCAGCGAATCCCGCATCATTTCCTGGTCGTCAACTATGAGAATGCGTGCCATGATTCTCAGATCCTTATCTCGAACTGGGCGCCGCCATCTTGGTGGTTGCCGGCGACTATCGTGCCATCGTGGGCATCGATGATGCGGTGGACGATTGCCAGGCCAAGCCCGGTGCCATTGTCCTTGGTCGTGAAAAACGGATTGAAAATACGGTCGAGGACGCGCGGATCAATGCCAGGCCCGGTATCGCGAACGAGCAGGCTGAACTGCCGGAAGCATGCGTGGCTCTGGCCACCGGCAAGACGGACAAGCAGTTCGCCGCCGTCGGGCATGGCCTCGGCGGCGTTGATCACAAGGTTCAGTATGGCCTGGACCATCAGCGAACCATCCACATTCACTACCAGCGGCCTGGGGCCCTCGACGGCCAGGCGCAATTTCCCGGACTGCAGGCGCGGCGCGGCCAGAGCGATAGCATTATCCACCAGAGCTGCCACATCGGTCGCGGCGCAATGGATGGTGATTTCGCGCGAGAACTGAAGCGTCTGGCTAACCAGCCAATCCAGCCGTTGTATGCCGGCGGCGATCTTGGCGACGACCTGAAGATTGGCCGGGGAATCGGCCAGATCCTTGCCGAGCATGGAGACATAGAGCCGGATGGCGCCCAGGGGATTGCGGATCTCGTGGGCCATGCCGGCGGCCATCTCGCCGATGGCGGCCAGACGGTTGCGGCGTTCCAGGAGACGATTCTTCTCGCCCAGTTCATCACGCAGCGAGCTTACCGTCTCCTGAAGGCTCGCGTGGGCCTGCTGGAGTTTCTCGGTCACTTCGCTGTAGGCCAGAACCATGCACCCCAGTTCCTCGATCCGCTGGGCGGGACTGGCCGCCGCTGCCAGGGCCGGGCGATCCATCTGTCGGAAAACCGGAGTGAACGAGCGCGAAGATGACTGGGCTATGGTCATGACAAATGTGGCCGGCTATTGGCCAATCCGCGAACTATAAGCCGCCGTGGCATAGGCGCGATTCACCCGCGTGACGATGGCGGCCTGATTGATGCGGCAACCCACCGGTATTTTCCGCTGCTGCAGCGTGATGCTGTCGCTGCGATCGGCGGCGGTGATCTGCTCCAGAAGCCTTCGTTCCATCGCCATGAGAGATTGGGCCATAGCTCTCCGGACGGCATCGAGGCCGCCAAGAAACGACTCCCATCGCTTCCTGGCAGGGGCGATCGTTTCATCAAGGAAGGAAATATTCTCCATGGCCTCCTGCCGTTGGCGGAGCACTTCCAGCAACTGCTCGGTCTGGTTTTCCTGGATATGCCAGCGCTGAAGTTGACAAAGTTTCAACAGCCGCTCATAGACAAGGGACTGTTGCTCAAGGGCGGATAAGACCTTGCAATCGTCGCCGGAAAATGAGCGCAATGGAAGGAGAGTAGATTGGAGGCGTCCCGACGCCATGGCTTCCATGCCTTTCCCGCAAATGTCGCCGCTGCTTCAGAAGCGGCGTCTTCCGCCATCGGCGATCCATCGCTTTGGCGGATAATTCGAGTAGGTAACATAACTTCCGATTCAAAAAAGGCAAGATGAAAGTAGCGAATTCTCAAGTTTTTTTGCAGGATCCGCAGACCGGACAATTGACCATCTCGACGACCCCAACGCACCTGGCACCCAGCATGCGCACCATGCAGTTACGGCCTATGTCGCCGCAACCCAACTCTACCAACGCCTTGATATAGTACAACCACGATACTATATTCACATGTGCCCAACCGCAGGCCACGCCCTTCCGCTTGGGCACTAGATGCTTAGGATATCAGGATTACAGGAGTCAGGCCATGATCAGTTTGTCCGAGACAGCAGCCAGGGAAATCAAAAAAATCCTTGTGGAACAGAGCCTGCCCCAAGAGCAAACCCGGCTGCGCGTGGCCGTTAAAGGTGGGGGATGCTCGGGATTCACCTATATGCTCGACCTGACGGAGGAACCAACTGGCGCGGCTGATGAGGAACTTGAGTCCAACGGAATCAAACTACTCGTGGACAACAAGAGCTTGCTCTACTTGGAGGGCACGGAGATCGATTTCAAGGAAGAACTGATGCAACGCGGGTTCGTCTTCAAGAACCCAAATGCCACTACAACCTGTGGGTGCGGAAGCAGTTTTAGTGGGTAGATGCTTGACTTGCTTGAACACCGCCAGTGGTATTCTACTGGTCAGCAATTTTAGGGGTGCCGCCTGCATGACTCTAAAGCATAAAATAGACATTTGCCATAGCTGAACTGGCCTTTATGTCGCGCCCCAAAGGAATGACCTTTTTCACTAATTAAGGAAGAATTGCGCCCATTTTTTCATGACCCCGCCTATAATGGCCAGGTAGTTGAGACACAATCTCATCGTCGTAGCAGGCTCAACCTGTATACGGCGGAGTTGGAGAAGCACTGATGCCGACCGCCAACCAGGAAATCCAGAAGGTAGCCGACCGCGAATACCAGTGGGGCTTCGTCACTGATATCGACGCTGACGCAGCGCCCATGGGACTAAATGAAGAGATCGTGCGCTTCATCTCCCACAAAAAGAGCGAACCGGACTGGATGCTCCAATGGAGACTCAAAGCCTATCGCCATTGGCTGACCATGGAAGAGCCACACAACTGGCCCAACATCACCTATCCCAAAATAGACTACCAAAACTCGGTCTACTACTCCGCTCCCAAGCCAAAAAAACAAAGTCTGGATGAGGTGGATCCGCAGTTGCTGGCCACCTACGAGAAACTGGGCATTCCCCTGGAGGAACGCGCCATACTGGCCGGCGTGGCCGTTGACGCCGTTTTTGACAGCGTTTCCGTGGCCACCACCTTCAAGGAAAAACTCTCGTCGCTGGGCATCATCTTCTGCTCCTTTGGCGAAGCCGTCAGGGAACATCCCGAGCTGGTACAGAAATACATGGGATCAGTAGTCCCCTACTCCGACAATTATTTCGCCACGCTCAACTCCGCCGTATTCACTGATGGATCGTTCGTCTACATCCCCAAGGGCGTGCGCTGCCCGATGGAACTTTCGACATACTTCCGCATCAACGCCCGCAACACCGGACAGTTCGAGCGGACGCTGCTGATCGCCGATGAAGGGGCTTACGTGAGTTACCTTGAGGGATGCACCGCCCCAATGCGCGATGAGAACCAGTTGCATGCGGCGGTGGTGGAACTGGTGACCATGGACAAGGCTACTATCAAGTATTCCACAGTGCAAAACTGGTATCCTGGAGACAAGGAAGGCAAAGGCGGAATCTATAACTTCGTGACCAAGCGCGGTGCCTGCCGGGGAGTGGAATCGAAGATCACCTGGACGCAAGTGGAAACCGGTTCGGCGATCACCTGGAAATATCCCGGTTGCATCCTCCAGGGGGATCGGAGCATAGGCGAATTTTACAGCGTGGCCTTGACCAATAATCGCCAACAGGCCGACACCGGCACCAAGATGATTCACATCGGCAAAGACACGCGGAGCACCATCGTCTCCAAGGGCATCAGCGCCGGGCATGGACAGAACACTTATCGCGGGCTGGTGAAGATTCTCAAGGCCGCCACGAACAGCCGGAATTACACCCAATGCGATTCACTGCTGCTGGGAGAGAGCTGCGGGGCGCATACGTTCCCCTATATAGATGTGCGCAATACCTCCAGCCGGGCCGAGCACGAGGCCTCGACCAGCAAGATAGGCGAAGACCAACTCTTCTACTGCAAGACCCGCGGCATATCGCTGGAGGATTCGGTGAACCTGATCGTCAACGGCTTTTGCAAGGAAGTCTTCCGCGAGTTGCCCATGGAGTTCGCGGTGGAAGCACAGAAACTGCTGGGCGTGAGCCTGGAAGGAAGCGTCGGATAATGGCCATGCTGGAAATAAGCAATCTTCATGCCCGTGTCGCCGTCCCAGGCGGCAAAGACATCCTCAAGGGAGTGAACCTTTCCGTCAATGCCGGCGAGATTCATGCCATAATGGGCCGCAACGGCTCGGGCAAGAGCACGCTTTGCCAGGTATTGGCCGGCCGCGACACCTACGAGGTTACCTCCGGACAAGTGTTCTACGAGGGCAAGGAGCTCCTGGCCCTCTCGGCCGAGGAACGGGCCAGGGAGGGAATCTTCCTGGCGTTTCAATACCCAGTGGAAATCCCCGGCGTCAGCACGGCCTACTTTCTGAAGGCCGCAGTGAACGCCTGCCGCAAGCACCGCGGGCAGGAGGAACTGGATGCCATGAGTTTCCTCAAGCTCATAAAAGAGAAGCAGGCCATGCTGGAGATCGACCAGAGTTTCATGAACCGCGCCGTCAACGAAGGTTTCTCCGGCGGCGAGAAGAAGCGCAACGAGGTCTTCCAGATGGCGGTGATGAATCCGCGTCTGGGTCTGCTGGATGAGACCGACTCCGGGCTGGATATCGACGCCTTGAAGACGGTGGCCGGCGGCGTGAACAAACTGCATCGACAGGACCAGCAACGAGCCCTGGTGGTGGTGACGCACTACCAACGACTGCTGGACTACATCGTTCCGGATTTCGTCCACGTCATGATCGACGGGAGGATCGTGGAATCGGGAGGCAAAGAACTGGCCCTGGAACTGGAAAGCAAGGGCTACGGCTCATTTGAAGAAGAGGGGATGATCGCTCGGAATGCCGAGGCGGCGGCAAAAGGAGTGCAGGTACGATGACTTACGTGGCTCCGCAAAAGCCGGCCCAGTTGGCAAACTTTGCCTTCGCCGGCAGCGACAACAATGCCGCGCCGTGGCTCTCGGAGCTGCGCTTTAAGGCCCGGGAGGAAGCCCGGCGGAGGGGATATCCATCCAACAAGGAAGAGGCCTGGCGGTTCACCAACATCGGCCCGATAGCCAAGGCGAGCTTCCGCATCGCCAAAGGCAACAACCAGACCGATGTGTCGCCCTACTCCCTCGGCTCCGATGCCGCGATCGAACTGGTCTTTGTAAACGGCCACTTCTCGTCGCGCCTTTCCAAGATTGACAGACTACCGCCTGAAGTAACCATCGGCAGCCTGCGCGACGCCATCGAAGCCGAGCACCCGATTGTCCAGGACACACTGGCGCATTATGCTCGCTTCACGGTTTCTCCATCATCCGGCACTCCGGGGGATGGCAGGGGCCTGTCTGCCAAATTTGAGGCCAACCCCTTCGTTGCCTTCAACACCGCTTTCATCCACGATGGCGCCTTCATCCATCTTCCCAGCCACACCGAAATCGACGGGCCAATTCACCTGCTGTTTGTCTCCACAACCACCAACGGCGCCGGCGAGCTGATCGCCTGCTCCCATCCGCGCGTCCTGGTCGTCGCCGAAAACCACGTAACGGCAACATTGGTCGAGAGTTACGTTGGAGCTGAAGGTCAGACATATTTCACTAATGCCGTGACGGAAATGGTGATCGGCGATGAGTGCCATATCGATCACTGCAAGCTCAATCAGGAAAGCCGATCCGCCTTTCACGTGGCCACGATGCAGGTCGAGGTGGGTCGGCAAACGCAGTTCATCTCCCAGTCGGCGACCACTGGCGGCAAGATCACCCGCAATGATCTCAACGTCAGTCTGAACGGCGAATACGCCGAAGCCACCCTCAACGGCCTGGTGGTGATATCCGGCGATCAGCACTGTGACAACCACACGCTACTGGCCCACGAGAAAGCCCACTGCCCCAGCCATGAACTGTACAAACACGTTCTGGACAGTCACGCCAGCGGCGTATTCAAGGGCAAGATATACGTGCGGCAGGACGCCCAGAAGACCGACTCCAAACAGACCAGCAAATCGCTGCTGCTGTCGGATGATGCCTCGATGAATTCCCAGCCGGCTCTGGAAATCCACGCCGACGATGTAAAATGCACTCACGGCTCGACGATCGGGCCGGTGGACGAAGAGATGGTTTTTTATCTGCGCTCCCGGGGCGTGGCGTTGGAAGCCGCCCGCCACCTGTTGACTTACGCCTTCGCCGCCGACGTGACCCGGCGCATAAAGGTCGAGCCGGTGCGCCGGCGTCTGGAGGACTTTATTGCCTCCCAGCACGGCCTGCCGCTGGATTTGAGGATCACCGATTTAGGTGCCGCCGATGACAAGGCCCGATGAACAAATTATCGCCGCCACGCCGACGCCCAAGGACGATGCCCTGGACATGACAGCTCTGCGCCGCCAATTCCCCATTCTGGGAACCAGTTTCCACGGCAAGCCACTGGTTTACCTGGATAACGGCGCCACCACGCAGAAGCCGCGATGCGTCATCGACGCCATATCAGGTTATTACCAGCGGCACAACGCCAACATACACCGCGGCGTCTACCAACTCAGCCAGGAATCCACCGATGCCTACGAAAGGGCGCGCCGTACCGTTGCCCGGTTCATAAACGCCCCCGAGGACGCCGAGTGCATCTTCACCAACGGCGCCACCGAGGCCATCAACCTGGTGGCCTCCTGCTTCGGCCGCCGCTTCCTCGGCCACGATGACCAGGTGATCGTATCGGCGATGGAGCATCACTCCAACATCGTCCCCTGGCAATTCGCCTGCCAGGCCGCCGGGGCACAGCTCTTGGTGATCCCCATCAATGATGCCGGCGAACTGCTGCTGGATAAATATGCCGCCCTGCTTGGCAAGCGCACGCGGCTGGTGGCGATCACGGCGATATCTAACGCCTTGGGCACCATCAACGACATCAAGAAGATAACCACCATGGCCCACGATGCGGGAGCGGTGGTGCTGGTGGATGGCGCCCAGTGGATCGGGCACTATGCGACCGATGTGCAGGCCATGGGCGCCGACTTCTTCGCCTTCTCCGGGCATAAAGTGTACGGACCCACGGGCATCGGCGTGCTCTGGGGCCGACGGAAACTGCTCGATCAACTCCCCCCCTACCAAGGCGGCGGCGACATGATCGAATCCGTGCATTTTGAGAAGACAACCTATGCTCCCCTGCCCAATAAATTCGAGGCCGGCACCCCCCATATCGCCGGGGCCATAGGCCTGGCCGCGGCTTTGGATTTCGTCACGGCCATTGGCTTTGAGGCCTTGATCGTCCATGAGGAGCAACTCCTGGCTTATGCGACCGCCAAGTTGTCGGCGATCAAGGGGCTGCGTATTGTCGGCACGGCCCGCAGAAAGACCGCGGTGATTTCCCTGGTGCTTGACGATCCTCCCATGTCCGCCCTGGATCTGGGGATGCGGCTGGACCAGGAGGGGATCGCCGTCCGCACCGGTCATCACTGTTGCCAACCTCTGATGGAGCGATTGCACGTCCCGGCAACAACGCGAATCTCGATGGCTATGTACAACACCACCGGGGAAATTGACGTACTGGCGGAGGCCCTGGAGCAGATCGTCGCCGTCGAGCGTAAGCGCCGCCAAAACGCTCCAGCCACAACGGGGGCTGCCCAGGGCACTGGCGGCGCCATCGCCTACCCCCAGCCTTTCGCCGACTCGCCTCAGGCCGCCGCCGAAGCCCTGGCCGAAGACTTCGATATTCTGCAAGAGCGTGACACCCGCAACGAATACGTGTTGGACATGGGTCGCAAACTCCCAGATCTTTTCGCGATGCTCAAACAGGTAAGTCAACCCGTACCCGGTTGCATGAGCGAGGTCTATGTCGTCGGGCGGCGCGTGGCCGGCGACGAAGGCCGGCTGGAGTTCATCGCCGATGCCAACGCCGACATCGTGCGCGGGCTGATAGCGATTCTCCAGAGACTTTACAGCGGCCAGCGTTGCGCCGACATCATGGCCTTCGATATCGAGGCGTTTTTCCGCCGTATTGTCCTGGACCAGTTCATCACCAGCCAGCGGCGCAACGGCCTGGCCGGGATGGTCAAACGCATCCGTTCCCTGGCGTCGCAGTTTGCAACCGTGCCGGCGGCATCCACGCCGGCGGAAACACCCAGACCCAGTTGACCCTGTTGGACCAGAACGTGCCGGATCAGACCACCGAACTCGCCAAGCCCATGCCTGCGGCGCCGCGCCGGATCAGCCTTGCTGTGCTGTCGAATTCGCCGGCGGCGGAAACGGTACATAACGCCCCGTCTCCTGCCGACGTCCGGCTTCCAACCTCCGCCTTCTCTTCCTCTACCCCCGACCCATCTTCCCCGTTATCTTCCGATCCCATCGTCGATCGCAAACTGGTGGAAGGCGAGGTGATCGGGATGCTTCGCAGTATTTACGATCCCGAACTTCCCATCAATATTTACGACCTTGGCCTGATCTACGAAGTAGCCGTGGACTCCGAGCACAACGTACGTGTGCAAATGACCTTGACCGCCCCCGCCTGTCCGGTCGCCGGTTCGCTCCCCGGGGAAGTCGAACGGCGTATCGAAACCCTCGCCTGCGTTAAAAGCGCCAGAGTCGATCTGGTCTGGGACCCGCCCTGGTCACGCGAACGCATGTCCGAAGCAGCACAATTGCAGCTTGGAATGTTCTAGCCTGTTCGTTTAAGGCATCGTTGTCGGAAAAACGGCGTTGGTGTACATCCGCTTCAGCACATCGGCGGCGTTTTTGCCATGACAGGTTAGATACAGGGGCTCATGTGATAGCGGGCAGATAAGTTCCAGGCCATGAAAACTCGCGGACGACTCGTTGCCCATGAAATCCATGATGCCAAAATCTTCGTGTCTGGCGCCATCGGGCAATCGCAGGTGGATATTCGAGAGAATCGAGTACCGCGGAAACATGGCGTATTGAACGGCGGTAGCCCAATCCTTGCCCTCGAAGATAAAGACATGCAGCGGACCGGCGGCGATCCTGGCCTTGAAGGCCTGGCCGTCGATGGCATAGGCCAGTGCGGCACAGGCTGCGCCGATGGGCTTTAGCATCCGGCCCTCATCCCACATGCCATTGCCCGGCTGCTCTTTGGACATGACCCGCGGCTTGGGAAACTCTTTGAACCGCCAAGGATCGGCCAGGTCGTAATAGAACACCCTGCGCACCCCATTGGAGATGTTCTCCATGTACATGCGAACCAACTCGCTACAGGCATTGCGGAAGTGGTAGCGGGCCTCCGGCTCCATCCAGGCGGTACGGTTCTGGTCGAGGAAACTGCTGCTGACAACGCTGGCCTCGGTATCCCAGATGGGCACTTCCAGGTCGTGTTGCCGGAGCAATCCGCGCAGCCAGTTCATTTCCTCGACGGCGGTGTCCGGCGCCAGATAGTGGATGGAAAAGGCATCCATGGGTTTGCCGGATAAGGCTTTGAACATCGCCTCGACCCACTGGCTGTGGCCAAGATCCACGCCGCCACCGCCCAGTACGATGCAATCCGGATCGGCCTTCTTCGCCTGGGCAAAAGCCGATTGCAGCAGCTTGGCATATTCCTCGGGCGTGCCGGTCCAAAAGCCGGAGTAGTGCGGCTCGTTCCAGACCTCCCAATAGTGAATACTCCTGCGGTAATGGCCAACCGTGCCGGCGACGTAGCGTTCGAAGGTCGCGGCATCGCTCGGGGGAGCCGTCTGGCGATTACCTGACTTGGCAATGCTGGCCCAGGAAGGTGTCCAGAGAAACTCGCCCAGCGTGGCCATGCCGCCGGCGTCGATGAGCGACTGGGTCTTGTCCTGCCAGAGCCACTGGTCCGGGCCATCGGGCTGGATGCGTGTCCACCAGGTGTGCTGGAGCATGTCGTGACAACGGGCCCACTGCACGCCGAGCTTGCGACCGCAACGCAGATGCCACTCCAGGTTGACACCATCCATATGACCGCCGAAATACGAGTCAGGGTTCGGCGGGCGCTCGCCAAGAGCGCGCGGAACAACCGTAAAACTCCCCAAGTCCTCCACCCAGCCCGTATCCGCGTCGCCGGCCCCGGCATAGAGGGCGATTTTAAAGCACCCACGGCCAGGCGGTGTAAACTGCACGGTAACCGGCGTCTCAACTCCGCCTGTTAACATCATATCGTCAGACTTCTCGGCCACTGTCCGCTGACGGACGTCAATCAGGCGATACACCAGGTGCACCCGCGCCTGAAGAGGCTGATGTGTGGTCAGTTTGAAGCGCAGTCCGGCCTGATCTTTGTCGAAGTAGATGCCATCGTCCGCCAACCCGCGCACCCAGGTAACCTCCACAAGATCCTTCGCCGCCGTCTTCACCGCCGGTTCCATCGGCCATTCGGCCAGGTCGGGCTGGTCGTAAAGGCGGATGTCACGCCAGGCGACGTCGCTACCCCAACCGCCGACCAGACCATAACGTCCGCCGGGCGGCACCGGCTCCGGATCTTGGTAATCAATAAGTTTTTTGCCATCAATGAAAGCACAAACTCTGCGGCCGACGAACACCAGCCGCAACTCTAACATGTGGCCGTTCCGCACATAGAGTCCGTAGTTTTTCGCGTCGCCCACCAGTTTCCATTGCTTGTCTGCCAACCGCTGCAGTGCCAGACGGCCGAATTGATTGTTGATCTCCAATTGATAAACGCCCTTGGCTAGAAGCATCGACCGGTGGCAATGTTCGGCATTCCGCACGACGGCGCGGTAGGTTCCGTCACCATCGTGAGTAAAGCGAAGGGTGGCTTGCGGATTGGATTTGTCACTGACAATGTGCAGCCAGCCCGTTTCGGTCCAATAGCGACCGTCCTGCATTTGCCATTCAGGCAATTGGGCCGGCTGGGTGGCCGCCGTGCCAAAATCGCTGCGATATACGTCCTGGGCGGCAATTGGAACCGTCGCTAATAGTATAAACAGCCACGTTGTTGCGCCACTGGCAGGCATTTGCAATTCCATTTCTCGTAGCCGCTAACGGCCTCTCGGCCCTGAACGACTACCATTAAAGCGACCGTCGCCCCATCTCCTATCTCCTGACTCCTCCGATCTTCCCCAGCAGTCCGTCCCATGATCCAGGATGCACCTCCACGTACGTACGTCCATTACTGACGCGAACTTCCAGCGGGCAGCGGTACACGCGTGAAAGCACCTCGGCCTTAAGAACTTCGGGCGTGGCGCCCGAGGCTCCGACGCGGCCGCCGTCCAGCAAGAGGATGTGCGAAGTCGCCGGAGGAAGTTCTTCAACATGGTGGGTGATCATAACCACCGTCGGGCGCTGGGGTGACTGGCACATGGCCTGGACCGTCGCCAGCACCTGCTCGCGGGCCAACAGATCCAGGCCAGCGGTCGGCTCATCCAAGAGCAGCAGGCCCGGCTTGTGCACCATGGCCCGGGCGATCAGGGCGCGTACCCGCTCCCCGCTGCTGAGTGTGCTGTAGGGATGGCCGGCAACGGCGGACAAACCAACCTCGCAAATAAGCCGGTCGGCATCCTGCTCCATCGTCTCGGTCACCGGATCGTACAGCGCCATGGTGGAGAAGTAGCCAGTCAAGACCGCCTGTCGCGTCGATTGCGACAGATCGACGTCATAAGGACCCGCGGCCTGCACCATGCGAATGGAGCGCCGCAATTCCAGAAGATTGGCCTGGCCAAAGCGGCGACCCAGAACTTCGACATCACCGGTAGTCGGCCAGCAATAGCTGGAGAGAATTCGCGCCAGGGTGCTCTTGCCGCTGCCGTTGGGACCAAGAATCGCCGCGCATGCGCCGGCGGGAACCGACCAGTTGATATCCTGAAGGATTGTCGTATGGCCGCGCCGCAGACCCACGCCACGCAGGACGATCCCCGGAAACGAACCGACGCAAGTCGATGTGGGCGAGTTTGGTTTCATGATTCGTTGGGCGCAGGGCACTTGCGGTGGCCATCATTACCAACTTGCCCTTGATTTCCACCATCTGGCCGAGCACGGTGCGAAAGGGAAGATACGTTGGCAAGTCGCATCAGTTTGGCGCCGCGGTGCCAGTACTCCTGGTCAAAGCCCAAACGCTGCTTGATCAGGATGTCACGCCGCATCCAGTTGCCTTCGCGCATGAGGCGCAGTGAATCCATCATCCCGACCTGCCATGGCGCCGGCAGAGAGAGAATCGGCCAGTCGCTGCCGTGGACCAGTTTGGCGTGGATGGTGGCGTCGGCAAGCACCTTGGGCAGGGCATAGCAACGCGTCGGCAGGGTCAGGGCGGCGGTGTCGCCGTAGCAGTTGGGATATTGGCGGGCCAGGCGCAGGAATGTCGACAGGTAATCGGGCTCGCCGGGACCATCGCGCGTGCCGCAATGGGCGGCGATGACCGTAACCCCGCGCTTGAGTGCTTCCTCCAGCAGGGCCGGATCGGCAACTGATCCATCCAGAACCGGCAGGCTCTTTTCGCCGCCGGTGTGAGCCAACAGCGGCAGGCCATAGTGGGCGAGCATCTCGTAGATCGGGTAACAGCGCGGATCGGCGGGATTGAAGTTCTGCACCACCGGCAACCATTTGAGCAACACCGCCCCCGCTTTGACGCAACGTTCCAATTCGCGCAGGGCATCGGGCCGATAGGGATGGACCGATGCTCCGGGCAGGATGCGCTGATGCCTCCGAGCCAGTTCCAGCACGTAATCATTGGTGATATGCAAGTGGGTATGGGCCTCATCCAAGTGCCCCTGGCCATCGTAAACCGCATCCAGCGCCACCACGATCGCGGCATCCAACTCCCTTGCTCCCTCGACAGTCGCCACCAACAGTCTCTCCAACGCCATTTCGGTGCTTGGGCCGTAGCCGGGAATGCCAAAATGCCACCGCATGAAGCGAAAGGGGATACTGCCCCGCAAACGCGGCGACATGCCGCCGTGACTGGGTGTGCAGGCGCTGATATGGACGTGACAATCGACGATCATGGAATTGGGGCTTGAAAAATCTGGCAATAGCGATCGTAGGCGCGGTCCCAGATGGCGGTGTCGCGCGGCTCATAGCGCCTGGGGCAAACGCTTTGGCGCACTATCGCCCGGGCGTCCTCCAGGTTGCGCACCGCACCGACGGCCATGGCTTGCACCAGGATATTACCCATAGCCGTCGCTTCCACGGGGCCAGCGACCACTCTGCGCCCGCAGGCATCTGCGGTCAACTGATTGAGAAGTTCGTTCTGGCAGCCGCCGCCGACGATGTGGATCACCTCGATGCGTCGACCCATGACATCCTCCAGCTGCGCCAAAGCGCGCCGATAGGCCATGGCCAGGCTGTCCAGGCATACACGAACGAACTGGGCGGGCGAAGCTGGCGTCTTCTGGCCCGTGGCAGCGCAGAAACGCGCGATTTTTGCCGGCATTCCCCCGGGCGTCCCGAACAGCCCGTGGTCGGGATTGATCAGCACGTCGGGTCCATCGATAGCAACGGCCATCTCGGCGAGCTGACCATAACTGATTTCCATACCGCCTTTTTGCCAATGACGACGACATTCCTGCACCAGCCACAGGCCCATGATGTTGCGCAGAAAACGCACCGTTCCGTTGACCCCGCCTTCATTGGTGTAGTTATAGCCCAGGGCCTTGGCGCTGACGATCGGCTTGCCCAGTTCCACGCCCATCAACGACCATGTGCCGGAACTGATATAGCACCACGACGAGCTTTGGGCCGGCACCGCGACCACGGCGCTGGCGGTGTCGTGAGTAGCCGGGGCAATCACCGGCACCGCGTCCACTGAACACTCCTGAGCGATCTCATCGCGCAACAATCCGAGGATACTGCCCGGCGGCACGATTTCGCCCAGGATGTGCGAGGGAATATCCAATTCTTCCAACAGCCCGGCGGCCCAGATGCCCTTCTGGACATCGAGCATCTGGCTGGTCGAGGCTATCGTGTATTCACATTTGCAGTTGCCGGTAAAGAGGTAGTTGAACAAGTCCGGCATGAATAGGAGATTCCGCGCCTGCCGCAGGCTGGGATGGTTGGCCCGGCGCATGGCATAAAGCTGGTAAAGCGTATTGAACTGCATGAACTGAATGCCGGTAACGGCGAAGACCCGCTCGCGCGGCACGCGCTCAAAGACGCGCTGCATCATCCCATCGCTGCGGCTGTCGCGATAATGGAACGGGTTTCCCAGGATATCACCATTGGCATCGATCAATCCAAAGTCCACGCCCCATGTATCCACGCCGATGCCGCTTAGCTTGATGTCGCCATCCCCCCATCGCGTCGCTTTGCGCAGAGCGGTCTTGAGTTCTTCCCATTGTCCCAGCAAATTCCAATGCCAATGGCCCAGCATGCGGCCCGTGGGGTTTACGAACCGATGCGCCTCACGCAGGGTAAGCTGCCTGTCGTCAATCGTGCCGACTACCCCTCGACCGCTTTCGGCGCCAAGGTCGAGTGCCAGAAAATGTTGTGTAGGCATGGGGACTCCTCGTTTATGCGGCCAAATGTATCCGGGAGAAGGATAAGGGGCCAGCGACATTGATTGGGGTCGGGGGTCGGGGGTCGGGGGTCGGGAGTCGGAGGAGTCGGAGGTCGGTGGGAGGCAAGTGGCATTTGTGAGCGAATTTCCCAACGACGGATGCCTTCTACTGTTTCTGCTTCAATATATCTATATATCTATGGTGTGATGCCGCAGCGCCGATTCCATTTGTTCCGGCCGGCGGATCTCGCGGATTTGTGCCGGTTGCACATCCCAATGCAATTCCCCTAAGAAAAGGCGGTTGCGGTCCATGTGCCAGCAGAAATAGGCGACCAGCCAGCTATTGTCGCCGCGGGCGATCAGTTCGATCGACAACGGCAAGGGCTTGCCGACAGGTAACTCAGGGCTGGCTACCGCTCCGGGAATATCGGTCTGAAAATCGAACTCGTTAATGTCCTTCGGGTCAAAGCGATATGGGTCACTCGAGAGGGCGTAGGCGGCGCGGAAGCCGACGAGTTTGCGGCCGTAGTCGTTGAACCAGAGCACGTGCCCGTCCCTGAGCCGGTGCAGTGAAGCCGATTCGGCGGCCCCGGCGTCGGAAATGTTTATCAGGTCCGGCAGTGGCTCCCAGTGGACCATATCGCGGCTGGCACAGGCGGCGACGCGCGCTCCACCGTGACCGGTGTACACCAGTATGGTTCGCCCCTGGTCGTCGTATACAAACGGGTCGCGCCCGACGGCGCAGGTGATTGGCCCTTCGCTCCGGCGGGTCCAAATCTCCAAATCCGGTGAGGTGGCATAAGAAATAAACGTCTGGCCCTGGCCGGAACCCATGTAGAACATGTAGAACAGGTCGTCGCGCCGATGGACGTACGGAGCCCAGACATGCTCGCTTTCCCATGGTTGCTGACCCACGGCCAGGGGCATGCGATGACGGATCCAGCGCCGGAAATCTACGGTACTGGCGTGCCCGAAGGAAATCTCGTCGCCGGTGACCGAGCATTTCTGCCCCGGGCGACCGTCAATGTGGAACAGGTGGAATCGGTCTTCGTGACGGATGATGCCGAAATCCTTGACATATCCGCCTGGCGGCGCATAGCCATTGGCGAGAAACGTGTTTTCCGGAAAATGAAAGTCCTCCGCCTGGCTATGCAGGCGCTGCCCTTGCTTGATGCCAAACCGCCGGGATAGGAATTCAACCTCATCATGAGACCACACACTGTCCATAATCATCTCCTTTCCCATATTGGACCAACAGCCCGAGTTGGCCAATCGCGTTAGGTATTCGGGGGATATCATCTAACTCCAGTGTTTTTTTGGTTTCGGTCCGGGTTTACGCGCCAGCATCACCAGGCGCAGACAGCGATGACGGTATTCCAGGAAGTCGGAATCGATCTGGCAATAGAAGCTATCGTCGGGGTTGCCGTCACCCTGAGGAGCCTGAGCACGATCGACGGAATACCGCCTTTCTCGCATCCATGTCAATTTCAACGGACCCCGACACGAATGGTCCTTCCATAAGACGTAACAGTTTAAACTGTCGCTATTTACGTCAGACTTTTACCAACAACGCCACTCATCGCGTGCCGTGCTATAAACCGGCGAACGCCGCGTTTACTGGTATTCCGTTCGTGTGCAATTCGAAGGTCCGATGGTATTGCGACTGACAAAATTGTCGTAATATGTTGTCGTCAATCAATTTACAGCTTTTGAAAGGATCATTCGACCCCGACACTGTTTCGTTCACTTTCTTGACCCCGGTTCTAGAAGTACTGGATCGCAGCTGCAATAATGAAACCCAGACTGGCTGGCCGATGAAACCGGAACGGCCGGTATGGACTTCCAGCCGGCGCCAGCGAAGCCCTGACAAAAGCGGGCGGGACGGCGAGCGGAAATAACAAGGAGGCAGGCCATGAAAATCACTTGTCGCAAAAGCGCGGCGTTGATACTGCTGGCAGCCGGATTGGTCGCGATCGCTCCGGCGGTCATGCCGGCCGACGGGCCAACCACGCCGGCCGGCAAACGCGTGAACCAGGAGGGGCGCGACCTGGGGGTCATGCCGCAGATAAGCAAGCCGATCCTGTTCAACACGCCCGAGGCCGATGCGGTTGTTTCCGCGATGCAAATCTTTCCCAGAGACAACGCCTGGAACGAAGATATAAGCAAGCGGCCGGTGCTCAAGGAATCGGAGGCGATGATCGCGCAGATCGGCAAGGACAAGAAGCTGGCCTATAACCTGGACATGGCCTTCGTGATCGTGCCGCCGGACCAGAAGACGCTCGCGGTCAAGATGACCAATTACGGCGACGAGAGTGACCCGGGCCCTTTCCCCGTTCCAGATAACGCCCCGATCGAAGGCTGGCCCCTGGAGGGCGGCGCCCTGGATGCACTGCAGCGCAACGGTGACGGCGACCGGCACGTGATCGTGGTCGATCCGGTGAACCAGAAAATCCACGAGTTCTGGCGCGGATTCAAGAAAGAGAGCGGATGGCAGGCCTCCAACGAAGCCACCTTCGACCTTTCGGGCAACAAGCTTCGCCCCAGCGGCTGGACCAGCAGCGACGCCGCCGGACTGCCGATCTTCCCGGCCATCGTTCGCTATGACGAGGTGGAACGGGGCATGGTGGAACATGCCATTCGCTTCACGGTGCGGAAAACCCGCCACCAGTTCATCTACCCTGCCACGCATCAGGCCGGCAAGGGCAACGACCCGACTGTCCCGGCCATGGGCCAGCGGTTCCGTCTCAAAGCAACGGCCGACCTGACCGGTCTGTCCAAGCATGTGTTGGCAATCGCCAAAGGATTGCAGAAATACGGTATGTTCGTCGCCGACAACGGCGGCGACTGGCGCATCTCGGTGGCTCCGGACTCGCGCATAAAGGATCTGGACGCGCTGCGTCGCTTCAAGGGGTCGGATTTCGAGGTGGTTCAGACCACAGGCGAAAAAGAGGGCCCGCGTCAGAAATAACGACAAGAACGTCTGCCATATAGAGTTATGTCATTACGTAGCCGAACTGCAAATTAATATATTGCGACCACCACAACATCTTGACCAACGGGGGAAATACCTTATCGTTTCCACTAGGTACGATGTTCCCCCCCACGACAACTCAGGTAGAATCGGGCGGCGGTTTCAACGCCGGAAAGACAACGGTGCATGCCTCGATTCAAGAGCAGTTGATGGTACTGGCGGGGCCAAGCTGGGGCGAGACTGACGTCGACCGCATCGCCAAACGGCTGCGTCGTCATGCCCAGGAGTTGACGGTCTTCCTATGGGATCAGACTGTGCCAGCGGACAACAACACCGCCGAAAGGGCATTGCTTCCCGCGGTAGTGATGCGCAAGATCACTGGGGCAGCCGGGGCGCAGGCCACGGCGGTTCTCGTGAGTGTTCTGAAACCAGCATCCCAGCAGGAGCGGCCACTGCTCGATACCCTCAAGACATTGATGATGAACACTTGGGCTGGCAAGAATCCCGGCTTGCTTACCGATGTCCTGTCAAATACATCTTAATTGCTCAGGGATGGTAAACAGTTACCACCCTACCGTCTCCGCTTCGCTACGCTGCGGCAAGACGGGCTTGTCACAGCGTATCAGAAATCATCGCGGATGCGGGCGCCACAGCGGGGACAACGCAGGTGCCAGCCATCGCGATGCAGAGCGTAGAGAAAGCCTGGGATGATCCACAGGCAAAAGAGGAAGAGGGCCAGCAACAGCGAGCCGTTGGGACGGCGCTGGCCGGGACTGCGATAGCCGTAGCGGCATGCGTGCCTATTCGCTAAATGGACTAATACGAGTGTTAGACCAGGCATATAGGCCAGGACGATGGGGCGGAAGCGGGCTCTGTGCGCGTGAACAGCGGCGGAGGGTGGGATGAATACGTCTGAGGGGCTGGAAACGCTGCAAATAGACTGTAATGAGATGTTAGCGTACCAGGCCCAGGACCAGCAGGCAGGCCAGGAAGGCGAGGACGAAGAAAAGTACCATTAGACCGTAGACGCTGCCGCGACGATGTCTATCACGGCGCAATGGACTTGGGGCGGTGACTGCCGGAGGGGCAACCCGCAACTCCAGGCCCAGGGCGGGCAGGAGCTTGTCCAGGTGCGAAGAGGAAATGCCCAGGGAACGATCACCGGCCAGCCACTGGGTAAGGGTGGAATAGGGAACGCCAGAGACGCGGGCGATCTGACTGGCGGGACGATCGCCCATGGCACGCAAAACTATGGCGCGAATATCAATCATGGCATGTCCGGATCAGACGGTCAAGAAAATCGCCAACAGCACGATGGCGTAACAAAGCACGGTCGCAATGACCAGGGTGGGAACCAGGGAAAGCCGACGGTGAAAGAAGGCATTGGCGGTCATGGTCGCTCCTGGATGAACCGATCAGGCCGGAAGGAATGCCGGTTCGATTTGCGTGAATATATGATATATCATTGGAAAAGGCAAGCCCGTTTAGGAACTTGATTATATATCACAGCCATATATATATTATATATGGGAATTGAGGCGATCGCGGATGGCCAAAGAACTCAAAGTAGGTGTTCACGCGGGCGATGACGACCCGTCCTACCGCTGGACGGTGCTGATCCTGGACCTGGCCCACCGCGAAGCCGGAGAATTCCTGACCGAGGCCCAATACCGGCACGTGGCCGAGCAGGTTCAGGAGCTGACCCGCGAAACCGACCCGACGCACGCGGTTACCCAGACGGTCCGGGCCGTCGAAGACTTTTGGGAACTGAAGGACAAGGGCGGCGTGCTCGGCAAGATCAACGTCCGCGTGTTCTTCGTCCTGGATAAGCCCCGCGCGGCCATCGTGGTCCTGGGAGCGATCAATAAGAAGAACGAAGGGCCCACGCCCTTCGGCGACAAGGCCCGCATGAAACGCCGGGCGAGGAAATACTTCGCCGGGGATTATGGAACGCCGGCGGCACGCTCCGGACACGGCCAACGGCAGAAAAGAGGATAGCCATGACGACACAAATTATGGACATCGGGACGACGGCGGAGGCCTCCGTAGGCGAAGCGGCCCTGACCATGGCGGTGGGAATCACCGTGCAGCGGATCAGCAGCCTGCCTAGGGCGGACCGTAAGGAACTGCTGAAACTGGTCAAGGAACTGGACAGGACCGACGATGCCGAGGACGTGGCGGCGATCCGCACGGCCATGCGGGAAATACTGGACCAGGCGCCGGCGGGCGTGCGGGTGATGGATCAGCCAGGCGGCCGGCGCCCGGAGGAGTTGGAGACCTGGGTGCAGGGCGTGGCTAAACGCATCGGCCAGATGCGGCGGGCGGCGGGCATGACCCAGGCGGAACTGTCAGGCCAGAGCGGACTGCCCCAGAGCCATATCAGCCGCATCGAGGCGGGAAAACTCAGCCCGTCCTACGCCACGTTGGCGAAGATCGCCAAGGCGCTGCAACAGCCGCTGAACTCTATCGCACCTGTCCCGTTATCCGGGGTCCGAGATCGCCAGCCTGCTGGTGAAGGACTACCACACCAACGCCGGCTACAAGAGCCTGCACTTCATCCGCAAGGGGGGCGAAGACCTATCGCTGGCGATCAACCCGCAGACGGCCCAGGGGATCGACGACTACCTCGTCGGCGCCGGGCATGGCGATGATCCTGACGGCCCGCTGTTTCGGCCGCTGCGCAAGAACCAGTGTCAGGCTGACCCGCGCCGGCACCTGCACCCCGTCGGCATCGACCGCATCCTCCGCAAATACGAACATAACAAACGGGACAGGTGCAATTTTCACTGGCGTTTCGCTTGCCCTTTCTTAGGTCGTCCTGCCTCGCGATAGCTGGACTGCAAACCAAGTCGGCGGGTAGTTACGATTTGCCATTTATCATCGCCCAAGGGCCAGCCCTTGGCAATACATTGGTGCAACGCCTCTAACTCGCTGGCCGTCTGTGGTTCCTGGATATACTCCAGCCAATCCGCAGACCACGGTGCTTCTCAGTGCGGGCCGAGTGGGTAGCCTCCATGCCGAAAGATATACGTTCGGCAAATGTTAGCATAATAGATTTTGCAGGCAAGGAGGTAGGAGGCATAGCGAAGCCCTCCATCGCCAGATCATCCGGCGCGATATTCTTTGGACATCATACCTCCGCAGGAAGCTCTGCGAACCCAGCGGACGGCCGGTGCGTTCGTGGAAACGCATCGTTGCTAGCTCTTCGACGCCGGAAGGCACGCCCAGCAATTACTTCCAAGACAGAAAGGGGAACATCCGAGCTTATTGGCAGAGGCGGGCACGGATTATTATGACCGGCTATCAGTCAGGCCGGTGCGACCATGCCCGTGCGGCCAGGAATTCCAGGACCGCCAGAAGCATAACGGCACCGATGAATGCCGGCCACAATTCCCGGCCATAGCGCATGGCCCTTATGGTCGGAGCCAGGGACGCCCCGGAAGGCTCAAGCGTCTGAAAACCCAGCGCATCCTCCAGCGACCGCCACTGCTTAGCGTTAAGCGGACGCAGGTCGGCTTCCCGGGCCGGCCATTGCACTACGAAAACCGTCTGCCGCCATTGCTCGTCAACCCTGGCCCGCAGCACGTAACGACCGGGCACGAAGGTATCGGTATAGCCGATCTCGGTGCGCCGCCCCAAAGGCGTAACGCTTAACGATGCCGGAGCCGGCGGGCGATCGTTGATGACGATGCTGCTCTGGTCCAGCACGCCCTCGAACGCAGCCACCAGCGGATCCCCGGGTTCAAGGTTGCGCAGCGGGGCCGGGCCGGACAGGTAGCGCACAGCGCTTTGAATGAAAGGCACAAAGAAGGCGGTCAAAGGCAGTGAACTGCTGTCGGCATCCAGCGACGTCGTCACCAGCAGCACCCGCCCCCGCCCCGTCGCCGCCGTCACCAGGAACGGCATCTCGCCGGCATACCGGGCCAGCACCTGGGCCCGGCCCATCACTTTGCAGGGAAAGTACTGCCGCACCGTTGCCGGAGGCACCGGGTCAGGACGCCCGCGCAGGAACTGAAAAATCGGGTGGTTAAGGTCAAAGCTCGCCAGGGCCGTCGTGGCTCCAGCATTCGGAGGAGCCAGCTCCACCGGTAAAATAGAGTCCGCACCCTCGCCCAGAAGATCGCGATTATAATCATGCACGCCGGATTGATCCCCCGGGGCCAGAAAAACGCCCCCGCCATCATAGATAAACTGCCGCAAGGCGCGCCGTTGCGATGGGGCCAACGAGGCGAGATTAGCCAGAATCGCCACCTGGCAGCGGCCCAGTTCCTCCCCGCTGAAGTCCTCGACGGCAATATCCTCAACCACAAACCCGTCGCGACGCGGCAGGTTGTGGGGACCAAGGGCCAGACGTATGAATTCTTCGGAGCGGCGCTGGCCAGCCTGGCGTTGATCGCCACTGACAAGAAGCACCCGGATGGGTTCGGCGACGGTCAGCGCCAGATCGCGCCGATGCGCGAAAGCCGGCCCCGGTCCATCGGTTTCCGCGGTGACCACCTGCGTTCCCAAGGCAGAGGGGATCAGGGGCAAGCGCACCGTGGCCGCAGCCCCCGGGGCCAGGTTGACCAGGGCCGCCTTGCGCCGGTTGTCACCGAGGAAGACCGCCACGGCCTGGCGTTGGGAATCGCCGTGGTTGCACACGCGCACCAGCACCTCCGTCGCTTGGTCCACTCCGCACCAGGCATGGGCCGGCTCCATGTCCTCGATACACACGTCATCCACCGCACCGCCGGGAACGCTCATGACGAGCAGATGCGAAGCCGCCGCCAGTTCCGACGCCCGCTTGCGCCACTGGAGCGCCCAGCTTGCGTCGGCTGTTGCCCAACTCGCAGCCTGCCGGTCAGAGATCAGATAGATATCCGCCCTGAGGGCCGGGCCGCCACCGGGCTGGACGCCGCTCTGCTCCAGGAGTTCCAGGGCGCGATCGAGGCCCCGGGCCACGTCCGCCAGGCCGCTGGTGGGTTTCATGTCGGCCAGACGGCGGCTCAGTTCCGCCTCATTACTCCAGGCGGCCGCCTTGGGGCCATCGCCCAAGGTGATCAGGCTTATCGGTTCGCCCTTGTGCAACGCCAGTATCTGTCCAGCCCAATCCCTGGCGGCGTCGAAACGGCTGCGTCCGTTCTCCTCCACGTTCATGCTGCCCGATCGGTCCAGCAGGATGATCGCGGCATTGGGCCCGCGCCCGGCCGACAGCGCCGACGCCCCGCCCCGGCCGAGCGTCGGCGCGGCCACAAACGGTCCGGCCAGGGCGGCAGCCAGCAGGGCCATGACCACCATGCGCAACAACAGCAGCGTCGCCATTTTCAGATGGGCGACGTGCTGCCGGCGCCGGCCCCCATGCTCCAGAAACATCATCGCCCCCCACTCGATGCTCTGGTAAGCCGAACGGTTCAGCCAATGCAGCACCAGCGGCACGATCGCCGCCACGGTGGCCGCCAGGACCATGGGCAAATGGAAGGACATGCTGGGTTACCGGCCGGCTCTCCTGCTGAGAAACCGCGTCATCGCCTCCGCCAGCGGCTGGTCGGTCACGAAACTCTGGTATTCGCTGTGCCAGGCGCTGCAGGCCGCCTGCACCGCCTGCTCGTGTTCCTGGAAATTCTCCAGGTAACGCCGGCGCACCAGAGCCGGCTCGCACATCACCGCCGCCTCGCCCTCCAGCCCGCGCAAGTGCGACCAGCGCTGAAACGGAAATGTGACCTCGTCGCGATGCACCACCCGCAGACAGATCACTTCATGGCGGTCGTGCTTCAGCACCGCCAGGCCATCGGCCAGTTCCCTGGCCGGCGCGAAAAAATCACTGACCATTATCACCAGTCCGCGGCGGCCCAGCCTCCCCGCCGCATCCCGCATCGCCGCCGCCGGACTGGAACGCCCCTTGGGACCGGTCCGCTCCAGTACGTCGATCACCCGGGCAAGCTGCCCGGTCCCCGAGCGCGGGGAAAGCCACCTGCCGATGCGCTGGCGAAACAAGGCCAGCCCGACGCTTTCCGTCTGCGCCAGCATCAGGTAGGTCAGGGCCGCCGTCAGACGGCAGGCGTAATCGAATTTCGTTGGCGGGCTTGCTCCGGCAGCGCCGCCATAGGCCATGGATCCGCTGCAATCCAGCAACAGCAGGCAGCGGACGTTGGTCTCCTGATCGTATTCTTTGACATAAGGCCGATCGGTCCGCCCCAGCACACGCCAATCCAGCCTCCGCGGCTCGTCACCGGGCACGTAGCTGCGATGCTGTCGGAACTCGACACTGGGGCCGCGCATGGGGCTCTTGTGCCAGCCCACGGTACTGCCCTCCACAACCCCCCGCGCCGAGAGCTGAAGCTGCTGCAGCCGCTCGATAAGATTGGGATCAAGAAACCGGCCGATGAGGCTCATGGCCCAAGTTATACCACCAGCGGGGCCGCGAAGCAGCAGGATATGTCGCAGAGGCCACCGACGGGGCATTGGGAGCGGGGATGGGCGGTCGGGAGTTTTTTTAAAGAGCGGCGCCCTGGGGGATGGAGGAAACAAATTGGGTCAGAGAGGCCCGCAAGGCACGAACGTGCCGGGAATCGGCAAGAATATTCAGGGCTTCTTCCAGAGCATCCAATTCGGCCCGGCTGATGAGCACGCAGTGGCAGGAACCGTCTGCGTCGAGGATCCGCACACGGCTGGCCTCGCGAGCCACGCGCTGGCACAACTTCACCAGGTCGCCATGGGCCTGGGCCAGATTCAGCGTCGGGAATGCCGCCGTCGCCCGATCCAAACACGGATGGGCGGCTACAGAGGTCTTGGCACATTGATCGTTCATGGTCCGCTCTCCTGAACGCCGGCCTGAAAGAAACAGAGCCTGAGAAATTGGCCGTACAGTCCGATTACGACATCGGCGCTATGGTCAGCGCCAATCCATTAAGTTTTAACACAGGGCCGCGCCCGACCAACGCCAACGTTGGCCACCAGAACTGCCTTTACTCTCCTACTATGCTACAAACCGGCGGTAAGTTCGTTGGCAAAATGGAGAAAATATCCCAAAATCAACAAGGGAAGGCTATGTAACATGCGGGGATTGCCAACCGGCGTGGAAAAAGCGTGAACGGCGGCGTGGGAAAACTCCTGAATCCTGGCCTCAAACTCCTTCCTTTGCTACACTTGCCACCCATGAAAGTCCTCATCATCGGCAGCGGCGGAAGAGAACATGCACTGGCCTGGAAACTGGCGGCGTCATCGCGCGTAACGGCATTGTTCGCTGCCCCGGGCAATCCGGGAACGGCGCAGGTCGCTGATAACGTGCCCATCGACGTCAATGATTTTAAGGCCATCGAGAAGTTCGTCCGCCAGAATGGCATCGAACTGGTAGTCATCGGCCCGGAAGAACCGCTGGCGGCAGGCCTGGCGGATCGCATAATCGCCATGGGCGTCAAGGTCTTCGGGCCCACCAAGGACGCGGCGGCCATCGAGGCCGACAAGTGGTTCGCCAAGGAACTCATGCGGCAGCAGGCCATGCCGACCGCCGACGCCCGTTCATTCACCGATCCCGTCGCCGCCGAAACATTCGTGCGTGAGCGCGATGAACCGTGTGTCATCAAGGCCGCCGGCCTGGCCAAAGGCAAGGGCGTGGCCGTCTGTCACCGCACGGTCGATGCCCTGGAGGCGATCAATAGTATTATGCGCCAAAAGACATTCGGCGCTGCCGGCGGGCGCATAGTGGTCGAGGAACTGCTTCAGGGGCCGGAATGTTCGATTTTGGCGTTCGTGGACCGGCGCTCCATCTACGTGATGGAAACCAGTCAGGATCATAAACAGGTTGACGATGGAGATACCGGCGCCATGACCGGGGGAATGGGCGCCTATTCGCCAACCCCGGTGGTTACATCGGACATGCTGGAAGAGATCGAACGGCAGATACTGGTGCCGGTGGTCGATGGGCTTAACCGGGAGGGGATAAATTACAAGGGAGTTCTCTACGCCGGGTTGATGCTCACCAGTAACGGCCCGAAGGTGCTGGAATTCAACTGCCGCTTCGGCGATCCGGAAACCCAGCCACTGATGATGCGGCTCCAGAGCGATCTGCTGACGGTCATGCTGGCCGTGGCCGATGGGCAATTGGACCAGATAGAACTCAAGTGGGATCCCCGTCCGGCGTTGTGCGTGGTGGCCTCCAGTAAAGGTTACCCCGGACCATACCCAAACGGCCTGCCAATCACCGGCGTGGAAAACGCCGACGCCCTTGCGGACGTCAAGGTATTTCACGGCGGCACCAGGCGCGACGGCAAGACGCTGGTAACCGACGGCGGACGGGTGCTGGGCGTGACGGCCCTGGGCAACACCATAGATGACGCCCGCAAACGCGCCTACCAGGCGATGGAAATGATCCACTTTGAAGGGATGCATTACCGGAAAGATATCGGGCATCAGGCAGTGCGGTAAGAAAGGCCGAATGGCTCAAAGACAACCGCCCTGGGCCACGACCCGAGGCGGGGAAGGAATCTGACGCGGGTACGCGGGGGAAAAAGAATTGTGGACTGAATCAGGGCGATAAACATTCAGCATTCATAATTCCCGCTGGGCAGTGGCCGGAATAATCACTCGACCTTCGTTTCCACTACCGGCGGCTTGGGCTGAGGTTTCTCTTTTTCCCTGGCCTTTTCGCGCATATCCGGGGTTCCTTTCACGGCGATGCCGTTGCGCTCCAGCAGGGCGCGGCCCTGGCCCACCTGGAGGCGGAGTATCTCGCGGCCTGCAACCTGATCGGACTTGATCTCAATCAAATTTTCGTTGGACGATCCCACCTCAACCTTGACCGGCCGGGGTTCAGAACCATCGCCGCGAACAAAGACGTAAGTGTCGGGGCCGGCGGCGTACAGAGCATCCAGGGGCGAGGCCATGGCGTCGTGAACCGTCCGCACGAAAATCCTGGCGTCAGCGCGCTCGCCGGGTTTGAGGTTCGGCGGCGTTTCATCCAACACCAGGTCCACGGGGTATTCTTTCAGGTCCGGATTCCACCAGCGGTTGGAATTGTCAGCCAGCACACTGATTTTGGCGATGCTGGCGCCGATCGGCTGGGCAAGACCGACGATTTTGACCATAGCGCGCATCGGGTCATGTTCATCGACGCGAAGGTTCTGCACCTGGGCCTCGCCGATGCGCACGACAGCTTTCATGCTGCGCGTGTCAGGCAGGCGCAACAGCAACTGTTTGTCGCGAACCGTCGCCCCCTCCTGGATGGGCTGCTGGGCATTGCGGTCGAAACTGGAAGCATACACCACTAACCCATCCGCCGGAGCCTTGATAGTGCAGTTATCGAGCTGTTCCTTGGCATCCGAAAGCTTACGCTGATTTATGACCAGGGTCTGTTCCTTGACGTGCAGATCAGCGATGCGCTGGGCGAGATTGCTGGCATTTTCTTTGCGGGTACGGATAAGTTTCTGCTCCGCCTGCATGAGGGCGTTCTTTTTGCTAGCCTCGTCCATAGCATGGGTGTACTTGGTGAGGACCTCAAGGGCGGTCTTGGCTTTATCCACGCCATTCTGGGCGGTCGTGAAATCCAATTCCGCCTTTTTCACGTCGGCATTGGTGACGAACCCCTTGGCAAACAGGGCATTGGTATTGTTCATGTCGTCCTGTTTGTTCTTGAGGGTTAGCTCGGCCATCTCCAGACTTGTTCTGGCATCGGCCACCTGCTGGGGATAGGTGCCCAGGGTATACTGCTCCATATCCAGCTTGGCCAGGATCAACGATACGTCCGCCGCCTCCTCGTTGGTGGCGTTCTGGCTTTCCTGAATCTCCTTCATCTCCCGTGCCGTCTTGACGTCGGCATCAGATTTCTCGACGTCCAGCGTAATATCCTCGATCTTGTGTCTCTGGATCGAAGAATCCAGCACCACCAGGACGTCCCCTTTGGCCACCGATGCCCCTTCGGGAACGATCTGGATGATGGTGTTCTGCCCCTCGACATGACAAATGACGTCGATGTTGTTGACCGCCGACAACTCGCCATCCTTGGCCACGGTAATATCCATATCCGTCGGCGTGAGGCGATACCAGGCGCTCTCGGGGATGACCAGCGGTGTGCGCGAGGGCGTTGCCAACCAGTGCCAGAGAGCCATTGCCACCAGGGGAATGGCCAACGCCGCCAGCCACCAGAACTTCCCGAGTTTGGGCCACAGGCCGGCAGGCACAGCGCGATACTTGCCCGCAGGAACAGGCTCCTCGGCCAGCGTAATCTCAGCAAAACTTGTCGCAGTACTGGAATCCATGGTCAAACAATTTCTTTCCGCTCGACTTATCTATACCAATGATGCGAGGTTTCGTTACTACTTCCCTGGATTGACAACGGTTCGCCCGGGGGACATCTGGTAGCTGGAAAGCTCGTCACGATCCTTGGCCGCTGTGACAGCCCGATCCAGAGCGCGACCCAGGGCACCCTCTGACGGGTCAATGCGCAATTCGCCGGTACTGAGCAGGAACTGCAGAACGGCGGTCTGGAGTTTGGCCCTGGCGGCATTAAAAGAATCCTGGGCCGAGAGCAGGGACGATTGGGCTTCCACGACGTCGCGTGATTCTCCGGAGCCGGCTTTGAGCAATTCGTTGGCGTATTCCAGCCGGCGTTGGGCCAGGTCGGTGTTAACGCGCTGGATTTCCAGGGCCACGCGGGCGGTGCGGATGGAGCGCAGGGCGTTGCGGACGTCGACCACCACCTGGTCGCGGGCAGTGGCATAGCTGCGTTGGGACTGCTCGAGTGTAATGAGGGCCACACGATAGGCGTTGCGTTCGGCGACGCGATCCAAGGGCAGGTTAAGCGTAAATCCGGCATCGTAGGAGGAATTGCGGTTGTCCAGGGCCGTGGACGCGGTATAAGGCCGATTGGCCAAGGTACCCTGACCATAGAATTTTAGATCCGGCAGCAGACCGTTTTTGGCCACATCCACGCCACGCCGGGCATCGTCCACCTGGTCCTCGGCGGTTTTCAGGTCCAAGCGGAAACGCAGGCCCTTCTGCTTGGCCTGTTCCTCATCCAAATCGGGCATCTGCACGTCCAGTTCGATAGCCACCACATCAAGCACCTGATCGATATGCATCCCCATGAACAGCTTAAAGGTGTCCAGACCGCCCTGGTACTGTTCCTGGGCATTGACCAGATCGCTCTCAGCGAAGAGTTGCGCCTGGAGCGCGCGTTGCACTTCCAGAAAGTTGAGCCGTCCGGCATCGTACAAGGCTTGCGTGCGCTGGGTGAGGTCGGACAGGTTCTGGTAATTGAGCCGCCGGTTGATAACCGCCTCCTGAAGATTCAGAAGCGTGAAATACTGCGTGGCGATATTGACGGCGAACTGCCGCCGATAGGTCTCGAAGTTGCGCACCTGATAGACCAGAGTCCGTTCGCTCTGGATCAGCGGTTCCAGGTTGATCATGCCGGCCCCGCGCAACAAAGGGATGCTGCCACCCAAGACCACCGAAGCCTGTTCCCCTTCCGCCGCGGGACCTGAAATAACATCAACAAAGTTCACCATCTGCTTGGCAAACACGCTGCCGCCGTAAGGTAGCTGCTGGGTTATACCCAGGCTTTCCGAAGCCCGCTGGACACTGGTATATCTGACGTCCTGGCCGGCGCCGTCATATTCCTCGTTGATGCTCGCGGAGGGAATCGGTTCAAACAAATGCCGCTGGAGCGTCACGTTTATGGCTGCGATGTACAGACTCTCCATCTGGTTCTGGTAGTCGCGGCTGTTCTGCACGCCGAATTCCACGCTCTTGAACAAGTCAAAACGCATGGGCGGATCGAGTAGCGGAGGCGGCCCCAACTGGAGCCGCTGGGCGGCGCCGCGCATGGCGGCCTCGACGCTGTAAATCCCGGCGTCGAAAGCCGGCTGGGTGGTGACCTGCTCGCGTAGACCCGGCCCAAGCTGGCCGTAAGGCACGACCACTTCAGCCGGCTGCATGGGCGGCACGATGGGCGGCGGCACGGCGGTGGTCGGAATGCGATCGAAGGCTTTTTTCGGTGGGGTGGGTTTGACCGTCGTCTGGGCCTGCACTTCGGGCGTATAGCCCAGCGCCGCTTGCTCACGATCGCGTACCATATCCCGGACCTGGCTGTCCACCGACATTTTGTAGTCATCGGGCAAACAACCGGCCAGAAGAACGGTTAACAAAATGCCGGCAAGCACTGGTTTCATGATGTCCCTGAACAGTGTAACGGAATAAACGGCACACGCAACGCAAGGGCGCTGGAGCGACCACTAACCACCAACCCCTTCTTTTGCTAAGATGACGACATGCACGATTGGCAACAATATGTTCTAACGCTGGGCCAAGCGGCGCGAAATGCCTCGCGACAACTGGCGGCACTGGATGGCGCGGCCAAAACGCGAGCCTTGCAGTTCATCGCCGGACGCATCCGCCAGGACGCTGCGGCAATACTTCAGGCCAATGCCCGCGATATCGCGGCGGCGGCCGCAGCCGGCTTGGCCCCGGCCCTTATCGAACGCCTGCGGCTTAATCTACAACGCATAAATTGCATGGCCGACGGCGTCGAACAAATCGCCGGCCAGGCCGATCCGCTCGGACGGATCATCGAAGGTTACGTCCGCCCCAACGGTCTGCGCATCCAGAAGGTGCGCGTGCCCCTGGGGGTGGTCTGCTTCTTCTATGAGAGCCGCCCCAATGTCACCAGCGATGCCGCCGCCCTGTGCCTAAAGAGCGGCAACGCCATCATACTCCGCGGCGGCAAGGAGGCGATTAATTCCAACCAGGCCATCGCCGCCATCATCGCCGGAGGGCTGACCGAAGCGGGCATCGATCCGGCCGCCGTCCAGCTTATCGAGCATACCGACCGCGCCATAGTGCCATATCTGCTTAAGCTTGATTCGTACATTGACCTGGTCATCCCCCGCGGCGGCCAAAGCCTTATCCGCGCCGTCGTGAAAGAATCGACCATCCCGGTGCTCAAGCACTATGCCGGCAACTGTCACCTCTACGTTGATACCGCCACCAACACCATCGAAGACAAGGTCCGCGCCATCTGCCTGAATGCCAAGACCTCCTACCCCGGCGGCGCCGTCTGCAACGCCGCCGAGAAAATCCTATTCCATAAGGATGCCGCCGGGCGCCTGCTGGCCAGGGTGTGCGCCGATCTGGCCGCCGCCGGCGTCGAAATCCGCGGTGATCAGCGAACCAGGGAGTTGTACCCCCAGGCCCGGCCAGCGGTGGATGCCGATTGGGACACCGAATACCTGGCCCTGATCATCGCCATCAAGATCGTAGATTCCCTCGAGGAAGCCATCGAGCACATCAACACCCACGGCAGCCACCACACCGATGCAATTCTCAGCACCTCGGCACCGGCGATCGACGCTTTCGTGAAGGCGGTGGACAGCGCCAGCGTGATGGTCAACACCAGCACGCGTTTCGCCGATGGCGGGGAATACGGCCTGGGCGCGGAGATCGGCATCAGCACCGACAAGATGCATGCCCGCGGCCCCATGGGCGCCGCGGATCTGACCACGTACAAGTGGGTGGTGACCGGAGATGGGCAAGTGCGTTAGGCTCAACGTAACCCAAAGACGGGCAGCCAATGACCGACAACACGGGAGAACAAACCGCCAAGCCGCCTTGCCATCGGGATGACGCGAAGGCGGTAGTAAAACGCCTGCGCGATGCGGGACACATGGCTTATTTCGCCGGTGGCTGCGTGCGTGATCTGCTGCTGGGAAGGGAACCGGCCGACTACGACATCGCCACCGGCGCCCCGCCGCAGGTTGTCCGCACGCTATTCGGCCAAACCCAGGCGGTGGGGGCCAAATTCGGCGTGATTCTCGTACGCCACGGCCGCAGCACAATAGAAGTGGCTACTTTCCGCACCGATGGGAGCTATGTGGACGGCCGGCGGCCACAGGACGTTACTTTCAGCACTGCCCAGGAGGACGCGCAAAGACGCGATTTCACCATCAACGGCCTGTTTCTCGATCCGCTGACGCATAACGTTATCGACTACGTGGACGGTCAAAGCGACTTGGCGGCGCGGGTTATCCGGGCGATCGGCAGCGCCGATGCGCGTTTTGCCGAAGACCACCTGAGATTGTTGCGGGCGGTTCGCTTCGCGGCCCGTTTTGGCTTTCAAATTGAACCCGGCACCGGCGGAGCGATAAAACGACACGCCGCACAGCTTGCCCGCATCAGCCCGGAACGCATCGCCGAAGAACTGCGTCTGATGCTCATGCCTTCCACCCGCACGGTCGCATGGCGGTTGCTGTGCCAGTTCGACCTTGCCGCCGTGGTCCTGCGATTCCTGCCCAAGGCTCCCGCCGCCGTGTGCCAGCCCGCCGACATTCTCGAACGCCTGGAGCCGGAGAATGTCCCCTTCGGCCTGGCCCTGGCCGCCATCGGCCTGGAGCACCTTCTTGACCTGTCCGTCCCCAGGCATTCTCTGCATTACCTGCTGGAGCACGTCCATGTTCAGACGTGCGTTCGCGCCATGCGTCAGGCATTGAAAGTCAGCAATCATGAGTCCGACCAACTAGGCCAGACGCTGGAGGGCCTGGGCATGTTGCTTTCGGCAACCGAGCCCTCATTGGCCCGACTCAAGCGATTCCTGGCACGCCCGACGGCCCCTCTCTCGCGCCGGCTACTGGCGGCACTGCCGCCCGCATCCCCCAGCCCCGTGGTAATCCACACGCTGCAGACCGCCCTGGCCGCGCTTGCGGAAACCGATGTCGCCCCGCCGCCGCTGATCACCGGCGACGACCTGACCAACGCCGGCTTTCAGCCGGGACCAACTTTCAAAAAAATTCTCGACGCGGTTTATGACGCCCAGTTGGAAAATCGGATCCGGGATAAGAGAGAGGCGATGGCCATGGCCAAGGATCTGTCGGCTGGCAAACCGTAACCGCTATTGGCCTCATGCCCGGGCACGGACTGCTGAAAAACTTAGCTAACCCGACGAACACTTGGGTTGCACCTTGCCGGAAGGAGACGACGCACCTTGGGTAACACTGGCGCGTACCGAAGCTGCAAAAAAAGAAGACAGCACGCGGAGCGCGCCCTGCCGCGAAGGCAAGACCCAACGGAATTGGGTTTTACGATGGAGCCTAAATTTTTCGGAGCAGCAGGCTGGCGTTGTGACCGCCGAAGCCAAAGCTGTTGCTCATCGCGTAGGTGACGTTCAACTCGCGGGCCTTGTGGGGGACGTAATCCAGATCACATTCTGGATCCAGGTTGTCCAAGTTGATGGTCGGGGGGATGAGGTTGCGATAAATGGCCAGCGCTGTAATGATCGCCTCGACGCCGCCGCTAGCGCCAAGAAGGTGGCCGATCTGACTTTTGGTGGAACTGACCGCGACTTTCCTGGCATGGGCCCCAAAGGTGCCCTTCACGGCCTTGGTTTCGGCGATATCTCCCAAGGGAGTGCTGGTGCCGTGGGCATTGATGTAATCCACCACATCCCCGGCGACGCCGGCATCGCGCAGAGCCATGGCCATGGCCACGGAGGCTCCGCGGCCTTCGGGTTCGGGGGCAGTGATGTGACAGGCGTCAGCACTCATGCCATAACCGACGACCTCGGCGTAAATCCGCGCCGAGCGGGCCTTGGCATGCTCGTACTCTTCCAGCACGACAACGCCGGAACCCTCGCCCATGACGAATCCGTCGCGATCCTTGTCCCAGGGACGACTGGCGCGGGTGGGCTCATCATTGCGCGTGGACAGAGCCCGGGCGGCACAGAAGCTGGCCATACCCAGTTCGCACAAAGCCGCCTCCGAGCCGCCGGCGATCATTACGTCGGCCTGATCATGTTGAATGTAGCGGGCTCCGTCGCCGATGGCATTGGAGCCGGTGGCGCAGGCGGTGGCGACGGCGGTGTTGGGTCCGCGCAAACCGAAAATGATGGAAACATTGCCGCTGGCGGCGTTGACCATGAGCCGCGGCACGGTGAAAGGACTGACGCGGCCGACACCGCGTTCGAAGAGGATGCGGCTCTGCTCTTCAAGCGTCTCGATCCCACCGATCCCGCTGCCGATCACGGCGCCGCAGCGATACGAGTCCTCGCCGGCAAAGTTGATCCCGGCATCGCGGACGGCGCTGAGGGTGGCGGCGATGGCAAACTGGCCGAAGCGGTCGAGGCGGCGCGGATGGAGCTTCTCATCCGTGTAGCGCGATGCCTCGGCCTGGTAGCTGGTGATGTCAAACCTGGTGCATTCCCCACCGAATCGCACCGGATACTTGCTGGTATCCCAGCGCGTAATAGGAACAATGCCGCTCTTACCGGCGCAAACATTATCGAACAAAAGCTCGATGGTTTCGCCAAGCGAAGTTACCACCCCCATGCCGGTAATGACGACTCGGCGATTGCTCATAGTGGCGATCATACAAGATTATTCGAACTACGGCTCCCGAACGCCGGCTCGTGACGCATTGCCCGGAACCTGGGACCCGGACGCGCTATCGCATCCGCCTGGCGGCTTTACCCGCCGCAGTCCAGGTCGCCACGCCCACTCTACTTACTAGTGGAGTGTTCCTTAATATAATCGATCGCCTGTCCGACCGTGTGGATCTTCTCGGCTTCCTCGTCAGGAATCGACAACTCGAATTCGTCTTCAAACTCCATAACCAATTCCACCGTGTCCAGCGAATCAGCATTAAGATCATTGATGAAGTGGGTTTCGCGGCTGATCTCGCCCTTATCCACGCCCATCTGTTCGCTCACGATTTCGATCACCTTTGGTTCGATGTTCTCGTCCATGTTATTCCTGCCTGCCCTGCCGAAACCTTAATGGGAGTACACACGATAAAGGGCGTTATCGCCGACTTCCCGTACAATCAGGCCCTGCCTTAAAACCCAATGACTCCATTGCGTCAAGCGGCAAAACCTGCAGACCGCCGAGCCCCGCGGCCCGGTCGAGTGAAGAATATAGCCAGATCGTTCATCTTTGCAATGCGCCGCGTCTGGCATTGCCACAAAACCCGATAAATACCCGATCGGGGAAAACACCCCCGGTCACATTACCATGCCGCCATCCACGCAAATAACCTGTCCGGTAACATAACCGGCATCTTGTGATGCCAAAAAAGAAACCACCCCGGCGATCTCCTGAGGCTGCCCGAACCGCCGCAACGGGATGTGCGATTTGGCCATCTCTTTGATTTGGTCGCCCAGAACATCGGTCATTTCCGTGACGATGAAACCAGGGGCCACCACATTGCAGGTGATATTCTTGCCGGCCAGTTCCTTGGCCACGCTCTTAGCCAGGCCGATCAGGCCGGCCTTGCTGGCAGCGTAATTGGCCTGGCCGGCGTTGCCGACCACGCCGGAAACGCTGCTGATATTAATAATGCGGCCGCCGATGCCGCTCTTGAGACGCATCATCGGTCGCGCCGCCGAGCGGATCGACACGAAGGCACTTTTGAGATTCGTGGTGATGACGGTATCGAAATCCGCATCCTCCATGCGGAGGATCAATCCGTCGCGGGTAATGCCAGCATTGTTCACCAGCACATCGAGCCGCCCGTGGGCATCGGCGATCTTTTCAATTGCCGCGGTCAGGGCATTGGAATCGGCAATATCGCAAACCAGCGCCTCCGCCGAGCCGCCCTCCGCCTGGACCTGGGCCACCACCGCCTGAAGCTTCTCGGCATTCCTGGCCACCGCCACCACATGCAGGCCGTCTTTAGCCAGGCGTTGCACGATGGCCGCGCCAATCCCGCGCGATCCCCCGGTGACAAAGGCAACTCGTTTTTCAGTCATGGGTTCTCCTTCTATTCCATTGATTTA
>Ga0316226_1000775_pt1 | contig 39595 bp, 17 predicted proteins | sample TBH18017metaG_FD_206009 | JGI IMG/M metagenome (GOLD analysis project Ga0316226, IMG submission 206009) | Freshwater microbial communities from Trout Bog Lake, Wisconsin, USA - TBH18017 | ecosystem: Environmental > Aquatic > Freshwater > Lake > Hypolimnion/Profundal zone | place: USA: Wisconsin...
CGCCCGTCCGGTTTGATGAGGGGCGGGAAGCAGACGGTCATTGGCCTCAGGGCCTCCCAATCCGTCGTTTCCCGCCTACTCTACAGCTTGCGAAGAGCCTGTCCTGAGTCTGTCGAAGGAATCTCACGAGGCGACCCCGACGTTAGATTCAGTCGGCGCGCAATCGGAACTGAAGGCTCATCGAGCGGCGTCGTCAGCTTCGAGATCGTTGAATGGTGGCATAACGCTGGCTGGCGTTCTGTGAGATCCTTCGCAAGCTCAGGATGACAAGTAATGAGGGCCGCTTCCAAATTCCGCGCGCGGTTTCCGATTGTGCGGATAATGGAAAGTTAGAGACGCACTGTTTGCTCTGTGTCAGGTGTCACGCGTTGACCCCGGTTCCCCTGTCGCGCGAGAGGTCCAATCGTCCAGCAGCATCGCGTCGTGAATCTCTTCGCACGTGCTTCCATGCTGCCACGATCACAAACGCTGTTGCCAACAGAACAAGAATGACGGAGATCAGCCGAAAACGATACTTCATAAAAGTCAATCGCTGGTGATATTATCGATGAATGAACGAAAACTCATAGTAGGACAAACGGTTAGCCCCGCGTATTTATATTACTAAGGGAGCCATTCCTCCTTTGCTCATTCGCCGTCTCCTATTCAGATGTTTAGCACCCCCCCTACAACTCCAGCGATTCCCCGGGCGTGGGGAGAATCACTTCGCTGTTGGGAAGATCGGCCTTGAACGCTTGCCGGAACCACTCGATGGCGGGCGGGTCGCCGTGGACGAGGACGATCTTTTTCGGGGTGACGCGGTTCACCCAGGCGCGGATGCTTTCGCGGGAGGCGTGCGCGCTGAAATTGAATATCTCCACGTCGCAACGGAGCGGTTGGGCGGGTTGATCGGGGTCGAGTCGCACTTGCGCGCCAGCGGCCGCGTCGCGGATGCGCCCGCCGGGGGAATTGGGGTCGGCGTATCCGATGAAGAAGAGCGATTGCACGGGCTCGCTCAGCATGCGGGAGGCGAAGATATTGGAAAGGGTGTGTTCGGACATCATGCCGCTGGTGAGGGCGTAGATGCGTCCGCGTTTCATGGGCAGTTCGACGATGTCGCGCCCGTTGACGACAAACGGGGCGGCGCCGTCCATGAGGTGGATGCCGGGATATTGCCGCGGCCATTGGCCGGCGAGTTTGTCGTAGATTTCGGTGAGCTTTGCGCTCAGGCCGCCAATATAGACGGGTAACCCGTTTGGCATGAGGCCGCGACGCTGCATGTTGATGAGCATGGCCAGCAGTTCCTGGGTCTTGCCGAGGGCGAACACCGGGATTAAGACCGCGCCCCCGCGCTGGAACGCCCGGCTGAGCGCGCCGGCCAGTCGTTGTTCTTCGCCGGCGCGGGTGAAGCCGGGGGCTGTCTCGTGGTCGCCGCGGGTGGTTTCGACGATGAGCACATCGAGCGGTTCCTCCGGAAAACCGGCGGCGCTGGAGATGGTCTGATCGTCGAAATTAACGTCGCCGGTGTAAAAGATCTTGCGGCCCTCGCCGCGGATCATGGTGCCGGCGGACCCCAGGATGTGTCCGGCATCGTAGAACTCGAAGCTGAGCGGCGCGTCTTCGTTTGCGCCGAGCCGTTCGCCGTCGAAGCTCCACCGTTTGTGCAACGGAACGACCTGCCAGCGCTTGCCGGCGAGATCGGCTTCCCGGTGCGTGAAAAGCGGGTAATCGGCAATCCCGGCTTCCTCGCGCATCCGCAGCATAACGTTGACGGAGTTGTGGAGCATGACGTCGCCGATCTGCCGGGTCGGTTCGGTGGAAAAGAGGATGGCTCCGGGGTGCCTGCGCATCAGCACCGGGATGGCGCCGACGTGATCCTGGTGACCGTGGGAGAGGATGATGGCATCGACTGAGCCGTCGGGAATCGCGGTCAGGTTCGGCAACGCGTCAAGGCCCTCCATCCGCGGATGCAACCCGCAGTCGAGGACGACTCGCTTGCCGCCGATGTCGAGCGCGTAACAGTTTGCGCCGATTTCCAGGTTGCGTGTGAGATTTAGGAATCGCATAAGTGAGCCTTGATTCGGAAATTGAAACCGCAGATTTCGCAGATGTACGCAGATGAGAGAAGGGGCTTTCCTCGCGGTTGGTTTTCACGCTGCGAGTGAGCGTTGAGACCAAATCGGCATCGACAAACGCCCTGCCAAAAATCTGCGAAAATCTGCGTTATCTGCGGTTTCACTGCTGCTTCTGGGTTTAATTTTCTGCCGAATGCAAACCGCCGGTGCCGGCTCGGAATGAAACCAGCATCTGTTCGGGATCGTTCGGCCGACCCTTGGAACAATTCCACAGGCAAACCCCGCAGTGAATACATTTTTCGCGATCGAACGCCGGAACGCCGCCGTTTTCCCCCGGCACGATCGCCTGGCCCGAGCAGCCTTCGATGCAAATCTTTTCCCCGCAGCTGGCGCAGAGATTTGGGTAAAGGAATACGACGTGGTCCGCGTAGCCGGGGGGCGCCTGCACTTTTCCGCCGATCAACAGCGCGTCCTGGTGGGACATGAGAAGTTGCCCGTCGTAAGGGATGGCCGGCCACCCCGCGCGGTCCATCAACGCCGGGTACAGGGGGGCGTCCTTGGCCCGGCAATCCTGGCGAATCTGGGCGATTTCTGCCGCCGAAAGCTTGCCGCGGTAATATTCTTCGATGGAGGGAATGCGCCGGTGGGGCGGAACCGGTTCGCTTCCCAGGGAAAACGCGCCGTTGGTGAGGCCGGTCAGAGCCATGCCCAGCATTCCGGGAATGAACCCCTGCTGGAAACCGTCGCGCGATTTCTCCGCGATTCGCGCCTCGGCTTCAACCCAGCTCGCGCGTCGGCGGGCGACGTAGGCGGCATCCAGGTTCTCCTTGGTAAACGGCTTACCCGCCTTGAGCAGTTCCAGCACGCTTTCGGCCAGTTGCACCCCGCTGGCCCATGCTTCGTCCACGCCGGAACCGGTCAGCACATTCGTCGTGCCCGAGCCTTCGCCGATCCGCGCAAAACCGTCGCCGGCGAGCCGCGGTTCGCCGCGCCGCCCGGATTCGCCCAGGGTTTTCGCACCCCAGGAACGCAGTGTTCCGCCCTTGAGATAGCGCCAGAGGTAAGGGTGGAGAATCCAGTGCTGGAGATAGCGGTAGGCCGTGCGGACGGGGCTGTCGAACCACGAGGGCACGAAGATACCCAGCGAGGCCACCCCGTCGGGATGCACGTAGAAGAAGCCGAAAATTTCGGGCTCGGGATAGCCGAAGGTGTGAATGACGGTCCCCGGTTTCAGCGGCGAACCTTTGGGGAGATCGACGACGAATTTCATTCCGATGGCCCATTCGCGGGCGTGATTGCCTTCGGGCATCCCAAGGCGCTCATCCAGTTGCCGTCCGATGGCGCCCACGGGGCCGTCCGCAATAACGGTCAGGGCCGCGCGGATATCCATGCCGGGCATGAAGCCGTCGCCGGGCGTGCCGTCCTTGTTGACACCCTGGTCGAGCAGGCGGACTCCCACGACTTTGTCTCCCTCGAAAAGCGCCTCGGAGACGGGCGTGCCGGGCCAGATCTGCACCGTCCCGGCGGTTTGCACCTGTGCGCCGACCCACTGCATGAACTGCCCCATGGAAAACACCATGCCGCCATCCTTGTGGAGAAACGAGGGAGTCCACGGAAGGCTCAGGGAAAACCGCTCTTCCGGGAACGCCATTTTAAGGGCTTTGATAAGAACGTCCGCCGCGGACATCGCCACGGGACGGCGGCTTGCGCCGATCGGGTCGAGCAAATAGATCACGCGTTCTTCGCCGACCGGAACCGACATCGGGATGCCCGCGCTGTCCAGGTTCGGAAAAGACTCCCGAAGGGCGCGGGCGCGGGTGACGACGCCGGAGACGCCGAAACCGATATCGTCGGCGCGTTCATAGCAAACCACTTGCGGCGGCAGGCCGGGAATCGCCTGGCTTTCGACGGCGGGAGAGCCGTCTTCGTTGACGAGTTTTGCGGCAAGGGTTGAAAGGAACCCGCCCATTGCCGGCCCGAAGCCGACGCAGGCGATGTCAACATCCATGCGCGCGCGCTCAACGGAGGTTTGGTTGGAATCAGTCATGGCGCGGTATTATTCCATGCAAAAGCGTCAATGCGCAAAGGAATAACGCCGTACGCCCGCGGTGAAAGCAAGGGACCGGAGGGACTTAAGGGACCAAAGGGACTTTTTCGACAGGCGCTTACAAGGAGCCCGGCGCTTTGCTCATCCGGAAAACGACGGTTTTCTGGGCGGTTGCCGCAGGGCGGTTGAGAACTTTATCCATGATGCCGGCTGCTTCGCCGGCGGTCCTGCCCATTTCCGTCTGAGGCCCCAGGTCGGATTCGAGTTGCCGCAGGAGCGGCAACGCTTCGGCGCGTTGCGTTTCGGCCAGCGCCTGGATGGCGACGGTGCGGAAAATCGGGCTGGTGCGGGGCTCGCGCGCCCAACGCGGCAACATCGGCAGGGCGACATCCGGAAAATAGCGCGCGATTCCGTGCAGGGCATAGTGGCGCGTGCTCGGGTCGCCCTCCAATAACTCGTGCTTCCAGTAAGACCATTCGGCTTCCGGGGTGATGCCGTAGTGGCGCATCGCGATCGCGTGGGCGAGGGGATCGATCATCGCCTCGATCTTGGTTTGGGGATCGACGGTGATCGCCAGTTGTTCGTCGGGGATGCCCATCTGCCGCAGCATCATCAGCGCCTGGACAATGTCCGCCGTCTCCACCTTGAATGAGGTCGTGTCCCATTGGTTTGGGAGGTCGTTGCCGGTTTCCGCAAACTTGGCGAAGGCGCTTGCGGGGAGGTTTTCCAGAATCGCCAGCGCTGCGGTCTGGGCGGCGGGCGCCGCGATCTCGGGGTGGTCGGCCACGAATTCGAGGAGCGGTTGGAGCTTGGGAAAGGTTGCCGTCGAGACCGCGAGGGCGCCATCGGCGATACGGTTGGTCGAGGCGGTGGCGATGCTCTTGAATTCCTCGATTCGCGTTTCGCCGGGATGAAAATCGACCACGTAAGGGCGCAGGGAGACGACCAATCCGTTGGCGCCCTCGAATGCCTGGCCGGCGGGAATCGAGAGGCGCAGAGGCTGGGTGGAGCGGTTGATCCCCATCATGCGCAGGCGGTCGCGCGCGTTGCCGCGGAACTCGGCGGTGAGCGTCTTGTCCTGCAAGGCGATCAGGAGATCTTCAATCAGGGTCTGAGGTGGTGGTGGGGGAGTCGGCGACGCTCGGGAATGGCCCGCCCCCCCGGCGCCCGACAGACCGCGTCCCGCCGCGATGACCGGGGCGAGCGGTTCGGGGGTGTTGAGAGACCGCGTTTCGCGCACTCCACGCAGAAACCATCCGCAGGCCCCTCCGAGAAAAAGGGCGGCAACCAAACAGATAACAAGCGCGGCGCGGTTCATGAAATGCCGAAATCGGCCAGAAAGATAGCACGCAACGCGCCAGAGGGCACCGAAGCCGCAAAAACCTTTTCGGAGTCGCGCCGGGATGCTATCGATTTCCCATGGCGTATTCCGCTGAGTATTCCGAACTGGTCGATGAGTTGCTGGGGCACTGGGGCGATTGTTTGAAAAAGTTGCATCCGACGGAGCCGCTTTCGGGATATGCTGTCGAACTGGCGGGCATCCGTCAAGCGACCGATGCCGCGCTCAGCGGAGGAAAATCGGTTGGCCCGCTGTTTCCGGTCGTTCGCGCGGCGTTGCTCATCTATTTCGATTCGCTGCCGGAGACGCACGCGCATCTTCGAAATTTGGCGGGTCCGCCGGTCGATTACTGGCGGGGAATCCTCCACCGCCGGGAGGCCGATTTCGACAACGCCCGGATCGCTTTCAGCCGGGCGGGCGAACTGGGTTTTTTTGCAAAATTGCATGAGGCGGTTTCGAGATCCTCTCCGCTTTTCGCGCGGCAATTCGCCTGGGACCCGTACCTGTTCACCGGGCAGTGCGAACAATGCAAGTTCGGCGAGACGGACTTGGAAGAGGACCTGGTCGAGATTCAACGTATCGAGTTCCGTACCGTGTTTGACTACACGTGGAAGCGGAGTGTGGAGCTGAATGCTGGGTAGTCGTGGCGAGGGCAGACGGTCAGGGTAGAACAGAGGGCGATGGAAAGGGATTACTGACGGGAATGGCACTAAGTTAAGGGCGTCTTGGGACAAATGTCGGCGTTATTTGCAGTCAGCGCCCGTGCTAGGGACTCCGGGGAGCGCAGGCGCCTCGCCTGTGGCCCTTGGCGCCCCCGCCAAGGGCATCGTTGAGAGGACGAACGCGCGCTGGCACCCAGGACGGCGTCGGCGGGGGTGCCGGCGCCCGCACGCGAGGGCGCGTGCGCTCCCCGGAAATCCGCATCCGTCGCCGCTCCGCTTGTTCGTGGCTCCAATACCCATCGAAAGTTTTCCTTAACTTAGCGCCATTCATTACTGACGGCTTCTGTCGGGCAATTGCGGTGGACATGGTGGTTTGCCACCGCTATAAGGACCGGCATGTCAGACATGAGTGCTCGAGAGAGCAAACCGCCTGCGCGTCCGGCAGAGGCTGCGGCCAGTGCGTTTAAAGAATTTATTGGGCTGCAACTGGCCGCTCCCGAATCGAAGTTGAACGTTGCGCGCGCGCAAATGGATCTGATTCATGCGGCGTTGCTGCGGGCGGCTCAGGCTCCGCTTCCGGCCGCCAAAAGGAGTCTGCGCTATCTCTGGAAAGTGTTTGGGGCGCGTGCGAGGCGATGGCAGTCCCGTGAGGAAGGCGTCGTGCGGATGGACGCATCCCGTCTTTCCGTCTGGAACCGGGCCGCGGGTCGATTTCGTTTTGCCGTCAATATCGTGCCGGATTTGTGGGTGCCTGGTGCGATTTCCATCGACGGCTGGGTTCTCGCATCGACGGGAGAACCGGTGGACACCGTCAGGGTGATTCTCGATTCAGGCAAGAAATTGACCACCAAATGCACCCGCACCCGCGTCGATGTTCGGCATCTCTATCCCGAGAACGCCGGCGCCGGGCAGTGTGGCTTTCGCTTGCTTTCCGCCGAGGGGATGGAAGGACATTCCGGGATTCTGGAGGCGCGGAAGGACGGCGATAGATGGCAGGTGCTTGCGGTCATCCGGTTTTCCGCGGAAATGACCATCCAATGCGTTCTGGATATTCAAAAGATCAGCCGTTCGATGTTGTTCGATTTTGAATACTACTTGGGGCGGGCCAAGGTCGATGCCGCCGACGAGACGAGGCTGATTCACCATTACTTGTTGGAAGGCGATGCGCGATGCCTTCGCCCCAATGGGGTATTCGATACCGCTTATTGGATCGCCAAAGCCCGTGGCGAGAGCGGCGATCCCGACCGCAACCCGCTCTTGGGATATATCGAGCGAAAGCCCGGCTGTACCCCAAAGCCCTGCGCCAACGTTGACCTGGAGGCGTACCAGAACCGACTGCCGGAGGCGGCCAGGCTCGGCTTGGACCCGCTGGTGCATCTGCTCAAGTTTGGGCGGCGGTGGCTGTGGCGCATCTGCTACGGAAGCAGGCAGGGCGCGGAGGACGAAGGCGTCTTGTGGGAGGCTGGGCGTCCATGGTTGTTTCAGAAGCCGGCCGCCGAAGGATGCAAGCGCCTGAATCTCCTGTTGGTGGGACACGTTCTCGGCAACCACCTCTTTGGCAGCGAACGGAGCCTGGTGGAACTCATCGAGACGGTGGATCGCGAGCGCTTCAACATTTACTGCGTCTTTCCGCAAATGTGCGAGCAGGCAAGCGACGGTCTCACCAACCTGGCTGCGATCGAACAGATCCGCCCCTTCGTACAAGGCGTGGCGCTGTTTTCCTACCGCTGGTGGAGCGCTGCGGACGACATTCCCGGTGGTTCCGTCACGCAGTTCGAGCAGATTCTCAAATCGCGGGACATCGACTTGGTGCATGTCAATACGATCACCTTGCGCGATCCGTTGGTTGCCGCGCGACGGCTTGGGATCCCGTGCGTTACCCACATCCGCGAGATCATCGTCCAAGACGAACAACTGGAGGCGAAAATCGGGCTTCCCACATCCGAGATCGTTGCCGATGTGGTGCAACGCAGCGACTTTCTCGTTTGCAATTCGCAACATACGCAGGCGCAGTATCCGAAACCGGATCGCTCGTTTGTCCTCTACAACACGGCTGACGAAAAGGCGTTCGATTTTCCGGTGCGCCCTCGCGGCGATCTCTTGAAAGTCGCGATGCTGGGCCTGGCCTCTCCGAAGAAAGGAGTGGCCGACTTCTTTGCGCTTGCACGAATGGCGCGCGAGCGGCATGCCCCTCTGGAATTTTGGTTGGTTGGCGAACCGACTGAATATCTCCAGGAACTTGTCGCCACCGAAGGTCAGTACGCGAACCTCAAGGTGCTGCCGCATACCGAAAGGCCGGAAACGGTCATGGAACAAGTGGACGCACTGGTCAATCTGTCGTATTTCGCCGAGTCGTTTGGGCGCACCGTCGCGGAGGCCATGCTCGCCCGCCGGCCTGTGGTGGTTTATCGGCACGGCGCGCTTCCCGAGTTGGTCGAGGACGGGGTTACCGGGTTTGTCGTCCCCTACCGTGAGCCGGAGAAAGTGCTGGAGAAACTCCTGAAGCTGGCAACCGATTCCGGCTGCTATGAGCGAATGGCCGAAGCGGCCCGGGCGGCTGCGCTTTGCAGGTTTTCGCGGGAAGCGGGTCGCGCGGCGGTTGCGCGGGTTTACGATGCCGTGCTTGGCTCTTCGGTCGGTCAGGAACATTTCAAGCACAAGGCGCGTCGGCAGGCCCAGGCTGCGAAACCGCTGCCCCGCATCGCCTATTGCATGTGGCATTTTCCCGTGCGCTCGGAGACTTTTGTGTTAAACGAGCTGCGCGAACTCGTCCGGATCGGCTGCGATTGCAGGGTGTACTGCAGGCACAGCCCCGAGAAGGATTTCAAACCCGATTTTCCAATCCAGTGGGAGTCAGTCGCCTCCACCGAAGAGCTTGCGGCGAAGTTGCGCGAATCGAAGCGCGACGTGGTTCATTCGCACTTTGTCTTTCCGACTGTGACGCAATGGGTTTGGCCCGCGTGCGAGGCCGCCGGTATTCCTTTCACATTCATCGGCCATGGCCAGGATGTGTTTCGCTACAAGAACATCGAGCAGGGTCGGATCGGGGACATTGTCCGTTCGCCGCAGTGCCTGGCGCTTTTTACGGTTGGGAGCTTTCATCGCCAGGTTTATCTTGAAGCGGGCGCGCCGGAGGAAAAACTGCTTATGCGCCCGCAATCGATTCCGCTGAAGCAATTTGAGGCGCAACCGATAGGGCCGCGACTGCGAGCCCCGCGCAGGAGCATTTGTGCGGTGAACCGGTTTGTGGAGAAGAAAGGAATGGAAGTGGCCATTCGGGCCATGGGCAAGCTGGCGCCATACGGAATTTCACTCAGTATTTACGGATACGGTCCGCTGGAGGAGTCGTTAAAGGCATTGTGCGTGGAACTGGGCCTGAGCAACGTGCATTTTCCCGGCTTCATCGACGGGCGGACTCACCTGGTGGAAGTGTTCAGGGCGCACGACCTTTTGGTGGCGCCGTCAGTTCGGGCCGCGGACGGCGACCTCGATGGCATTCCCACCTGCCTGATGGAAGCGATGGCAAGTCATGTTCCCGTCGTGGCGTCGCGGATCTCCAGCATCCCGGACTTGGTGCGCGATGGTATTACCGGATACCTTTGCGAACCGGGGGACAGCCAGTCGTTTGCCGATGCCGTGCTGCGTTTCTACAACGATCCCGTCGCCCGCGTGGAGTCGATTATTCACGCGGCGTATGAGGCCGTTGGCCGTTTCGATGTGGAAAGCGCGTGCTGGACGCTTTTGAGGACCTGGTCTCGCCAGGGGCTCGACGTTATCCTTGTCACCCACAATAAGCCGAAGGATGTTCGCGAGGTGATCGACCGGCTTTACCGGTTTACGCGCGCGTCGTTCCGCTTGATCATCGTGGATAATGCGAGCGACTCCGCGACTGTCGAGTACCTGCGGGAGGTGGCGCGGGAGCGGAACAACGTCACGCTGCTATTGCAGTCGGAAAACTTGTTGGTGGGCCCCGCCACAAACAAAGCGTTGGAAGCCGGTTCAGCTCCTGTGGCCGTTTACCTGTGCAGCCGGGAAGGATACATCCTCAAGGAGGGTTGGGATCAAGCGATTCTCGACTTCATGGATCGAAATCCGGAAGTCGGCCTGGCCGGAACGCTGGCCTACTCGCCCACGTACCTCACCGGAGCGGATTACATCGACAAGCTTGAGACTTTCCCGTGTTTCAGGAATCGCGGCTTTGCGGAGACGAGGCGCAGTCGAATTTTCCGGCATGTGCAGGGCGGTATGCTCGCGATTCGCCGCGCGATGTACGATATCATCGGCGGGTTCAACGGCGCGACGCCGCACAACCATACCGATGTCGAATACAGCTATTATGCGGAGAGTTGCGGATGGAAACTGGGTGAAATTCCCAATTTCGCCATCCTCTATAACAAAACGCGCCCGCCGCTGACCGCACGAATCACCGAAGACACGATGGTTGCGCATCCGGGGACTCTCGAAACAGCGGAGCTGCTCGATGATGTGGCAAACGGCCGCACGCACCTTTGCAACGTCTGCGGCACGCCCGGAGTGGACTGGAATGCTTCGCCCAAGACGGTCTGCCCGGTATGCCGTTCCCGTCCGTTCCACCGCACGCTGTTGCGGTATATTTCCGGAACCACCTGCACCTACCGAAAGCTCCCATGCCTGTTTGTGGGGCGGTCCGCCGACGTTCCGCAAAACTGGAGACACATGTTCGCCGGCCGCTATGTAACGTACGAAGAGCTTTTTTCCGAATATTCAAAGAACGGAGTGATCGACGTGTCCAGCGAGTATTTTGGCCTCATTGTGTTGTGCGTTTTGCCGGGCATCACCCTGCACGACGAATTCGGCTTTTGGTCCCTGGAGCGCCGTGAGCGCAGTTACTCGGCTAACGCCGGCTTCTTTGCCGAGCTGCATCGCATGCTTAAGCCGGATGGGCGCCTTCTCTACTTTTGCGATTACGGCGATCGCTCCTTGCTGGAAGCCGACCCCTCGAAGGCTCCGCCCGTGGCCATTGGCGACATGATCCGGCAGCTTGCATTGAACCGGTTTTATGCCGGGGAAATCATTCGATATTCAAGCGATGTGGTGCAGTATGCCAGATGCGCGATGCTGGTTTGCCACAAGGTGGAAGACCTCTCCGCGGTCGAAGCGCAGGCCGATGCCGCTCTTATGCTCCAGAAATAGCCCGGGTCGGGTCTGAATGGCGCTAAGTTAAGGGCGTCTTGGGACAAATGTCGGCGTTATTTGCAGTCAGCGCCCGTGCTAGGGACTCCGGGGAGCGCAGGCGCCTCGCCTGCGGCCCTTGGCGCCCCCGCCAAGGGCATCGTTGAGAGGACGAACGTGCCCTGGCACCCTGAACGGCGTCGGCGGGGGCGCCGACGCTCGCACGCGAGGGCGCGTGCGCTCCCCGGAATCCGCATCCGTCGCCGCTCCGCTGGTTCGTGGCTCCAATATCCATCGAAAGTTTTCCTTAAGTTAGCGCCATTCGGGTCGGGTCTGGGCGGGACGCCGTCCGCCGTGAAAAAACAGTCCCTTTTTCTCTATCCCTTCAGCTTCGGGGGCTTGAAAAACCTCCGGGAAGGGGAAAGGCAGAAAGGAGGTTTTCTTGAAAATCGAATTGACGCAGCGACACAGAAGGACAGACACTTTCGCGATGCCAAACGCCCACCCGCCTGACACCGCGTCACCAGAACACCCGGAGTCTGGAAGCGCCATCGGGGCGATTCTGAACCGGGAGGAATGCTGGGGCGCCAGATCTGTTTCAGATATCTCATTTTTGATACCGACCTGGATTCAGGGCTGTTCCGCATGGATTGGACACGTTCCGTTTGCGTTCTGGGTGATGGAAGCGACCCGTCCGGCAACTTTCGTGGAGTTGGGCACGCACACCGGGGTATCCTACATGGCGTTTTGCCAGGCCGCCAAGATACTCGCGCTGCCTACAAGGTGTTTTGCCGTTGATACCTGGTTGGGGGACGAGCATGCCGGCTTCTACGGGGAAGAGGTATACGCATCGGTTTCCGAGCACAACGAACAGAATTACGCCGGTTTTTCGAAATTGATCCGCGGTACGTTCGACGAAGCGGCCTCGCAGTTCGCCGATGGCTCCATTGACCTGCTGCACATCGACGGGCCTCACACGTACGAAGCGGTCAAGCACGATTTTGAGACGTGGCTGCCGAAGCTTTCGTCGCGGGGGGTGGTGTTGTTCCACGACACCCAGGTTTGCGATCGTGCCTTCGGGGTGTACCGGTTCTGGAAGGAGATTGCGGCAGGGCGCCGCCATTTCGAGTTTCATCACAGTTCGGGACTTGGGGTGCTCGGGGTCGGCAATGACCTTCCGGAGGCTTTGTGTCCCCTGATCGATGCCGCGTCCGATGTTGCCGAAGCCGGCGCAATCAGGGCTTTCTATGCGGCAGTGGGTGGGGAAATAGAGATGGCGTTCTCGAGTCAGTTTGAAGCCTTTCATCGACCGTGGAACCGAATTTGTTTTGCGCTCAACCGGCATGCACTTCTTGCAGAGAAATTGAGGGGGCAACCTGTCGTCGATAATGGCTATCTGGCTCGTTCGCCGATGTTCCTTCAGCTTTTTTGCGATGCGGGGAAAGGCTACAGCGAGGAGAGTTCGGTGGTCGAAGCGCTGGTCTCCCAGGAGTGGCAGACCATTAGGGTCCCGCAACTTCAAACGCTTTGCAAGCGCGGCCGAATCCGCCTCGATCCGGTCAACCTGCCTTCGGTGATTCGGATTTCCGGGATCAAGATTGTAAGCGAGACGGGCGGAGCCGTCTTCAAGGCAGAGGCCGCGGCGGAATTTGCGCGTTTAAATTACGGGCCGGAAGTGTGCATGCGCATGGACGGCAACGAGGCGGTTCTGACTGCCGCCGATGGCGACCCGCAGGTGCTCTTTCCTCCGATCGATTTCAGCGGCTGCGGAGAATGTTATTTCGAGATCACTCTCAGAATCGATTCGGAAATCGGCAATGTGCTTCGGAGCTTCCGCGAAACGCTGGATAATGAGCGCGTTGAGTTGGCACGCCTGAAGGCTGCTGAGGTCCGCCTGAAAGCCAGGGGGAGACGCTTGGAAGTGGATGACAAGTACCTGCGGGCAGAGTTGCGCAACGGCAAGGACGCAGCCTGGCAGATGCAGGAAACCATCGAGCGGCTGCAGCGCATTGTGAAATCCGCGGAGCAATGGCAAAGGCGATCATGGTTCAAACGGGCATTTCACCGATGGCGCTCCGCCGGAGATGGCTCCCAGAAAAAGGAATCACAGCGTGGAGTTGTTCGCGCGATTCGGACGCGGCTCAAGAAGCTGATTGCGCGGGCGTGCGGTCGTCCAACAGAGGCCGACAGCGCCAAGATGACGGACGGGAAGAGCAGGGCCGCTACGAAAAGTCATAAAGCGGTGAAATCACCGGTGCAGTCTGACTCCGGTTCGAGATCTTACGAGGGAGGGGCAAGCTTGCATTTGTCCGATCCGCCCACGCCGCCGCCCTCCGTGACGGTCATCGTGCCTAACTTTAACCACGCGCCCTATTTGAGGCAGCGCCTGGATTCCATTTATCAGCAGACTTACCGGAAGTTCGATGTGCTGCTCATGGACGACTGTTCGAGCGACGGAAGCCTCGAAATTCTGAAGGAATACCAGGCGAAATACCCCGAGATTACGCGACTGATCGTCAATGAGACCAACGGAGGGTCGCCGTTCGCCCAGTGGAAAAAGGGCATTGAACACGCTAGGGGCGAGCTGATTTGGATCGCCGAAAGCGACGATTGGTGCGACGTGAACTTCCTCGATACGCTGGCGCCTTTCTTTGGGGACCAAGCGGTCAAGCTGGCTTATTGCAAGACCGCTTTTGTCGATAAAGACGGCGTGCCGTTGCGCTTTACGTTCGAGCAGTACACGAAGGGCATTTCGCCTGTCAAATGGAATGAAGACTACGTGCAGACTGCCCACAGGGAAGTCTCGCAAGCTCTTGGGTTACGCAACACCATCCCCAATGCCAGCTCCGTTGTTTTTCGCAAACCCTCCCGCCTGGGGCTCTTCGAAGACAAGGACTGGATCGGGATGAAGATCTGCGGCGACTGGGTTTTCTATCTCCATGTCATTCGCGGCGGCAAGCTGGCTTTCTCCAGAAAAACAAACAACTACTACCGCTACCACACCCAGAACGCATCGACCGTCAGGAACCAGCGCGAGTTCTACTATTATAAAGAGCACGAGACGGTTGCCAAAACGATCGCGCGACTGTACGCGGTAGAGCCCGAAATTTTGGAAAGGCTTCGGTGTCTGATTGCGGAACATTGGCGCCATATCTTCAAGGACGAACCGAAGCCGGATTGGACGTTCAACGACGCATTCAATATGGACGCCGTTCTGAATGAGCGTCATCGGCGACTGGCGAATGTTATGGTCGCCAGCCATGATTTCTGCACGGGCGGCGGCGAAATGGTTGCGATCAGGCTGGCCACGGCGTTTTACCTGGAGGGCTATGCGGTAACCTTCTTCGACTTCAATGCACATTCTCCAGAGCCGCAGTTCCGCCGAAATTTGCCGCCGGAGATTCCGGTGATCCAGAGGAACCAGGGATTCCGTGATTTCGGCGGAGTGGTCGCGGCTTTTGGCGTTGAAGTGATCAATACCCACCACGCCGGTTGCGACCGGGCTTTTGCCGATATGTGCAGGAGCATCCGCTTGAGCGATAACCCGCTGTCCGCACCGCGACTGGTCGTTACCATGCACGGGATGTATGAATCCAACCCAAACCTTCTGAAAGATTACGGCAATACGCTGCGAGATTATGTTGACCACTGGGTCTACGTGGCTGACAAGAACGTGGCGCCCTTCCAGGCTCGTGGATGGTTTTCCAGGGAACACTTCACCAAGGCGTGGGCGCCGGCGAGTCTGCCCTTGAACGGGGCGAACATAGTGTCGTCAGTGAATCGCGCGGCGCTGGGTATTTCCGCGGAATCTTTTGTGATCTGCGTCGCCAGCCGCGCCATCGAGGGGAAGGGGTGGGCGGAGTCAATCCAGATCGTTGAGGCGGCTCGCGCTCGCTCTGGCAGGAATATTGAGTTGCTTCTTTTGGGACAGGGGCCCGTCGCCGATTTACTCGCCGCCACTCAACTGCCTCCCTATGTGCATCTGCTGGGGTTCCAGTCGAATGTCACCGACTACTACGCCTTGGCTGACTTGGGGTTGCTTGCCACGACCTATCGCGGCGAGAGTGCTCCGCTGACCATCGTTGAATGCCTGGGCATGGGAAAACCTTTCATCGCTACGGACTATGGCGAAATCGGCAGGATGCTCTTGGACGATTGTGGAGAACCGGCCGGCGCGGTGTTCGCGGCGCTCGATGGCACGATCCCCATCGATACTGTCGCCGATCTCGTTTGTTCCTACGCCTGCAATCCTGAGGAATACGCGAAGGTCGCCAGCCGTGCTGGAAGGGCCGCCGAGAAATTCGACATCCGCAAGACCGTTGCCATCTTCAAAGAGGTGTTTGCCTCGGTACTGGCGTAATTCGCGGCAACCCGCAGAGCGCCGCCCGCGAGAGCGCCCCCCCTGGCCCCGCTGGCACGCGCTCGAAACGCATGTAACTCCCACAATTCGCGCGGTTTTCCATTGGTAATCAAGGAATTGCGTGTGGTTGTGTGGTTTTGTGCGATCACATAACCGGCGGCTCGCTGCAATGCTCGACGAGCTTCGCGATCTGGCTTGCAGCCTGCGATGCGGAGTGCTTTCGGCGCGCTTCCTCGCGGGCTCGCCCGCCGACGCTTACGCGCGCCTGTTCGTCGCCGGCCCATTGAAGTATGGCCGCTGTCGCGCCATCCAAATCGCCATTGGGAACCACCCGTCCGCATTCGCTGCCAACAAACGACGGCATTCCACCGGCGCCCTCGAAACAGACGATCGGCAAGCCTGCGTCGGCCGCTTCCAAAGCCACCAGCGGGAACGGATCTTCGCGGGACGAAAGCAGGAAGATGTGCCCGGAGGCGAAGTAGTCCCTTGGGTTTGACCGATCGCCGAGGAAGCGAACCTTTGTTTGCAGCCCCGTCTCTTGGATGCTTTGTTCCAGCTGCCGGCGCTCCTCTTCCGAGCCGGCGCCGAGCCAGAAGAAACGCAGACGGTCGTCGGCACGGCAGGCGCGCCCGGCGATCGACACGAAGAGGTCCGGCCCCATCCGCCAGTCGGTGGTCCCGCAGCCAAAAACGACGATCTCGTTCCCGGCCAACTCCAGGTCAGTACGCGCGGCGCAAACCGCTTCATCGGCAGGCTGGTAGTTGGTTTCGATGAATGCGTGGATGACGGAAATCGCAGCCCGATCGATTCCATAGCGCGAAGCGAGATGCTCGGCCACCGGCTCGGACGCGGCGATGAAGCGATCCGTATTGAGCAGCGTCGAAGCCATGATCTTGCCCGGCTCCCAACGTTCGATCGAGGCCTGGAGCTCGTGAACGTGCGTGATGACCGGGCAGCCCAGGCAACGCAGCAGCTCCAACACTGCGCCGTTCACCACCGTGCTGGAATAGATCAGGCGCGGACGCGGCGAGAGGAACCGCTCCAAGGCGAGGGCGCGCTTGGCGTCGTCGGCGTAGTCTGCCAGCACGAGCGTCTCCGGGCAGAGTTTCTCAAATGCCTGACGCAGGACGCCGCTGCCTACCAGCAACAGCCGGATGGGAAACGGCTGGGTTTTGCGCCATTCCCGCAGCAGCGTCAGCAGCAAGTCCTCGGCGCCAAAGCGCTCGGCGTCGTGCCCGATCACCAGCAGGGGAGGGCCGGCCATCAGCGATTGCGGGACGATTTCGCGCCACCCCTGGGGCAGCGGCAGTTCCATCGCGCGCTTGGTCAGATCTAGATGCAGGTAGCCGTGGGTCCGGTCCGGCTCCAGATAGGCGCCCTCCGCCCATTCGTTCCAGGCATTGATGAAAAGGAGCCGTTCCTCGCCGGTGAAATCGGCCTCGGTTTGCTGCACGGCTTCGCGCAGCCAGGAGAAATACTTGGCCGGTTTGCTGCCGTGAACCACGGTGGAAGCGGTGAGCCGGCGAGCCGTGTTGTCCCACATCGGCATGACGCCGCGAAACACCTTATTAGGCTGCTCCCGGTCGGCCAAATAGCTGGCGTGAAACTCGTTGTAACTGAGCAATTTTCCAACAAAGGAGGGTGCCGCTTCGATCTCCGCCGGCTCGACCTGCGCCAACTTGAATCCGCTGAGATGGTGCGGCGGAAACTGAATCAACGCATCGAGGCCGATGCTGTCCCACTCTTTCACAGTAACAAATGAGCGCATCGCGCAGAGATAGACTTCGCCGATCCCCTCGGCCCTGCAGACCGCGCGCCACCGACGGAAGGTCGCGGCGGGATCCGGAAGCAGGTTTGGGCGGTAAATGACAAAGAGCGGCTTGCCGTTGATGCGGATGTAGCGCGGATCGCGGAAATACTCGACCGCGCAGCGGATGAGCTCGATGTCGTCTCGTGGGCTATAATTTTGCTGGAGAAGCACTTCCTGGTCTTGGCCGTCCCAGCGCCTCGACCAGTTCTCGTTCGCCCAGCAAAGGCAGAATGGGAAGTTTGGAGTGCCCGTCCTGAGAATCTGTTCAACCGGCTTTTCAAGAAGGCGCCGCCCGCCGAACCAGTAAAAGTAGTAGCAGAATCCATGCAGTCCGTATTCCCGCGCCATCGCAGCCTGGCGCTCCCGCACCGTGGCGTCGAGCAGGTTGTAATACCCGATGTCCTCGTGCGGTACGCGCGGCTGGTCGTGCCCCGGATAGAGCGGGATGGCGCGCCGAACGTTGGTCCACTCCGTAAAACCATGCCCCCACCATTCGTTGTTCTCGGGAATCTCGTGGAACTGCGGCAGGACAAAGGCGATAGCCCGGACCCGCGAAGCAGCGCCGCCGCTCTTGGGATCGCGAACGAAACGCCGCGCCGCGCACATCCCGGCGGCGACGAGTGGCTTTTGCAGTCCGGCGCCCGCGATTTCCAGGAACCACGCAGTCAGCCAGTCCGGCGGTAGCGGCGCGATGTCCTGGAGCACGGCGGCATATTCCCCGTCGGCAGCGTCCGGCATTTGGCGAAACTCCGGTGAATCGGAGTTGAGCCGGCCTTGCAACCGCTGGATTCGCGGGTCGCGGAAACGGTCGTCGCTCAAAAGCGCCTGCGTCTCCGGTTGCTCGCAGCCGTCGTCAAGAATCCACAGCCGCCAGGTTTTGTAGGGTTGGTCGAGAATTGACATGAGCACCCGCTCCAGCCGCTCCGCATTGGCCTCGAAAATCGGCAGCACCAGATCGAACCGCGTCGTCTGTTCCTTGCCTGCGAGCGCCTCTTCCGCCGCCTTGAACCGCGCCACGCACGGCGGACGGGGGACCGCGAACCGTTTGACTTCCACCCAAACATCACCGTCCCATGCCTCCAGAAGGCCCTCGCATGATTCATCGCCAGTCGCGCGCCAGTCCGTCAGCCAGAGTTTGCAGTCGAATCCCAGATATTCGCCCAATGCTTCCGGGCGTCTCGCCTTAAATATCTCCTCCACATCGCGCCGGTTGAGTCCGAAGCGCACCGGTGCAATGTGCCTGCCATAACGCACACGCAGCCTTGGAACCGGCTCGGCCGCTACAGGAATGTACCAGCCCAATACAGCGAAGTGAGGCCCGTCCACTTCCGAGTATACCGCCTTTTCGACATTGAAGGCGATCCAAGACGGCTGCTGCTGCGGTTGCTGCGGTTGCTGCGGCGATTGTTGCTGCGGTTGCTGCGGTTGCTGCGGTTGCTGCGGCTGCTGCTGCGCTTCCTTTTTTCCAAAGCGCTTGCTTAGCGAACGTGTGAGGCGCTCAAACGCGCCCAGCCGCTCCTCCTTGGTCCCGAGAGCCCGCCAGCGATGAAACGCGCGGCGGTACCACGACCGCCGCTGCCAGCCCCGGGCCGATTCCACAATCCGTTTCAACCCCTTGATTGTCTTATTCGCTTGCGAGACAGCCTGTTTCGCCGTGCGCGCTTCCTCCTTTGCGGCAGCCTTCGCGGCACGCTCTTGCGCCGCCTCGGCACGCGCTTGCGCCGCCTCGGTACGCGCCTGCGCTGCCTGCGTGCGCAGGCGCTTTTCCGTAGCCTTGAGCTTTGCCGTTTCGTCACGCTGGGCCGTCAACGAAATGCGGTTTCCATCCAAAATCTGGGCAAGGCTGGAGAGAATGCCGGGCATCTCCAGTTCAACCCGCAATGTAACTGCCAAAGTGCAAACTCCGTGTCCGCAAAAATCCAGCGCTGGCAAAAGCATCTGCGGGGCGTTGCCCGTGGCCACCAGAAACACGCCGACCACGGCCGGGCTGGCGCGCAGGTTCGCAACGCATGCCAAGCGCTGAAACTCCCGCTCCGTTGTCGCGCTGAACAGCGTCTCGCGGAACTCCCCCGTTACCTTGAGCGAGGAAATCCAGATCAGCCCGGGTCGGTCGAAGGGATCGATGCGCAGGCGCGCGCCCTCGCTCTTGCACAGTGTTTCGATTCCCTCGAAATGGATCGTCTGCCACTCGCCGACAGCCAGCGACTTGGTGAGCGAAACCTCCGGACAGTAATCTCCGCGCCCATCCCCAAAGATCTGAAAGCGATAACGGTCCCCAACTGACTCGGCGCCAAAGAGCTCCCATTCGAAAAGCGAACCGTTGAGCCCGGGTAGCGGCGCATCGCTGCAGAGCGCCATCAGGAAAGCCGGCTCCGGCAGCGCTGGCATGGGGAAGCTTCCCTGGGAAGAGCCGATGCCGCCCTGCGTCAGCGGGCTTTCAGGCAGCAAAATAGAAGCAGGCGCGGTCCGTTGCGTCAGGATCCCCACATGGCGAAAACGCGCCTGCAAGAGCTTGCGGAATTCCTCTTCGGCCAGTTCCCTGCTGCGATCGGGATTCAGCTCTTCGTCGAGCCGTTTGTGGTTAACGCGCTTCGGCGTCGAAATGAGCGCCATGCCGCCGGGCCGCAAGACCCGTGTCAGCTCGCAGAGGAACCCCTGTTGATCCCCGGCGTGCTCGAGCGTCTCGAAACTGACGGCGAGGTCGACGCTTTGGTCCGCCAGCGGAATCGAAGCGCAGCTCCCCTCGGCAAAGCGCAGGTTGGGCAGGGCGTATTTTTGCGACGCATGGGCGACAGCTTCGGCGGTAATGTCAACGCCAACGACGCTACGAGCGCTCCGGGCCATCGAAAAGCTCCCGTATCCCTCGCCGCACGCGATATCCAGAACGTCCCTGCCCTCCGCCATCCGGGCCGCGATCGCGTAATGGAACAGATGCTCGGACGCAATTTGCCCGGAAAGGGAAGTGGTCAGTCGCTCGCCCGTCGAAGGGAGTTCAAGGTCGAATACATTCCCCGAGACAACAGGGTTGGAATTGTTGATGGATGACATTAGGAAACCACGCACCGTACAAGGGAACGCCGTCCCACATCAAGGGCAAAAGGACCCGCCGATTCTTGCGAGAACGTCGGAGACCGGGTTCTGGGGAGCGCACGCGCCCTCGCGTGCGGCCTTTGGCGCCCCGCCAAAGGCATCTTCGCTCAAGAAGCCCGCATTCAACCGATCAACCACGGATTACACGAATGAACACGGATAGGTTTTATCCGTGCCAATCCGTGATATCCGTGGTTTCGATGAATCAAAAGTTCGCGTCGGCGAGGGCGCCGACGCCAACACGCGAGGGCGCGTGCGCTCCCCAGAGTTGCAGGCCGACGCCGTTTTCTTACTCCGTGTATATACCCCGTTGTACGCGGACCTCCCCGGTGATTGCGATCCGCGGGAAAAAATTTGTCCCGCGCCCTAAATTTCGACGTGAATTTTTGGCGCTTCGTTCGGATTCCAGACAAATTTCTCAGCGCCGGTTGCTGATGACTACATCCCATCAAAGGCGCGGCTCTGGCCGGGCCGTTGGCCCTGAAATGGCTGCGCACGTGCTTCCAAATGATGTCGGTAAGGGAATGACACCACTGCGCCGCCAGCCTTCAAAACAAGTCTTCCACAACATTTGCCGCCTGCACGCGGTCGTTCAATTCTTCGAGCGCGACGTCGCAGAAGGCGGCGGTCAGCGGAATCGTGCGGGGGCCTTTTGTCGTATTGAAGACGACCTCATCCCACTGGATGGACGCTATAGCGCGGTTGAACTTTGCCACGGAGCGCCCCCGGAAAAATGCGCGCGTGCTGGAGGGCGGCTGGAAGATGGCGTTCTTGATTTCCTCTTCAGTGAGAAACCTGCGGGAGGCACAGGCGCGCACAGTCTCGTAATGAAGCCCGGCGACGGGATCGATGTTGTGGTATTCGAGGTCGATCGACTGGAGCCACGGATCGCTCCAGTCCAGTTTCTCCTCCTCGCGGAACGTGCTTAGGAGGTACTTCTTGGCCACCCAATCGAGCCGGTCGGCGCAACGCATCGGGTCGATCTGCAAATCGTTGAGCACGGCCTCCCACTCCTTGAGAATCCAGGGCGCATCTTCCTGGAGTCGGTCGCAGTGCTTTTGCGCGGCGGCGAGATAGAGGCGCTGAATATCGATGGCGGAGATCTTGCGCCCGTCGGCGAGCTCGACGATCCAGTCATAGCTTGGATCGCGGCTGATCGATTTGGTCGCCTCGACGGCGTTGGCCAGTTCGATGATCGGCGCGCAGCCTTTCTCAATGAGTTCGAGCACCAGCGAAGTCGTTCCGATCTTGAGCGCGGTGGCCACCTCGCTCATGTTTGCGTCTCCGATAATACAATGAAAGCGGCGGTATTTTGAAGTGTCCGCGTGCGGTTCGTCGCGCGTGTTCACGATGGGCCGGCGGTTCATCGTGTCGATGGAAATGAGCACGCTGAAGAAATCCGCCCGCTGCGAGATCTGAAAAATGCCGGGTTGCGGCTGGCCGTTCTCGCATTCCAAGCCCATCTTGCCCGCGCCGGCGTAGATCTGGCGGGTGACCAGAAACGGAGCCACGCCGGTGACGATGCGATCCCACGGCACCGCGCGTTCCATCAGGTAGTTATCATGGCAGCCAAACGAGTGGCCGACGAAATCGGTGTTGTTCTTGTAAAGGCGCACCTCGCACGGGCCGTTCATGCGCATATTGCGCCGGCGCGCGCACTCCCACAGGACGCGCTCGCCCGCCTTGTCCTGCGCGACGATCTCGCGCAACGTGGTGCATTCCGGTGTGCTGTATTCCGGGTGCGCATGGTCGTTGTAGAAGCGCGCGCCGTTGCTGAGAACCAGGTCGCTCTTGATTTCCTCGAAGCTGAGCGGGCGTTGCTGGTCGATTTCGAAATAGGCGGCTTCGTCGGTGTCCTGAAGCAATTCCGCGGCGCGAAATCCGCGCGCATCCCGGTGCGGGTCTTCGAGTTCGTAATCCCACTTCATCGACGCGCCGTGCTCGGTGTAGCTGCGGACGATCTCTATCGATTCCTGCACCACGTCCACCTGCTCCTTGCCGGCGACAGTAATGCCATATTCCGTCTCGATACCGAAGACTCTTTTCATCCGATAACCCGCGCCTTTCTTACACCCCGCTAGATAACATGCGTGCGCGGCGTCGTCTTGGCTTCCGTTCCCGCACGGATCGGCGCGACGCGCACAACATTCTCCGCATCGTAGTCGATCAGCTTCAGCCAATCCTCCGTAATATCCGTCGGCGGAAAGATATCGTTTTCCAAGTATTCGGAATCGAGCGAAATGCGCAGATCGGCTTCCCTGATCCCCTGTTCCTGTCCGGTGGCAATGGCCCGCTTGATGGCGACGCCCTTGGCGCGTTCGACGATGGAGGCAATGATCGCGCCGCTGACCAGATCGCCGCGGTAGAGCACCTCCTTGCGTCCGCTGCGCAATGTGACCTCCAGGAACTTGTTCTCGTCGCGACGGGAAAACTGCGAGTCGATCAATTGGTCCACGAGGCACTCGATCGCTTCCTGCACTCCGCCGGCTTGCTCGATCAGTTGCGAGTCGTACGGCAGCGACGGGGTGAGATAGATTTTGTAAATCTCGCGCGAGCCTTCGCGGGTGGGGCGGTTCACCTTGATCTTTCGGTCGATTCGCCCCGGGCGCAGCACCGCGGGGTCGATCAAATCCGCCCGGTTGGACGCCAGGATGATGACCACCTCATTCAGTGAATCGATGCCGTCCATTTCCGCGCAGAACATCGGCACGAGCGTGGAGAGAATGCTTGAGTATCGCGTTGCGCGGCGCGTGCCCAAAACGCTCTCGGCTTCGTCAATGAACAGGAACGGCAGGAAACCCTCCCGCCGTTTCTCGCGCGCGGTGGTAAAGATTTCACGCACGATCCGCTCGCTCTCGCCCACCCACATGTTGAGAATCTCAGGCCCCTTGATGTGCATGAAATACTCATGCATATCCGCGCCGGTCTGCGCCTTGAGTTTGGCGGTCAGATTGTAAGCGGTCGCCTTGCCAATCAACGTCTTTCCGCACCCCGGCGGCCCGTAAAGCAGGAACCCCTTCGGAGTGCGGTGCTGGAACTTGGTAAACAACTCCGCGTGCAGCAGCGGCAGCTCCACGGCATCCTTGATCGCCTGCAACGCTTCGTGCTGACCGCCGACCCTCTCCCATGGCAATTCCGGCACGTTGTCCAGGTAGTAATCGTCCGAGTGCGGGCGGGAAAGCAACTCCACGGCCACCCGGTAGTTCGAGTCCACGCGAACCTCGTCGCCTTGCTTGAGGTTCTGGGATATCAGGTCCGTGCCCCGTTGCAGAACCAGCGACTGCACGCCGTGCTCGGTGCCGACGCGCAGGCGATCCTCGGCGAGCACCTCGGTGACCTTGGCCACCGGTCCGCTGACATCGTACCCGAGGTCTCCTACAATTGCGAAAGCTTCGTTGACCAGCACGCGCGTGCCTCGTTTGAGCGTCTCGATGCTCACCCGCGGGTCGGCGTTGCAGTAGTAGTCGGCGCCTCCCACCACGATCTGCGCGGTGTTCCGATTGGGAGCGCCCAGGAAAGTCCCGATGCGGTTGGCGGGCGCCGTCAGCTTCTGGATGATCTGCTCCATCTTTTCGATGGCCTGCCGCGCCTCGGCCATGGTGGTCTCCTGCTCGGAGACCAGGGTGCGGATATCCTCCAGTTCCCGCTGCACCGGATGCCCCGAAGGAATGGATGAAATTGCCCGGTCAATCCGCTCCACAGGGCTCAGATCTTCCTCACCGGTGAATCTTTGAAAGGATGGAGAATCACGCATTCAAGAACATTACGGGGGAGTCGGGCCGAACGGTTGCCAAAATACGCGGAGCGGTGAAATCAGGCTCGCATGCTGCCAATTTCGTCCTTATCCTCGCGCAATGCCTTACCTTAACATTCAGACCAACGTGTCATTGCCGCCCGAAAAGGAATCGGCGTTGCTGGCTGCGGCTTCAAGCGCGATCTCTTCCGGCCTGGGCAAACCGGAAGCCTACGTTATGGTTTCAGTGAACCCGCACCGGGTCCGGTTTGCCGGTTCGGAAGAGCCTGCAGCCTTTCTCGAACTAAAGAGCATCGGGTTGCCGGCGAAGTTGACCGCCGTCGCGGCATCGCTGACGAAACTGGTCTCCGAACACCTGGCTGTACCGGCCGGACGCGTGTTCATCGTTTTTGGCAACATCCCGCCCACGCACTGGGCGCACCAAGGCGATACGTTCGCGTAAAAAGGAGCGATCGGACGCATCGATGCCGCATCCGGGGAGCGCACGCGCCCCCGCGTGCGGCCTTTGGCGCCCTCGCCAAAGGCATCTTCGCTCAAGAAGCTGGCATTCAACCGATGAACCACGGATTACACGAATGAACACGGATAGGTTTCACCCGTTCCAATCCGTAAACTCCGTGGTTTCGATGAAGCGAAAGTTCACGCCGGCGGGCGCGCCGACGCCAACACGCGATTGTTTGCGAGGTACCGAAAGAAATTCGTTCGGCACCTGAAACTCCCTGGCTTACTTTAACCGGCCCCAAGCGCCTTCACTGGCCCGTCGAGCGTTGCACGCACCTTGCGCGCCAGATGTGGCGGCATGAACGGCTTTTGCAGGAAGGGTGTTTGCGGCGCGATATTGTAATTGCCGAAGACCATTTCCTCGACGTATCCGGAAGTGAACAGGATGCGGGTTTCCGGTTGGCGTTCCTTTAGCCACTCCGCCAGTTCTTTTCCGTTGGAACGCGGAAGAACGACATCGGCAAAAAGCAGGTCGATCTTTAGAGCGGGACTCTGGAGTACGATTTCCCTTGCTTCTTCGGCGCTCTTTGCTTCAAGCACCGTGTAGCCAAGCTTGCGCAGGATATAGACAGCCAGTCCGCGCACGCCTTTTTCGTCTTCCACCAGCAGGACGGTTTCGGCGCCGCCCAGACCGCTGAGGTCTTCCATGCGCGGTTCCTCGCGGGCAACCCGCTTGCCATCGGCGTCCGCCTGGGGTAGGAAAATGCGGAAAGTAGTGCCGAGGCCGGGGGCGCTGTCGCAGAAGATATGGCCGCCGCTCTGCTTGACGACACCATAGCAGGTGGCCAGTCCGAGGCCGGTGCCACGTCCCGGCTCCTTGGTGGTAAAGAACGGTTCGAAGAGATGATCCCTCACATCGGAGGGCATCCCGGTGCCGGTGTCGCGCACCACCAGCTTGACCCATCGTCCGGCGGGGATCTCGTCGTCGGTCAACACGCCGGCGTCGTCCGCCGTGACAACCACACTGCTCGTCTGCATGGTAATCACGCCGCCGGCGGGGATGGCGTCTCTCGCGTTCAAAGCCAGGTTCAAGAGCACTTGCTCCAACTGCCCGGCATCGGAGCGCACCATGCACGGTTCCGGCGACGGCGCCACCACAATGTGAATTTGATCCCCGACAAGCCGGCGCAGCATCGGTTGCATCTCCGTGATGACGGAGTTGATATCCAGCACCTTCACTTCGAGCGCCTGGCCGCGGCTGAAGGCCAGGAGTTGGTGCGTCAACGACGCCGCGAACTGGCCGGCCTTGCGGATTTCGGCGATGCTCCTGGATTCCGGGCTGGTCGGGTCCACCTGCGTGAGCAGCATGTCGCTGTAGCCCAGGATCGCGGTGATGATATTGTTGAAATCGTGCGCCACGCCTCCGGCCAGTCTGCCCACGGCTTCCATCTTTTGCGTCTGCACTGTCTGCCCCGCCGCGCGTTTGTGTTCGGTAATATCCCGCGCAATGGAGGCGATCCCGGTGACCACGCCGCGTTCGTTGCGGATCGGCGCTTCGGTCACGGACACGCAAATCCGTTTGCCGTCCTTGCGCAGCCGGGGCACTTCGACGTTCTGGATGCTCTGTCCCGAACGAACCTTGCCGAGTTGCCGGATGAATTCATCCATTTGTTCGGCCGGGACCAGCGTGCTCGCGTGACGGTTAATCATTTCCGGCGCGGTGTACCCGTAAATCCGTTCGGCGCCCGCGTTCCATGAAACGACCATGCCGTCTACGGTTTCGCTGAAGACGGCGTCGTCCGAAGCCGCAACGATGGCGGCCAGCTCGCTTTGTAAACGGTGCGCCCGTTTTGCTTCCGTGAGATCGCGCAGGTATGCCGTGAAAAGCGGACGTCCATGCACCTGCACTTTGGCGATCGCTATCTCCGCCGGAAACTCATGACCGTTGGATCGAATCGCGTTCATTTCCGAGCGCCGCCCGTAAGAGGCTCCAGCGGCGTTGTAAAGCGGCAGGCCGTTGCAAGGCCCGCTTCGCATCGACTCTGGAACGATCAGTTCCGAGAGCGGGCGCCCGAGCACCTCCGCGCGGCGATACCCAAACGTGCGTTCAGCCGCCGGGTTCCATTCGATGACCTGCCCCCGGTGATCGAACGTGATAATGCAATCCAGGGCGGACTCCAGGATGGCGCCCTTCCGGGCCACCGCATCCCTCAACGACTCCTCAGCGAGCTTGCGTTCCACCAGATAGCCGAGCTGGTTTGCCATCGAGCCGAGCGTCTGAAGCAACTCGCGATCCGGTTCGAGCGTTTTTGGGCTGAAGAACTCCAGCACATGCATCACTTCGCCGCCCACCTTGATCGGTATTCCGAACGCGGAGTTCATCCCATACTTCGCTGCGACCAAGGCGTTTACCGTGAACTCCTCCTCGGAAAAATTAACCACCCATGCGGGTTCGCCGGTTTGCCATACCCGCCCGGCCAGCCGGACTCCCGGGGCGAACGTGACTTCCTGGGTCGCATTCTGAAACTCCGCGATGTCGATGCCCCGGGCGTGCCAGATTTCCACGCATTTGAGGACGTTTTCCGACGCGACCACCTCCCAAACCGCGCCCATGTTCCATTCCAGCAGATCGCAGATTGCTTGCAGGAGCTTCGGACGGGCCTCAACCACCGAAGCCGACTCCCCCAGGATTTTCACCGTGGCATATTGGAGGGAGCGCCTCAATTCCGCCCATCGCCGCTCATGGATATCGGTTGCCATTCCCTCCAGATAGAGGATTGCCCCCGTCTCGTCCCGGATGGCGCGGATGGTGTGGGAAATCCAGACGGTGCGTCCATCGGAGCGAACCACTTCCGCTTCAAAATCGGTTACGTTGTTCTGGGTCTGGAGCGCGCGCACCATCTCGGCCCAGCGCACGCCATCGGCAAAGAACTGACGGGCCGGCCAGCCGGAAGTCTCGTTGAGCAGCGCCTGCGGCGTTTCCCTGCCCAGCATGCGCGCCATGGCTGGATTGGCGGTGATAAAGCTTCCGTCCTCGGTGCTTTGAAACAGGCCATCCAAGGCATTGTCGAAAATCGCCTGGTAGTTAACCTGCACTTCCTCGACCTGCGCGGCGAGATGCTGGCGTTCGGCCAAGTCGGACAGTTTCATCTGGGCCGCCGTCGTGAGGCGATGCCCGCGGATCGTCAACAGCCCCGCCAGCGCGAACAAGGTTCCCGACACCAGGAACTCGGTGGTGCCCAGAGTGGCGGCGGCGTACAGCCCGACCGCGATCGCCAGGATTACCAGCCCGGCCAGAATGATGTCGTCTCGTTTGCGCGACGCGGCGAGTTCCGGATTTGAGCAGGACTGCATAGTTGTTCTGGGGCGAAACTACTCCGAGGTGTAACTCTGCTCGACGCGCTGAGCTACGTCCTCGTAACCGTAGTCTACCTCATAAATTTGTTTAAAGCAATCGAGAGCTTTTTCACGCTGCTCCATCCGGTCGTAGAGCAGGCCCAGCCTGTAGACGATCTCTTTCTTCACCGCGTCCATGCTCATGAGCTCGCTCGCGGCCTGGTCGAACTGCTTGACCGCAAGGTCGAACATCGCCTTGCCGACATAACACTGGCCGAGGTCTTTCATCGCCTTGACCCGAACATTGGGATTTTGCTTTGCCTTCTGCAATTCCGGGATCGCTTCTGTAAAGTGACCGGCGAACATCAACTGTTCGCCCAGCTCGTACTTGAACACCAGATCGGTCGGGTTGCGTTCCACCCGCTTGCGCGATTCGTCGAGCTTCATTTCGATCTTCTGCTGTTGGAGTTCCTCAATCTCTTGAAGCACACGCGGACTTTCTTCGTGCTCCTCTCCGGCCAGTTCCAGCCACTCCCGGCGTTGTTTGATCCCGTCCTCAACCTGCTTCAACTGGATGTCGGAGATCTTGCGGAGCAGCCAGCCGTCCGCTCCTTTGGCCACTTCGTTGGCGTAGTTGTACCAGGCGAGCGCGTCTTCGAGATCGTCGCCTTGCTCATAAAGACCGGCGATGCGGCGGGCCAGATCGAGGCTTTCCGGGTGCAGTTCCAACTGGTGACGCAGTTCTTCGACCTGTTCGGCAATGATTTCGTCGCTCTTGACCACCCGGTTCTTTTGTTCCAGCGCGGCGGCTTCATCCTTGTTCTTGATCAGGTCCCGGTAGTCCTTGGCGGAATCCCAGCCTCCTGATTTCATGGTCGTCGCCGCCGCGGCGTCCTTGGAACGCTTGGCGGCAATCAGGTCGGCGGGGTTGACCTCCAGGATCTTGCTGTAGGTTGCCGACGCCTTGTCCGAATCGCCGTTTTCAAAGTACAGATCGCCCAGTTCATGGAGCACTTTCGTGTCCTTCGGGTCCGCATCCACCAGTGTTTGAAGGGCGAAGACCGCGGTTTCGTAATACTTGAGCGCAACGGCGGCTTCCTTCAGAAGATGATTGCCTTGCGAACTGCGCGGGTCGTTCTCCAAGACCTTTTCCGCAAGTTCAAGGGCGGCAGCCGGATCTTTCTTGAGCAGTTGTCCCCCTTTGAGCGCCTGAGCGCTGAAGCCGCTAAAAAGGTTCTTTTTGCCCTTGGTCGCCGCGATTTGCGCCCGGCGCAGGATTTTCCGCCCGTCCAAAAACTCCGGGCAGTCTTTTAGAACAGCCTGCAAGAGAGAGATCGCGTAGGCGTAGTTGTGCAATTCCACGGCGGTGATGGCTTTGAGCCAAAGCGCGCGAAGATTATCTGGAAGCTCTTTTTCGGTCTTGATGGACATACGGAGGGTGAAGGAAATCTGCTTCGGAAGGCTGGATCTCGCATTTCGAAATCCGCAATCCCGAAACAAGGTTACCGCATTCGAGCACGGAATTGCAACGGAGAAGGTGCGTCGTCGTCGGATTCTTCTGTTTGGGTAAGCAGCGGTTTCGAATTCGGGTGGGGCTTTGGCGGTCGCGCCAGCGTCGTGGAGTGCGGCAGTCTTGTCTTTCCATTACCCACAAGTTTGCAAACCGGACGCACGAGTAAGGACGGCGCCCCGATTGCTGTCATCCTGAGCCTGCGAAGGATCTCACGAAGCGATACGGACGTTCTTATCGGTCGGCACGGAATCGGAACTGGCGGCTCATCGCGCGGCGCTGTCAGCTTCGAGAACGGTGAATGGGAGCACAACGCTGGCTGGAGTGGCGTGAGATCCTTCGCAAGCTGCCAATGAACCTGCCGGTTGCGGACAGGCGTTCAGCGCCAACGGCGCGACCGCAATGTAGCCTAGTGCCAATGCCTTTAAGGAAATCGGGAACTGTGCGAACGCATCGATCCGAAGGGGAGCGCGGGCATCCTGCCCGCATCAGCCTGCATCTTGCCGGCGTCCGGGAGAAACCGCTCGTTTGCGTTCTACTGCGCAGGCCTCCGGCAAGATGCCGGAGGCAGCGGGCTGGAAGCCCGTGCTCCCCTTCGACTCCTTGCGCGTCTGTATTTTCGGGGGTGGACTCGTTAGAAGTTTCCGCTGTAGAGGGCGTTGTTATTTCCTTACAGGCATTGAGCCTAGGGCCCTGTATCACGATTAGCGTCGCATCTGCCGGAGGCGATTTTTCGATTTTTCAAGGAGCGAACGAGCGGCAATATCCCCATGGATCTTGCCCGAGTAAGCAACGCGGAAAAATCGGAATAGCGCCTCCGGCCCTTCGGGTTGCGATGAAAATGGGCTGGCGGCTGCGTTGCGGCTCGGTTACAGCCCGCAGCGGGGATGCGCCCTCACCGCGCCTTGCCGGCAGCCCATTTTGATCGCAACAGATGCGACGATATTCGTGATACAGGGCACTAGGGCAACGCCCTAGGACTTTGTGCCACAACGGCTTAGGGCTGAAAGCCCGCAACAAGTCCCGCTCAACGCATTGTGCCAGGCCTACAGCCTGGGACGCCTCATTTGCGAAAGTCCTAGGGCGTTGCCCCAGGTTACATTGTGGCTGGGCCGTTGGCCCTGATCAGCCTGCGCACGCCCTTCGAAAAGATGCGGGTAATGGAAAGGTTCTTCCGCCGCTTTCGAAGCAGGACACGGGTCGGGGAAATTCAAACGCTGGACCGCACGCGAAAGCCGCGAAAACGCCGTTCCATTACCCAACGATTTGGAGGCCGGGCACAGAAGCTGGAGCGGCCCTTATTAGCTGTCATCCTGAGCGTGCGAAGGATCTCACGAGGCCGGACGGATGTAATATCTCCCTCGAATGTTTTCGGAGCTGACGGCACCGCTGGTAGCGCCGTTAGCTTCGAGAACGCTAATGGTTCATTGGCGTTGTCTCGCATCTCGCGAGATCCTTCGCAAGCTCAGGATGACAGCATTTTGGGCGCCGTTGGTGCTTGTGCGCGAGAATGCAAAGGCGGCACAGGACTGCCGCACTCCACGACGCTGGCGCGTTTCTCGGCAGTCCCAACGCAATCTCGCGCTTGTTTACTTCCCGAAAAGATCGGGGTCTTGCTCTCAAAACTTGATGGGCGGCGGCGGTTCCAGTTCGATGGTGGAACCCGAGGCGGGTTGGTCCATCGGACGAACGGGTTCGGCGGCGCGCACCGTCGGTTCCTTGGCGGATGGCGTCGGCGTGGGGGTGGGCGTTGGTGTCGGTTCGGGCACCGCCGCCGCGGGATCGACCGGGACGGCTCGCGCCACCCGGTTCAAGACGGCCCCGAACGGATCGTTTCCGATCACCGACGGCGCTTTCATCTGCACCGCAGTGAAGCTGTTTACGTCCACGGCCAATTCCGCCCGCAGCCCGTCCTTGGGGACCAAGACCTTCTCGTGGGTAGTCCTTCCGGCTTCCGAATGCACGTCGCACACCGATTTGGGCGCCTGCGCGGGCGTGCCCCACTCGAAATACGTGGTGCGATGCTCCATCAGGTCGCCGCTGGACGGATCTTTCTGCATTTCCATACACTTGTCCGTCGCCAGCAGACCGGAGTTGCGGCAAATCTCGTATTTTTTGAGGTCATCCGGACGCGGAATCTCGCGGGCCGGGTACCTGGCGAAGCTGGCGTTCATGAAATCGACCCAAATCGGCAGAGCGATTTCGTTGGAGAAGGCTCCGCGATAGATGGGTTGCGGGGAGTCGAACCCGGCCCAAACCCCGCAGGTGATGGCGCTGGAATAACCGAGAAACCAGACGTCGGAAAAGTTGTAAGCCGTGCCTGTCTTCCCTCCCACCGGATGCTTCTTCAAGCCAAAGCGCGAATACGCCTTGTCCGCGCTGCCCCGGTCCAGAGAATCGGCAAGTGCCGAATGCACCTCGTACGCCACTGCCGCTGAAATGACCCGCACCGGTTGCAGCGCGGAATGCTCGTAAAGCGCTTTTCCGTCCTTTTGCTCGACGCGCTCGATGACGAATGGCTTGGCCGGGCGCTCGCCGCCGTTGCCGATCATCGTGTAGGCAAGCGTCATGTCCGCGAGCGTGACTTCGCTGCTGCCCAGGAAAGTCGATGCAAAATGGCGCAGCTCGTTTTGGATCCCCGCCTTCTTTGCCAGCCCGAGCACGTTGTCGAGCCCCGTGGCCAGGCCAACACGGACCGTGGCGGCATTTTTCGACTTCACCAGCGCGGTATGCGCGGAAATGGGGCCTTCGTACTGGTTGTCCTCCCGTTCGGGACCCCATTCGCCGAGAATTCCCGTCATCCCGCCGATCATCACGAACCGGTTGTCGATGACGCCGTCGGTAAACAGGCTGCCGGGGAAAATGCCCTTCTCGAACGCCGCCCCGTAAACGATTGGAAGGAATGACGTGCCGGCGCGGCGGTTGGCCAGCATCGCCCGGTTAAACTGATTGTGCGCGAAGTCGCGCCCGCCGACGAGCGCCAGAATACCGCCGCTGGAATTGTCGAGCGCGTAGACGGCACCCTGAAGGTAAGCCGGGCCGGGGAACGGCTCGGTGTCCTGCCGCTTGCGGTGCTGGCGGTACAGCAAATCGTATTGCGCGTAGGTCTGGTGGGAGCGGTCGTATTCGTGGCGTTGCTCGACCGCTTCGAGCCGGGTCTTCAACGAGGTCTCTGCGGTCTGCTGTAATTGCGCGTCGAGGGTTGTGTAGATGCGGTAGCCGTCCCCGTAAACGCTGTCGTCGTCACCGATCAGCGCCGCAACCTGCTGGCGCACAAACTCCACCGCGTACGATTCGCTGAAAGTCGCGCCGCGGTTCTTGACCGCCAGATTTTCCGACATCGCCTCCTGAAAGCGCGCCTCACCGATCTCCTTCAGTTCAAGCATCCGGGTCAGGACGTAGTTGCGCGCGTCGATGCATGCCTGCCGGTTTTTCCACGGCGAAAGATTGTTCGGGCTTCGCAGCAGGCCGGTGAGCATGGCGCATTCCGAGAGCGTTAACTGCTTGGCACTCTTGCCAAAGTAGCCGCGAGCCGCCGCTTCCGCCCCGTAAAAGCCGGCGCCGAAATAAACGCGGTTCAGGTAAAACTCCAGAATCTGCTGTTTGGTGAAATTTTGCTCGATGCGAAGCGCGACGAAGGCTTCGAGCATCTTGCGGTTAAAACTGCGGTCGTTGCTGGGCAGGACATCGGGGTAACTGTTGCGCGCGAGCTGTTGGGTAACCGTCGAGGCTCCCTGGCGGATTCTCCCGGCCCGCCAGTTCTTGACCATGGCGCGGGTCATGCCGACGAAATCGACACCCTTGTGGCTGTAGAACCGGTTGTCTTCGGCGGCAACCAGCGACAGCGCCAAGTCGTTGGACATGTCGTCGATAGAGATCGTGTCCCGGTTCTGGATGTAGATTTTGCCGAGAATCTGCCCGTTGCGATCATAGACGATGCTGGCCGTTTCCATCTCGCGCAGCTTGGTAAGGTCAAGCGTGGCCGCCCGCGCCCCATAGATCTCCTGAAAATACCACGCCACCGCCGCCGCGGCGAGAACCGCCAGGACTACAAGGGTCGCCAGCGCGAGAAACCACGCGCGGCGATAAAACGGTTTGTGAGGCTTTCGAGGATACCACATGAGCAAGCCTTAGCTTTCATGATTCGGGGTTTGACGCAATCAATAAGATTCGATGAGCCGCAGAGTCGGGGGAAGCAGGGAGACCCCGATGAGGAGTTCGCCCGGCAGGAGGGAAGCGCCGCAATGCCCCGGCGCCGCACGCACTCTCACTCTTTCAGCAGCGACTCCGCGGCGGATTGCACCCGCGCCTGCAACTCTATGGGAGCGAGAACCCGGACGTGTCCGGCCCAACTCAGCACCCAGCGGACGATTTCCTCCAAATCGCCCAGTTCCAGCGTCATTTCGATGCCGTCGCCCTCGGATTTTCCCAGCGGCTTGATCCGCTGGGAAGCGTGCCATTGGCGTTCGCTGACCAATCGCGCGGCGAATTCATCGAATTGCAGGCGAATCTGAAAGCGCCCCTTTCCGGTAAAGACGCCGAAACTTGAGCCGAGGTGCTTGGAAATCTCGAAATCCGCCGGACGTTTGAATTTGGAACCGGTGACCTGGACACTACGCATCCGGGAGAGGACAAACGTGCGCAACTGGCTGCGGGCGAGGTCGAACGCGAAGAGATACCATTGGTTCTCGATGCAGGCCAGGTGGTATGGCTGCACCCGCCGGGGTTCGTGGCGCGAGCCGTTCAGCTTCTTGTATTCAAAGGCGACTTCCAGCGACCGCAGCACCGCCTTGCTCAAGGCTTCGAACAGGACGATGTCGGCCTGGGTCGTCCCGATGTTCCGGAAGGAAAACGATGCGTCGAGGTCGCTCCAGGGAAACGTGATGCTCTCTCGCAGGCCGTCGCAGATTTTATGGAAAGCGCCGCGGAGCGGTTTTTCAAATGGCGTTCCCTTGTATTGAGCGAGCACTTTTTGCGCTACGAAAAGGGCGACCAGTTCGCCCTCGGTGACTTCGATGCTCGGAAAGTTCGCTACCGGTCGGGAGTAGTAAAATCCAAACCGCAGGGGATCGTACTCGATGGGGAGATTGAGCCGGTCCCGCATGAAGTCGATGTCCCGCTGCACGGTTTTCGATGAAATCTCCAGAAATTCCGCCAGCTTGCGGCAGTTCGGGAATTTCCCATCCTTGATCTGCTGGTGAAGCTGTTGCATTCGCGCGAGCGACGGGCGCGAAAAGCGGTCTGAAGACGGCTTTGGGCGTGCTACACGCGGTTTGGGCGGTGTTTCGCGGAATCGGTCAAGGGGCAGGGATATCCGCTTCGGAAGCTTGATTGCCATGCTCCAAGGCCTTAATCCGAAGATAACAGGCAACGCAAGAAAATATTTGGAAGGGTAGGACAGTCTTTGGCTGACCGCCCCTGTTTAAATTCACACGTTGTTGAAAGGTCGGCTCCGCGGAAAGGAGCGACGGTGAACGTGTGGATTCGGAGGGGGAGGAGGAAGCGCAGGATCTGCGGAGCCGACTTTCAACAACAAATCGCGCTTCCTGTCGGGCTGTTCTTGGGTATAAATGGCTGAAAGAACTCTGTTATGGCCACGAAACCTGCCAAATCAAAATCGCCGTCCGTCGTCTCAAAACCGAAAGCCTACGCCCAGGCTGGAGTGGATGTGGACCTCGGCAATGCCGTCAAGAGCCGCATTCACGACTCCGTCAAGACCACGCACGGTCCCGAGGTGCTCGGGAAGATTGGCGGGTTCGGCGGCTTGTTTCGCGCGAATTTCCCGAAAATGAAGGACCCGGTGCTGGTTTCCAGCGTGGACGGCGTCGGCACCAAGCTGAAAGTCGCTTTCGCCATGAACCGGCACGACACCGTGGGACAGGATCTGGTCAACCATTGCATCGACGACATCGCTGTGCTCGGCGCGCGCCCGCTCTTCTTTCTGGACTACATCGGCGCCGAGAAACTCGAACCGGATGTTTTCACGGAAATCCTCTCGGGCTTTGTAAAGGCGTGCAAGGCGGGCGGTTGTGCCCTGGTCGGCGGCGAAACGGCGCAAATGCCGGGAATGTACCGTCCCGGCGAATACGACCTGGCGGGAACGATTGTCGGAGTGGTCGATCGCGCCAAAATGATCGATGGACGGCGGATCAAGCCCGGCGATGTCGTCATCGGACTGCCCTCCAACGGGCTGCACACCAACGGCTATTCGCTCGCGCGCAAGGTGCTGTTTGAGACCATGGGGCTGGCGCCGGATGCGCGCGTGCCGGGCATCACGAAGAGCATCGGCGAGGAACTGCTGCGGGTTCATCGCAATTATCAGCCGCTGCTGGCCACCATTCCCGCTGGAACGATCAAGGGGCTGGCGCACATTACCGGAGGCGGATTGGTGGACAATCTGCCCCGGGTGCTGCCGGAGACCTGCGACGCCGTCATCGACACCCGGAAATGGAAGACGCCGCCGATTTTTGAGCTCATTCAGGAGAACGGAGCCGTCGAGGGCGCGGAAATGTACCAGGTCTTCAACATGGGCATCGGAATGGCGGTGGTCGTCGCCGAGAAGGACACCCGCGAAATGGTTCTCATGACCCGTGGCCGGCCCATTGGCCGGATTGAGAAGGGTGGGGGAAAGGTGCGGCTGGAAGGGGTGTAAGGGCTGGTGCGCACCCCGGTGGACGCTGGCAAAAGCCCCGTGGCTCTATCAAAAGGACGCCAGATCTGCCAAAACCTTCCCGGGCTACCGAATGGCAGCCACCTGTCCGGCTTCGTAGCGCTGGAGTTTGAGGTTGTCCGGCTTGGCGCCATGGGTGTCGAACACGACCAAGTCGTTCGGGCCGTCTTTCAGCCAGCATTCCGGCAGGTACATCGGCACCTTCTGCGGGCATTCCCCGAGGTTGTGCCCGTTCAGCCAGACGTGCCCGGCCTTCAAGCCGGTGGTGAGCAGGCCGATGGTCTCGCGATTCCGCGGATGATAATCGAACGTCGTTTTCCAAAAGCGCGGCAGCGGTTCCGCCGCCGGCGCCTCCTTGCTCCACGATCCGCCGAGAAACTCATTCCAGTTGAGCACGCGCCCCACGACCGCAGTCTCATCGAGCCCCTCCAGTCCGCCACGGAACTTCCATTGGAGCGGTTCATCGGCCTGCCACAGTTCCATGGTCGCCTTGAGCGACGCATTTTTCGTTCCCTTCTTGTCCAGTTCCAGATGAAGGGCAATGCCGTTTCCGCCGGGCTTCAGGAACGGGCTGAGATCGACGGCGCTCCGTTGCTCATGGCCGAGCGGCACATCCTTTCCGTTGACACACAGGGCGTGCGCGCCGCCCGAGTGAGTTGGCAGCCACGCGATGACGCGCCTGGCCGACGCGGGAATTTGGGCGGTAGCGCGCAGCCAGTTGTCGGCGCCGATTGTTTTCCAGTCCGTGATTGTCAGGAACGGTTTCTCCGCGGAGTAAGTGGGCCCCCACACGCCGCGCGCCGCGTCCAGGCCGCTCGCGTAGATGAAGGCATACCACTTGGGCCGCGGATTGGCTTTGACCAGAATGGCCAGGCTGTTGTTGCCCGGCTTCAGCGGGAGTGATTTCAACTGGGCCGGCTCTCCGTTGAGGAATGCCGTGAGGTCGCCGCCGCTGCCGGCAAAACGGAGGTTAAGCGGGGATGCGCTGCCCGCAATGGTGGTGCGGTACCAACCGTAGCGGTTCTGGTAACTGTCAAAGGTTTCCATGGGGCGGGGGTCCTGCGAGGCGCTCCATTTGGAATCGTCGTACCCGGGATTTCTCTCCCGGGCCGCGTCGCGCCACTGCCAGTTCGCGAGTTCCGGCAGCGCCGGCGATTCGGCACTGGTGCAGCTCATTTCGGACTTGCCCGAGGCTTGGTATACCGTCCATTTTCCGCCTTTCATTGGCATTTCGACTGAGCCGTCCTCGTGGACGAAATTGGCGCCGACGATCAGTTTGTCTTTCACCCACCAGGTCCGATCGGCCAATGCGGTGTTCATGACCAGAAAGAGCGCCTTTGAGCCGTCACCGGAATCGATTGCGATTTCCTGCACGGACGAATCCTGGGGATAGGTGAACGAATGCGGCTGTGGGCGAACGCCGCGTTTTAGCGTCAACTCGCCATAGTCGCCCGGGGTGCCGTAGCACACCCAGGTATCGATGCCGCCGAGGTCATGGCGCATCAGCACGTTGGTGGCGATGGATTCGAAAGAACAGTCTTTCGTCCACGGCAGGCCGAAGACGACGGTGCGGATGTCGTGGGGATGGAGAACCAGATCGCCGCCTTTGGGAAATTCGCCCAGACCGGTTACTTGCAGCCTGGTCTTAAGGTCATTTTTGATGGGATTGGCTTTTTCAGCTTGGTATGCACCAGCCGTTGGAGCGATTTGTCGGGCCGCCTTCTTCTTGTCCTCGGGCACCTGGAAGTTGTCGGCAAACACGATGGTCCCGTTCGAACCGGTCCGCGTGGTGATGCGACCGCCGGCGGTGGTCGTGGCGAACTTCGGATCGTTCGCGCTGGCGGTCAGGAGGTTCGAGAACGTCTGGGCGAACAGCGCCGCGCGCCGGGCCGGCGCATACAGATTGTGGAACTGGCCGGTCTCGCCGATGGGCGAGCTGTAGTCGTAGGTCGCCTCAAAGGAGTCGCCCGAATACCCGAGATTGGTGCCGCCGTGAACGACATAGTAGTCGTAGCCGGCTCCGCCGAAGGCGATGATCTTCCACGTGCCGCGAATCTTCTCGTTGAGCATCTTCGTCTCCATGTCTCCGTATTTGCCGATCCAGCCGGTCCAGAACTCGGTGGTAAACCACGGCGACGGATCGGATTTGTAGGGGCTTTCGCCGGAGGGATCCCCGCCGTGGTGGAGCCCGGAGAAGAAGAGCGGAATCTCCATGCCGGCTGCCCGCGCTTGGTCATACAGATGCATCAGGTAAGGATTGCTGTCGGTGCCCCAGCCTTTGTTGTGCTCGTTTTCCAACTGAGCCATGATCACGTTGCCGCCCTTGTGAATCTGGTGCTTGGCGACGATTTCATAAACCTTCGCCAGATGCCGGTCGGCGTAACCGATGAACGGTTCTCCCAGATCGCGCACGATCACACCCGGTTTGACGGTCAGCCAGCCTGGAAGTCCGCCATGTTCCCATTCTGCGCAGGAGTAGGGTCCGACACGGACAATGGCATACATGCCCATTTCCTGGATGAGGCTGAGCCATGCGTCCAGGTCGAGGTTGTCGGTAAAATCCCAGACGCCCTCCCGCGGTTCATGGGCGTTCCAGAACACATACATTTGCACACAGTTGAAGCCCATCTGCTTGGTGCGCCAGATTCTGTCCCGCCAGAGCTCGCGCGGGATGCGGGCGTAGTGCATTTCGCCGGAGGTGATGAATACCGGTTTGCCGTCGATCATGAAGTAACCGTTGCTCCAGCCAATCTTGTCCTTGGCGGCGCCGGTCGCCGGAAAGATTTCGCTGTTGGCAAGGGCGGAGCCGAGAGTGGCGAGGCAGAGGAGTGACAGAAGTGTGAAGAGCTTGAGTCTATGCATGGGAGTTTTTCGAATCGTTACGCATTCCCCGGCGCTACGGCGAGCCAAAAACGATATGACGCTGCTCGCACAGTGTCGGGTCTGTTTTCACGCTGCGCATTTCGTCGGCAATCTTTGGCGATAGGGAAGAAGAGCGCACGGAGGGTGAAAGGGCGTCGAAGCCGACAGATCCTGGGAGCGCAGGCGTCTCGCTCAACACTGTTCGGGTAACCAGCGGTTTCGAATACGGGTGGGACTTTCGCGGTCGCGCCAGCGTCATGGAGCAACGGTGAATGGTTGCATAACGCTGGTTGGCGTGGCGTGAGATCCTTCGCAAGCTGCCAATGAACCTGCCGGTTGGGGACAGGCGTTCAGCGCCAACGGCGCGACCCCATACCAGCCAAGGGCAACGCCCCACTGCCATTAAGTTAAGCTTGGAGGCTCTCGTAACGCGCGCTCGTTCCCAGGCTCCTGCCTGGGAATGCAGTATTCCCGGAGGCTCCAGCCTCCTGCCGGGCCTCCAAAAGCAC
>Ga0316226_1000785_pt1 | contig 39127 bp, 38 predicted proteins | sample TBH18017metaG_FD_206009 | JGI IMG/M metagenome (GOLD analysis project Ga0316226, IMG submission 206009) | Freshwater microbial communities from Trout Bog Lake, Wisconsin, USA - TBH18017 | ecosystem: Environmental > Aquatic > Freshwater > Lake > Hypolimnion/Profundal zone | place: USA: Wisconsin...
TAGATTGGGGGCTTCCTTGGATACTACGCCAGTACGCTATCCTCGTTCTCGTAGGGATTAAACCCCTTCCTGCCACACCTCAGTCCACAGGACTATACTTGCCTGTGTTCAAGTTAAATTGGTCTCGATGGAAGGAATCAAACCTTCGACACATGGTCCCAAACCACGCATGTTATCTCTACACCACACCGAGTTAAATTAATTCGTAGCGTGGACTCGAACCACCCAAGTTGCGATCTTGACAGGTTTGACCTGCTCTATGTCTCCCTCATAGTAACTACGAAATTTGTAACGCTCTCATATGAAAGCGTATAGTAGAACACACTGCCAACCACCGTACGGTGATCTCGTTGGCTAAGCCCAGAACTTGCGTTCCTTTTTAAACAATGCGTTCTACTATAACAGTATTTTTTTACTCACACAAGAGTAAGCCATCCACTGTTCCGCCTGTTCAACATACTATCTTTAATGTGCCTTGTCATGGACCTCGTTTCCCTGACACATAAAACAAAAAACCCTAGTAACATCTCTGTTCTAGGGTTCTTAAAGTTTTGGATTTTGTTATTTACTTAATAACCATCCCATCCCTCTCGAACCCTAATACAATTACTCGGTGTGCGATCATTGCCTGATGTCTCAATCGCTGACCAATAAGACATCGCGGCAAATGATTGCACTTGTTTCGATCCTCTAAATTGATGTAGCTGTTTAAACATTTTGCTTTCGCGTCCTTTAATTAATTTGTTACTATAACAACAAGTATACATTCTATTTATACCGTTGTCAACCTCTTTATAAATTTATTTATACTTTTATTTATACTTCTGTTTCATTATCTGATGTTATTTCCGGTTCTTTTGCTTTCTTTTTAGGAGCACCCCAGAAATTAGTAGTACTTGTCTCACTTTGTACACCACGAGCAATCTGTTTCACTTCGCCACCATTGGCCAAAAATTCTTGCATTGCTTGTTCGTATTCTTCGTTTGTCATATTTTTCCTAATTTTATTAACTTGGTGGGCCCCGTGAGATTCGAACTCACTATCTTCCGGTTATGAGCCGGGTGCGTATACCAGGTTTATGCTTGAGGCCCAGTAATTGGTACAGGTGGGCGGGGTCGAACCGCCATGGCTTGCGCCGGCAGATTTTAAGTCTGCTGAGTATACCTGTTTCTCCACACCTGCATTTCAAAAACTATTATACAATAGAAATTGTATTTAGTCAACAGTTATCTAACTTTCTTTAGATATTCTTTTCCAACCTTGCCTTCTGCAAACTCCATCAATGCTGTTACACTGTGACGACGAGCATGTTTGGTCTTATCACCAGCACGTTCTGCAATAGTGCGTGCTGTAGAAATTTCGCGTGCTCTAACTGCGGCTGCTAAGATTAGTTGGAATTGGTTATTATCAAATACTGCCAAGGCATCATCAATATTATAAATTTCTACAGAACTTTTACTTGCGGCCATTTGTTATCCTAAGTTGTTGACTAAAATATTAGTATAACATGCTTTAGCCCAGATGTCAATATTATTTCAATTTATTACTAATGTATTTTGAAAGATATAATTGTTTAATATTAGCTGCATGTATCACAAACTCATCATAATTAGTTGGGGTATTTTCTAACAGTTCTGGTCCCAGACTAGAATTTTGTTTAGATTTCCAAATTCCAAAAGTACTGTTTGAATAGTGTACTTCTTGTTCATACTTCTTAGACAAAGCAATTGCACTTAAAAAATTAAAATTTTTATTTTTCCACATGACAAAATTACGATACGGTGTTGCATCAACATTCCACACAGTAGTTTGTTCTACTATTTCTGTATCTTTCATTTTTTGATAACCGTACTGTAAATAGTTTAAGGATAATTCGCTAGGTACTTGAAAGGGTCGATTTTCTGGACTTAACTTATTAAGCATTAATGGAAAATATCTAAAACCATTTACTACAGGATTATTTTTAAACCAATTGGCAGTTTCTATAATGGTTTCTTCAGTTTCGTACGGTAATCCTACAATAAAACTTACATTTACTTTTAATTTATCTTTAAAACGATCACGAAGATCTATCAGTAATTGTTTTTGCATATCTGCGGCCATGCCCTTGCCCACAGTTTCTGCAGTCTTTTTGTTAAAACTCTCAATACCAAAATGCATATTTAACATTCCGGCTTGTTCGTACAAATCCCAGGTATGTCTTTGAGAATGCATTAAATCTAATCTAGCAAATCCCGTAAAAGAAGGTCGGAATGATAATTTATTCACTGCTTCTGCTAAGATTTCTATCTTATACGGAACATCATTAAATGTTTCTTCACTTAAAAAATATTCAGTGGTTCCCCAACGATCATAATTGCTACTAAGTTCTCGATAGATCGATTCCATGTCTCTTAGATAATCACCGCGTGTTTTACCTAATAATGGAAAATCGCAGTACTTACATTTAAAAATACAACCTCTACCTAATTCAATAGTTAATGGTTCGTGTGGTAAAATATAATCTCTATCTTGATATTCTGTATATAAATCAGGTAATGTTGCATTCTTGTAATCATCATTTGCATCTATATAATTGCATCCATCAATTTGAGTATATTGCAATTTGTAATTAGAATCTTCTATATGTGCAAATATATGAGGAATAGCATATTCGGCATAACCAGAAACTACGTAATCACAGTCTGTGAATGTTTTAATCCATAAGGCCTTAGGTCCACCAGCGATAGATACAACATTAGAAAAGTTCTGCTTAATATAACCAGACCATTTAGTATAAAATTCATTTGTGTAGAAAAATTGACTGCTCCAGCCAATAACAGTGCCAGAGATTATGCGATCATTTAGTAATTGTTCAAAACTGCTATCATCCCAATGCGTAACAAAATCAATAACTTCAACATCGTAGCCTAGATTACGTATAGTATGTGCAATACGATGGCAACCAAAATTCCGTATTAAAAGTAGGGAATTTTCGGTTGGATTAGTGGGATCTTCATGTGTTCCAAAGATTAATACTTTGTTGATCTTCATCGACGTTCTATATCATCTTCTGTACAGCGTGCACCGTATTGTATTTCTACTATCTTACAAGGAACGCTAAATGGATTGGATAATCGGTGCCATGTATTTTCAGGTAAATGATAGTTGTCGTGATGTTGTAACGTAAAGGTTCTCTCTTCTAATTCGACCTGGCACATACCATATGCAACGTGCCAGTACTCTGCACGATAATTATGTTGTTGCATAGATAAGCTCTTACCAGGATCAATGGTCAACTCCTTAACTTTGGTGCCAGAAACGTCGTGTAATACGCGATAATAGCCCCATTCTCGTTCAGTTTTCGGTGATTTCCACTCCTCTAGGATCCAACTACTACTATTGAGCTTGTTTTCTCCGCCGACACTAAATGCAAACTCTACATCTGGTTCTGTCATTTCGGGAATATTATCTTTTGTACGGTCACCACCGTTAGCAAATATAATTTTGCTATTAGGATACATCATTTTGATATTACGTATTGCTTCACGGGCACTATCGTCATCATCATTAAATAATAAGCAATGATCTACCATCTTTAAATTTTGAATAATATTAATACGTTCTGTACTAGGCATAAACGCACGCCCTTTCTTACGGGTTAACCAAGCATCGCTGTTTACACCTACTACCAGCATATCGCCAAGTTGGCGTGCGGCTTTGAAATATTCTATATGCCCGGAATGAAGTGGATCAAACCCACCAGTAACTAATACAACACGATTAATCATATTTTTTCTTTGGAGGACGCATGCTCTTAATTGGTTTTAATGCCGGTGTATCTATTTGAGTATTTGGAGCCTGCTGTAGTTTATTATCAGTTGTTTCAATTGAGATATTCTGTACACCATTGGTTATATTTGGTATATTTTCAGGTATTTCTGTTCGTTGACTTATATAATCGATAAAATAATTTTCTTTATCTAACCAAGGCATAACGATATCTTCTTGGCGTAAGAATCCATTTTGATTAATACTATTAACTATACTAGGATGCAATAAACCTGCATCAATTAACATTTGCCAAGTGGTAGTAGCAGGATCCATAGGAGCTACATCTGATTTGTATACAGCAAGGTTAATCCATGGATCATTAAACTGTTTAAGTAAATATGCATCTCTACAATCAAAACCATTTACTGCTAACATGTATATTAAATTAGTCGGTGTAAAGTTATAAAAACACCCATTATAAGTTCTACTGTAGTATTTGTTATATTCTACACCACTATCTTGTTTAACACATAACACCAACATACCATTAACATTTAAATGTTGATTCCATTGTTTTAACGTAGCCAATGGATTAATACTATATTGCAAACTGTCGTGTGCAAACATAAGATCTGCACTAACAGGAATACAAGGTTTGTTAAAATCTAAATTTATTCGTTTGATATTTTGGATGTCAGGAATCTGTGCTAATTTACTATTGTCAGAATCTACTGCAAAACAGTTATAATTATAAGGTTCTGGTGGATCGTCTCGAGTAGTAAGAGTTGCCCACCAGACAATATCTTCTCCGGTACCACATCCCATGTCTACTATTGTTCTAAGGCTATCTAAAAAACTATCATATTCTCTTAGATGAGTTAATACCCATTGACTATGCACTGACATTTTTCAACACCTTAAATACAAAATCTTTACTAAATCTGATGTATGCATCTTTAAATAAATCAGAGGCAGCTTGCTCGCTGTCTTTGTTATTAGTCAAACGTGCATTACGTAAACCTTGTGCATGTTCATCAATAACCATTTTCCAGCAGATAAATGCCATAATTTCATCTTTGTTTGCAACATCAGGGTATGGAGTATGCTTAATTCTTTCCCATTCTTCAAGCAACTCGTCAATATTATCCGATATTTGCATCTTCCATACCTGCGGTACGTAATCTAGTCACGTGACCTAACATAAAATTCTTACTTTCTAATCCTTTCATAATGCCTAACCATTTATTACGTAGCAAGGCCACTTCATTAATGATAGTCTCCATATCAATAACTTCATCTTCGCCATCTACGTATTTTTCAGCATCACGTGAAGTAAGCGCACGTGCATAACCTTCTAGATATTTTTTAAAATGTTCTTTGCGTATTTTTCTCAAACGAATGTTCAAGAGGTTGAGCACCGCTTCAATCTCCTGTAGCTGATTGAAGCGTTGCTCTGTGATGCCCGGAAGTGCGGCCAAGTTCTTTTCAATATTGCCGTATACGCTGACTTCACGTTTGGCTGCTTCTAATTCCTTAGAATAGTAGTCAATGAAGTCTGGTAAATTAGCAATACTTTGAACTACTTTATTGTACCACATTAGTAGTCGTCGCTTCCTTCGTCGTCTGCGTATTCTGCATCGTCATCTTCGCCTAGGTACTCTTCAACAGCACGACGCAGATAAGCATCAGTGCCGCCAAAAGATTTAAGATCACGTTCTGTAATACTATGATCAGCTATTACACTGATCACATGGTCTGCGGCCGCTTGTTTATCTTTAGGGTTAATGTACTCTTTACAAGTTAACCACATTTCACCTAAGATATCAACTTCTAAACTCATTCTTCGTTTCCTTCTACTTGTGCTGTGTTGTCGGATAATTCTTCATCTGTAACTTCTACAGCTTCAGTACTTAGCAAAGGGTTAACATTACTCGAAATTTCTTTCATAACTCGATCCAGACTTTCATCTTCGTTACGTTCCCATGCTTTGCGGAATTTCTTAATAACAGTACCATCAGCAAGTTTGTAGACTAAACTGTTGCCTTCTTTAGTTAGCATGCCTTTACCTTCTAGCATATCAACCATACCACTGTAAGGACTCATGCCAGTTTCATATGGAATTTCTACTTGTACTGACTCGAACGGTTTAGCATAACGAGTTTTCATAATCTTACAAGCAGCACGAATGCCATGTACTTCACTGGTCTTATTACCATCAGCGTCTGTTTTAAGTTTAAGTTTACGCATAGCTACTACAATACTTGAAGCGTAGATAAAGCCCTGACCACCTGAAATTTTATCATCAGGGTCAAACATATCTTGACTTGCGTAGGTATGATTAGTTGCTACTAGGCCCAGGTTTAATGTACCAAACATGTTTACACAGTTACGAACAAGTGCTGTAAGTGCTTTAGGTTTACGACCCATATCACCTTTCATTTCACCTGCTTCAAACTGGTTAACGTCTGTCGGAGTTAACATCATACCCAATGAGTCAAGTACAAACAGGACCTTAGGACGATCTGCTTCGTCAAGTGTGCGATACTCTTTAACAAAGTCACTGATAACCTTGGCTACATCGTCAATCATAGCCATGTTCAGTTTTAGCAATTTGTCCTCTGAAGTGTCTACTCCTAACGCACGTAACCAAGCCTCATCAAGCGCATTTTCAGTATCAATTAAGATTACATAAATGCCTTGCTCTTGTGCGTGACGTACAATGTTACCTGAACAGATAAATGATTTACCTGCACCAGATTCACCTGCAAACACAGTTACTTTACCAAGTGGAATGCCTTTATTAAAGTCACCGCTTAATAGATAGTTTAATGTGTAATTGCCTGTTGAGATCCAATCAGTTGGATCATTAAAGCCAATGCCCATTCCTGGAATAGCTTTTGTAATACTTTTTCTAAATTTACTAATGTCATATGGTTTTGCCATGATTACTCCTTGATATTAATTGTTGCTGGATTTTTATCTCTTAAATTTCTATAGATAATTTTTCTGTAATTAAACAAGTTATTCTCTATATCTATTAAGTTAGCAATCGGTAATTGATTCCCAACCGGTTTTATTTTATGCTTAGTACACCAATCTAAAAATTCTGCACTAAATGGTATAGACTGCGGTCTTGATAAATTGATATTAAAACTAAATTCCAATGTTTGATAATTATAATGATCATCACACTCTAATTCAGAATCAAAGTATTCCCATTTATTATAACATTGTCTACCAAGATATGTATACCCAAAATTAAAATTAGTTACATCATTATTAGTGGTCATTGTATCCTTATAAGGATTATCAAACATATCCCACTTGCCCGGTGCATCAAGCTCTAAATATTGATTATTAAACCGACTTTCTAAATGGTGTATAGTTATATTAATAGCTTCGTAGTCTAACAAAAAACCTAGTTTATCTAATGCTTCGGCTATGCGTATGTTTCGTATTTCATCTGGATATTGTTCATGTAGGTAGTTACCAAACGTAGCTGTTTTATCATTGGATCTTAAATTATCGATATTAATCACATAACTTTGAGATTTAACCCATTCAGCGTGTATTCTATTTAAGTATGATTGATCTAAATAATTTTCAAAATTGTTGCAGGTATCAAACGTTGTATCCATCAAGTTGCTTAATATTGGATTTATCTTGTTTAATAGAGTATCTAGTTTTGCAACTAACTCTTCTATAGTACCGGCATCAGATTGAGTAAAATGAAATTCATTTTCACCTTTATTGTTTGCAGTGTCTACAAAATACCTAAACAAATCGTGGTTGCACACTACCTCAAATGGTAGTGTGTCACCAGATCTCTGAAAGTTTAAAGAAAAATTCATACGTATTAGGGCAGAATTGCCCCAATCCATTTTATACTGATTTTTGACGGTTGCGAATCATCGCTAGGATGTCTTCAGCACGTTGACTACCAGCCGCCGGAGTTGCGATCGGTGCTGTTGGAGCACTAACTGCCACTTCATCTGCTTCAAATGGTACATCAACTGAATCAACATGCTCTGATTCAACTACACTTGCTGCTGGAGTTGCTTGAGCTTGTGTAACTGCTGGAGCCGCTGTTGCAGCACCTGCTGGAGCACTAACGCCACGTGGACGGTAGTAAGCACCCCATTTGTCTGTATCATATGGTTGACCGTCAACACTTGCTTCAAACATTTCTTTGATGATTGTAAGCTCTTGTGCGCTTGGGCGTTTTGGTAAGAAGTCGCTTAGATTAAACAAGCCATTCTTTTCAATTGCTTCTGCTTCGTCTACAGTCAATGCACTTTCTTTACGTGACCATTTTGAAGTTGAATAATCTGAATAACCACCTTTACTTGTTTTAGTAACAGTAAAGTCCAAACCACCTTGGTAGTCTGTTGGTAAGTTTTCTAACTCTGGATCCATCAATGCTGATTTCACTAGGTTAAAGATCTGTGGGCTAATGATAAAGCGACGAATTGGATTCGCTGGTGTTTGGTCATCTGCAATTGGGTTTTCACGTACAAAACCTTGGAATAAGTATGATTTCTTTTTCCAGTACTTACGACCCATTTCTTCTAGACTTGGATCTTTGAACCATGTACGTACTTCTGCAAGAATTGGACATGCATCTCCCCACATTTCAACGCAAGGTACTTGTACTGTAACTGGTTTACTATCTGTTTGACCCTTAACACCTGCAAAGGTTAAGTTGATCATGTTGCGTTCTACCCAGAAAAATGTATTCTTTGGATCTGCGTCTGGAAGGAATCTTACACGAGCTGATGTGCCCTCTGCAATATTCCAATGTGCGTAAATGGCGTTATCGCCACCACCTTGTGAATTACCACCTGTACCACGGTTTTCTGATGCTTGTAACTTTGCGCGAATTTCTGCTAATGATGTTGCCATAATGTTTTTCCTTTAATTTAAGTTGGTCTTTAATATGCCTAAACGTATAGTGCATTTATATACTATACGTTAATACTATTTATCTCTCAAGAGAGATTACGGAGTAATTTCACCAAAGGTGATTATCCGATCTACCAATTTTTGGTAACCGTGTATGTTTGGGTGTACTTCTTTCCAATTGCTATATATTAGTTCGAGTTTGTCTGCGGCTTGTATCGACATAGGTTTAAATTCATTGCTAAATTTATCCATAAATCTAGGAGTATCAGCAAGTTGACTGTACCATTCTGGATCACTCAAATATACATCTTCTTCTAGTTCTGGTATTAACAGTTTAGTAGCACTAGGTATTACTGCTACTAGATTACTGTAACTATCAATACTAGGATGCAATTGACTCCAACAACCTAACATTAAGACTTTTTTATTGTGTTTTTGTGCTATTTCGTTTAATTTTGAGTAGAATTTGGCAAAATAATCGTCGATAATATCACCGATACTGTTGTACTCACATAGTAGATCAACAAACGGTTTTTCTAAGGCTTTCCATGTTAATCTAGTATCGGTATCGTCCTTGGGCACATATAAGTAGCGTTCGCGAAATATATCTGTTTGTAGAAATACTATATAATCTATGGTTGTCCAAGGAATGTCAACACGTTCATGATCGTGACTATGCCCATATAAGCAACGTCCAGTATTACCCCAGAGATTTTCCATACGATCAAGCATTAGCCAATTACTGCCGCCTGCTTTACTGATATTAATTACTGTATGGCCCTGTGCTTCTAATATTGATTGTATGCCCTGACCTGTTGGCCCGTAAGAGTCGCCTACTCCCTCAAAGACCCCTATACCCCAACTGTCTCCTGCTAATAATATTGTACTCATCTATGCAACCTTGTGTATAATTGACGATTGTATTCTAGCGTAGGTAACATTTCTTGATACATTTGATTAATTTCACTATAAGATAATTTGGCTATTTTATCAATTTCTTGTTTAACTGCAACTAAACGTAGGTAATTATTATCTATTAGATCGTAACTTTCATCAATCCATGGACTAAATGTCTTAAATCCTAGTGTATGTAAATGTTCTAAACTGCGTGGCCCGCTCATTGTAATAAATGGCTTGCCTATGTATAGGTTCTTAACTGTTTTTTCTGTCAACCAAGTATTGCTCACACAGTCTGTTTCTACTACAATTTCCATAAAATAGTCATCATAAGGTTTGCGACTGCTACCTACAATCATCTCATGATCATATGCTCGCATAGGAAACATTTGATCATATATGATAGGAGTATTGTCATTAGCCCAAGCAATGTCTTCTGCAAAATACTTTTCAAATTTACGATCAACTAACATACCTTGTTCTTGATATGATATGTAACTGTCATCTTTGTATTGAGTATATAAATGTCGAGTTATATGTAATCTATAAAATGTACCACGATTAAACCATACTGCAAATTTCTTACTAAAGTTTCCTTGTGGCAGTTGTATTTGATTAAGTACAGGCCATAGTGTATTAATCCACATGTGTACACTGTCTTGTTTGATCAACTGTACTTCAGGTAGTTCTTCTTCTAAATCATCTCTACAAAACATAACACATTTATCAGGAGTCAGGTTAAATGTCTTAACTATATTCTTAACTAATTCTACACCACCCGATAATGTTGTATTGGCTCCATCTTCAAACATAAAAATAAAACGTTTACCTGCTCCTATTTTATGTGCTTGATAAATCATTTGATCTACACCCATTAGACTGTAGTTACGTTCAAATATAGTAGAGGGATTTACTATAACAACATCTTCTATTTCTAAGATTGGAACAAGACGATCGTCCCAGGGGTAATTTAAATATGTTGTCCAAAAAAAGTGTTCTAACGGAGTCATACGTGTACTTATCGGCCAACAAAAAAGGCAGATTTTTTCTGCCTTTTCTTAATTGATATATTATTGTTATTTTACTCGAGACCTGCTAATTTACGCATTTCACTAATGCCCAATGCTTTGTCATCATCTGGTTGACCTTTAACCCAGGCTTTAGCACCTTTAGGAATACTCTTAAGTTTGTTTAATAAGCTAGGCTCTTTAGGCATTTGACGTGCGCCAGCTCGAGCCATTTTCTCACCACGATTAACGTAGTCATCGCCTACTGCTTCTTCCATGCTGTAGTCATCGTTATATTGGTCTTCTGCGATTTCTGGAAACTCTAACCCAGCGTGTCTGTAAATACTTCTAATTGCGCCGCTGGTATCACTACTGCCCCATTCGTGTGCGCCTTCATGGAATTCTGCTTGTTGTTGTATTGCATCCATCATACCGTCTGGACCAAGTTTGCGTAGTAAATCACTAAATTGACCGTCGTGTAATCCGTGCATGATGCGACGGTGTATTGTATCATATAACTGATCAGCTGTCATTCCACTTTCGTCATCATTTTCGTATTGGTTATATTGGTCGTTAACTGAACCATCTATGCCATCATTACTACTACCATATGTACTGCTAAATTCACCATCTTCTGCATTTTCTTCTGCAGCATCATCTGCCATGTCTTCAGATACCTCAGGAGTACCTACGTCGCCAATTTCATTTACAAGTTCTTGATATACTGCTGGTACGTTGTCATGTAACCAACTGATAATAATTTTGCGTGCATCTGCTTCTGGATCTTGCTGACCAGCATGTACTAATTTGTCTGCCAACTCATCATTGTTGATAATGTTTTCAATTGCTGTAGTTGCGTTTATTCCGTCTACTCCTAATTGAATCGGTTCAGCAAACAAGTCAGCTAGATCATCAATATTAATAGGTTCAATACCCCATTGTTTAACACCTTCTTCGTCTTCATCCCACCCTTCAGCTACATTGTTAGCCCAAGATTCAAATTGTTGTGCAAATTTATTTTGTTTTTTCATTTCATATGCCTTTTGCACTAATGGTAGTGCGTCTTCTAATTTATCGTTAAATGAACGTTTTTCGAAACGTTTGCGCATTTCATCAGCATCAAAGTCGCATTCTGGGATAAATGATGTCGATGTTGCTACGAATTCTTCTTTGCATTGAGCATAACCTTTACGACCGCCCATTTTCTTTAGAGTATTGTTTAATAAGCCATGATATTCAAATGCCGATTCTACCATATCTTGCGTTTCTTGATCTTCAAACGTGCGACGGATCATGTTGCTTTTAAATGGACGTAATTTACTGCACTCGCAGGCAATTTCTGTAATATGTTGACCAAAGTCATCCATTATATTGCCACCTTCGCTAACATGACGTGCCATAGCACGTGCATATTTTAAGTTATTGTATGGTAATTTAAAACGTTCACCTTCTGAGGTTTCTAAAAAGATACTATTAATTTTACGAGTACGTGCACCACGTTGTTCTGGGTTAACTGCTTCTCTGTGACGAATAATAAGTTTTACTGGGCCTTTATCTTCATAACTGCTTTTATTTGTGCCATACATACGACCTTCTGCCACAACTTCATCTTTATTGTATGTGCTGTCTGCTTTACTTTGTTGTTGAATGTCACGATGTTTTAATGTGTTGCGAGTAATATCTCGTGGATCAAAACTTAATAAATTACGTTTAGAAAATTCTCGTAATTCACGTAAAAAACTATACCATTGTTGTTTGTCGTGTTCATCAAGTCCATGACTAATATTTTTACTAAAATATACCTTAAGTGCTATTTCATCAATAAGACTAAGTGTGATATTGCCAAAGTTTTTGCCATCCACAACATAATCAAAATTAAAGAAACGTGCTTTTTCAGGGTCAGTTGTAGATTTAGCGTTTTCGTCACCAAGACTTACGTCTTCGAATCGATCACGCACTTTTTCAAACAGGTTTTCTGCAATTTTATCTATTTCTCTCATAGTATTATTTATCTTAACTCATAAAGAACGGCATTGGCTCAATAATATCTGCTAGATTATCTTTCATAGTATAATCAATTTGACTATCAAAACTCTGCAATAACATAGCCATACGTATTACTAATATAAGTGCCATTACTAGGTCGTCTGTTTCGCCTGGTTTAGCAGCATAAGTAGGCCCATTGGCCACAAATGTTTTAAGTTCTGATATAAGTGGTTTACTTACAATCGTCATACGTTTGGTTTCAATCAAATTCTTTAATTTAGCACATGCTGATATTTTTGATGAGTTTGTTGTATTAAACCCTTTACGATATCTACGTCCCGACCCTGCACGTTTGGGTTCACTTAAGAATATACCTTTAATATTTTCTTCGCCGATTTCATTAATACTGATCAATGCCGCTTCGCCTAGAGTATTATTTTCTACGCTATAGTAGATATTGTTTTGATTTACTGTTTCATTTAAATAACGAATAATTTCAGTTAAAATACCTACCTGTTGTTGTACTGGTGTGCGATTATGTTGCCATTCACCTATTTGTTTAAAAGCAGGCAATTCAAATATCTGTATAGCTGCAGGATCGCCGCCTGTGCCCAGACTAGGATCCATTGCCACTACGTAGGTATATTGTGGTTCTGGTTTCTTATACCAACGCACTTGTCCTTGTCTTTCTATAGGGTCTAAGCCTGACATTTCAACTAAGTGACCTGGATTAATTAATGTTTCATCCCAGATAATAAATTCACAATCCATTTCTCTGCGGAAACGCTCTTCGCCTAGTTGTGCTCGTTGCTCTGCGGCCCATTTGTCATCACGATCAGGATGATCGCGCCAGTAACTACGGAAGGCTTTAAATCCGTTAACACCAATTTCAGTTGGGTTGCCAAACTCGTCAAAGCACTTGTTAGCACCTTTCCATAGGGTAGCAAATTGGTCTTCGTCGCTGTTAGGCGTTGAAGTAATAATACATTTACCACCAGTTGCTAATGTGGGACTAATTGAAGTCCAGAATTCTCGTCCTATGGTAGGGCGAACGAATGCAAACTCATCACAGTATAGTAGTGATATAGACATACCGCGACCTGTGTTTTCAGTAGTTGTAGCTGAAACAATACGACTTCCATTATCAAAATCTATACTACCTTTATTATAACTTGTAGCACCAGCACGTATATAATCAGGCACACTTTCATAAGCATAGCGTATACGTTGCATAATTTCCTGTGAACCTGTGTATTTGTGTGCAGCGATTAAGATAGTACTATCTGGTACAAACATTGCATACCACAACAAGTAACCTGCGGCACTGGTCGATTTACCAGTTTGTCTAGGCATTAGTGATATACTGTATCGATAGTTATGATAACTGTGTATTAGCCCTTTTTGATATTCAAAAGGTATATATAACATGCGTCCACGAGTAGGATGCTGTATGTAAAAATAGTTACTCATAAAGTATTCAGGACCCGTAACAGGATCTGCACACTTTGCGAATTCTATTAGTTGTTCTTGAGTGTAACTCTCAGTAGTATGAGGTTTCTTTACTAAAACGTTTTCTGTTGCTCTGGGTTGTGCCATATAATTACTTATCCTGGCGAATTTATCGATTTATTAAAACGGTGATTCACCTGTTAGATATGGTTTTGAAAACCACAAACGAAACCATTCGGGACTACCTGGTTGTACATTGTTAGCGTTTTGATAGTTAATTTTTTCATTAGCAGTGATACTAGGATTACTACCATCTGTTTTAACTGTGCCTTCACCTTTATATTCCTGTAGGCGACCAATGTTATTATTACTTAGACCTGCTAAGCGACGCATATCGTGAATAGGATCATTGGCATCTAAAACTGCTTCTGGGATAAGATCTTCTGTTTTATAAAAATCCCCAGAAGTTAGTTTAATATAATCAGACATGATTAATCTCTATGACGACCTGAGTTATGAGGAACTGTACTATGTTTATGCACATCATCTGCTTCTCTGCTTCTACTATCGCTCATTTTATTAATAGGACCTGCATCTGTCATATCTGCGGCATCTTTAATCATGTCATATTCTTCGTCGGTGTAGGTAAGCAATAATGGATCGCCAGCAAATGGACCTGCTACAGGCAGTTGTCCACCTTTCTTACCATCAGCTACAGCAAGCCCTAATCCAAATCTGTATTGTTGATATGGATTACCGTTAGACTTATTGCTACTAATGCCAGGCATACTAATAGCACCTTTAATAGATGATACTTGGTCACTTTTTAATCCTTTCGGATCAGCGGCTACATCTTCTACAATAATTTCATTAATTTTCATTACTTAATTAAACCTTTTAACATACCACTATATTTTTTCCATAATGTATCTTCAACAGTTTCTTTAACTGCCATTGGATTATCACCTGGATACTCCTTACGGTATTGTTTCTTACCGCGGTTTAAATCAGAACCACTTGGAATTGCAGCATCAACACCAGCCGTTTGTTCGCGTGGAGTATTTAAGTACTCAATATCACGTTCTTCATCAACTGGCTCAACTTCTTGTCCCGGTACTGTTACAGGTAGTTCGTCAATTGCCGTTTCAATATCGTCTTGTGGGATTTCTACATATTCTGATCCTGCTGGTTCTGGATCAACATTTACAGTATTAATTGGATCTAACCCTGCTAATTTACGTAATAGATTAGCAACATCATCACCATCTGCTGTTAGTGTAATATCTTCTTTAATAGCATAACGTTTTCCACCAACAGTGAATTCTTTAGCACCAGCGGCTTTGGCTTTAGCTAATGCACCTGAGAATTCATTGCCTTCCATTTCCATTTCTTCATCCATGGTGCGATTACATTCGCATGGATCTGCATTACATACTGGGCAACCAGCATGTGTTAATGGGCTATCTGTATCACCAGGTAATTGCGGATTCATTTCCGTTTTTAAACCTGCAAGTTTAGCGATTTCGTCTAATTCATGCATTGCAGATGGCATTGGTTGCTGAGCATCCATCATCTCTTGCTCATCTAACTCTGCTTTGTAATGATCCCATGCAGCTTTATCAGTATAGATTGGATGATTACGAATAGCTTCTTTACCTTCTTTAAGTTTAGCAGGTTTAACTTTGTTTAAGTGCGGAGTAGAATTTTTAACAGTGTCTTTGAATTCAACGCCCTCTTCTACTTGGCCTTTGTTATGTGCTTTCCATGCCGTAGCGTAGGCAATACCTTTTTCTTTCTTAGTTAGTTTGCCGTCTTTAGCATAACCTTGTTTAATATGTTTAACCATACGTTCAGCTTTATCACCTGGTGGTGCTACTTCATATACATCTACCACAGGTTTAGTTGAAGTAGACGCTGCATCTTTACCTACACGAGTTCCTTTACCTTTTTTAGTAACCTCACCGCGGCCGCCAATGTGACGACTTGCTGTTGAAATAGGGTTTTTAGCACTACCTGGAGGTAATTGTGTTGCACGACCTCCTTTGGCTTTAAAATCACCTATAGCTTGGTCATATTCTTCTTGGCTATATTCATTTAATTCATCTTCTGGTTCGTCTTGGAATTTAGCATGATGTGTACGAACATTACTTGTTTTAGCACCACCATCAAACCAATCATCTTTTTCGCGATGTTTGTCTGCTAGATTTTGAATTCTTCTACGAGTTTCTGCTTTTTCAGCTTTGCTCTTTGCTGGTTTAACTGCCGCATCTGAATCAGGTTCTGCAAATTGATAATCATCAATATCAGTTAATTCATCGTAGCCTTCTTCAACTTGTTTTTTATCTTTAACAGCTTTCTTAAATGGCTCTTTCTTGTTGCCATCACCATCAACATCTAAGAAATCTGGTTTAGCTTTGCTTTCTTTGAATTCAGCATACTTGCTTTCTAAATTCTTAACAGCTTCACTAATACTACCGCGTGGTTCAACGCTTTCGTATACAGGTTCTTTTTTAGCGGCAGGAGCATCTGTTGTAGGTGTAATACCTGCAACATCTCTTAGCTTGCCAATTAATTCATACATATTATTACCAAGTTTGCTCATTTTAGTTTCCTTTAACCGCTGATGGGATTTTATTTTTGCTTGTACCTAATGGGCTTTTATCAGCACTAGGTATATCATTTGTTGTCTTGCCGTATGATGGATCTTTTTCACCGCCAATAGTGGTGTCATGTCCAGCACTTTCAATCTTAACTTGATTTAGTTCTTTTAGTAAACTACCAGCTTCAGCATATACTTTGCCTGCTTTCTTACCAGCTGGATTGTCTTCTAAAGGTTTATCTAATACTGCTTCACCTTTTTTGTATTCGCGCACATCGTTACCTTCTAAATCCCAACGACGTTGCTCCTCTGGATGATTTGCCGGTACAACTACTACACAAGCAACTGGAAACCCTGCACGATTGGCTATAATAGCACGTAATTGTGCATCATTAACCGGATATGTAAGAGTTACATCCATTAAATAGATTTGGCAGTTTTCTAAACTTGGAAAATCAATATCATTTGCTTTGATCGGTAAACGTTTAGGAGTACTTAAACTTTCTAAACCATATGCTTCTAATGCATTTTTTAACTGAGCCATACGTTCTGCTGGGTCAATATCTGCAATTTTAATACGGAAGTCATATGTCTTTTGAGCTTCTACTAAATGTTCTAAAAAATTCTTCATACGAATAGATCCTATATGTGTTATTTATGCTAAATGTACAGATTACTTGTCTGCTTTACCAAGTAACTGCCTTAATAATTCGTTTCGGTCTAAGACCATGCCATTGCCGTCAGCAGCATCTGCTAACTTTTCACCATCAGTTTTAATAGCATCCTTAGCGGCTTGCTGATCTAGACGCATTTTCTTAAGTTGCAAATCAACCATACGCAACTTTTTATCTAGTTTAGCTTGTTTAGCTGTAATTGCATGCCCTAACAGGGTACCTGCGGTAGCTAAAATATGTCCACTAAAGCGTGCTTCTACATTCATACCTAGATCAATTAGGTCCTGGAATTTGTCTTTGGCTAGATCAGCAAGCTCATCTAATTCTTTGTCACTGGTATCTAAATCTGAAACAAATGGTAGAGCAGCGTCAATCTTATCAATTGCACTGTCAACTTCTTCGATAATAGCACGATTTTCTTCAATGGCAGCTTCAGTTTCTTCGACTGTAGCTTCGGGAAGATTAAATAGTTCTTCAAGTTTTTTGGTCATAGTAAACTATTTACCGCTTGTAGTTTTTGAAGATATCAAACTCGGTGACTACTCTAAAACGTATATTATTGGCTCGAGCCCAATTATCGGCAGCGGCCCACTTAGCCATATTCATAGCTACCATAAGTTTATCACGATAACTGCGTGCCGATTCCATAGTAGTTTCTGTACTTGGTTTAATTTCTATTAATTCTGTATGTTGTCTTTGATTAGCATCTATATAAACTATAAGAAAATCCGGTACATAGATAGTTTGTTTACCTTTTACTGGATTAAAATATGGAATACTAACGCTTTCGCTGGCCCAATTAAGTACTGCCGGGTTATTATCACAAAAACTCATAAAGGTAAATTCCCAACTACTACGATATGTTGGCACTTTTTTACCTACATATTTTTCTGGGTTTTTGATTGTATATTTGCCGTTGGCGTATTTACTCATTATGCTAAAATTGCTCGTGTAATGTATGGACTGGTTTGTGGACTATTGCTTAATCCTAATAGGCTTGTGCCAACGCGATTACTGTTTAATAACATAGTTAAATAAGCAGTTAATTCTCCGGATTTCATTTTGCGAAATTGATCTACTAAAACCATTGGATCAATACCTCGACTTAGAGCAATATATAATACACTTGCAGCTAATGTTGTGCCGCTTTGTACATCACCAGTGAGTGTTTGAAAGTAACCGATTACAGCATCATTTACATTTTCACTTGCTGATTGCCCATTAACAAAAAAATTATCAAAATAATTAGTTGTACTATTATTGTTGGTAACTGGTGGTAGATTTCCGTAGATCATAATTAGCCTTAAAATAAGTTAAGTAATGTGCTGGCGATTCCCTGATTAGTACTAGGCACTTGTGCGTTCTGCGTGTTCATATTGTTAATGCCGCCTCTGCTTGGTGTAAAACTCGGACTAGGGTTTACCGCAGTAGCTAATCCATTTTGTACACTAGATGCAGTTGGAACAAATATAGTACTTTGTGTATTCTGCCCACGAAGTATATTTTGTGCAGTAGCAGTAAGTTCGGCTGTAGCAATGGTTGATAAATTTTGGTTACTAAAATTATTAGATATATTAAGGGTTGAAATCGCCGCTGCCCCAAAATTATTGTTAGTAATATCAGATATTACATCATTTGTGCCTTGTATTAGGCCACCCTGGCCAAATATACTGGTAGTGCCTCCACCTAAACTGGTTAATGGACTTGGTGTATTATCATAATGTAACAGATCAAACCCAGTGACTGTACTAGAGCTAACTGATCCAGATTGATATTGAACAGCCTCATATACAAACGTCATTGAGTGTTCTAAAGGTAAATATTCACCTTGTGTATGTTGGCCGTGTGCAAAAGACGTAATAGTCGGACGGAACATTGTATATGAACTAAAACGTTTTTGGTGCATACTATAGATAGTTATAGTATTGATATAATTCTGTGCATTAGATCCATTTGGTGTAAATCCCCAATTTTGTTCTGAGCGAGGAACGTATTTGTAATCTTGGTTATACAAAGTTGCAGAATGATCACTGTCTCTAAAATAATAATAATAATAATTTTGCCAGAAATTTCGAACAACATCTGCGCTATCATCATGGAATGTTATTGTTATTGGATCATAATTAACTTTTTCTTGTACAACATTTTTTCTATTGTAAGAATTAAGAACTTTATTCTGAATAGTAAATTTTGGCAGTGTTGCTGTCTTTGCTAACAATCCTAATTCAATAGGACTGTTAGGATTTTGTGGGTCTCTAGTAGCAAATGTATTTAACTGGATACTGATATGAAATAAATTCTGTAACTTTGGGCTAAGTCTATAATTACTATCAACAAAGGTACGGGCAGCATGTTGATAGTCCCTTAATTCAGGTTCAGCTGTCAGTCCTTGAAATATAGAATTTAATATATTAGCCATCTAATCAATCCATTTTATATTATTTATCGAAAAAAAAAGCCCAGAATTAACTGGGCTTTTTGTGAGTTTTCGTCTGAATTAACCAGTAATTACTGAACCCAATGTTCTTGTTACAGTACTACCAATGCCACTACCAACTGGTGTTTGTACAGCATTATCATAACGCATAGTTAATGTAATTGTCATTGGCTCATTAGTAGCATAGTTAGCATCGCCATAATCAGCTGTTGACAAGTAGCATCCATCCAATTCCCAAGTTTCAAGAACGTTCGGTGTGCTTGAACCGTTACCACCATCAAGAGTTTCAAATATAGTAACAAACTTGTAATCAATACCAGAACTTGCTGATGCTTGTTCCATAAAGTCAAATTGTTTCTGCATTTGTTCACCAACAAGTTTAGAAACATTCCCACCTGCATCATCACGTAATTGACATGTAACAGCTTCCCACGTAGGTTTACCTGCTAGGTATACTTTACTATTGTATACAGGGATCATAATTTCTTCAAAACTTAATTGTGGACGTTTGAAATCCATAACCTGTTTAGTAAGTTCTGTTGTCGGTTGTGTAACACCAAAGTTTAGAAAAGTCACGCGGAAGCGGAACTTTAATTTTGGCATTAACAAACCTTGAGTACTTGCGCTTTGGTTTGTTGAAAGCGGTACTGTGAAGTTAGTTAGTGTTGCGGTTGGCATATCTATATCCTTTTATGTATTTACCTTTTTTATTGCTAGATAATGGGAGGAGTTATCCTCCCATTAACTGCGTATATTATGCTATTGTTAAAGCTGCACCTGTGTTAAGCAAACGCACTGGAATGTAAATAAACTCAATTGCTTTAACTGGTTGTATTGCAATATCAACATGCAATTCATTAGCATCTATTGTTGTTGGTGTGTTGTTTGTTGTATCACACACTACTAAGAAATCATAGATACCACGTTTAGCAACAACATCATTTAATACTGCATTAAATGCCGCTTGCACCTGGTTACGAGTAATCGTATCGTTCGGTTCAAAAATGTATGGAGCAGCAACTTGAGCTAGAACTGTACGTAAGTAACATACTAGACGAGCTACGTTAATACGATCCATTGCTGAAGCTGTTGATGCACGTGTTTTTTGACCATATGCCACTAAACCAACACCAGGAAGTACTGTAATTGGGTTAACTTCGTTAGCATATAATACATCACGTAGACCGTTAGTTACCCCAATACTTACAAAGTTATTATTATTTGTAATATCAACATAACCAATTGAACTTACGTTATCAATTAGTCCACGACGTACACCAGCTGGTGCAAACCATGGATAAGCAACATTGTCACTGCGGATAATTGCACGTAACATCATATGACTTGCAGGAACAACTACACTGCTACCATCCAAGTTAGTAGCCAACCCACTTGGATAATAAACAGCTAGATAATCGCTATATGTTACTAGGCCATTAGTACCGTTATCTACAGCAAGAGCAGCGTTAGTAGCCCAATTTGTTAATGCTGTAGAATCACTGCTTAATGTTAATGGGCTATCGCCAATAATAAATGCAGTATCTAAACGATCATCATTTAAAGTAACCATGTCTTGGATAAGTTCTGGGTATCCTGGAGCACAGATTAAGTTAAATGCTGTTTGTTCTTCACGTAGTTTTGTGCTTGAAGCAATAGCTGATTTCATTGCTTGAACAATAGAATTACGTTGTGCTTTATGACCAAAGTACGGAATACCTGTTGTTGGATCATCACCACTGTGTGTAACCCATGCACCTAATTCTGCTGGTGGATTAGTTGCAGTTGCAAACCATTGACTTTCAAAGCGTTTAATATTGTAACCGCTACGACGTGTATTGAATAATAATGTACCGCGAGCATATAATTGATGTGAAGGGCAATCAGGGTCAGTATAACTGCTGGTTAATAAACTCACAGTTGTTGGTAAAGTAGCTGTAATTGGGTTAGTATTGCCGTTAGTAGCCCAACGAGCATCTGCAAATACAATACCGTTTGAACTGATATCATCAGTGTTATTAATCAATGTCCATGATGATGTTGTTGCATTATAACGACTAATAACTGGATAATTTTCTAAATTGCTGGTATTTAACCATAAATCGCCACTTACTAATGCTGCACCACTAACTTGTGTAGTTGGGTGTGTTGCACTTAAAATAACACCAGTTGCATCTGTATTTTGTAAATTGTATCCACGCGAGTCACTTGCTACGGTTTGATAACCAGCCCAACCACTACCAGTATTAATCATAATATCAACATCAAGTGGATTGCTATAGTACCATAATGTACCATCAGCTGGATTGCTTGACGGCGCACTTGTTGAATATGTATAAGTTAATGGTGTAAATGGACTTGCTAGATATACACTACCTGATACAATAGTTTGTACATTTGAATCACTTAATAAACCTGCTGTAGTTAAAGGTGTACCTGTTAATACAGTAAATTGGATAGTACCACCAGCACCATGCACAATACTAATAATACCTGTTGTTGGATCAACTGATGCTGAAATATTAGGTAAATTAGCCGCTAACACTGCTGAAACAAATGTTGATGATGGGTTAGCATTTCCTGATCCACCAATTGTAATAGTTGCTTGAGATGGGCTTGCTGTACCTGGTACAGAAACACTCATTCCAAATGAATCACCTGTACGGAATGCAAATGGTGAACCACCTGGAGCTGTACCAGAAACAACTAATACTCCGTTTACATTTTTAATAAATGGTTTGAATGTGCCACCTACTGGGAATTGTGTATCAACTGTATTTAATGTGTCATATTGTACATAGGTTGTACCTACTGCAAGACCTGCACCACCGCCTGCTGGATCTAAACCATAAATTGCATCGCTATCGCTGTCAAAGAATGGGGCAGCCAATAATGACCATGTATTTAAAGAAGCACTGTACTCTTTAATAGCCCAGTTAGCACCGTTACCAACTGCCGATGTTTTAAACCATACAGAACCATATGGACGAGGAGTTGTATCTGTTGACAACCATGCAGGTGGGTTTGTGTATTGACTAAATTGGATAGTCGGACCATAATAAACGTATGTATTACCAACAACAGTAGCTTGGCTTTGTAATAATCCTAACGGAATTGCAGCATCTGCATGACCAATTGATGTTCCTGGAGCAATAGACAATTTACCGTCGGCTGTTACACCATTACTCTTAGAAGCACTATTAGCATAAATTTCAAGTTGACCAACTGAATTAACTGCTGCGCTAACACCAGCAATCGCAGCACTGTTAATTGAGCTTGCAGCTCCAGCAACGTTAGCACCAGCTGTTAATTGTACGTTTGCGCTATTGATAACTAAGTACTGACTTGTACTTAAGTTACCTGGATTAGAAATTTGACCAACCACTGTTGGTGTTACTGATTTCCATGAATCTGTACCTACTAATACCCAATTGTTGTTATAGCCTTTGTAGTATATTGGATTGCTGGTGCTTGTTGCAACTACAGCATATTGTCCAATAGAACCAACTGATGTTAATGGAACGCCACTACTTAATAATGCAGTGTTAGTAATAACCAATGGAGATTGTAAATTAAATCCTGTTGAATCCCATTCATAGATACCCCATGATGTGTTATTTAAATCTAACCAGAATGTACCATCTGCAGGTGTTCCTGTTGGACGAATACTTGTACCAACTAATGAATCTAAATCAATATTAGCACGTTGTACATACAATTGATTAGTTACACCTAATGCACTATAAGCAGCCAATAAACCATATTCGTTTAATTCACTTGCATTAATTGGATTACCTGAAGCATCCAATTGAAATGTCGGTGTACCAAATTGGTTTACTAAATCACGTTGACTTGTAACTGTAAGAATTTGTTCTGCATTAGCTAATGTTGTACCTGTTGCGACTGTGCCGCTAGGTGTTGTTTTATTTTGTGCAGTAGCTAACAACACAAAAGGAATTGACCCAGCTTGGGTCGGTGTATATTGGCTTTCGTCGATGATGCTAACTGAAACGCCTGGAGAAATTAATGATGCCATAGTCTAGTATCCTTATATAATAATACTTTAAATTATTTATCGGTATTACTAAAATTTAACGTGTTACAGTGCCTTTGCAAAGGTTCTGCACGTTAGATATCATAAATACATGATGTTATATCGTCCTTTATGTCAATCATGTGGTAAAATGCCTGCTTCTATCAACTATAAGAAGGGAGATATTACGCATTTTAGAACTATGTGCAATACCTGTATTAGAAAGGGAAAAAAGTTAAAACCACAACAACCGAGTTGGGCATTGAACGGATATAAAAAGAAACCGCACTGTGAAAAGTGCGGCTTTAAGGCAAAGTATCGAGAACAGCTATTTGTTTACTATGTTGACGGTAATCTTAATAATAGTGTTCTATCTAATTTAAGAACTATCTGTGCTAACTGTCAGTATGAAGTAGCTAGAGAAGGTCTAGGCTGGCGTCAAGGCGACTTGGTCCCTGACTTTTAACAGTTCTTCTACTTGTTCATACAAGTCTTCGATAGTACTGTCGTTAGTAATAACCTTATCAAACTTGCTACCAACCCAACTATACTCGCTGGCATGAACGCCCGCTTCGTCTAGATGATGTTTGCCAATTGCCCAGCCAATGTATTTTTGGCCTTTGTTATAGTTCTTAGCATGTTCATACCATTCAGGTTCCGGACCACGTTTAACTCTGAGTACAGTAGCACCAATATTTTTTAGGGCTTTAATTTCGTTTGGAAAGCGACAGTCTGTAATAACAATATCATCTTTGCTGTGTGCTAGACGATTTTCTAAGCTGGCTACCCACATATCATCATGGAACCCTTTACGTACTACTTCGGTGCCCCAATATTGTAGAACCCAGCGTGGTGTAATGTCTTGTTTTAGTCGCTTGCTCCACCATTCATCTCGAGTTTCGCGCCATTCACGGCTTTGTTTAGTACGACCTTCTAACATCTCACGGTCCCACCCAAACACCACACTCACAGCGTCTTTAAGACTGTTAGCAAAACTTTCTCTTTTGTAACCATGGAAATTAACTAGATAATCGGCAATAGTATCTTTACCAGATCCCATAAAGCCGCAGATGGCGATAATTGAACTCATTGAAAACCCCTAATTGATATACTATTTTATTACAGCAACATTACAAGGTCTAGCGTTTTGGTTAGCCAGTGATCCAAGTTAATGGCATAGATCCATCAACATAGTTTTTAATGTCATCATCCAATCGTTCCATTAGCTCTTTACCTTCTTGTAGCAACGCAGCTCCATTTAATGTTGTACCACCTTGTGGACCTGCAATAGATGCAAATTTACTACGTGCTTGACCAATTGATATTTTAACAAAAGCTAATGCATAATCTTGAATCCATGGGAATGTCATATTATCATTTAAGATCATAATATCTGGTTTGTAGTTATCAATCCATAACAATACACTTTCATATTGATCGCCAGTTACACCAGCACCACCTGTTGTACCTGCATAACCAAATGGCATTTTACGAACAATGGTCATCTTTTTAGTAACACGGTTAAATGTAAAATTCATATAACCGCCAAACATCTTCATAGCTAACTTTTGATAATCTACAAATAATTCATAGTTAGTCAATCCACCAACGCGACCTGCTACTAACATATAAGTGTTTAAATAACCCGATGCAAATGGCTCAAATTGACTTGCTGTGGTACCCGATACAGACCCAATACCGCGACGGAAGACTGCTCTGACGTTCATAATATCACGAGGTAATATGTATTCTTGTGTTTCTGGTAATAGGTCTAAGAAAGCATAACTTTCTTCAGCTGAGTTACTACTACGTTGACGATAACGAAGCAATGCTTGTTTGATGCCCATTTCATAATGTTCTTTATCTGCTTCAACATCAATCATTTGGTCACCTAGACTTAGTCTGATGTAATCGATAATTTCATTATGTTTTTCTGCTACTGTATCAAGCTGTGCTTGTAAATTAGCATCAAAAGCAATATGCCCCGCACCTGTACCTGTAGTAGGATTAAATAGACTGTCTGTAAATAGACTAAGGTTTGGAGTTAAATTATCAGATGTCGATGATACATTAGCTGGAAGATCTATATCGGTTTCAAAATCTGCACCGATTGCATCTGTTATTTCAAAATCTTGACTATTTGGATTTAGCGGGGTTGACATAAATTATCCTATTACTGTTTCATATATTTATGCACAGCAATAGGATAAATTTAGCTTTATACTACTTTAAGAAGTATCGTATCTTCGTTAATACGTCCTGAAAGTTTAATATCTGTTGCTTTGATTTCTTCTAAGAATTTACGCAGTTCTATTTTGTTTGCTGACATAAATTTCTTAAGTTGCTCTGGAGGTTTACGTAAGGTCTTTTGTACGCTTTTACTTTCGTTATATCCAATAATAGTAGTACCCTTGACATTTAATGCACCGCCCTGATCTTCTGCTACATATTTTCCAATCTTGCGTGTTTTAGTGTTGTAAACCCATAATTGCTGTGCGCCAATGATGTCTACAGGACTAATACTTACAAGTTTATTTGTTGTATCATTTTTCATATACTTAAGTTTAGCGACAAGTTTTTCTTTTTGTGGAGGTTTGCGCACTGCCGCTTTCTTAGTTGCTCGTTTAACCTGACCATATTGCGCAATACCATCAAATAATTTAGTATAAAATGCATCGTAGCGTTTGTAGTCTGCTGGCTTCATGTAAGCATAAGCATCTTTAAGATCTTCATCTTTGGTTGTTTTGGATTCTGTAATTTCGGCATAACGCTTTTCAAACACTGCTTGTATTTTACCTAGCATTGCCTGCGGTACTACTTTGCTGCTTAGATATTCGTATGCTTTAGGGTCTACAGTTTTACCTGCGTATAAGTCATCTTCTAACTTTTCAAAATGTAAGATGTGCAGTTTCATAATATCGTTCATACGATCTTGGATAGTAGGAACTTTGACCGCAGGAGCCGCTGTTTTAACTTCTTCAACTACTACTTCGTCTTTGCTGTCAAGTTCTAAGGCATGATTTACAACACCAACAATGTATTTGATATGACGTTCTAGTAGCGGCATACCTTTTGTATGTGCTTTGATCAGTGCAGGTGCTGTTAGTGGAGTGTAACCGTCTGTGCTTTTAGCAAAACGTGTAATAGTTGCGGCATCTAACTTATGTGCTACACCTGCTGTTTGTTTTAACCAATCTACTAAATATTTCTTTAGGTCTTTGCTAGAGTAGAAATAATTATAATAACGTAGACTTTGACGCATATTATGGTCAAACTCTGCATCTTCCATCTTTAGGGCACGCTCGGTGTCCCAAATCGGCTCACTGCCCACGCTCTTTTCATCTAAAAAGATAGGATCACGTGATACTGCCTTAGCTTTTTTCTTTGCGCCATCAATTTTAATTGCCATTATTCTACCTCATTATCTACTATTTCGCTATGATCAAGTACTTCGTTGATCAAATCTTTAGTTGTCCACCCAGTATGTTTAAGTATATGTATGCTACTAATAAACAAACTAAACACTGCTGATACTGCGTCAAATTTATCAACAGTATCTTCTAATTTAAATAGTTCATTCAATAGTTCTTCTGCTTTATCAGAACTTAAGTCTATATCAAATTCATATTCTGTACCGTCAGGCAATGTTTCTTTAATTATATCAACCATTTGTCATTTCCTTTTCTAGCTCTCGCTTAACCATTTTGTATGCTGTCTTATCGTATATCCAAGTCGTCCCACTCACTATCCATTTGTGCTAGAGATTTCCATAGATCACGATTGTAAAACTGTACTGTTGCGTATGCTTCTTCTATTGTCATTATCAACATTATATTATGTCCTTAATTAAAAGTCAACCTGCTAACAATACCGCAAAAGTTATCATACGTTCATAGTTAGTTATTTCTTCATTAATCTTAACTAACATTTCTGCATGTTGCCTAGTTTGCCGTTGATGTCTGCGACAAGTTACTTCTTCTTTACTTAAATCTTTAACCATTAAGCCAATATTATGGCTAATATTCCACATTTCGTGTGTGTACTTTTTCATTTTATGTAGTGGCGCTTCTAGTGCTGTTTGTACAGCAGGCCAATCTAAACTTGACTGTATTTGGTTTTCCATAGTTTCATAAGTATACTATCGTTTTCGTTAATTGTCAATCAGCTAAATACTAGATAATAGGATATTGCAATGCCGCGTCTAAGTTTATATCGTCCAGAAAAGGGCAACGATTACAAATTTTTTGATCGTAGAATGTCAGAAATGTTCACTGTGGGCGGTGTTGATGTTAATATTCATATGTATCTTGGACCATTAGATCAACCTAATATTAGTGCATCAGAACCAGGCACATCAAGTCCACTTAGTACAGGTATTACAGGTATACAAGATTTACTATTCTTAGAAAATCGTGATCGCAAGTATGACACATCAGTATATACTATGCGAACTATCTATCGCATTAATGATAATGATTTTGACTTAACACAATTTGGCCTATTCCTAACTGGCGATACTATGTTTGCTGTGTTTCATTTAAATGATATGATAGATATTCTAGGGCGTAAATTAATGGTAGGTGATGTAATGGAACTACCAACTCTAATAGATTTTTATCCATTAGATGAATCTTTACCTGTCGCATTAAAAAGATTTTATGTAGTTAATGATGCTACACGTGCTGCAGAAGGTTTTGCTCCTACATGGTATCCACACTTATGGCGTGTTAAACTACAACCTCTAGTAGATAGTCAAGAATACAAAGATATTATTGATCAGGTTGCTGGAAATAACACTACAGATACATTAGGACAAGTTCTAAGCACATATAACACCTATTTAAATATCAACGATGCTGTAGTTGACCGAGCAGCACAAGATGTACCAGAAAGTGGATATGATACCAGCACATTCTATACATTGGCTACAGATGAAAATGGACCAAATATTGCTACTACACCTACATCAAAAATTACAGGTTATTTAACCGAAGACGGATTACCACCAAATGGTGCTACAATTGCTGCTGGCATTGCATTTCCGTCTACGCCTAATGTTGGTGATTATTATCTACGTTTAGACTACGTTCCTAATAGATTGTTCCGCTATAGTGGAAGTCGTTGGGTTAAAATTGAGGATGCTGTGCGTACAAATCTAACTCCAAACCCAACTAATGCTACACAAACACAACTTGAAGGATTCATACAAGACACCAACCAGTTCTTGTCTAACGCAATTGCCTGGGATGCTATACGTGTAACTTCTAACGTATATGTACCATCAGCTAACTCTTCTACTATATCGTTTACTTTAAGTAATACAAGCCCATACGGCACAGTTGTTACTAATGTTAACTATGTTAATACCTATGGTGTTGGTGCACAATTAAATGGATTGCCTATTACAACTACAATAGCAAATACAAGTGGTAACTTATCATTTACTATTACAAATACATTAAACAGCGGCGATTTGATAGAATATTCTGTTTATACCAATGTGATGAACGAACGTCAAAGTTTGTCACAAGCTCTACGACCAATGGCGGATAACTAATGGCTGCATTACAACAATATTTTTATGATGGTCAAATTGAACGATTTTTGGCTCAATTTATACGTATTTTAAGTGGATTTCAGGTTGAATTTGGTGCAGACCGAGCCGGTAATGTAACACTACAACGTGTACCTGTATATTACGGCGATGGTAGTAGACAAGTAGCTGCCATTATTCAAAATAACAGTGGCGGAAATGCAGTACCTCCAGTGCCGGCTATGACCGTTTATATTAATAATATAACATATGATAGGGATCGTGTACAAGATCCTACATTTATTGGAACTATGAATATACGCCAACGTGCGTTTAACCAAGAAACCCAAGAGTATGAAGCAACACAAGGTAATGCGTTTACAATTGAACGCAGTATGCCTGTTCCGTATACGTTAGAACTTAAAGTAGATATATGGACCAGTAACACTAAACAAAAATTACAATTATTAGAACAATTAATTCCATTGTTTAATCCTGCAATGGAAATACAATCAACAGACAATTATATCGATTGGACCAGCCTAAGCGTAGTTTATCTAGATAGTCCAAATTGGACCAGCAGAATTGTGCCGATCGGAACAGACAATCCGATCGATGTTGCTACACTAACATTTAAATTGCCTGTTTGGATTACTCCGCCGGCTAAAATTAAAAAACTCGGTGTTATTCAAAAAATTATTGCCAGCATACATGATGCAGATGGCAACCTAAGCGATTCTATTATTAATGACACTAACTTACTAGGTGCTCGTCAATATTTTACTCCATTAGGATATAGTGTGTTATTAATCGGTAATACATTAACACTATTAAAAATGCAAGATACCGAAACTCCACACGAACCTACGTTAAGTACTCCTAGTAAAATCGGTACTAAAGATTTGTGGTCTAATCTAATTAGTCTGTACGGTAATTTAGACAATGGCTTAAGCCAAGTTCGTCTATCAAGTGATGACGGTGTTACTGAAATAATCGGCACTGTTAGCTATCATCCAACTGACGATAGCCTATTAATTTTTAATGCAGACCCAGATACATATCCCACAAACTCACTGCCTGCCATTAATGCTATTATTAATCCAACAAGCTCAAATGTAACTACCAGTATTACACAACCAGCGGCAGGTACTAGGTATTTAATATTAGGTAATATCGGTAGTTCTAGTAACCTAAATGGATATGGCCCGTCACTGTGGGCTGGCGTAGATAATACAGATTTAATAGCACATACCAATGATATTATTCAATATAATGGATCACATTGGACTGTGGTATTTGACAGCCAACAGATTAATAGTATACAATATGTAAGTAATCTTAATACCGGAACTCAATATAAATGGAATCTCAATCAGTGGGTGAAAAGCTTCGAGGGCGAGTACAAAGCAGGTCTATGGACTCTAGTCCTATAGAAGGTGTAGGCACGTTTATCTACAGTGTTAAGACTCAACGATATCTTTTTTTATTACGCAATTCTTGTAAATATGCAGGTACCTGGGGATTAGCTGGAGGTAAGATAGAATCGGGCGAATATTTATTACCTAGTTTACATAGAGAACTTAATGAAGAACTAGGATTTAACTTTACTGCGACTAAAGTTATTCCGATTGAAAAATTTACCAGCGACAATAATAAATTCTCATATAACACATTCTTAATTCCGATAGCAGATGAATTCATACCAAAATTAAATTTTGAACATCGTGGATATTGTTGGGTAGCATTAGAAGACCATCCCAAGCCATTACATCCAGGAGTATGGCGCACCGTAAATTTTAAAGCAGTTGTTGAAAAAATTAAAACGTTAGAAGCAATGTTATAAGTCAGCTTCTAACGTAAATTCTCTGTGTGAAATTTGTCTAAAGTTTGCGCAATATTTCCAAACTTCTGGAATTGTGTCTGTTCCACGATGTGTCACTCTTACAAAATCGACATCATCGTATGTGTTAAATATTGTGGCTTTATCTTGAACCCATTTTTGTTCTAATACAGTTGTATTTGATTTATCATACCCATCGGTGCCAGCATATACATTATAATTATAACCCGGTGTATCTTGTCCATCATGTCCTAACATATATATGGTCTTGTGTCCATCAAATGCAGCCATATAAAGTGCTGTTGTTCCAGCATCAGTGTATGGATCGTGTGGAATTAGATAAAACTTTCTCGGATATTCTAGCATATTCATTGCATTAGAATAAACAATATTTTTGGTAATGTAGTCACTGGTTGCGATTTCATTAATAATGCGGGATGTTCCGATAGCTATTAAAAAATCTGGAGTAAAATCTCTATACAATGCATTGCAACCGTAGGTCTGTAACGTAGATGCCCCTAATAATCCGCTGTAGGTTTTTAATTGATTTAAGTTAAAGTTTAACCTACTAGGACCATTTCCAATTACTACAGCACGATTAGATATTTGATTATTAGTAACGGCATTGTATATACATTCAACAGAATCTTGCCATAGTCCATTATTGTAGTTTCGTTCAACCACAATATTTTCGCTGATATATTTGTTTCGGTATTGTTTATTAATCTGTAACATATATACCCGTTATACTATGCGTGTTGCTTGAACTTTAACATTACTATTAGTAACGCTAGAACTTGTATAATATAAGTTTACATTACCGCTAACTACATTAGCACTTAATGTACCTAAGGCAGTTCCGTTATTAATAACACCATATACGCTTAGGTATGCATTACCAGCACCATCAGTTAATACCATTGCTTCCATGCTCTGCATGTTAGTTGTATCTTTCTTAATTTGCACAATATATTTAGATGTAGTAAATGCAGTTTGGCTAAATGTATCAACTACATATGGGGTACTTGCGGCAGGTATATTAGTTGCTACTTGATTGTAATTGATATCATTACCAGTTAATAAATTCATATTACCGGCAGTATCAACCAATATCTGTTCAATAGTAAATGAAGTACCTGTCCAAATACTTGCACCAGTCGAATCAGCAATAAATTGGTTCAATCCATTTCCACTGGCTAATGTTGATACTGTTGCAGTTGTAGTTAATACACGTACATCAATAATATCACCTACACTCGGTGCTTCAGTAAATGTTAATGTTGTACCAGATACACTATATGCTACAGTTGGTAATTGTAGCACACCATTGATACTTACTATTGTACCAGAAGTAGTAGCACTAGACTGAATAGTGAATGACGTATTAGTACCGTCAACATTACCATATGGATTTCCTGTCGATGATGAAAATTGTCTATCACTAATTATTGTAAATGATGATCCCGATGTTTGCCAATTGCTACCATCAAAGAATTCCATGTTACTAATGGTAGAATTAAAACGTATCATACCAGCAATATCAACATTGCCTGAGCTACTTGGACGTTGAGCACTTGTACCTACCGGTAACATCATGGTATCTTGTGCAGCTACTTTAAATGATGCTCCCAATGTTGTGGTTACACTACCTGACCCGCCCACTCCACCGCCACCTACGGTTACTGCTGCATTGTTACTATCAGCAAAAATCAATCCTGTACTTGTAGCACCTTCTACTACAAAATTGTAACTTGATTGGGATTGATTAAATACTGCTCCGCCAGCTACCCATACATTACCACCAATACCAGCACCGCCAGCTACTACCAATGCGCCAGTTGTTGGACTTGTTGAATTTGTACCAGTTTTAATATTGAAATTTTCATTAACATTACTAAATCTCGCAATTTCATTTGCAGCTAATGTACCACCTGTAAAGAATATAACATCAGTAAGTGCAGTACCTGTACCAATTGCTAAATCACCAAATCCAGCCGTAGAATTTCCTTGAACATACAAATATCCATCATCTGGTCCAGCAATTGTAAATGTTGAACTGTTAAAGTTAGATCCATTAATACCTAAATCAATATAACCTTTTGTGTCATCACCATTATTAGCAGTTGCAATAAAGTCTGAACTTGCTTGAGTACCAGTGCTGACGTTTTGTTGGTTAATTTGACTATAACTATTGGCATTACTAAAAAACTGTGCAGTTGCTGATGGCAAAATAACACCCCCAGCAACATCTTGACCAACTATTAGTTGGGCACCTGATTGCATGTTAATGTTACCAGTAATGCCCATGCCGCCATGTATTAATGCCGAGCCTTGTGTATAGCTTGCACTGTTGACGTTACCAGTTAATATTAATCCGTTGGCTTGTATACCATTCTGAACGTAGATATTACCGCCTACACCTATGCCACCTTGACCCGGTACTACAATAGCGCCAGTTGTATAATTAGTAGAAGATGTTGCACTATTAGCATATAAAATGCCACTGGTGCTTAGATTATTATTAATGGTTGTAACACCAGTTGTAGCACCTAAGTTTAGTGCAGTTGCTGCACCACCAATACCTAATGTTGTTACGTTTACATTAGCAATATCTAAGGTAGTTTGACCTGAGTAGATTGTAGTTGCATTTGGGAAATAGATGTTTGCATTGCGGATATTTGCTAGACCGGTTGTAGCACCAATTGTTATTTGTGTTGCAGATCCAGCAAACCCGATTGTAGTTGCTACAGTATTCCATAAGTTTTGAACAGCACTATCGCCTAATACGTTATTTGAACGTAGATATGTAAATCCACTGACTGCTCCAATACTAATACTTGTTGCTGAACCTAGTAAGTTAGCAGCTGTTACGTTAGTATTAGCAAATGCTAAAGTTGTTTGTCCTGTGTAGATTGTTGTAGCATTTGGTAAAGCAATATTAGCATTATTAAGCGATAATGTGCCAGTTGCGGCACCAACGTTTAATGATGTAGCTGCTCCTGCAAAGTTCATTGTTGTAACGCTGGTGTTAAGCAATGCTATTGTTGGTTGTAGTGTGGTTACTGCTGTAGCATTTACTAAAGAAAGTGTACCGTTGTTAATAGTAGCAGTACCCGAACTACTACCCATGCTTAAACTTGTTGCGCCAGTACCTAATGTAACTGTTAAGGCATTGTTGAACAGTGCTATTGAAGATGCCGCACCGTTTAATGTTGTAGCATTTGGTACCCAGATATTTGCATTATTAACTGTAGCAATACCTGTACCGGCACCCAATGTTAAACTTGTAGCAGATGATAATACTGATGCTGTAGTCGGAGTTGCAAATGCCGTTAATGTACTTGAAGATGTATCAATATAATTACCTGTGATAAACACATTACCGCTTGCACCGATACCTCCTGCTACTATTAACCCGCCAGTTGTTGCTGATGTGCTGGTTGTTGCTGAGTTAGCATAAACAATGCCTGTTGCAGCCAGTCTTGTAAAGTCACCATTCGCAGGTGTTACATTGCCAATTACTGTATTATTAATTGATGCCGCACTTACTGCACCTAATGTAGTAGTACTTTGTGATGTCAATGCTGTAAATGTTGCTGCCGCAGGTGTTACATTACCGATTACAGTAGCTTGTATATCACGTGCATATAAACTTGCACCAATACCAGCACCACCACTAACTTGTAGTGCACCTGTGCTATTATTTGTAGCATTAGTTGTGACTGTTAATGTTAAATTACCTGCTTTAATAGGATCGTATATAGTATTACTGTCAAATGTCACTGTACCAGCACTCGGTTCAGCTACGTTACTGAAGAATTTCCATGTATTGTCTGCATTATCACGCACCACCCCTGTGTGTGCATAAATGTTAGCAGGACCACCAATAAAGTGGCTGTAGAAACCGATGTCAAAGCTGTATGGATATGTTACATTACCTTGTAAGTATAGTAATGGATCTTGTACTACTAAAATAGTATTTGTTTGTGATACTACGTTAGCAACATATAAGTTGCCGCCGATCCAGACATCTTTAGCAAATGCGGCACCGCCACCTACAGTTAATGCTCCGCCTGCACTTGTACTTGTTGAGTTAGTGGTATTTGTAAAGCTAATTGCACCGGTGGCTGTTAACGTATTGTTATGAGTAGTTGCTCCATTAGTTACTAAATTACCACCAACATTCAAGTTACCTTGAATACCTACACCACCAGCTACTTGTAATGCACCACTGGTTGTATTTGTTGATGCAGTAGTTGATTTAATCAATAAGGCATTTTGCGCATAATTAAAGCGAGCAATTTCGTTGGCACTACCTTGACCATTTAAACTGAATACAATGTCGTTAGCTAGGCCTGTAGATATTAATAGATTACCACTACCAGTTGTAACATTACCTTGTACATACAAGTAGCCATCGCCTGGGTAGTTTAATTCGTTACCGGCACCATTGGTAAATCCGGAACTGTTAATACCCATGTCAATGTAACCTTGGGTAGTATTACCTGTGTCCATTGTAGCAACAAAGTCAGTCGACGCATTACTACCATTATTAATATTTTGGTTATTAATTTGAATAAAGTTATTAGCGTTACCAGTAGACTGTACTGTGGTAAATGGTTGTGGAGTATAACCAGCTACACCTGCATATAGTGCCCCAGCACCTACAGCATTACCATAAAATACACCCGAATTACTTGTAACTACATAACTATTACCGATAATATTTAAGTTACCACCAACCCATAAATTACCCTGTACACTTGCGCCACCACTAACTTGTAAGACACCGCCACCTAAATTATTAGCAGGTGTAGTACCTGTTATAGTAGTAATACCGCTGGCTGTTAGGGTAGTAAATGCGCCAGTACTTGCTGTTGCATTGCCAATCGGCGTGTTATTAATTGCTACCGCAGTGGTTAAGTTTAAGCTGGTTGTTCCTGTTGATGTTAAGTTTGTAAATGTACCAGCAGCCGCTGAGGTATTACCAATTACAGTGTTATTAATATCACGTGCGTAAATTGATTGACCAACACCCAATCCACCAGCTACTTGTAGTGCACCAGTTGCGTTTGTTGTACTCGGTGTAGTTACATTTATTATAGTGTTGCCGCCAAAGAACGCAGTTTTTAGTACGTTAATGCCGCCATTAACTACTACTGAGTTTAATCCTGGGTTTTGATAATCTAATGTAGATTGTACAGTTAAATTACCTAATAGATTTGTTGTGCCGTTGGCACCACCAAGGTTTAATGTAGTTGTTGCACCACCAATACCTAACGATGTAGTTACAGTGTTAGCAAATGTTAATGATGTTTGTCCGCTATAGATAGTAGTTGCATTTGGGAAGTAGATATTTGCATTGCGGATATTTGCCACACCTGTTGTAGCGCCAATTGTTAATGCAGTTGCGGCGCCAGCAAACTGAACACCAGTCGATACACTATTCCATAGCGCGACTGATGTTGAAGAGCCGTTTACCACCTGTGAACGAATAAACATTGTGCCGCCGGCGGCAGCACCAATACTAATACTTGTTGCCGAGCTTAATAAGTTAGCACTTGTTACATTAGTATTAGCAAAGTTTAAACTTGTTTGTCCTGTGTAAATTGTTGTAGCATTTAGGAGTGCTACGTTTGCGCCGTTAAGGAATACTGTACCCGAGTTTGCACCTAAGTTAAGGGTCGTTGCTGCATTACCAACGTTTAATGTAGTTGCGTTTTGTGTAAACAAGTTAACAGTTGTTTGTGCACCGTCAACTGAAGTAGCATTAGGAACCCAAACGTTGGCATTATTAACTGTGGCAATACCTGTTGCGGCACCTAGGTTAAGTGCTGTAGCTGCACCAAATGCGTTTACAGTAGTAGCTACTGTATTGTAAACTGCCTGTGTAGGTTGGCTACCGACTAATATTGGATTGTTTAATGTAAATGTACCAGTAGCCGCACCAACGTTAGCTGTAGTCACTGCGCCGCCAAAACTTAAATTAGTTACTGTAGAATTTAATAAATTAAAACTTGTGGTATTGGCAACTAAACTGCCACCGCCAATTAATAGGTTACCGCTTAAAGAACCATACCAACCAGAAATATTGCCGCTTGTAGCTAAACTACCTAATGTTGTAGCATATTGTACGTTTAAATTACCAATATGTAAGTTAGCAAACCCACTATTATTGATAGTACCGTATGTTGTACCTGGGTCGGTTGTATATGTTAGTTGAAATTCTCCAGCAGTTTCTTCCCAAATCAATGCTGTAGATGTCTGATTGCCACGATTAATTACTAGACCAATATCATATGTATTAGTACCACTAAACGCATTGTTTAATACAATTAATGGGTCATTTACGTATGTATTAGTAGAAGCTACTGTTAGGTATGTACTTGCACCTTGAACAATCAAATTACCAGTAATTGTAACATCACTGGTCATTGTTAAGTTGCTATTGAATAAACTACCTACAATAGATCCCGGAACAATCTTGGTATTAGCAAGGATTGTAGAATCGGTAATCTGATTATTCTTGATTCTGGTTAAAACATTAGACATTTTATGGGTAAACTCCGCAATATTAGTTTAAACTGTAAACGCTGCGGTTCCATATTCCCCTAAGCTGACAGTATGATTAATAGTATTTAGCTGAGTTAAAAGATTTGATTATACTGGAACTATAGGTATTACTGTAGATTTTTTAGTAGGAATACCATTGACTAAGCCAACAATATCTTTACGTGAATCTGGCAATGCGCCTTCAATATAGTAAGGAATATATCCTGTTAGTAGTTCGATCGCTGACATAAAATAAGGAATATTGTCCGAATATGAATTGTCACAGCCTAATTCCCATAGCGGACCGTGTAGGAACATGCAACTACCTTTGCATAATTGTAGTACAGGGCATTTGGCACAGTTGTCTCTAAAACTCCAGTGAGTCGACGACTTAAGTTTAATATTGTCAAAGTCATCAACACTGCCTATTAGATGACTTTCACCGTTAAAACTAACTTCAACAGGTGATTCATTTTGACAAGTTAACACATTGCCTTTAAGATCAACTGCTATGTTATCTGATCTGTCCATGCCGCATTTTTGTCCTACTGCTGAGCTAGGTCTTTTGGTCAAGATAGATTTTATAAAATCATTGAGTTTATTGTTTATTACATTAAAATTAGTTAATTTGCCTGTTTGTATTTCAAAGAAACTATTCTTTCTGTAGGTCACATGATCTGCTGGATCTGAGAAACTGTTAGTGGCTCCGCCATCATCGTAGGGATCAATTAATCCACCTTCACCGATAGGTACTTCAAATCCTAGTTTATTTTGAAACCATTCGCTTATGGCCAATCTACTAGAATTGGTTTTAGTTACCATTGAATTAAAACTCATTCTATTAAGTGGGCCTAGTTTATGCCATAGGTCGAGTATAGCCGCAAATTTTTCCGGGTCATCAAATGGGTCAGGTCCTCTAACATGTTGCCCAGGACCGTCATGTGAAAGTCCAATATTAAATCCTAAATTTAATAGCCAGTCATTCTTTTCAATGCTCAACATAGAACCATTTGTAACTAGAGTAAATAAGGCGTTGGGATATTTCTTTCGTAGTTCTTCAGCCAGGGGTTTAAGTGTTTTCCAATAGACAAAGGGTTCCCCACCCCAGAATTCTATTACCACACCTGTGCCCAGACCATCAGAGCCACCATTAAACCAAGAAGGCAATTTAGATAAAAACAAATCAGCATCATTCTTGTTAGTTTCATCGGCACGGGCAACAAATCGTTGACTACAGTAACTACATTCATAGTTACAGGATAGGCCGAGTTGTATTTTTAGTTTGGCTATGTCTTTTGTTTTTGTGCCAGGTTGGTTTTTGTTAATTACTGGATGCGGTGCGTATTCTTTTTCTACGTATTCTAGGTTAAGGTAGCTGCCGTCTGCGTTGAATAGACCCGAAGTTTCGTTGTCGTACCAAAACTCTCGTTCCTCGTTAGTTCTTGAAACTGCCTTGATTAAAAATTTC
>Ga0316226_1000802_pt1 | contig 38668 bp, 37 predicted proteins | sample TBH18017metaG_FD_206009 | JGI IMG/M metagenome (GOLD analysis project Ga0316226, IMG submission 206009) | Freshwater microbial communities from Trout Bog Lake, Wisconsin, USA - TBH18017 | ecosystem: Environmental > Aquatic > Freshwater > Lake > Hypolimnion/Profundal zone | place: USA: Wisconsin...
CGTGGACGCTCGGGGGCGCGGGGAACAGCCGCTGCAGCGCCGTGAGCAGGATGATCTTGCCCTGCGCCGAGAGCGCGCCGCGCAAGAGTGCGGCCATGGCGTTCATATGGCCGGAGGCGATGGCGTCGAATGTCACCTTGTCGGCAGTCAGCACGCAGTCGGCTTCGCCGCCCTCGCGGGACACCGTCACGCCGCCCTTGCGGACGGTGACGTACCAATGCTCGATCTGGTCGCCGTCTTTCAGGTCACAGCGCACAAGGCCGCTGACGCCCCCCGGAAGCACGTGATGCTGGTCCGCGAGTCCCGCGAAGAACTGGCCAGTTGGATCTGACATCGCTCTCTTCTCCTGACTAGAGCAGGCGCGCCCGCTCTACAGTCCCTTGTTGAAGTAGGTCATGCCGCCGTCGACCACGTAGGTCGCGCCGCTGACGTAGGCGGCCTCGTCCGAGGCGAGGAAGACGGCCACCGAGGCGACCTCGTCGGGCTCGCCGAGGCGGCCGGCGGGGATCACGCCCTGGAGCTCGTGCAGGAGCTCGCCGTCGCCGAGCGTGCGCTTGTTGATCGGCGTGGCGATGGCGCCCGGGGCGATGTCGTTGACGGTGACGGCGTGCGGCGCCAGCTCCTGGCAGACGCTGCGCGTGAACATGCGCATGCCGCCCTTGGAGGTCGTGTAGGTCGCGTACTGCAGGAAGGCGACGTCCTCGTGGATCGAGGAGAGGTTGATGATGCGGCCGCCGGCGCCCCGCTCCACCATGTGGCGGGCGGCCGCCTGGGCGGCGAAGAAGGCGCCCTTGAGGTTGACGTCGAGGACCAGGTCGTAGTGCTGCTCCGTGACCTCGAGGAAGGGCTCGCGGATCTCGACGCCGGCGTTGTTGACGAGGATGTCGAGGCGGCCGAGGGCGGCGATGGCGGCCTCGACGAGGCCCGCGGCCTCGGCCGCCACGCCGACGTTGGCGCCGAGCACGACCGCCTTGCGGCCGAGCTGCTCGATCTGCGCCGCGACGGCGCGCGCCTCATCCTCCTCGCGGTGGTAGTGCACGGCCACGTCGGCGCCCTCGCGCGCGAAGCGCAGGGCGATCGCCTCGCCGATGCCGCTCGAGCTGCCGGTGACGAGGGCGGTCTTGCCTGCGAGTCTCATGTTTGCCTGGCTTTCTGCGCTCAACCCGCGAACGCATCCGTTGGAAGGCCCGCCACACCGACATCGAGGCGCAACAGGCAGCCGGCCAGCGGCTGAGCGGCGCGCTCGGAAGCGCTGAGGCCTTCTCGTCTCGTGGTCACGTAGAGGTCACGCAGGTCGTCGCCGCCGAAACAGCAGCTCGTGACGCGCTCGACCGGAAGGGTCACCGTCGCCACGAGCTCGCCCTCGGGCGAGTAGCGGTTGAGACCCCAGCCGCCGTGCAGCGCCACCCAGAGGCAGCCCTCGGCGTCGACGGTCAGACCATCGGGGACGGCGCCCTCGACCTCGACCGCGGCGAAGCGGCGCCGGTTCTCGAGCTCCCCCGTCCCCAAGTCGCAGTCGAACACATCCACGCGGCGGGTCGGGCTGTCGATGAAGTAGAACAGTCGCCCGGACGGGCTCCAGCCGAGGCCGTTGGAGATGGTGGTCCCGGTGAGGACGGTCGTGACGGCGTAGTCGGGGTCGACCCGGTAGAGTGCGGCTACGGGCGAGCGCTCGTCCAGCGCCATCGTGCCTACCCAGATCCGCCCCGCAGCGTCGCAGGCGCCGTCGTTGGTGCGCGTGTCGGGGCGGTCGGCCTCGATGGCCACGGGCCCGATCGACCGCCTTCCGTTGAGGAGGTGCAGGCCGTCGGGGAGCCCGAAGACGATGCCTCCTTTCCGACGCGGCAGCGCGAGGCTGACGACGTCGGCGACCGGCTTCGTCGTGTCCGTTCCGTCGGTTGGGTCGTACCGGTGTACGAGTTTGGCCGGGATGTCGACCCAGAGCAGCGTGCCGGTGGCGGCGTCCCAGCGCGGACCTTCTCCCAGCTGAGCCCCCGGCGCGACGGCGACCTCGAACTCGCTGTAGAGGGGCTTGGCCACACCCGAGCGGTTCGATCGCCGAGTCATGAGGACCCGGCCTTCCGTTCTCCGGTCTTGGCCTCGGTGGAAGTGACCTTCTCCACCGGGCCGGCACCGCCGTCCGTGTCCGTCGCGGCTGCACGAACCCGCGCGACGGCCGGCAGCAGGTCGGTCGCGAGCGCACGCTTGAGCACGAAGGCGTTTGCTCCGGCCTCCAGTGCTGCACCTCGAACGCTCGGTTCATCGTGAACGCTGAGGACGATCAGCTTGAGCTTGGGCGAACGCTCTCGGAGTACCCGTAGCCAGCCCAGGTCGCCATGCCCGGCAAGAGAAAGATCGACGACCGCCACATCGGGTTGGAGGCGGGTCGCCGCTTCACGCAGCGAAGGCTCGTCGGCGACCATGACCACCGTTTCGAACTCCGCCTGGAGCAACCCGCGCACGCCGTCCGAGAGATCGGAGTGGCCGTCGGCGAGCAGAACGCAGCTGAGTTGCTCGTAGGTCATGTCACGGTCCTTCCTCGCAACGATTCTCGAGACGATGTCCGTCGACGCCGGCCATCCGCTCGAGAATAGGGGGGATGCATGGACCTGTGACCTCGGGAAACTACCGGGTTCGACGTCGTGAAACTACGAGGGAGCTGGGTGTGGGTCCCGCTCCAGAGCCCGAGACAGCCTGATCGTCCCGCCGCAGGGTCAGGGCGTCGGATGCTCTTCGCTGTAGGCCTGGACGGCCGCCTCGACGTTGTCGTGGATGTGTCCCGCCCCCATCACGTCGATCGCGCGATCCCGCTTCAGGATCTCCAGGACGCTGGGCTTGACCCGCGCCAGATGGAGGGCGATGCCGTGGTCGAGACCCGCCTGGGCGATCTTCCTCACCGTGTCGGCGCCTTCGGCGTCGATGTAGTCGACGCCCTCCATGCTGAGGATGACGCACTTGAGGGCCCCCGCCGACCGGACACGGATCTCGCGCAGGTGATCCTCAAGCGTTCCGCTGTTCACGAACCAGAGCCCGCCGTCGAAGCGCACGATGGCGAGGTCCGCTCGGGTCTCGGCGGCCGGGTCTTCGGTCACGTCGACGAAGGAGTCCGTGCCGGTCTTGCGCCCGAGCTCGGCGATGCTGGGCCGGGACGACACCTTCAGCAGCCAGATGATCGACAGGCCCACCCCGATGAACACGCCCCAGAGCACCCCGAACGTGAGGACTCCCAGGAGCGCGGCAAGGGCGATGATGAACTCCGTCCGGTTCACGACGAGAAGCCGCTTCATCTCGGGGACGTCGATCATCCCGATGATCACGGCCTCGATGATGATCGCCGCCAGCACAGCGTCGGGCAGGTAGGAGAACAGGGGTGCGAGCAGCAACAGCGTGAGGATGACCAGCACGGCCTGGAACAGGTTCGAAAGCTGCGATTTGGCGCCCGCCTGGTCGTTGATAGGGCTGCGCGAGAGGCTGCCGTCGACGAAGATGCCCTGGAAGAGCCCGGACGCGACGTTGGACATCCCCTGAGCCAGCATCTCCTGGTTGACGACGATCCGATAGTCGTGCTTGGTGGCGTACTGGCGCACCGCCGCCGTGCTCACCGAGACACCGATCAGCAGCACCCCGACCGCGGTGGCCGCGATCGTCGCGAAGTGGTCGGCGACGAAGCTGGGGCTCGGCAGCACCAGGCTCGGCAGTCCTGTCGGCACCTTGGCGACCAGCGCCACGCCGCGGTCGCCCAGGCCAAAGATGGCCGTGGCCAGCATCCCGATCGCTACGGCTACGAGGCCGCCCGGGATCCTCGGGGCCACGAACCGGAGCCCGAAGACGATCACCAGGGCGACCGCCCCCATGACGACAGTCGCCCTGTTCGCGTCGGGCAAGCTCGCACACCAGGCCCAGAGCTTCTGCCAGGTGTTCGACCCCGAAGACTCCGTGCCCGTGATCTTGAAGAGTTGGCCGGCGGAGACGTTGATCGCCACGCCGAACATGAAGCCCGTGATCACGCTGGCGGAGAGGAAGTCCGAGATCCATCCCATCTTGAGCACGTACATGGCCAGGTACAGCAGGCCGGCGAAGAGCACCACGGCGCCCGCGAAGGCGACGGCTTCGGTCGATCCCGTGGCGGCGACGGCGGCGACTCCTGCACCCAGCACCGGAGCCGTCATGGAGCTCGGGCCCTCCGTGACCTGTCTCGAGGTGGAGAACAGGGCAAAGGCGATGAGCCCTGCGGCGGCGGCGTAGAGACCGTACTGCACCGGGACGCCGCTGATCGTGGCGTAGCCGAGGGACATCGGGACGGTGACCGCCCAGACCGAGAGGCCGCCGACGAGGTCTCCCTTGAGCCAGGACCGCTCGTAGGCGGGGAGCCACGAGGCGATGGGCAGGACCCGGGCGAGGCCCTTGGGACGATCCTGGCCGGCCCCGGAGCCGGCAGTCATCGGTGCCTCTCGCTGTTCAAGGGCGTCACTTCCATGCTCAGGCGTGGATGGGGTGCACCGCGATCCGACCGCGGATCGCCGCGACGGCTGCCGTGGTGAGGAGGTACGACGTCACGACGGCGATGGCGACCGGCGCGACCGTGACCGGTCCCAATCCGACCGACAAGGCGGCGATCATCGTCAGGCCGATGGGAGCCTTGATGTAGCCGCCGGGAACGGCCGCGAGCATGCATCCCACGGCGATCGCGTAGGGGATGTCCGGGAACATGAGGTGGACCATGACGCCCGCGGTACCGCCGACGAAGAGCATCGGAAGGACGTTGCCGCCGATGAAACCTGCGGACAGGCTCAGCGCCATGGCCAGCATCTTGCCGACCAGCACCGCGAGGAGCAGACCGATGCCGATCGTCGCGGAGTTGTTGATGACCGCGGTGAGCTGGCTGTTGCCGGATCCCAGCGTCAGGGGGAGCGCGAACGCCAGGAAGCCGACCAGGCCACCGCCGACGAGGCCGCGCACGTAGGGGTTCGGCATCCTGGCCGCCGACCGCTGGACGACCTTGACGATGATCACGAACACGAGCAGGACTACGCTGGAGGCGGCGCCGAGGACGACGCCCAGGAGGAGCTGCGAGGGGGTGAAGTCCTTGACCGGGATCGCGAAGCTGTTGAGGAACGTCGTGCCGACCACGCCGAAGTAGAGGCCAAAGGCAACGGTCGCCGCGATCAGCTGCGGGATGAGCGCCTCGACGTACTTGCCCCGTGGCGTGGGGGCGAGTTCGCTGACCAGGAGCGTCCCGAGGATGGGTGCCGTGAACGAGCCGCCGAGGCCGCCGGCGATGCCCGCCATCGTCGCCTCCAGGCGGGCGTCGGCGTTGCCCGGCCAGCGGCGGGACGCGATCCACGAGGCGAGACCCCCGCCCATCACCACGAGGGCGAACGAGGGTCCGAGGCTCGCCCCGGCCACCGCGGAGACGAAGGCAAGCCCCACCCACGAGACCGCGGTTCGGTGCGGGACCTCGCCTGACTCGATCATGGCGACTCCACCGGGGATCTGCTCGGGGGCATGCCACCATCCCCGCAGGGTGGCGACGAGCACGCCGCCCGCGGCCACGAAGGGGATCCACCACCACTCACCCGACCACGCCTCCCAGCGCGGCTTGCCGAAGATCACGTCGGACAATGCGCCGGTGGCACCGAGGTAGACCAGGCCGAGCAGGCCGACGGCCAATCCCACGACGATCGCGACGACAAGCAGCTCTCGATACCAGGGCCGATCCAGGGGTAGCGGGCTCGCCATGGGATTCCCCTCAGGCGCGAACGCGGTTGTCGGGTGCTCGTTCTCTCGATAGGTACACGAGTGAAGACTAGTCAGGGCCGGCGCGCCTGTGACCTCGGGATATTACGAGTCCGCGGGGTGGGGAATTACGAGGCTCGCGAACCGAGCGTGGAGGCCGGCGACGCCTGAGCAGCCGCGCGGCCGGCCAATGGCTGGCAGGCCGGTGCGACCGCGCCAGCTTCACGTCCGCCGGGCCCCCCTGGTCCTCTTGCTGCGGAACGACGCTCGGACCAGCGGCGGCGGCCAGGCGCGGGCGGGTCGGCAGTTCAGAACTCGACGAGGCCGTTCTTGATGGCGAAGTGGATCAGCTCGGCGTTCGTGTGAAGACCAAGCGTCTCCATCATCTGATATTTGTGGAACTCCACCGTCCGCGTGGAGATCGAGAGGCTCGAGGCGATCTCCTTGGCCGAACGGCCCTCGGCCAGAAGCTGCAATACCTCTCGCTGGCGCAGCGTGAGGGAGGCGGCCGGATCAGTGTCCTGCGACGGCCCTTGCTTCATCGCCTCCAGGACCTCGCCCGCGAGCTGTGGCGTGAGATAGGTCTTGCCTTCCAGGGCGGCGTGCAGGGCGGCGATCAGCTCCACGGAGGCCGAGTGCTTGAGCACGAAGCCCGAGGCCCCGGCCTCGAGCGCGCGTCGCGCGAAGGTCACATCGCGGTGCATGGTGAGGAACACCACGGGCACGTGATCGCCGCTCTCTCTCAGCCGGATCAAGGCGTCGATACCGTTGAGGTGTGGCATCGCGATATCTGCGACGATCACGTCCGGCCGCAGCCGCGCCGCTGCCTCGATCAACTGTCGGCCGTCCTCGACCACTCCCACCAGGTCGAACTCGGGGCTGAGCAGGCTCGTCAGAGCCTCGGCGACCAGGAGATGGTCGTCGGCCAGGAGGACGCGCGGACGGTGCGAGAGACTCATCGGGATCCGTCGCCGTCCAAGGGCACCCACGCGATGACCTTCGTGCCGCGGCCGGGGGCGCTCTCGATATCGAGGGTGCCGCGTGCCAGGCGCACGCGTTCGCGCATGCTCGCGAGGCCGAGGTGCATCCCGCTTCCGGTCCGTCCCGGGTCGAAGCCGGCGCCGTCGTCAGATACGGCAAGAAGCAGCCCGCCGCCCATCTGCCGCAGCGTGACGGTCGCGCAACCTGCTCGGGCGTGGTGAACCACGTTGTTCAGCGCTTCCTGCGTGACGCGGAACAGGCAGAGTGCGGCGTCTTCGCGGATGGCTGGGGGCAGCGGGCCAACATCCATCGCGACATCAACCTTGCCGCTGCGGGCACGCCGCCCGCCTTCCGCGCGCAGCGCCTCTGCAAGGCCGAGCTCCTCGAGGACCGACGGGTGCAGCTGGTATGCCAGGGAGTGGATGTCGTCGCTGAGGCTGACGAGTCCCTCGCGGACCGCCAGCAGCGTTGTCGCCTGCGACTGGTCCACGGCGGCGAGCTCGGCGCGACCGACGTCGATCGCAAGCACCGCGAGCCGCTGGCTCACGTCATCGTGCAGCTCGCGCGCGAGCAGCGCCCTTTCCTCCTCCTGGGCGTGGATCAGGCGGCGACTCAAGTCGCGTGACTCTCCCTCGGCTCGCCGGCGGTCGGTGACGTCGTACAGGACACCGTAGGTCCGGACCGAGCGACCGCTCGCATCGCGCACAGCCGAGCCGGCCAAGTGCTCGATCCACCGCTCTCCACGGTCTGGGTGCAGGTAGCGGTACTCGAGGGAGAATCGGTCCAGCCCTCCCTCATGCAGCTGCCGGCGCAGCTCCTCCACTCGCGAGCGGTCATCAGGGTGGATGTGCTCGATCCAGAACTCGAGTGTCTGGAGACGCTCCGTCCGGTCGGAGGGGACGCCACACACGTCGAGCAGCCGGTCGTCTGCGTACATCGTCCCTGCGCTGAAGTCGACTTCGTAGAACGCCAAGCCGGCCAGCTCGGCTCCCGAAGCCAGCCGGGCCTCACTGACCAGCAGCGCGTCGTGTTCCCTACGTCGCTCGCTGACGTCGATGGAGACGCCCATCACGCGGAGAGGCTCGCCGTTCGGCGCGAGACGGGCGCGTCCCCGATTCGAGATCCAGCGCACGGCGCCCTCGCCTGTCACGATCCGGCACTCCACATCGGCGGGCCTCCCCGAGTGGGCGGACCGCTCGATCGACTCCCGGATGAGATCCCGGTCGTCGGGATGGACAGAGGCTTGCAGATCTTCAAGAGTGATGGCTTCGTCCGGCGAAAGCCCGAAGATGGTCCGTGCCCTCGCCGTGGCCCAGAGGGTCCCGGCTTCGTAGTCGAGCATCCACATGCCCGCTTCGGCGGCGTCCGCCGCGAGGCTCAGGCGCTCCTCGCTCTCTCGCAAGGCTTCGTCGGCGCGCTTTCGAGCTAGCGCATTGGTGAACACCTGTGTGACCAATTGCAGCTGCTTGACCACCGCGCCCGGCCATTCTCGCTCTGCCCGCAGGGTGTTCAGGCCAAGCAGGCCGACGGGTGGTGCGCCGCCCACCGCCATCGGCAGGCTGAGATTGGACTTGACGCCGTAGTGGCGGCAGTACTCGCGATCGACTACGGCCTCCGCTGGAAAGCCCTCCAGCGAAGACAGGGCGACCACGCGGCCAGCCAGGATCTCCCGTCGGATCCAGGGGAACTGCTCCTGGTGCAGCGGCTCTGGAGGAAGCACCTCCGCCAAGGCGGGGAAGGCGTGCGTGGGTGCGATGAGGTCCGGTGCGGCTGTCGACCACTGCCAGAGCACCGCGAGATCGATGCCGAGGAGCGCGCAGACACGGCGCAAGGCGTCTTCGATCGCCCCGTCGACTTCGCCTGACGGCAGGTTGATGAACCTCGAGGACAGGTCGGAGATGAGGGTCTCGAACTCGAGACGGCTCCCCAGCGGCGCCGCGGAACGCGGCGTGTGTTCGGTCGCAGGCACGCTCGCAACGCTACATCATCTCCGGGCCCCTCGTAATTCCCCAGCGACGGGCCCCGTAGTTTCCCGAGGTCACAGCCCTCCTGATTGCGACTAGCCTCCACACGGATGCACGTCGCAAGTCAGGAAGCGACTGGGCACCAGGAAAACGGCGACGGGGCCGGGGTGTGGGCCCGTCGCACAGACAAGATGGGAGTACCTATGTGCTGTCTCTTCACGATTCTCTTCCTGCTCGGCGCGCGCGCCGTCGACGTCGTCTGGTGGATCGCGCAGCCGGCGCGCTGGAGCGCCGCCTTCAGCTCCGCGCTCTGGCCCATCCTCGGCATCATCTTCGCGCCGTGGACGACGATGATGTGGGTGCTCGTCTCGCCCGGCGGCGTGCACGGCATCGACTGGCTCTGGATCGTCCTCGCCGTGATCGTCGACGTCGGCTTCTGGGGCGGCGGGGCGTACACCAACCGCGACCGCATCCCGGGTTCCTCGTCGCAGTCGGCGTGACCAGGGATCCGATGACATCGCAAAGAACGGAGTGCACATGAACGACGAGATCCTGGACGAGCTGGGCCCGATCGACTACTTGGTCATCGAGTTCCCGGCGGGCAAAGCCGACTTCTCGGGTGAGATGGCGGCGCAGCTGAAGAGGCTGGTCGAGCGCGGCATCGTGCGCGTCCTCGACCTGCTGATCATCACCAAGGACGCGGACGGGGTCGTCGACGCGTCCGAGCTGCACGAGTTCGACGAGGACCAGGTCGGCGAGCTGCGCGAGCTCGGCGCCGAGATGGCCGAGCTGCTCTCGGACGAGGACGTGGGCCATATCGCCGCGGCCATGGAGCCCGGCACCGTCGCCGCGGCTCTGGTGTTCGAGAACGCCTGGGCGGCGCCGTTCGCTTCGGCCGTCCGTCATTCTGGCGGCGAGCTCGTGGGCAGCGGCCGCATCCCCATGCAGGCGATCATCGCCGCCATCGAGGCGGGCGACGACGTCGCAGCAACGGAAGGAGCCTGACATGCCGCTTGGCAGAGGACGCAGAGGACCCGGCGTGATCGGGCGACCGGTGGTGCGCACGGCCGCTGTGGTCGGCACCGCCGCCGTGGTCGCGCACGGCGTGCGCCGGCGCGGTGACCGGCGGGACGACCGCAGGGCCGGCCGGCGCTGAGGCAAGGCATGCACAGCCGTGCCGCCGCGACGGGGCGGGCTGACAAGGATCCGGCGCGGTGAGGGCGTTGCCTTCACCCCGCCACAGTTTGGCCACGGGGAAGACGGGGAGGTAGGGCATGCGAGTCCTGTGGGCAGTGTTGCTCATCGTCGGAGGTCTGTTGCTCGCGTTCATCGTGGCGGGCGTAGTCTTCGCGAACCTCAGGTTCTTCATCTGGATCGGCATCATCGGGATGATCATCTGGGGTATCTACATGCTCGTGACACGCCCTTGGCGGTACAGCTGAGGGGAGTCCTGAATCAGGCGCCGGAACCTGGACACGCAAACCAACACGACAGGAGAACGCATGAGCGAATTGATGGTCCTCGGCTTTGAGAACGAGCTCGAGGCAGACCGCTTCGGCGTCAAGCTCGCCGAGATGCAGAAGGACATGATCGTCCAGCTGCAGGACGCCGCGGAAGTCGTGCGCGACCCGGACGGCAAGCCGCACGTCAAGCACGGCCACGGCATGGTCGGCGCCGGCGCCATGGGCGGCGCCTTCTGGGGCATGCTCTTCGGTCTGCTCTTCTTCATCCCGTTCCTCGGGCTCGCCATCGGCGCCGGCATGGGCGCCCTCATGGGCAAGCTCGGCAAGACCGGCATCGACAAGCAGGTGCTCGAGGAGATGGGCGACGCGGTGCCGCCGGGCAAGGCCGGCTGGTTCCTGCTCATCGGCCAGATGACCGAAGACAAGTTCATGGCCGCCGTGACCGGCACGGGCGCCAAGCTCGTGCGCTCCAACCTCACGGCGGAGCAGGAAGAGCAGCTCAAGCACGCGTTCGGCGCGAAGAAGCACACGAAGGACTGACGGGCGCGAGTCCGCCCCGCTCTGATGATCGCTACCCCACCCGGCCGCCGGCGCCCCCTGTGCCGGCGGCCGGGGTCTCAGCCGACCAGGAGGGTCCCGTGCCCACGGACACGACCAAGATAGCCCATTCGAGCGTCGAGGAGCGTCGGGCGCGGGGCAAGGAACTGCGCAAGCTGACGCCGCCGTCCAGCCACGCCAAGTGGAAGCCGGCGGCCGATCGCCCCGACCCGGTCGCGCTGCTGGAAGAGCAGAACACCAGACGGGAGCCCGACCTCGTACCCGTACGGCACGGGCGCATGATGGTCTCGCCGTTCACCTTCTATCGCGGGGCGGCGAAGATCATGGCCGCCGATCTCCGGCACGTCCCGCGGTCGGGCCTGACGACGCAGCTGTGCGGCGACGCTCACCTCTCGAACTTCGGCGTGTTCGCGTCGCCCGAGCGGACCCTGTTGTTCGACCTCAACGACTTTGACGAGACGTTGCCCGGCCCGTTCGAGTACGACGTCGCGCGCATGGCGGCGAGCTTCACCATCGCCGCACGCAACAACGGCTTCAGCAAGGCTGATGCGCGCGAGGTGACACGTACGTCGGTGAGCGCCTACCGCGGCGCCATGGCCGAGTTCGCCGAGATGCGCACCATGGATATCTGGTACGCGCGTCTCTCCGAGGACGAGCTGATGGCCACCATCAGCAGCACCGCCGGCACGCTGAAGGGCAAGGCACAGAAGAAGGCTGTCAAAGCTGCGGCGGAGCGTGCGAGGCAGATCGCGGCAAAAGCTCACACCCGCGACAGCCTGCAGGCGCTCTCCAGGCTCGCGGAGGTCGTCGACGGCAAGCATCGGATCGTCAGCCAGCCTCCCATCGTGATCCCGGCGCGCGACCTTCACAATGCCTACGGGGTCTCGGCCGAGGAACTCGAGCAGTACGTCCACGCGGAGTTCCGCGCCTATCGGACCACGCTGCAGAGCGACCGGCGCCACCTGCTCGAGAAGTTCGAGATCGTCGACATGGCGCGCAAGGTCGTCGGCGTCGGCAGCGTCGGCACGCGGGCGTTCATCGTCCTGCTTCAGGGGCGCGACGAGGAGGACCCGCTGTTCCTGCAGGTCAAGGAGGCGACGACCTCGGTGCTCGAGGATCACCTGCCGAAGAGCGTGCGCCGGCAGCCCGGCTCGCGCGTCGTGCACGGGCAGCGGATGATGCAGGCCGCGAGCGATATCTACCTGGGGTGGACCAAGGGCGTACAGCCCGGCCGCTTCCTGTACTGGCGTCAGCTGCGCGACATGAAGGGCTCGATCGAGATCGAGACCATGGCCCCGATGGGTCTCACCTGGTACGCGCGCCAGTGCGGGTGGACCCTGGCCCGGGCGCACGCGCGCTCCGGAGACCCCGTCGCGATCGCCGCGTACCTGGGCAAGAGCGACGCCTTCGATCAGTCGATCACCGACTTCTCGCAGCGGTACGCGGATCAGAACGAGCGCGACTTCAAGGCCTTCACCAAGGCGGTTCGCTCCGGACGGCTGACGGCGCTCGAGGGCGTGTGATGGGTCAAGCGATAGGCGAACTGCTTCCACTAGCGATCGGCATCGCCATCAGCCCGGTGCCGATCATCGCCGTCATCCTCATGCTCATCACGCCGCAGGCGCGCAGCAACGGCCTGGCGTTTCTCGGCGGCTGGGTGCTCGGCCTGGCGGTCGTCGGGGCCATCGTCCTGATCATCGCGAACACGGCCGGGATCGCAGAGTCCTCCGGCCCCTCGAAAACGGCCAGCGCCATCAAGCTCGTCCTCGGCCTTGTGCTTCTCCTGGCGGCGTTCCGCCAGTGGCGCAAGCGGCCGAAGGCCGGCGAAGAGGCGCCGCTGCCCAAGTGGATGAAGGCGCTCGACGGGTTCACGCCGGGCAAGGCGCTCGCCGCCGGGGCTCTGCTCTCGGGCGTGAACCCCAAGAACCTGATCCTCAACGCGACCGCCGCCGCCGGCATCGCCCAGGCGGGGCTGTCCGGCGCCGAGCAGACGGTCGCGCTCATCGTGCTCGTCGTCGTCGGCAGCCTCAGCATCATCGCCCCGGTCGGCGTCTACCTCGGCATGGGCGACAGGGCCGGGCATATCCTCGACGGCTGGAAGACGTGGCTTGCCGCCAACAACGCGACGGTGATGGTCGTGCTCTTCCTCGTGTTCGGCGTGTCGCTCGTCGGCAAGGGGATCGGCGGCCTGTCATGACGCGTGAACGGTGCGCAGCAGCGAGCGGTGACTGAGCGTCTATCATGTTGCCAGCCTGAGCTGGCCTGTCCTAGGAGGTCGCAGGAGTGGCGAAGCCGCCGGCATTGAGGGAGTTCAAGAAGAAGGGCCGTCTGGAGGCGTTCAGCGACGGTGTCTTCGCCATAGCCATCACGCTGCTGGTCATCGAGATCGCGGTGCCGCACCACGCCGGCGGCCATCTCCTGTCGGAACTGTTCCGCGAACGGCCCGTGTACCTCGCCTACTTCATCTCCTTCATGTCCATCGGCCTCGTGTGGATCGAGCACAACGCGCTGACCGAGGCTCTCGAGCGCGTCGACGCCGGCTTCCTGCGGCTCAACCTGCTCCTCCTCCTGCTCGTCGCCTTCCTGCCGTTCCCGACCAGGGTCATGTCGGAGTACCTGAGCCTGGTGGACACGGAGCACGGCGGCGAGCGCACGGCGGTCGCCTTCTACGGCATCATCCTGTTCCTCATGAGTCTGATGCTGATCGTGCTCGGCAAGTACGCCGAGCGCGAGGGCCTGTTCGGCGACGACGCCGCCGAGGAGCGCCAGGAGGAGAATCGGGTCAAGTACCAGCTCGCGCCGAGCCTCGTCTTCTACGCCATGGCTACGATCGCCGGGCTCATCCAGCCGTACCTCGGGGTGGGCCTCTATGTCGTCATCGGCGTCTACTTGCTCCTCCCCATCCGCACGGTCCGCAGGTGGCTCGGGCGCGACAAGAGCTGAACGGTGCCTGACGTGGACGAACCAGCGTCTCCGAGTGTGGTCACGGCGAAGGTCGCGCGCCGGGCGGCGACGCCGATCGCCGGCGCCATCGCCGGGATCCTCTTCGCCGTGACCTTCGGCGTGAGCGTGATGATCCTCTCCAACACCATGGCCGACATCGCCGGCGACACCGGCAAGTGGCTCGAGGTCGGCTCGGAACCCTTCAAGTTCGCCCTCGGGCTCATCCCGTTCGCCGGCCTCTTCTTCCTCTGGTTCATCGCCGTGGCGCGGGAGCGGCTGGGGCGCTTCGAGGACCAGTTCTTCTCCACCGTGTTCCTCGGCAGCGGCCTCTTGTTCCTGGCGATGATCTTCGCGGCTGCCGCCTCGGCGGGAGCCATCGCCGCGTCCTACGCCAAGGACCCCAGCGGATTCATGGCGAGCACGACGTACGTGTATGCGCGCCAGATCGTCGGGCAGATCTTCCAGGTCTACGCCCTGCGCATGGCCGCCATCTTCCTGATCTCCCAGGCGACGCTCTGGCTGCGCACCGGGGTCATGCCCCGCTGGATGGCGCTGCTGACCTACCCGCTGGCGCTCCTCCTGTTGTTCGTGGTGGCACACGCGGACTGGGTCATCCTGGTGTTCCCCGCCTGGGTACTCATGGTCAGCGTGTATATTCTGGTATCGCACCTCGCCGGGCGGGCGCCCGGCTCCGTTGCGACACAGACAAGCCCAACCACGGACGCGGAGGGACCATGAGCGACGCACCACTCGACCTGTACATCGCCGGCTACGACGACCCGGCGGCCGCCAAGGCCGACTTCGACGCCCTCAAGAAGGCGCAGCGCCAGGGCATCGTCTTCATCGACGGGGCGGTGCTCGTCAGCCGCGACGCCGACGGCACGATGCACGTCAAGGAGAGCGGCGACCACGACGTCTTCAAGGGCTCGACGATCGGCGTCGCCGGCGGCCTTGTGGTCGGCCTCTTCGCGCCGCCGCTGCTCGGCGCCATGGTCGTCGGCGGGCTCATCGGCGGCCTCGTCGGCAAGCTCGCCAAGCACCACGACGAGAAGGGCATCGCCGAGGACGTCGAGGACGTCGTGCCGCCCGGGACGTCCGGCATCGTCGCGGTCTTCGAGGAGATCTGGGTCGACGAGGTCGAGCGCGAGCTCGCCAAGGCCAACAAGAAGGCCGTGAAGAAGGCCGACAAGGAGACCGCAAACGAGCTCAAGAAGGGTCTGGCGGAGGCGAAGAAGCAGGAAGCCTAGAAGGCTGCGCCGGCGGCAGACTGCTTGCCGCGCCGCCTGATCAAGCTCAAGTTGAACGGAGGGGGCGGCCGTGAGGCCGCCCCCTCCGCGTCTTGCGCTTCTCGCGTGCCTTGTGCCGGACGGGGCGGGTACCACTTACCCCGTCCGGCTCACGCGCGGGCCGCCGGCCCGCGCGGAACTCGCTAGCGCCGCATGCGGCGCCGCGAGCGCCGGTTCATCCCGGCCAGCGAGACCGGCGAGAGCGGCCGGCCGAAGGGGTCGATGAACACGGAGACCAGCTCGCCCTTTGGCGGCAGCGTGCCCTCGAGCACGTCCACCGTGTAGGTGAGCTTGTCGCCCTCGAGCCGCGGGTCCTTGAGGACGACGATGGCGTCCTCGGGCGCTGCATCGCCCTTCTCCACGAACGAGATCACGGCGTTCGGCGGGTCGGCGGCGAAGCTGTTCTCGCCCTCGCCCCACTCCTCGATGAACTTCCTGGTCGTGAGGTGCCCGACCACGCGCTGCGGGCGGTCGGAGAAGTAGAGCGTGGCGGGCGAGGCGCCATGGAAGGTCACCTTGTCGCCTTCGGTGGTCAGCTCGCGCGCGGTCTGCGCGAACAACGCCTGGATGTCTTCGAGCGTCTTCTCGATGTCGTCAGTCATGACGTTCCTCTCTCTGAGTGGTGGTCCGACATCTTCTTCCCGTTGCCCAAACCGCTCAGCCTGCCGCGCCGGCGCCGACGCCCTGCGTCTGCTCGTGCTCGTGCAGCGCCCGCTCGGCCTCGTGGTGCGACGGCATCAGGTCGAAGGTCACCTTCTTGACGGTCCCGGTGAACGCGTAGGGAGCCCTGTCCTCGTAGGCGAGGTCCACGACGCCGCCGTTGTCGCGACCCATGTCCATGCCGGCGTAGGTCGTGAAGATCAGCGAGATCGTCTTGTCGAGCCTGCCCTCGCCGATCTGCTTGTCGTTCGCCCACAGCGTGACCTTACCGCCCGTGCCCGGCTTGGGCTCGTCGGCCTCGAACAACATCTTGACCTTGACGTCGCCGGTCGGGATCGGCTCGGTCGAGGTCTGCTTGTAGGTCTCGACGCCGAGGAACTGGTAGGTGTGGTTGAGCAGGCCGTTCTCGTCCACCCACAGCGCGAACCCGCCGATGAAGTCGGCGAAGGCGACGACCACGCCTTCGGCTCCGCCCTCCGGCACGTGCACGTCGCCCTCGATGGCGTAGGAACGGCCGATGATGCGCGGGATCTGGGTCGTCTGGATGTTCTGGACGTCGCCGAAGTACTCGACCCGGGTCACCGTCGGCATCGGCGGCAGCATGCCGAAGAAGACGGCGTAGCCGCCGAGAAGCGGGAGCACGCGGTTGCGCTCCGCCTCCGCCCAGAAGAGCTCCTTGAGCTCGGCGAGCTTCTCCGGGTTCTCGGCGGCGACGTCGTGCGCCTGGCTGAAGTCGTCCGGCAGGTAGTAGAGCTCCCACGCGTCCTGCTCCGGATCCCACGTGCCGCCGGGCGCGAATTTCTTGAGCGTCGCCGGGGAGAAGTCCCACGGCAGCTTGTCGAGCTTGGCGCAGGCCCACCAGCCGTCCTTGTAGATGGCGCGGCTGCCGTACATCTCGAAGTACTGCACTGTGTGCCGTTCGGGCGCCTGCGCTGCATCGAGCGTGTACGCGAAGCTGGTGCCGTCCATGGGCTCTTGGTCGATGCCGTCGACTCTCGCCGGCTCGGGAATACCGGCGAGCTCGAGGATCGTCGGCACGACGTCGATGCAGTGCGTGAACTGGGAGCGCACAGTCTTGTCGGGCGTGATGTGTCCGGGCCAGGCGACGACCATCGGATCGACGGTGCCGCCACGGTGGCTCGCCATCTGCTTGCCCCACTGGAAGGGCGTGTTGTTGGCGTGCGCCCAGGCGGCGGCGAAGTGCGGGGCGGTGTGGAAGCCACCCAGCTCCTCCACGCCACCGAACTTCTCAATGATCGCCATCTGCTGGTCGGCCTCGAGCACGACCCCGTTGAAGAATGTCGTCTCGTTGAACGAGCCGGTGAGGGTGCCCTCCATGCTGGCGCCGTTGTCGCCCCAGATGTAGATGATCAGCGTGTTCTCGAGCTCGCCCATCTCCTCGACGGAGTCGAGCAGGCGGCCGACGTTCCAGTCGGCGTTCTCGGAGTAGCCGGCGAAGACCTCCATCTGGCGCGCGTACAGCTTCTTCTGCGCGTCGGAGAGGGAGTCCCAGGCGGGGAAGAGGTCCGGTCGCGCGGACAGCTCGGTGTCCTGCGGCACGACGCCCAGCTTCTTCTGGCGCTCGAGCGTCTGCTCGCGGTAGACGTCCCAGCCGACGTCGAACTTGCCCTTGTACTTGTCCGCCCATGCCTTCTCGACGTGGTGCGGGGCGTGACTGCAGCCGGTGGAGTAGTAGAGGAACCACGGCTTGTGCGGGTCCTGAGCGCGGACCGCGTGGAGCCACTCGACGGACTTGTCGGTGATGTCGTCCGGGAAGTAGTAGAGCTTGCCGTCTTCGCCCTCGGGGACGCCGAGGGTGGAGTTGTCCTGGGTGATGATCGGGTCGTACTGGCCCGCCGCGCCTGTGAGGAAGCCCCACCAGTGGTCGAAGCCCCAGCCCAGGGGCCAGTGGTCGAACGTGCCCGCCGCGCCCATCTCGCGGCCCGGCGTCATGTGCCACTTGCCGAACCCGCCGGTGACGTAGCCGTTCTCCTTGAGGATGCGCGGCAGCGCGGTGCAGGTGCGCGGGCGCGTGCCCGTGTACCCGGGGAACGGGCCGGGGAACTCGGCGATGCCGCCCATCCCGACGCGGTGGTGGTTGCGGCCGGTGAGCATCGCGGCGCGGGTCGGCGAGCAGACGGCCGTGACGTGGAACTGGTTGTAGGTGAGCCCCATCTCCTGCACGCGCGTGAGGTTCGGGGTGGCGATGCCGCCGCCAAAGGTATCGGGGCCGCCGAAGCCGGCGTCGTCGATGAGGACGAGGAGCACGTTGGGCGCCTCGTCCGGCGGCTTGGGGCCGGGGATGAAGGACCAGTCCGCGGCCGACTCGCCGATGGTCCGTGCTACGGCGCCGCCGAAAGTCTTGTCCGCGATCGGCAGCATGGTGCGGTCGGGGCTGAACTTGCCCGCCGCCTCGGCGAGCGCGTCCTTCAGCCCCCGGACGCCGTGCTTGTCCATCGCCGCGACGGACTTCGCCGGCGCTCCGGCGAGAGCCCGCTCGGCGACCAGGCGGTCGGCCTCATCGACCATGGCGATGATCGCCGCCGTGCCGGGCTTGAGCTTCTCGCCGAGCCCGGTCTCGAGGCCGCTCTCCACCTTGTGTTTGGCGAACTTGCCGACGATGCCGCCGGCCGCGGCGCCGACCGCCGTCGCCGCGAGCAGCGGCGGCGCGGCGAGGCCGACGAGGACGCCCACGCCGCCGCCCCAGCCCATGCCCTTGCGGCCGAGGTGGTCGCCGGTCTGCGCGACCTTGACCTGGCCGTCGGCGTCGTGCTCGACGAGGATCACGCCTTCGGTCTTGACCTTCTTGTCCTTGACGAGCTGCACCAGCTCGTCGAAGTCCTTCTTGGCCGGCTCGATGGCCTGGTAGCCGGCCATGATGACGTCGTAGGTGTCAGCCACGATCCCTCCTTGTCCTCGAGCGTGTGCTCACGATAGTCCCGGCGCCCGGTCCCGCTGCGCGGGTCGCGCGAGGGAGACTGGACCGTACCTGCACTCTACCGGCGGACCGGCTTGGCCAGTGGTGCCGGCCGTTCCGCGGGCGACGCTACGCACCGCATGTTACCAGACGGTAATGTGCTCGTGAGCGTCGCTGGTGTAGGCTCGCGACGAGAGTAGTCTGGCTTGACCTGGGAGCGCGCGACACCATGGCGGAGGCACATCGAGAGCAGGAGAGGCGCGGGCGGGAGCTGACCACCGCGGCCATTCTCGAGGCGGCGGAGGAGCTGTTCGCAGAGCAGGGGTTCTCCGCAGTGACCGTGCGCGCCATCGCGGAGCATGCCGGCGTGTCGCACGCCCTCGTCCATCGCTATCTCGGGAGCAAGGAAGACATCTACCGTGCCGTGCTGGTCGCGCAGGAGGAGGCTATCCTGCGGGCGGCGCCGGATGACCCGGACCTGCTCGCGAGCGCGACCCTGATGTTCCGGCAGGCACTCCTGGAGAACCGTCGCTACATCCGCCTCATCGCGCACTCGGCCCTGCACGGCCTGTCATACGACCAGACTTCCGGCCAGTTCGCGGCGACCGAGAGGCTCATCGAGATTGCGGAGCACGCGGCGGCCTCCGCTACGCCGGAGCAGCGCGCCGGGAGGGATCTCGATCCACGCCTCGTCGTGGCCGCGGTCGTGGCCCTCCTGCTCGGATGGGCTGCGACCGAGTCATGGGTCCGTCCCGCGGCCGGGATCCAGGACATGGACGAGACGGTGCTCGAGGAGGGGCTTGAGCGCATCGTTCGGGGGATCTTGAGCATGAACGTGCCGGGCCTCTCGAGCAGCGATCAGGGGTCGCGCTGACGCTTGCGGGGGCCGGCTGAGGCACTCCCTCCAGACGACGCAAAGCGAGTACGTCGTGCGCGAGGAGAGCGGCCGAGAGCGGAACGCGGCGGGGCGCCCAAGGCGCCCCCGCCGCGTCACCGGTCGTTGCGTCTGCGCCGTTTTACTCCGCGAACTCCTCGGCGCCGTGCTTGGCGTCCTCTGCTTGAACTGACGGTCCACTCGTCCAAGAACGAGGGAAGCAGGCCATACCGTGCTGAGCGCGTGGTCCAAGCCCAACGTCGCCCACGACCCTCGCCTAGTGTCGTCTGACCGCGCTTGGCGCGACCGCGGGCCGTTGGACCGACCGTCGATGCTCGACCGACGTCCGACGTCCGTCAAGCTGCGCCGGACGCCGAGCATCGCAAGGGGGTCGTCGGTCCGCGCCGAACCTGAACGGACATGGCCGAGCAGCGAATGACAGCGGAGCAGTCCTACGACCCAAGCCGTCCGGCGTCGGCGGTCTTGACGTGATCGCGAGCGACAGCTCGGCCTCGGCCTTCGGCTGGGCGGCGATCGCCCTCGCCGCCGGTGTGCTCGCCGGGGCGCTGGTGCACCAGCTCGTCGTGCACCGCCTGCGCAAGTACGGCGAGGCGCGCAGCCTGCGCTGGCCGACCGCGACGGCGGACTCGCTGCGCGGGCTGCTCGAGGTTTGGGGCGGCCTAATCGGCGTGCTGATCGCCGACCCGAGGTCCTCGCTCTCGGAGGACTGGTCGATCTGGCTCGAGCGCGTATGGATCGTCGTCGCGGTGCTCTCGGTCACGGTCTTCCTGACGCGCCTGGCCGGCACGCTCACGAGGAGCCTCGTCGCCTCCGATCAGTCGCGTCTGCCCAGCGCCACCATCATCCTCAACATCGCGCGCTTCGTGATCTGGACCATCGGCTTCATGGTGGTGCTCAACCTGCTTGGCGTCGACATAGGCGCCTTGCTCACGGCGCTGGGCGTCACCGGCATCGCCGTCTCGCTGGGGCTACAGGACATCCTGAGAAACCTCTTCACCGGCCTGCAGATCACCCTGACGCACCAGTACGAGCCGGGCCAGTTCGTGCACCTGCAGAGCGGCGAGGAGGGCGAGGTCATCGACCTCACCTGGCGTGAGACCCGTCTGCGCACGCCGACCGGCGACATCGCCGTGGTGCCCAACTCGGTCATCGGCAACACCGTGGTGACCAACCACTCACGCGGCGACGAGCTGTACGTGCTCGCCGTGGAGTTCAAGGTCGTCGCCGACTCCGACCTCGAGCGCGTCGTGCGCGTCGCGGTCGATGCCGCTCGCGCCACGGCCGGAGAGTCGGAGGAGGTCGAGGCGGACTTCTCGCCGACGTGTGGCGTGGTCTCACTCGCCGGCGCCGGCGCCACCTGCGTGACGCGCATCGGCATCAAGCACTATCGCCGGCGCCGCCTCGCCCAGGACGCCTATCTCCGCGAGCTCCAGAAGCACTTCCTGACCGAGGGCATCGCGCTGGGCTGAGTGAAGCGCACGGCTGGCGACCTCCCGCCCGTCGAGCGCCCAGAGAAGCTTCGACGGACTTCGGCGGCCGGGAAAGCCGGCCGCGCCGGCGCGAAGCGGAACCACGCGAAAGGGGGCGGCCGTGAGGCCGCCCCCTTTCGCGAAGTGACGTCCGTGGCGTTGCCGCTACTCCGCCGCGAACTCCTCCGCGCCGTAGCGCACCAGGTCCTCGGGGTGGAGCCACTCGTCGACCAGCACCGTGCCGCCGGCGTCGAGGATGGCCTCGCGCAGCGGGATCGCCCAGCGGTGCTCGAGCAGCGCGATCGCGGCCGTCGTTCCGGGCGGGATCTCCTCTGCAAGCACCCACACCTGCTCGGGGTCGTACATCCGGCCGTCGGCCATCGCCTCGGCGCCGAGCTCGGCGCCGACCACTGCACCTTCGTCGCCGGCGGCGCCGAGGCCCACCAGGGCGCCGGCGACTGCGCCGTACTTCTCGAGCTCCGGCACGTCGGCGACCTCGATCTGCGTGACGTTGCCGTCATCGTCCTTGGCCACGAGGAGCACGTCGACCAGGCGCACGATGTCGTGCTCCTTCAACCGCTGCAGTTCTTTCAGGGCCGCGCCGGTGAAGTTCGGTTCAATGAAGCCTATGGTCAGGAGCTGTACCGGACCAAGTGCCATGGTTCCTCCTAGGAATCGGTCGCGTCCGGACCGCTCACATCGTTGACAGGATCTTGGACTTCTGCATGTCGAACTCGGCTTGCGTGAGCACGCCCTGGTCGAGCAGGGACTTGAGCTGCGTCAGCTGGGCCATGGCGTCTTCCTGGCTGGGAGCGGCCGCCGCCGGCGCTGGGGCCGCCTGGGCCTGCTGCTGCTGCAGGTCGTTGATCTCCTGGTCCTGCGCGGCGTTCTGGTCGCGGCCGCCCTGCACTCGCTTGCCGATGGCGTAGGCGCCTCCGCCCACGATGGCAGCGCGCAAAAGGAATGGCATGCTCTCCTCCTCGTTCCGTTTCACGACGTGGGTGCGGCTTCTCTGGCGCCCGCGCACTACGTGCCTGATACCCCCGGGCAATCCGTCGTAACCGCAGGATCGCGCCGATGGTAACCAAGTGGTCAAGCGGAAGTCCAGTACGGGCGGTGACGGAGCGTTCGCACGACGTACGGCCGCTCGCTGGCTTCGTGTACCATCGGCGGCGGGGTTCCTGTTCGCGAGTGAAAGAGACGCCTGGTGAACGACGAGAGCGCAGGCCAGACCGCCGACTTCGCGACGCTGTACGACGCCATCTACGCGTCTCGCGACGACGCCGGCTTCTGGCGGACGATCGCCGCGGGCGCGGACGGTCCGATCCTCGAGCTCGGGTGTGGCACCGGTCGCGTGCTGATCCCGCTCGCGCGGGCCGGCGCCGAGATCACTGGGCTCGACCTCTCAGCGCGGATGCTCGCGCGCTGTCGTGTCAAGCTACGGTCCGAGCCTCCGCAGGTGCGCGAGCGTGTGGGACTGGTCGAAGCGGACATGGCGTCGTTCGACCTCGGCCGCCGATTCGCGGCGATCACCTGCCCGTTCGGCGGCTTTCAGCAGCTACGCACGGTCGAGCAGCAGCTCGCGTGTCTCGACCGCTGCCGCGAACACTTGCTGCCGCGCGGCACGCTCGTGCTCGACCTGCCGAACCCTGATCCGGCGCCGGCCGCTTACGCCGGTGAGCAGGCGGCCGACGGCGAAGCGACCGCGGAGACGGTCGACTGGACCGACGGCCGGCGGATCCGCTGGTGGGTCACGGTGACCGGCTACGAACGTGCGGAGCAGTGGAACGAGTGTGAGCTGACCTTCGAGGTCATCGCGCCCGGCGGGGCGACGCAGCGCCTCACCGAGACGATCTCGCTGCGCTACGTCTTCCGCTACGAGCTCGAGCATCTTCTCGTCCGCGCCGGCTTTCGGGTGGTCGCCCTCTACGGCGACTACGACCGGTCTCCGTTCGGAGACGCAGCCCCGGCCATGATCGCCGTGGCCCAGCCTGCCTCGGAGTGAAGGGAGGGCCGCATGTCGACACAGGAACAGCCGACGCATGACGCGAAGCCGCACTGGCGGCCGGGCCGGCCGAGGCTGCGGCCTCGCCGTCTGCTGCTCCAGTGGGTGACCGGCGCGCTGGCGCTGTATGTCGCGGCGCTGCTCGTGCCCGGCGTCAAGGTGGAGGGCGTCTTCGGAGCCCTTCTGGCGGCGGCGCTGATCGCTGTGCTGAACGCCGTCGTGCCGCCGCTCATCGCCGCGCTGCGACTCCCGTACATGCTCGCGGCAGGCTTCCTGCTCGTGCTGCTGCTCGACGCATGGATGGTCAAGGTCGCCGCCGACATGTCGGACCACACGTTCACGATCCCCTCGTACTGGCAGGCGCTCCTGGTCTCGCTGGTCGCGGCCGCGGTCACCGTCGCGCTCGAGGTGGTGCTGGGGACCAACGACGACGACGTCTATGGCCTGCGCGTCACGCAACGGGTCGCGAAGCGTTCGCACGAGCGCCTGGTCACCGACGTGCCCGGCATCGTCTACCTCGAGGTCGACGGCCTCGCGCGACCCGTGCTGCAGCGCGCCATGCGTGACGGGCACGCGCCCGAGATGGCGCGCTGGATCACGGACGGCTCCCACCGCCTCGACGAATGGGAGACCGACCTCTCCTCGCAGACCGGCGCTTCGCAGGCCGGGCTGCTGATGGGCTCCAACGACGACATCCCGGCCTTCCGCTGGGTGGAGAAGGAATCGGGCCGGGTGATGACCTGCTCCGCGCCGCCCGACTGCGCACTCATCGAGGAGCGGCACTCGAGCGGCCAGGGCCTGCTGGCGGACGGCGGCGCCAGCCGCAGCAACCTGCTCTCCGGCGAGGCCGACCACGTCATCCTCACGGTGAGCCGCATCGACGCGGAGAAGAAGGCGAACCCCGGCTACCGCGCCTATCTGGCCGACGGTTACAACATCACGCGCACGCTGGTGTTGTTCCTCTACGAGCTCGTGATCGAGTGGACGGCGGCGGCGAAGGCGATCCGCCGCGATGTGCGGCCCCGGGGTCATCGCCCGCTCAAGTACGGCCTGGTGCGCGCCGGTCTCGCCGTCTTCGTGCGCGACCTCACCGTCTATAGCGTGATCGGCGACATGATGAAGGGCGTGCCGGCCGTGTACGCCTGCTTCGCCGGCTACGACGAGGTCGCCCACCACTCCGGGCTCGAGCGCTCCGACACGATGGAAGTCCTGCGCAAGATCGACCAGCAGTTCGGGCGCATCGCGCGAGCCCGACAGTATGCCGCGCGCCCCTACGAGATCGTCGTGCTCTCCGACCACGGGCAGACCCAGGGCGCCACCTTCCTGCAGCGCAACGGCTACGGCCTGAACGACCTCGTGGAGCGCAACCTCGCGGGTGGCGCCGTCGCGCCGCTGACGGGCGGCGACGAGAACGACACGGCCGTCGGCAAGGCGGTGCGCGAAGCCACCGGTCTCAAGGAGAAGGCGGCCGCCAAGAACGATGTGAGCGGCCGCGAGGTCGTGGTCATGGGCTCCGGCAATCTGGGGCTCATCTACCTGATGGAGGAGCCGCGGCGGCTGACGCTCGAGGAGATCGAGGAGCGCCACCCGGACCTGCTGCCGGCGCTGCGAGAGCACAGGCACGTCGGCTGGCTGCTGGTCCGCTCGGCCGAGCACGGCGCCGTGGCGCTCGGCGCCCGTGGCGCCAACTACTTGGCCGAAGGACGCGTGGAGGGCGAGGACCCGCTGGCGCCGTTCTCGTCCACGGCCGCGCAGCACCTGCTGCGCACCGACGGCTTCGCGCACGTGGCGGACATCATGGTGAACAGCTTCTACGACGAGCAGATCGATGAGGGCTGCGCCTTCGAGGAGCTCATCTCGTTCCACGGAGGGATGGGCGGGCCGCAGACCAGGCCGTTCCTGCTGCACCCGGCCCGCCTCCCGGTCCCCGCCGAGCCGATCGTGGGCGCCGAGGCGGCGCACGCCGTGCTCGCCGGATGGCGGCGCGCGCTGCAGGGCGGTGGGCAGCGGGCGAGCGCCGCCCATGCTCCCGGCGCCTCGACGAGCAGCCGGCGGCCCGCCGCCGCCGGCTCCGCCGAGACCTAGTCGGCCGGCGTGGCCGGCGGTACCTCGAACCCCTCGCCGGGACGGAGCACGCGCACCTCGACCTGCGGGGCGAGGCGGGCGGCGTGGCCGGCGAAGATGCGCGGGGGCCGCGTCCTGCGCCCGCGCCACACCTCGGCGAGCGCAGGCGGGTAGTACGTGCCCCAGTGGATGGGCACGGCGATGCGCGGCTCGAGCAGCGCCAGCGCCTGTGCTGCCCTGAGCGGGTCGAGGTGGTCCTCCGGCAGCCGTGGCCCCCAGCCGTCGATCGGCAGGCAGGCGACGTCGAGCCCCGGCTCCAGGCCCGCCATGCCGGGGAAGAGCCCGGTGTCGCCGGCGACGTAGATCGAGCGCTGCCCGCGGACGACGAACCCGAGCGCCTCGCCCTTGCCCCCGGTCGAGTGGCGGCGGCCGGAGTGGTCGGCCTCCGTCGCCGCGACGACGAGCGGGCCGACGGCGACCTTCCGGCCCTGCGTCACGCCGACGACGTGCTCGAAGCCGCGCTCGCGCAGGTAGGCGACGCCGTGATCCGGGATCAGGATGACCGGGTCGCCGCCCACCAGGCGCAGCGAGGCGGCGTCGAGGTGGTCGGGGTGCAGGTGCGTGATCAGCACGGCGTCGAGATCGCGCGTGGCCTCGGCGCCGGGCAGCGGGCCGCGGCGCAGCAGCGGCCCGACCCAGCGGCGCAGCACCGGGTCGGTGAGCACGCGCACGCCATCCGTCTCGATGAGCACACAGCCATGGCCGACGTAGGTGAGGCGCGGCGCGCTCGCTGAGGCGTTGGGCTCTCGGCTATCGCTCATCCGGCCAGCGCCGCGGGCATCCGGGGTCCGCCGATCCCCTTGCCGGTCACCGCCACTCCGAAAGCGGGCAAAGGCTCGATCATCGGCCTCAGTGCGTCAACGCCGCCGCGCCGGCTCCGGCGCCGAGTCCGCGTCGCTGCGCCGCCACCCTCCGCAACTGGTGCTCCACCAGATGTCCGATCAATGAGCTCACGCCGGCCCCGACGGAGCAGCCCACGTGACCTCCAAGCATCGCGCCGATGGCGCCGCCGGCCGCGCCGCCGACCGTGGCTCCGATGACCCTGCGTTCCTTGGCTGCCTTGTCTCCCGTGCCTGCCATGCCAGTGACTCCCCCTCGTCGGTTCTGTCGTCGGACCAGAGAAGCGCTCATTGCGCCGGCGCCTGCGGCGTGGCCGCCGGCGGGCCGCCGGCCCCCTTCCTCGCCTGCCGCGCCGCCATGCGCTGCTGAAGCGGCGGCATGGCGATCATCACCGTCGCCACGGCCAGCACGATCAGGGCGATGAGGTCCGGCTTGGCGTCCAGCATGAACGCCGTGAGCAGGACGACCATGAGCGGTGTGCGGAACAGGGCGTACACCGCGCCGCTCATGATGCCGGCGACGAGGATCGCGATCGGCATGCTCGAGAAGACCTGGTTCAGGGCCAGCGCGACGCTCACCGAGGCGAAGACCACGGGGAACGTCGGGCCGCCGAGGAAACCGCTCTTGAAGCCGACCGACATGAGCGCCAGCTTGCCGACCGCCATCACCAGCAGGAGCGCGATGCCGTAGCCGGCCGCGCCCTTGATCACCGTCTGCACCTGCGTCTCGCCCGAGAACATGACGACCGGCGCGAACACGCCGACGACGCTGAAGATCGCGCCGGCGATGAGCGCCCGGGTCACGACGCGTTCCTTGAACCTGCCGAAGAACGCCGCCGAGACCTTCATGAACGCGGCCGTGAGGACGGCGAGCACGAGGCCGACGAGCGCGAGCGGGACCATCAGGACGGCGTCGACGAGGCGGAAGCTCTCCACCGGCGGCAGGTGCAGGAAGTTCGCGAACCCGGCTTCGTGCAGCAGCAGGAACACCGCGTAGCCAACGCCGCCGCCGATGAGGGCGGCCGGCAGGGTGGAGAGGCCCTGTTCCTTCGTCCCTGCGACCTCCGTGCCCAGCACGGCGGTGAACACCGGGTTCTCGAGCAGCCCGTTGTAGCCGGAGGCGACGCTGGCGAAGATGAGCTTGGGGCGGCGGTCGGCCGGGATCGTGAACAGGTCGCAGTACATGGCCGCGACTTTGCTGGCGATGTTGCCGATGGCGCCTTCGGGGCCGAGCACGGCGCCGGAGAACAGCGAGGCGAGCGACGTGGCGACGGTGGCCGGCAGGTCCTTCCACTTCAACGCCATCACATCGCCGGTGAGGCTGTCGAGCATCGAGCCGTCGAGGTTGCTCGGCGCCTTGGCGTACTTCACGAGCAGCCCGACAAGCAGTGAGAAGGGCAGGCAGATGGCCGCGAACATCCAGGCGTGCGCGGTCACGTAGCTGTTGTCCCAGATGAGCTTGTTCAGCCAGTCATAGAGCACGAACCAGCCCATGACGGCGAAGCCGCCGATGAGCGATACGACGATGACGTGCACGTACAGGCCGCGCGGATAGTGGCTCTCCGGTGCCGTCGTCTCTGCCTTCTGCGGTGCGGTGCTCGCCACCCGGTCGTGCCCCCTGGTCGTTGATCCACGTCCTTCGTCGCGGTTCGAGGGCAACCATACCCGGCGCGCGCGCGTCGATACCGTCGGGGGATCCGTCAGCTTCGTGCCCACGCGAAACGGCCCGGGAGACGACTCATGCCGTCTCCCGGGCCCGTTGCGTGCCGGAGAAGCCGGCGTGAGTGCGGCCTCGGCGGTTCAGATGCCGAGGATCTGCGCCTTCTTGGCGGTGAACTCCTCATCGGTGAGCAGGCCCTGCTCCTTCAGCGTCGAGAGCTTCTGGATCTGCAGGAGCTGGTCGTCGAGGCCGCCGCCCGCGGGCGCTGCGGCTTGCTGCGCCGCCGCCTGCTGCTGTGCGATCGCCGCCTGCTGCGCCTGTGCGTCCTGCTGCGCCTGCAGGTCCGCGATCTGCTGGTTCTGTGCGGCTTCGGCCTGCTTCTTCTGGCCGCCGCCCATCATGTTGCTGGTCGCTTTGACGGCCACCGTCGCCGTTCCGGCGACCACTGCCGTCCGGGCCATCGTGCCCATCAAGCCGGGGCCGCGGCGACCCGGGCCCATTCCACGTCCACGCATGATCGTACTTCCCTTCGCTCTCGGATCCTCAGTTGCCGGCTTGGGCCGCTTCCAGGGCGGCCTCGATGGCTTCTGCGGGGATGTGCCCGCGGTCGAGAAGCTGGCCTCCGGAGCCCACGATCGCGTCGCGGAACTTCGTGGCCCACACGTTCTCGTAGACCAGGAGCCCCGCCGAGCTGTCTGGATCGAGCCCCTCGGCGGCGAAGGCGATGTCCTCCTCGTTGACGAGGTCGCCGACCTCGCCGTCGAGGCCCTCGAACGCCGCCGCCACGTCGGCCGGCAGGTCCTCGAGCTCCGCCGAGGCTACGTTGCCGTCCGCATCCTTCCTGATGAACACCAGGTCGATGATGTGGATGATGCCCTTGTCGGTGAGCTCGGCCAGTGCCGGCACGATCGCGCCGTTGAACTTGTTCCCTGGGAATGCGACGACCAGGTACTCGACTGGTCCCATGGTTGACGTCCCCTCTCGGTCTCGTTGTCTGGTGAGGCCAGCCTACCCACCACGCGGGCTGGCGACTCCACTTCTGGGCAGAGGCGCTCGGCCTAGTCGACAGCGTCCGGGTCGGCGAGAGCCGGCGTGACGACCTGAGACGTGTCGACGCCGCCGCGCCCGAGCCATAGCCCGATGACGATGGAGACCAGCGTGCCCCCGACCGTGATCCCCCAGTAGGTCGCCTTGGGCGTCCCGTCCGGCACGAGCCAGAAGAACGCCACGATCGCGAAGACCACGCCGGCCTCGCAGAGGATCACCCAGAGCCAGGCGCCGGCCTTGCCGCCCGGGACGCGATAGGGCCGCGGGGTGTCCGGCTGCTTGGCGCGCAGCACCAGGAGCGCCGGGAACATCACGATGTAGGGCAGCAGGAAGATGATCGAGCTGAGCGCGAAGATCGTCCAGAACACCGACTCCTTGCTGGCGAACAGCGAGTAGTTGACGACGGTGATGATCGTGGCGACGACGCCGAAGAGCAGGAAGGCGTAGTCCGGCGTGCGGAAGCGCTGGTTCACGTGGCCGAACACGCCGGGCGCCTTCTTGTCCAGGCCCGTCGCGCCCATGCTGTGGTTGGCGCCGATCGACCAGGTCACCATGTTGCCGATGAACGTGAACAGCAGCACGACCATGAGCGCGTCGTAGAGCCAGCCGAACCCACTGAGGATGCTGTCGAACGAGAGCTTCATGGCGTCGGCGATCCCGGTGACGATGCTGAGGTCGCCGGCTTTGAGGCTGGCGAGGATGCCGAACGTGGCCAGCATGTAGGCGCCGAGCAGGACCGCCCCCGACATGAGGATCATCTTGGGCACGTCGCGCTTGGGCTTCTTGATCGCGGCGCCGGCGGAGTTCATGAGCTCGAACCCCATGAAGCTGTAGATGATGATCGGCAGGAAGCCCCAGTTGGCGCCGAACGACGGCTTCCACTGACTCACGGCGAACGAGTTGGCAGTACCGTGCTTGACCGCGTAGGCGATCCCGACCACGCCGATCCCGACCATGACGATGACCTTGGCGGCGGCGCTGGCGTTGTTGACCCACTTGCTCCAGTTGACCGGCAGGATGCCGACGGCGACCACCACCCAGATCAGGGCGACGACGACGAGCTCCGCCATCGTCTGGCTCATGCCGGGCCAGAAGACGACCGAGAGCGTGCCGGCGAAGAGCACGAAGACGGAGGGGGCCCAGAACGGCTGACCGATCCAGTAGAGGAAGGCGGTCAGCGTCGCCAGGCGCCCGCCGAAGGCCTCGCGTACCCACACGTAGATGCCGCCCTCCTGCGGCCAGGCGGCGCCGAGCTCCGCCGAGATGAAGCCGTAGGGGATGAAGAAGAGCACGCCCAGCATCAGCCAGAAGGTGAGCCCCTGGACGCCGATGGCTGCGGACGTCGCGACAGTGTCGAGCACCAGCATCGCCGACACCGCGAAGAGCGTCATCGAGAAGAGGCCGAACGTCTTGGGCTGCTGATCGAGCGTGATCGGCGCGGTCGTACCCCGCGGTGCCACGGCGCTCACGACGCCGCTCCGGCGAAGTCACCGGCCGGCACCTGCTGCGTGATGCAGCCGAGGCCGCCGCCGCCGAAGGCGGACAGCTCGGAAGGCAGGCCGACCGGCTCGCGCCCGACCAGCTCGCCGAGCCGCGCATAGGCTTCGGCTTCGCCGTCCACGCCCGTGCGGGGCAGCAGGACGGCGCCCTCGACGAAGACCATGTTCACGTAGGGCGCCGGCATCAGCTTGCCGGCGCCGGGCCCGGTGACTCCGTCCAGCCCGGCGCCCACGCCCTGCACGTACGGGAGCATCTCGAGCTCGACCACGGTGAGCTTGCGACCGCAGGCGTCGGTCGCGGTCTTCAGCACCTCGAGGTTCTCCTGCAGGCGGCTGTGGTTGACGTTGCCCGCCGGCGCCGTCTGGGCGACGACGACGCCCGGGGCGACGAACTGGGCCACGTCGTCGACGTGGCCCGACGTGGAGAAGGGCCCTGAGTCCTCGACGAGGCCGAACGGCAGCCAGATCACCTTGTCGATGCCGAGCCACTCGCTCAGCATCGTCTCGTTCTCGGCCCGGCTGAGCCCGAGGTTGCGATTGTGGAGCAGGCACTGCTCGGTCGTGAGCAGCGTGCCCTCGCCGTCGGTGTTGAAGGCGCCGCCCTCCAGCGTGTACGGCGCCTGGTACAGTCGCGTCCCCCAGGCCTCGGCGATGCGCGCCGGGACCTCGGCGTCCCTGTCGTAGGGCGTGAACTGCTCGTTCCAGCCGTCGAAGCGGAACTGCACGGCGGCCACGCGTCCGTCCGCGTCGCGCACGAAGATGGGGCCGTTGTCGCGGATCCACGAGTCGTCGAGCGGCATGACGAGGACGTCGACCTCGGGGCCGAGCAGACGACGCGCCTCGGCCTCCTGGGCCGGGTCGACGACCACCGTGATGGGCTCGAACCGGCCGATGCCGCGCGCGACCTCGGCCCACTCTGCGCGGGCGTCGTCCATGAGCGGGCCGAACAGGTCCTCGCGGCACGGCCACGACATCAGCGTGCGCCGGTGGTCGCAGAAGCGTGCCGGCAGGCGGAACCCGTCGGCGCGAGGGGTGGGACCGGCGGGTGCAGCCGCGCCGGCTTCGACGTGGGACGACAGGACGCGGGACATGCGGACCTCCGGTTAGAACAGCGTTCTAGAACGTGATTCGAATCATAGGAGGTCGCATGGCCGGCTGTCAACGGGATGGGCGCGCGGCGGATGGGCGGCGCCGCGACTTCGCCGCAAGCGGCGGCGCGGCGGCGCCGCACGCCGGCGGGATCAGGTGAGCGCGGTGCCGCCGTCCCCGGAGTGGAGCTGGCCGGCGGCGATGGCCAGCGCGACTGCCGCAGCGCGCGCCGGGTCCAGGGCCGGCGTGTCGTGCAGCACGTGCAGACTGAGGCCGTCGAGGACGGCGAGGAACTCGTCGGCGAACCGCTGCGCGTCCACCAGGGCGAACTCGCCGCGCTCGCACCCGTAGCGGACGACATCCGCCAGGTCGCCGGCCCAGCGGGCGTTGAGCGCGCCGGTCACGGCGGCGACCTCCGGATCCTCGGCGCCCAGGGCCCAGGCCTGCAGCCAGAGGAGCCACTCGGGGTGGGCCGTCCCGGTGGGCAGGTAGATCGTGATGAAGCGCTCGAGACGTTGGAGGGCGGTCGCCAGGCCGGGCAGCTCGCGGGCGCGCTGCTCGGCGAGCTTGTCGTCGCTCCAGCGCAGGGTCTCGAGCAGCAGCCGCTGCTTGGAGCGGTAGTAGTAGAGGATGTGGCCGGGGCTCATGCCGACGCGTTCGCCCACGTCCGCCATGCGCAGGCCGGACATGCCACGCTCGGCGATCGTGTCCATCGCCGCTTCCAGGATGCGCTCGCGGGGGTCGTCGTGGGTCATGGGCGAGATGCTAGCACGCCGGCCCGCGGCGCCCGCGCGCCGGCTCGCGGACTACGCGTCCGCCGCCGCGTTCTCCGCCTGGTACGTGGCGTGGAGCTCGAGCTCGCGTTCCTTCTTGGGGAAGAGGAAGAACACGAGCGCGAGGCCGCCGAGCATCGCCAGGATCCCCGCCGCGTAGGCCCAGTTTGCGCCCTGCAAGAAGGACGTCTTGGCCGCCGCCGTGATCTGCGCCGCGTACTGCGGGTACTGGTGTGCGACCGCCTCAGCGCTGGAGAACGACTTCTGCAGCTCGGCCTGGACGCTCTGCGAGACGCTCTTGCCGTTCGGCGCCGAGGCGATGGCGGCGGCGAACGCCGCCGCGTAGCCGGCGGTCAGGACGGCGCCGAGGATCGACTGCATGATGGCGCCGCCGAGGTCCCGCTGCAGGTCGGCGGTGCCGGAAGCCATGCCGACCCGCCGCACCGGGACCGAGCCGGTGAGCGCGCGGGCGGCCGGCGTGCCGGCCAGGCCGACTCCGATGCCGACGCAGGAGAAGGCGAGCGCGACCTGCCAGTACGGGCTGGTCTCGGTCCACAGCACGAGCATCACGACGAAGCCCAGCAGGCAGAACACGTCTCCGGCGAGCAGCGTGACGCGCGAGCCGAAGCGCAGGATGAGCCGGGCCGAGATCGGCGCCGACACCACCATGAAGACGGCGGCAGGCAGGATCGCGGCGCCCGCCTTGAGCGTGGAGTAGCCGAGCACGTTCTGCAGAAACTGCTGCCCTACGAACAGCGCCCCCATGAGCGTGCCGAAGACGATGATGCCGGCGAGCGCGGCCACCCAGAAGGGGCGCCGCCCGGCGATCTTGAGGTCGTAGAGCGGGTTGGCGGCGCGGCGCTGCCGCACGAAGAACGCCACGCCGGCGGCGAGGGCGACGGCGGCGAACACGAGCGTGCGCGTGCTCATGCCGGGCTCGGGCGCGAAGTTGATCGCCAGCACGAGCGCCGCCACGAAGAAGATGGAGAGCACGCCGCCGATGTTGTCCACGGGCTCCGTCCCCTCGTTGACGTGGGCGGGCACGAGGACCAGCGAGAGAACGAGCCCCGCGGCGGCGATAGGGATGGTGACGAGGAAGACGGAGCCCCAGAAGAAGTGCAGGAGCAGCGCTCCGGCGAGGAGTGAGCCGAGCGCCGACATGGCGCCACCGATGCCGGACCACAGGGCGATGGACTTGGTGCGCGCCGGGCCGGACCAGAGCGCGGTGATGAGGGCGAGCGTGGTGGGGTAGGCCATGCCGGCCGCGAGCCCGCCGAGCACGCGGCCGGCCATCAGTACCTGGACGGACGGCGCGAACGCCGCGAGCAACGCGGCCGGCAGCGAGAGCGCCATGCCGATCACGAGGAGCAGCTTGCGCCCATACCGGTCGCCGATGGCGCCGAAGTAGAGCACCGAGGCGGCCAGACCGAGTGAGTACGCTACGGCCACCAGGTCGAGCTGCGTCTGCGACGCGTTGAACGCCTTGCCGATGTCCGGCAGCGCGACGTTGGCCACCGCCAGATTGAGGTTGGCGACCGACGCCACGAGGATGAGCGTGAGAAGGACGAGGCTCGAACGCGCGGGGGCGGCCGAGCCTGCCGTCGGCGGGGAAGCCGGCGCGCCCGGCGTCGCGGGTGAGCCCGCTCCCGTTCCCCGGCCGGCGTTCACCGCGAGCCCGTCAGTCTCCGGCGAGCCAGCCGCGCAGGCTGGCTTCCACGGCCTCGCGGCCACCGGCGACGCGCGCGTCGAAGCGGCGCGGACGTGAGCGGACCGCCGCGAGCTGCGGCGGGATGGAGGCGCCGGGGGCGAGCTCGACGACGCGGTCGAGTAGCGCCAAGTCGTCGGTCTCGCCCGGGATCGGCGCGCCGGCCGCGATGCCGCGCAGGCCGCGGACGACGTCGGCGGCGAACTTGCTCCAGTGCGCGGTGCTGGCGATCAGCACTGGAACCCCTTCGCCGCCGAGCTCCGCGGCGACCTTCCACGCGACCGCGGTGTGCGGGTCGAGCAGGTAGCCGTGCTCGCGATACACCTCGCCGATGGTGGCGAGGCACGTGTCGTTGTCGACCCAGGCGCCGGTGAGCTCGGCCTGGAGGTCGTTCCGGGTCGCATCGTCCACCTCGAAGCGCCCGGTCTCCCGCAGCGACTTCATCCAGCCGGCGATCAGCATCGGGTCCTCGCAGAGGTGGTACAGCAGGCGCTCGAGGTTGGACGAGATGAGGATGTCCATCGAGGGCGACGGCGTCTTGACCAGGCGACGTGCGGAGATGTCGTAGACGCCCGTCGCGATGAAGTCGGCGAGCACGTTGTTGCTGTTGCTGGCGCAGAGGAGCCGGCCGAGCGGCACGCCCATGAGCCTGGCGTAGTGCGCCGCGAGGATGTTGCCGAAGTTGCCGGTGGGGACGCAGACGTCGAGGGGGCCGCCGGGCACGACGTGCCCGCCGGCGGCCATGTCGGCGTAGGCGCTCACGTAGTAGACGATCTGGGGCATCAGGCGGCCCCAGTTGATGGAGTTCGCCGAGGAGAGCGCCAGGCCGTGCCGGCCCGCCAGTTCCTCTGCGAACGCCGCGTCGTCGAAGACCGCCTTCACCGAATCCTGGCAGTCGTCGAAGTCGCCGGCGAGGCGGAAGACGCTGAGGTTCCCGCCGGGCTGCGTCACCATCTGCAGTTCCTGCAGCGCCGAGACGCCGGCGTCGGGGTAGTAGACGGCGATGCGCGTGCCGGCGCGATCGGCGAAGCCGTTGAGCGCCGCCACGCCGGTGTCGCCGCTGGTGGCGACGAGGATCAGGAAGTCCAGCCCCGTCGCCCCGCTGGCGTGCGCCTGCTCCAGCGCCTGGCTGAAATAGAGGGGCAGGCACTGGAGCGCCATGTCCTTGAAGGCGAGCGTGGGGCCGTGCCAGAGCTCGAGCACGAAGCGCCCCGGTGCGACTTCACGGACCGGTGCGACGGCCGGGTCGTCGAAGTTGCCCGCGTAGGCGGCGGCCGCGATCTCGCGCGTGCGCGCGGCCTCCACGTCGAGCTCGAACGCCTCGTACACGCGCGCCGCGCGCTCGCGGTAGGGCAGGGCCGCCAGCGCGACGATCTCGTCGACCGGGAATCGAGGCAGCCGCTCGGGCACGAAGAGCCCGCCGCCCGGCGCGATGCCCTCGAGGATGGCCTCGGTGAACGTGCGCGGCCGGTCGATGAGCCCGCGGGTGTCGTGGTAGGCGATCATGGCCGCGGATTCTATCCCATCGCCCGCGCGACGACGCTCGGCGAGATGCGCCCCGGGAAGCCGGTCATCAGGGGCGGCTTCAAGGGCTTGACTTCTTTGACCGATGCGTTACGATATATCGCGTTACAGCGTTATAAGACCACGAAAGCAAGCGTTTCTGTGGAGGTATCGATGAAAGAGTCAACGATGAGAGACCCAAGAGAAGGGTTCGGGCGCTGTGGCGCTCCGGACGAGATGCACGGGCCGGTCCGGTTCAAGTTCGGTCACGGCCCTCATGGTCACGGCTTCGGCCCGCACGGACGCGGCCCCTGGTCGCGGGCCCGGCGCGGCAACGTGCGCGCCGCCATCCTCTCGGTGCTGTCGGAGGAGCCGATGCACGGCTACCAGATCATGCAGAAGCTCGAGGAGCGCAGCGGCGGCATGTGGCGTCCCAGCCCCGGCTCGGTCTACCCGACCCTCCAGCTGCTGGAGGACCAGGGGTTCGTGAAGGGCGAGGAAGTCGAAGGCCGGCGCGTGTTTGCGCTCACCGACGAGGGCAGGACCGAGGCGGAGCAGAGCAAGGAGCGCTTCGGCACGCCGTGGGAGAGTGACGAGGCCGGGTCTGACGACCCGCGCTTCAAGCTGCGCCGCGCGGTGTTCCAGATCGGCGCGGCCGTCAAGCAGGTCGGCACCACCGGCACCGCCGAGCAGGTCGACAAGACGATCGGGATCCTCTCGGAGGCACGCAAGCGCATCTACGCACTGCTCGCCGAAGCGGACTGACGCCGGCGGGCGGGCTGACCCCCGGCTACTCCTCGGATACGCCCGGTCCGCGGCGGCTCGCCTGACGGCGACCGCTGCCGACCGGGCGTCGCCGTACGGCCCGGCGGAACGCGTCGGGGTGTCGCCATCCGGGCGCCGGCGACGGCGCACCGAGACTGTCGAGGATCGCGTCGCCGTGGGCATCGGGCGGGCTCGCGATGGCGAGCACATGCGCGCGGGCGGCCCGGCCCATCTCGCGGCGGCGACCCTCGTCGGCGAGGATCGCGCGGATCGCTCTCGCGAGAGCCGCGCGGTCGTCGCCCGGCACCACCAGTCCCGTCTCGCCGGGGCGCACGCTCTCGCGCGGCCCGCCACGGTCGCACACGACCGCGGGCAGGCCGGCGGCCTGCGCCTCGAGCACGACGAGCCCGCAGGTGTCCGTGCAGCTCGGGAACACGAAGACGTCGCTGGTCGCGTAGACGCCCGCCAGCTCCTCCTGCGGGACGAACCCGAGGAAGGTGGCTGGGTAGTCACGTAGTTCTGCTTCCATAGCTGCGCGGTACGGCCCGTCGCCGGCGACCACGAGGCGCGCCGGCAAGCCGGCGTCGATGAGCGTGCGAAAGGCGCCGGCGAGAACGTCGACGCTCTTCTCGCGCGAGACCCGGCCGGCGTACACGAGCGTGCGCGGCCCGTCGCCCGCCCTGCCGCCGGCTTGCCGCGCGTCGCCCCGCCGGCCGGGCGCCGCAGCGTCGTCATCCCCGTCCCCCGCCGCCGCGGGCGCGAACAACTCCGCGTCGACCCAGCGTGGCAGCACGCTCACGCGCCGCGGGTCGAGACCTCGCGCCACGAGGTCGCGGGCGGTAGCGCGGGACGGCGTGAACACCTCGTCCATGGCGCCGTAGAACCACAGCACATACCGCCACGACAGGCGCTGGTAGGGCGTGCCGGGGCAGAGCTTCTCCGCGTACCTGGCGAGGTCGGTGTGGAAGGTCGCGCCGATGGGAAGGTGCAGCAACTTCGCGGCGAGCATGGCGACCAGGCCCATGCCGCTCGCGGTGCTCGCGTGGATGGCGGTGAAGTCGTTCTCCTCGAGGTAGTCGAGGATGTCGACGATCGGCGGCGTCGTCAGCTGGTACTCGGGATTCACCGGCAGGGGCCGCCACGCCAGGGCCTGGAAGTTGACGGCCCCGTCGAGCGCGCCGGTGGGAGCCGGCGTGCTGGTGAGCACCTCGAGGTCGACGCCGCGCTCGGCGGCGGTCTCCGCCAGCCGGCGCACGCTGAGCGAGACCCCGTTGACCTCCTCCCACGTGTCCGTGAAGACGGCGACTTTGGGGCGCGGCGGCTCGCCGCCGACGAAGTGACGGCGCAGCCGCTCTTGCGAGGCGCGGTCGCGGCTCTGGATGCTCCACGAGATGAAGTGCGGCAGCTGCAGGAAGTGCACCATGCCCACGGCGTACTGCTTCTGCAGGCGGCGCTTGAGCCCGAGCTCCGACTCGGGGTCGAGGAGCGCCTGCAGGTGCAGGCTGACCACGTCGTCGGCCAGGCGCTGCGAGACCTCGAACAACCGCCGGTTGAGCTCGCGCGAGCCGACGGCGTGGAAGCCGTCCGGGTCCGCAACCAGCGTGCCGATCTCGCGGTCCAGCAGCTCCTCCCACGCAGGGCCGCGCCCGTCCCCGTCCGCGTACAGGCCGGGCACGATGTTGCGCACCCCGCGCTTGGTCTTGTCGAGGATGGGCACGTCGCGGCCGATCTTGCCGAAGCCCTGGCGCACGAGCTTGACGGCGCGCCTGCGCGGCTGCTCCTCGTCGAGGCGCAGCATCTCCCGGAACCGCCAGAACGCCGACGCGTAGATGCTGTTGGCGAGGATGCGCGCGTCGCCTTCTTCGCCGGCGGGCGCACCGGCGCCGGCGGCCACGGCGCCGAGGTACCCCTCGACGGTGCCGTCGCACTCGGCCACCGTGTGCACGCCGGCGACGAACAGGCCGCTGTGGTCGTCCGAGCCGCCGGTGAGCGCTTTGCGCCAGGGGGTCTCGCCGTATGGCTCGATGCCCTGGCGCGCCGCCATGTCGGCGATACGCTCCGGCGTCAGACTGGCGGCGATCTCGCGGAGCAGGCCGTTGCATCGCACGACGCGAGCGCCGTTGCGGCCTTCGAGGACGTTGAAGAGCAGCAGCAGCTTCTCGACCACGTCCTCGGTCAGCTTGCCGGTCATGTCAAAGAGCGGGTGCGCGAGGTAGTGGAGCGCGCCGGCCTCGCGCAGGCACGCAACCAGGTCGTAGATCGACGTGCGTGCCTCGAGCGCGGTGGCGAAGGTCGCTTCGTCGATGCCCAGGGCCACGACGTGCACGCGGCAGCCGTTCTCCGGGAACCACGTATCGAACTCGGTGCTCAGGAAGGTGCCGGGCAGGTGTGCGATGGCGAACGAGCCGTCGAGCGTATTGTGGTCGGTGATGGTGACGAAGTCCATGCCGCGCGCGCGGGCGGCGGAGTAGACGTCCTCCGGCTCCGTGTAGCACTCCCGGCCGCCGAGCCGGCGGATCCACGGGTTGGTCGGGTTCGCGGAGCACTTCGAGTGCACGTGAAGATCGGCGCGGCAGGTCACGCGAGGAGAAGTCACGGTCTCACTTTATCGCATGTCGCGCGTGGCGGCCGACCGGCGCCGATGCGCGGGGGCTGCCGGGCGCCGATGAGCGTGCCGTCAGACGGCCGGCGCGCGCCGCCGGCCTTTACAGCGGCCGACCCTTGCGTCTAACCTCACGACATGTCCGAGACGCGCCACGCAGTGCTCACCGCCATAGGTGACGACCG